>Ga0302315_10003129_pt1 | contig 15136 bp, 11 predicted proteins | sample III_Palsa_N3_1_FD_200532 | JGI IMG/M metagenome (GOLD analysis project Ga0302315, IMG submission 200532) | Peat permafrost microbial communities from Stordalen Mire near Abisko, Sweden - III_Palsa_N3_1 | ecosystem: Environmental > Terrestrial > Soil > Palsa > Peat permafrost | place: Sweden... | reverse complement strand
ACCTCAAGACTCTCAAATGGGATCAAGAAATCCTCGCCCTTTTCGGCATTCCTGTAAAAATGCTGCCGCAAATTCGCTCGAGTAGCGAGCGTTACGGAGTCGCGCAGCTCCCGGCCATCAAAGACGTGCCCATCGCCGGTGTGCTCGGCGATCAACAAGCAGCTCTGTTCGGCCAAACCTGCTTTGCCAAAGGCGAAGCAAAAAATACTTATGGCACTGGCTGCTTCCTTTTGATGAACACCGGCCACGCGCCAATTCAATCCAAGTATGGTCTTCTCACTACCATTGGGTACAAGCTCGGCGACAAGCCCGCGCAGTATGCGCTCGAAGGAAGCATCGCCGTCACCGGCGCCTTGGTGCAGTGGCTCCGCGACAATCTCGGCCTCATTCAGAAAAGTTCGGAGATCGAAGCCCTAGCTCGTACGGTGGAAGACAACGGCGGCGTTTATTTTGTTCCGGCTTTTTCTGGATTGTACGCGCCCTACTGGCAGGCCAACGCGCGGGGTGTCATCACCGGATTGACGCGCTACGCCAACAAAGGTCACATCGCGCGAGCCGTGCTCGAAGCCACCGCGTTTCAAACCCGCGAAGTGGTTGAAGCCATGCAGTTGGATTCAGGAATTGCCCTGACCGTGCTGCGCACCGATGGCGGCATGGTTGAAAATGACCTGTTAATGCAATTCCAGTCCGACGTTTTGAATCGGCCCGTGGTTCGACCCGTGGTTCGAGAGACCACCGCACTCGGGGCCGCGTACGCCGCGGGCTTGGCCGTTGGTTTCTTTCAAGACACCGACGAACTGCGGACGCATTGGGATGTGGATCACACCTGGAACCCGCAGATGGATAATGACACCCGGGAAAAAAGCTTCCGCCTCTGGAAAAAAGCAGTCACACGTTCCTTCGACTGGGTCGATGACCAACCGCGACCCTGATTGATCGTGTTCACACCGGCGATTTGGGCGCATCGAGATCAAGGAGCATGCAATTGAAATCCCCGTTCTTCGGCGAGTTCATGGGCACCATGATGATGATCCTGCTGGGCGATGGCGTAGTTGCCGGAGTATTGCTGAAGCGGTCGAAGGCGGAAAACTCGGGATGGATCGTTATTACGGCGGGCTGGTGCTTCGCCGTGATGGCTGGCATCTACACCGCGATCGCCTGCGGCAGCAGCGATGCGCACTTGAATCCGGCGATTACCCTTGGTGCCGCGGTTGTGTCCGGCGACTATTCTAAATTGATATCGTACGTGCCGGCACAAATGCTCGGCGCTTTTGTGGGCGCGATTCTGGTATGGCTGCAATTCTTGCCGCACTGGAAAGAAACGCCTGACGTCGATTTGAAACGCGCTTGTTTCTGTACCGCTCCGGCAATTCGCAGCACCGGAGCCAACCTGCTCAGCGAAATTATCGCCACTTTCGTTCTGGTTTTTGTGGTCGCGGCGATCTTCTCAAAGGCGGTAGCATCGGCAACCGGCCTGACCAGCGGGCTCGGAGCCTACTTAGTGGCAAGCCTGGTTTGGGGAATTGGCCTTTCGCTCGGCGGAACCACCGGCTACGCGATCAATCCGGCTCGTGACCTGGGCCCACGCATCGTGCACGCTTTGCTCCCCATCGCCGGCAAAGGCGACTCCGACTGGCGGTATGCGCCGATCCCGATCCTCGGCCCGCTCACCGGCGCGACGCTTGCAGGTCTATTGATCCGTTTCCTCAGGTTCTAACTCGATTTGTTGATTGGGCTACAAGATGCACTATGGATCGGTTTAATACCGAGCCTCAGGACGAGTTGCTTCGAAATTGAAAAGAACAAGAACAGTCAAAAAGTTGCCTGCGGATCCCACGGAATACACGCCGCATTACACCTATCGGAATCGTGTCCTTACATGTGACGGTGTTCCGGTTTCGCGGATCGCCGAGAAGTACGGAACTCCGACTTATGTATACAGCATAGCAAGCATGGTGGATGCTTACCGGCGATTCGATCGAGCGTTCGGAAATATTTCGCACACGATTTGCTACGCGGTCAAAGCCAACTCGAATCTGTCGATTCTGCGATTGCTCGCCGGCATGGGAAGCGGCTTCGATATTGTTTCCGGAGGCGAGCTGCATCGTTTGCGTAGCATCGGCGTGGCCGGCAAGCGTGCGGTGTTTTCAGGCGTGGGGAAGACTCGCGAAGAAATCCGCGAGGCGCTGCGTGCGGAAATTTTGCTATTCAATGTCGAATCCGAGGCGGAGCTGGATGTGCTGGTAGCGGAAGCTGCGAGGTTTCGCCGCCGGGCTTCCGCCGCGTTGCGCGTAAATCCCGATGTCGACGCCGGTGGCCACGCTCATATTTCCACTGGTCACCATCGGCATAAATTCGGAATCGACTGGGAAGACGCCCGGCGGCTGTATCTGGATCGGTCGCGTTCGCGCTGGATCGCCTGGCAGGGCGTCAGCATGCACCTCGGCTCGCAAATCCTTGCGGTTGCTCCTTTTCGTCGAGCGGTTGCGCGGGTCGCCGCGTTCGTGCGTTCGCTGGCACGCAGCGGAATGGAGTTGTCGCTCGTGGATTTGGGCGGCGGCGTCGGGATCCGGTACACCGGGGAAGCTCCTCCGGATCTCGACGCTTACGCGCGAACACTTGCCGGCTATATTCGTCCGCTCGGATGTCGCCTTCTGCTGGAGCCAGGCCGCGCGATTGTTGGTCCTGCGGGTGTGCTGCTTGCGCGCGTTCTCTATGTCAAACGCACGCGGGGCAAAGTGTTCATCGTAATAGACGCGGCAATGAACGATTTCATTCGCCCGGCTCTGTACGATGCCGTTCATCCCATTACCCCGGCGATTCGCGGGCGCGGAGAAATTGTGCGGGCGGATATTGTCGGACCGGTGTGCGAGACCGGAGATTGCTTTCTTCGCGATTGGCCGATCGAACTGCCCGAGGCCGGGGATCTGGTGGCGTTGTGGGGCGCGGGGGCCTACGGATTTTCGCAATCGTCGAATTACAATTCGCGACCGCGAGCCGCAGAAGTAATGGTGCGCAAAAATAAATTTCGTGTCGTGCGCCGGCGCGAATCAATGAACGACATGACGCTCGGCGAGTAGAGAGGTGCGCGAGAGGAAGTGGTCGGGGCGAAAGGATTTGAACCTTCGACCTCCTGGTCCCGAACCAGGCGCGCTAGCCAGGCTGCGCTACGCCCCGACCGAGTGATGCGTGGGAGAATCCAGTCTAAGCTACCTTGGATTGCGCCGCAACACGCATAACAATTTTCTACCTGGCTACTGCTCTCGAGCCGCGCCGGCGGTTTTCTTGCGGTGATTATCGTGGGGCCTCCATGGAATCGTGCTCGGGGCTTTCTGGCAGGCGGACCAGTTTGGCTTCGGTGATGGAGGAGATCGCCAGGATTTTTTCTACGATTTTGGGATCGACTTTTCCATCGAGCCGGACCAACGCGACCGCTTCTGCGCCGTGGACTGGTTCTCGGCGGCCCAGGGCGAAAGTGGCGATATTGACGCCGAGATTTCCGAGCGTCGTGCCCACCTGGCCGATTACACCTGGCACGTCGCGATTGCGGGTGAGCAGCAGGGTGCCTTCGAGCGGAGTTTCGAGTTTGATGCCGTCGATCAGCAGAATGCGGGGCGTGCCATCTTGACCGACCGTGCCTTCAACGGTGAGGTCTTTTCCGGCGGCCTTGATCGAAACTTCAACGGTGTTGGGGAATCCGCGTTCCTGGCCGTCGACGCTTTTCGGGCGCGTGGTTTCTTCGACGGTCAAGCCGCGGGCGGTGGCGGCTTGAGCGGCGTTCACCATATTTACTTTTTGCTCCAGCGCGAAATTCATCGCACCGACTAAGACCGCGCTGCGCACGACGTGCGAGCCGAGTTCGGCCGGCTCGCCCGCATAGCGAATTCGAATATGGGTGAAGGTCGGTGACGGAGCGGCTTGCGCGACCAGCATGCCGAGGCGTTCGCCCAAATCGAGGTAAGGCCGCAGCCGCTTATATTGTTCGCCAGATAGCGCCGGCATATTGACGGCATTGCGAATTAATCCCTCGGCGAGATAGTCGCGAACCTGTTGCGCGATCAGGGTGCCGACCTGTTCCTGCGCTTCGGCGGTAGAGCCGGCGATATGCGGCGTGGCAATCACATTGGGCAAACCGATCAGCGGCGAATCTTTCGGGGGTTCTTTCGCGAAAGTATCCACCGCGGCGCCCGCGAGCTGGCCCGACTTTAGGGCTTCGGCCAGCGCGACTTCATCAATCAATTCGCCACGCGCGCAATTGACCAGCCGTGCTCCTTTTTTCATCTGGGCGATGGCGGCGGCGTTGATCATTTTCTCGGTGGCTGGGCTGAGCGCGGTATGCAAGGAAATTACATCGGCGCGCTTCAACACGTCTTCGAGCGGAAGGAGTTCGACTTCCACCTCGCGCGCGGCGGCCTGGGTTACATAAGGGTCGTAGGCGATCACGTCCATGCCGAAAATTCGGGCGCGCTTGGCCACCTCGATTCCGACGCGGCCGAGCCCGATCAGGCCGAGAGTTTTTCCGCGCAGTTCGACGCCAGAGGAAGATTTTTCCCAGCGGCCGGCTTGAATCGCGGTGTTCGAACTGGCCACCGAGCGGGCCAGGGCCAGCATTAGGGCGAAGGTATGTTCAGCCACGCTGACAGCATTTCCGCCGGGCGTGTTCATGACCAGCACGCCGCGATTGGTCGCGGCTTCCATGTCCACATTGTCGACGCCGACCCCGGCGCGGCCAATGACCCGAAGCTTGGGAGCTTTTTCGAGCAGCTCGCGATTCACCTTGGTGGCGCTACGTACGACCAGGCCGTCGGCGTCGGCGATTTCCGCCGCCAAAGCTGTGGCCGCCGGCAAGACAATACTCCAGCCGGTTTCTTTTAGGAGGGCAATTCCGCGTTCGCTGATCTTGTCCGCAATAATAATTTTCATGGCAAACAGCCTAACGACTGAACCGAACAGAGTCAAATTGACGGCACGAATACCTTGCATAGAATCCAGGAGCGCAATCCCGGCGCACCCGAAATCGGTGTGATATTCTTAGCTGCAAATTGGGGGACGGCGAATGAGTTATCTGGAACGGATTCAAACTGACCTGACCGCGGCGATGAAAGAGAAAAACGAGCTGCGCCTGAGCGTGCTGCGCATGATGAAAAGCGCATTGAAATTGAAAGAAGTGGAGAAAATGAAGCCGCTGGACGACCTGGAATCGCTGCAGATCCTGCAGACCCTGGTAAAAAAGGGAAAAGAATCGATCGAGCAGTTTACGCAGGGAGGGCGGCCCGACCTGGCGGAGAAAGAGAAAAAAGAGATCCTGATTATCGAGCAGTACCTTCCGGCTGCGCCGAGCGACGAAGAAATGACGCGCGCGATTTCGGAGGCGGTAAGCGAATCGGGCGCGGATTCGCTGAAGCAAATGGGCGCGGTGGTGAAGGCCGCGCGCGCCAAACTCGAAGGCAAAGCGATCGATGGCAAAGTTTTGAGCGATAAAGTTCGTGAGACCCTGTCGCCAAAGTCCTGACGCTGCGCTAGCGTGCCACTTCCTGAAACTATTTCCGCAAGATATACCGAAGAAGTAGCCGGACATCTGAGCATCCGTCCGGTGGTGCCGCAAACTTTTCGCGGCACGGAACTGGTGGATATGGTGGTGCAGGTTGTGGGGAAGAACCCGCGCCGCGTAGAACAGATTTTGCGAGCCGGAACGGTTACCTTTCGTTCGTATCGCTATTGGTGGGATGGGTTTGCGCCGGACTGCGCCGCGCTGCAGGAGATCCTCGATACTTATCCCGATGCCGACCCGTCGAGACCGTTCGCCATGGAGCGCTGCACGGCGGCGATTCTGGAATCGAGCGGCTCGCCGCCGCGGCATGCCCTGCGCATCACGCGCGAAGAGGCGACGAAGAAGCGCGGGCTTCGGGCACTGTTTGGATCCGGCAATTTCTGGGACGCCATGATGAAATTCGCCGCCGATACGGAAGCAGCGAAGAAACTGCGCTACCAAGAATATTCCTATGCTCTCCGCGCCGATTTGTACTCGCGGACGCTGGGCGCGGAAGAGGTGGTGCGGCTGGCGGGCGACGCCAACCGCTTCGCGCCTCGCGAGCTGCGCGTCGAATTGATCGGGCTGCCATCGGTCTCGCAAATCGTTTTTGTCTGCCCACGCTGAAGCATTGGAAAAGGCGTGCTTCTTTTCCTTCTCTTGCCTTGAACGACGCGGCCCAAAGCGATTACGATGTTTGTCGCTAAAAACGAACACGATCATAGGAGAGCCATGTCCACGAAAATCGTAAGCATTCACGGGCGCGAGATTATCGATTCGCGCGGCAACCCGACGGTGGAAGCCGATGTGCGGCTGGAAGGTGGAGCGATTGGGCGCGGGGCGGTGCCTTCGGGGGCGTCGACCGGGGAGCATGAGGCGATCGAATTGCGCGATGGCGACAAGACGCGGTACCTGGGCAAAGGCACGCTGAAAGCGGTGGGGCATATCAACACGGAAATCGCGAAAGCGGTGGCCGGCATGGATGCGGCGGACCAAAATGCGGTCGACCAGAAAATGATCGACGCCGACGGCTCGCCGAACAAGTCGAAGTTCGGAGCCAACGCGATTCTGGCGGTGTCGATGGCCGCGGCGCGCGCGGCGGCGATGGCCATGCGGCAGCCGCTGTACGTATACCTTTCGAAGTACGCGTCCGATGCTTCGGCGAATATCTTGCCGGTGCCGATGATGAACATCATCAATGGCGGGGCGCACGCAGACAATTCCGTGGATGCGCAGGAATTCATGGTGATGCCGGTGGGGGCGCCGAATTTTCACGAAGCGCTGCGCTGGGGCGTGGAGGTTTTTCATCACCTGAAGGCGGTGCTGAAAAAGAACGGGTACTCCACGGCGGTGGGGGACGAAGGCGGATTTGCGCCGAACCTGAAGTCGAATGAGGAGGCGGTGGAACGCGTGTTGGAGGCCATTACCGCGGCGGGGTACAAGCCCGGCGAACAGATCGCGATCGCGCTGGATCCGGCGGCGAGCGAGTTTTATGACCGCACCACGAAGAAATATATTTTCAAGAAATCGGATAAGTCGGCGCGCACCTCCGAGCAGATGGTGGAATTCTGGGCCAACTGGGTCCGGCAATATCCCATTATTTCGATCGAGGACGGCCTGGCCGAAGACGACTGGGATGGCTGGAAGCTGATCACGAAGGAACTTGGCGGCGGGAAAGCCGGGTCCAAGAAAATCCAGCTGGTGGGCGACGACGCATTCGTGACCAACCCGAAGATTTTTGCGCGCGGCATTGCGGAAGGGATTGGCAACGCGATTCTGATCAAGCTGAACCAAATCGGCAGCGTGAGCGAAACGATCGAAGCGGTGGAGATGGCGCGCAAGGCGAAATACGCGTCGATCGTTTCGCACCGGTCGGGGGAAACGGAAGACACGTTTCTGGCGGATTTTGTGGTGGCCATGGGTTCGGGGCAGATCAAGACCGGCTCCGCATCGCGGACGGATCGGATCGCGAAGTACAACCAACTGTTGCGGATCGAGGAAGAATTAGGACCGAAGGCACGATTTCTGGGACGAGCAGCGCTGAACCTGTAGAAGCCGGAAAGGTAAAAATCAAAATTGGAAAATCACAGTTTTCGCTGCGGATCTGAGCGCGGTTTGCGTGTGAATTTCTAAGCGCAACTCTAGTCGCAAGACAAGGTTTTATGTTGCGGTTAGAAAATGCTATGTGGCTTATCTGCATCGGAATAGCGAGATTTTTGAATGCGAGTGTGTTGCGGTTAGAATTTGCTGGCGCGAGCGAAAGATTTGCAGTTTCGCGGCCAGAACGGTTTTACTCCACAGCCAAAAGACTGTCGATCTGAAATCACGTTTGACCTTTGTTTTCTTCTGGATACGTGTGTTTTCAGATTGCGCGAAGTGTCGATCTGAGAGGCGCGCGGGGAGAACCTGTGGAGCGACCGACTCCGACAGGCCGAAGGAGGGTGAGGCGGGCGCGCTTGGAGTTGACGCAGTGACGGCAGCGAGCTTGAGCGACGCTAAGAGTTCGCACCCTTTCAGAGTCGGGAAGGAAGGACCACCCGCAATAGTTTGAGGCGCTGTTCGCAGCGTAGCAAATTTCATGTTACGTCCCTCGCAGGCGCTGAAAAGTGCCTCAATTGACGCTAGCAGGTTCAGGGATTTTTTTCTATGTACACACGGATTTTGAGACCTTGAAGCTCTTACGGTGTCTGACGTTGGCTGCTGCACAGATTTAACACAGAGGGCACAGAGAAAAACCGGAGGGCACGGAGGTTTTTTCTAGGTGGGGACAAGGCCGACGGCGCGGAAGAAAAGATGTTCGATTCTTTTTTTCAGGAGCGGGACATTCGGGCGCTTTTCGCGGGTTGTGGTGTAGTCGACGATGCCGTGGAGGGCGCTGAAAAGATACACGGCGGTGAAACGAGGGTCTTCGATTTTCCAGGAGCGCGCGTCGGTGCCGTCCTGGAGCAAGGCTTCGAGGTGATCGATGATAATGTTGTCGATCAATCCTTCGCGGGTGTGGGGACGTGAGCGGGCACGGTTGAAGACGATGTCGTGCAGACGGATTGAATCGAGATAGCCGGTGAGACAGGCGGCAGACCAGGCCGCGAGTTTTTCCTTCCAGTGGTGAGCCGGCTTTTCGGCGACAGCTGCTTTCATTCCCGCCAGCAATTGTTCGGCGAAGCGTTCGCCGAGCGCCTCCAGGATATTTTCTTTCGAAGAGAAATAGAGATAGAAAGTGCCTTTGGCAACTTGGGCGCGGGTGGTGATTTGTTCGATGGCGGTGTGCGCGACGCCATTTTTGAGGAAGAGGTAAACAGCGGCCTTCATTAGCTCGTCGCGCCGCACTTCTGCCGGCTTCGTGCGGGGAGGTTTGCCGCGGTGCTTCGACATTTTTGAGCTGGGCATGGTGTTCATTCCTCGATGACGTCGAGACGGTCCGCCTGGCGCAGGGCGGGGAACATCCAGGCCCACGCCCCGGTAACCACCAGCGACCCTAATCCACCAAAAATTGCGGCGCCGACCGGTCCGAGCAAGCGGGCGACGACACCAGTTTCGAACTCGCCGAGTTCGCCGGAAGCGCCGATGAAAAGACCGGCGACGGCAGAAACGCGACCGCGCATGCGATCGGGGGTGACGAGCTGAACGAGAGTCTGGCGGACGTAGACGGAAATCATGTCGGTGGCGCCGAGGACGATCATGGCGAGCATGGAGACGATCATGGATTTCGATAAGGCGAAAACTAAAGTAGCGACGCCGAAGCCGGCGACGCCGGCGAACATCCAGTGCCCGGCGCGACGATGCAGCGGCCAACGGCTGAGCGCCAAGGCCACGGCGGTTGATCCGATGGCGGGACCGGAACGCAGCAGGCCGAAGCCGTGCGCGCCGACTTTTAGAATATCGCTGGCGAAAACCGGGAGCAAGGCGGTGACGCCGCCGAGCAAGACGGCGAAGAGATCGAGAGAAATAGCTCCGAAGACGATTTTGTTGGTCCAGAGATAGGCGAGGCCTTCGCGAATTTGTTCGAGACGCGAACCGGGCTGAGATTCGGGGCGGGTATTGGCGCGGATGGAGAGCAGCAGCGCGGCCGCGACGGAATAGAGTACAGCGCAGCCAGCGTAAGCGAGAGCGGGCGAGAAGGCGCAAAGCACACCGCCAATCCAGGGGCCGACGACGAAGGCGACTTGATCGGCGAGCGCAGTGCGGGAGATGGCATGAGGCAGAATTTCACGCGGGACAAGCATGGGAGCGATCGCCCCGCTGGCCGGAGAGAGAAAGGCGCGTGAAGCTCCGAAGATGGCGGCGATAGCAAAAATGGCAAACAGTGTTTGATGGGAGCGGAGCGCGATGGCGGCGAGAAGTAGGACACAAATAATTTCGATGACGGTGCAGATGAGCATGATGGCGCGGCGCTCGTTGCGGTCGGCGGTGGCGCCGGCAAGGAGCGCGAGCAAAAACAACGGGACGAATTGGACGAGGCCGACCATGCCGACCAGGAAGGCGCTTTGATCGACGGAGCGCGAGAGGCGGGCGATGGTGTAAACCTGCCAGCCGAGGGTGACGCTTTCGGCCTGGACTGCGAGGGTGGAGAAGATGCGGGCGGACCACAAGAGGGTGAAGGCGCGGAATTGGAAGACGGACGGGGGATTTGAAGCGGTGGAAGGTGGGGTAGCCATTTGTGGTGTGCGTATTGCGGGTTCATGGTACCCGACTGACTGGCGGTCAGTCAATAAATTGGATAGCCGGTAGATTAGCGGGATAGCTGCTGGAGAAGTTTGCGGCCGCGGGCACGCATGGCGGGTGTGCCAATTTGGGTGAGTTCTTCGAGGAGGGGGCGGATTTTGGATTGGAGTTGCGGATCGCGGGCGGCGAGGTCGGCGAGAGCCTGCATGGCGAAGGTTTTTACGATGCTGCTTTTATCGCGCAGGTAGTCGAAGAGAATTTCGACGACGACGGCGCGTTCGATGGTGGTGAGTTTCAGGCGCGGGAGGATTTGGGCGGCGTGCCAGCGGACTTCCTGTTGGTCGGTGCGGTTGGCCACGGCCAGGAATTTCTTTTTGAAGCGCTGCAGGAGATCGGGTCGCTCGGCGGTGATTTTTTCGATGGCGTCGGCGGCGCGCATGCGAAGGACTTCATCATCGGAGGTCAGGGCGGCGACGAGTTGGGGGAAGACACGGGGATTATTCAGGACTTCGACGACGATTTCGTTGGTCTGGCCAAGAGAGCGGCGAGTGCCGCCGGAAAGTTTTTTGACAATGGAATGCATGATTGCGAGACACGGCCCAAATTATACAGGGGCGTGTCGCACCTCCGGCGCCGGCCGATTCTTCTTTCGATTTTTCCCGGCCCCAACGTACCGGGCTAACCCATTTTCGCGCCCCCGGCGCTGGTGGTCCGTACGATTTAGCGGCGGGGTAGGAAATCCGTGAAACTGCTCATTCCGGTTCTTCAATCATGGATTCGGGGCGGACGACTACGATTACGCCTTTATCGGTGACGGAGTAGCGGGCGCGGTCGGCTTCGAGGTCGTAGCCGATGACGGTACCGGCGGGAAGATTGACGTGGCGGTCGATGATGGCGTTGCGGATACGGCTGCGGCGGCCCACGTTAACGTGATTGAAGAAGATGCACTGGTCGACTTCGCAATAGCTGTTGACGCGGACGTCGAGGCCGAGGACGGATTTGGTGACGCGGCCGCCGGAGATGATGGAACCGGCGCCGACGATGGAGTCGAGCGCGGTGCCGGTGCGTTCGGGGTCGGCGAAAACGAATTTGGCCGGCGGATATTGCTGCTGCCAGGTATTGAGCGGCCAGCTTTTGTCGTAGAGGTTGAAGACCGGGGACACGGAAACGAGATCCATGTTGGCTTCGTGGTAGGCGTCGACGGTGCCGACATCGCGCCAGTAGGCTTCTTCTTTTTTATTTTCGTCGCGAAAATTGTAGGCGTAGACGCGGTGCTTATCGATCAGGCGCGGAATGATGTCCTTGCCAAAATCGTGTTTGGAGTTGGGGTCTTCGGCGTCAGCGATCAGAGTGGGGAGCAGCATCTGAGTATTGAATAAATAAACGCCCATGGAGGCGTTAACTTTGTCGGGATGCAGGCGCGAAGGCTTCGGATTTTTTGGTTTTTCTTCGAAGCCGATGATGCGCCAGTCGCTATCGGTTTCGATTACGCCAAAACTTCCGGCGGCCTCTTCGGCGGTAACTTCGAAGGTGGCGACGGTGACTTCGGCGCCGGATTCGACGTGCTGCTCGAGCATCTTCAGGTAATTCATTTTGTAAATATGATCGCCGGAAAGAATAAAAACGAAATTCGATTGTTCGGAGCCGATGGAATAAATGTTCTGGTAGACGGCGTCGGCGGTTCCTTGATACCAGTGCTGCGAAACGCGCATCTGCGGGGTGAGGATTTCGATGAATTCGCCGTGGCCCATGAGCGCGGACCAGCCGCGGCGCACGTGGCGATTGAGGCTGAGCGATTTGTATTGAGTGAGGACGAAAACGCGGCGGAGATCGCTATTCAGGCAATTCGAGAGAGTGACGTCAATGATGCGGTAAATGCCGCCGAAGGGGACGGCGGGCTTGGCGCGATCGCGAGTTAAGGGCCAAAGGCGTTCGCCTTGACCGCCGGCCAACAGAACACCGATCGCGTTGCGCATCAGAGGCATGAGAGCTCCTGGCCGTGGCCGTTCGGAACGCCATTCTACCAGCATGGCGCGGGGCTGCCGCAAGTTTCATCGGGAAAAGCCCGAGGAGATAATGGGGGAATTCCCGATACCGAAGAACCGAAATTGTTACACCTGCACGGTTGGAGCGGGCCGAAAGATTCAAATTTAAGGAATTTTACTAAAAGGTTAAAACGGGCAGATGTTGCGATTTACACAAATTCAACTTGACTTACGCGCTGGCTGGCGATAGAAGAACTTGCAATTGCCGGTTCAGGCTTGAACCGGGTACACTGGTATCTACCCATCAGTGAAACTTTAACAATCAACGGGGAATCGGGGGTGAATACGCGTGGCAGAAGTTGTCATTCAAGAGGGTGAATCTCTGGAAAATGCGCTCCGACGTTTCAAGCGCAAAGTGCAGTCGGAGGACATTATCAAGGAGATCAAAAAGCACAGCTACTACATGAAACCAGGTGAGCGGCGGCGTGCGAAAGAGGCCCTCTCGCGTAAGCGTCTCCGAAAAAAGCAACGGCGTGAGCAAGACTAGGTGACCAATTTGTCTGGGTCCACTCAAACAGGTTCGGGTCAGGCGAGATCGGAGAAGTGCGTGTAGTAAGGCACTTTCCATTTCGTCTGGCGTGGACTGTTCCGCTGCCATACTCCAGTAGGGTTTGCCCGGGAGCAGCGTATGGAATACCACGATAGGGTCTTGAAGTGCGCCGAATGTTCGGCCGAGTTTGTTTTTACTGCGGGCGAGCAGATGTTTTTCGCCGACAAGGGTTTCAAAAACGAGCCCAAGCGGTGTAAAGCGTGCAAGGCAAGCCGGGCGGCGGGAGGAAGCGCTTCCGCAGGCACGGCCCAGCGAGTGGAGACGAAGACGGTCTGCTCGCAGTGCGCGAAGGAAACGACAGTTCCGTTCAAGCCCACCCAGGGGCGCCCCGTCTATTGCCGGGAATGTTTTCAACACCGGCGAACGACGAGCCCGACTGCGGCGGCGGCGCAACAGGCGTAAGTTCGCCGGGTTTGAATCGAAGCGAGATCATTTCAGGTCTCAGCGGTGAGTGGAATTGACCCGCCAGACATGAAATAGGCCCTGAGGTAGAGTTCTGTGTCAGAAGGCTCTTCGCAGCGCGTGAGCGCGGTGAAGAGCTTTTTTTTTGCGCGAGTCGCTTTTCTCTTACGCTGCTTTGGAAGCTCGGGCCGGGGCGATCTGGCGAAGAGCGGCGACGAATGCTTCCGTTTCGGGCTGAGTGCCGATGGTGACGCGCATGAAATTGGGCATGGAGGCGAAGCGGCGGCCGACCAGAATGTTTTTGGCTTTAAACTGGTCGATGAAAGCCTGGACGTCGGAGCCCATATCGATCATTACGAAATTCGCATGCGAGGGAATGAAGGTGCGGCCGTCGTGGGTGAATGCGTCGCAGAGCCAAGTGCGGGTGGCGACGAGACGGTCGCGGCAGGCGGCGACATTTTGGTGATCGGCGAGGCTGGCTAGACCAGCGCTGACGACCGCAGCGTTGCAATTATCCTGCAGGAGATTACCGGAGATGCGCTCGATTTGTTCTTTGGCGCCGATGGCGTAGCCCAGACGCATGCCGGCCATGCCGTAAATTTTGGAGAAAGTGCGGGCGACCAGGACATTGGGATATTTCGGGATAAATTCGAGGGCGCTCGAGTAATGTGGATCGGTGACGAAGTCGTTGTAGGCTTCATCGACCAGGACGAGCGTGGTGGGCGGAACGGCCTGGAGGCAGGCGGCCATTTCGTCGCGAGTCACGAGGGTGCCGGTGGGATTGTTGGGATTGCATATATAAAGGACGCCGGTTTTGGAGGTGCAGGCCGCGGCCATCGCGGGAAGATCCTGGCGATGGCCGGAGGTAAGCGGGATTTTGACGGCGTTGGCGTGCATAGCGCGCGCATATTCGAGCACAGCTTCGAAGGTGGGGTCGGCGGCGACGACCTGTTTTCCGGATTCGAGGAAGGTGACGTCGGCGACGCGAAGGATTTCGGTGGAGCCACAGGCCAGCGCGATATTGTTGCGAGTCAGGCTATATTTTTTGGCAATGGCGTCGGTGAGGTTGAGGAGGCTATCGTCCGGGTAGCGCGAGGTGATGGCGGCGCAGGAATCGAGCGCGGCGGCAGCTTTAGGTGAAGGGCCGTAGGGGTTTTCGTTGAAATTCAGGCGAATGGCGCCCGCGGGAACCGCGTGGCGGTGGCGCGCATCGAAAAACGAGGGACGGGCTGGGGCGGCAAAGGCCAAGGCCAGCGATTTAGTGATTGCGCTGGAAAATTCGCGTCGAGAAAATTTGAAATTAGGCACGCTGGCTCCTGGAAGAAGAATTTCGGCGAATCATACTCTGCGGCGTCGAGGCTAACAACAGAGTTTGGGGAGACGAGGATGGCGACTAAAGCGAAAAAGAAGCCGGTCAAAAAGCGGTCCGCATCGAAAACGGAGAACCACGATACGGCGTTGCGCCGACAACTTGCGGAAACGCTGACCTGGGAGGGCGCACACGTGGGCTGGAAGTCGGCGCTGGCCGATCTGCCGGCCGACAAGCGAGGCGAGGAAGCTCCGGGGCTGCCGCATACTCCGTGGCAACTGCTGGAACACGCCCGAATCACGCAACGGGACATTCTCGATTTCTGCATCGACCCTAAATACAAAGCATTGGAGTGGCCGGCGGGGTATTGGCCGAAGACTTCGACCCCACCGGACAATTCCGCCTGGGAAAAGTCGGTGCGAGTTTTAACGGCGGATACGGAGGCGATGGTGAAATTGATTGAGAATCCGCGCACCGATCTGTTCGCGAAAATTCCGCATGGAGAGGGCCAAACGGTTTTGCGGGAGGCGGTGCTGCTGGCGGACCATAACGCGTATCATTTGGGACAATTTGTGCTGGTGCTGCGGGCCTTGGGTGCGTGGAAGGAAACCTAAACTCGCGGCTCGCCGGAACCGCGG
>Ga0302315_10003127_pt1 | contig 15144 bp, 12 predicted proteins | sample III_Palsa_N3_1_FD_200532 | JGI IMG/M metagenome (GOLD analysis project Ga0302315, IMG submission 200532) | Peat permafrost microbial communities from Stordalen Mire near Abisko, Sweden - III_Palsa_N3_1 | ecosystem: Environmental > Terrestrial > Soil > Palsa > Peat permafrost | place: Sweden... | reverse complement strand
CGGCGGCGTAGAGGGTGGGCTTCATAAGGGCGAGGACTTCCGACAGGGGATCCATGCGCTGGGTGGGGGGTTGATACGGAGAGGAGGGCGGCGCGGCCGGGGCGTCGTTCGGTGGGAGAAGCTCGGTGGTCGGGACGATTGGACTAATCATACGGACTTTCAGTATAGATCGTCCGGGGATCGAGGGCCATCTTACTGTTCGACGGCGGAAGATGGCCGGACATTCGGAAGTCGAGGAGAGAAGCTAATGCGAATTTTTGTGACGGGTGCTACGGGGTTTATTGGATCGAGATTGGTGCCGGAACTGATTGGGGCGGGACATACGGTGTTGGGGCTGACGCGGTCGGAGGCGGGCGCGGAACGGCTGAAGGCGGCTGGGGCCGAGGTGCAGTATGGGGACATTCTGGACTTGGACAGCTTGCGGGAGGGCGCGGCGAAGTCGGAGGGCGTGGTGCATTTGGCGTTCCAGCATGACTTCTCGCAGTTCCTGAAGGTTTGCGAGGACGACCGGAAGGCGATTGAGGCGATGGGCGAGGTGCTTGTGGGGTCGAAGCGGCCGTTTGTGGTGACGTCGGGAACGGCGATTGCGGCGAATGTGGATGGGAAGCCGTCGACCGAGGAGAGCCCGACGACTTCGCACAATCCGCGTGCGGCTTCAGAGGCGGCGGTGCGGGCTTTGGCGTCGCGCGGGGTGAACACGTCGGTGGTGCGGCTGGCGCAGATTCACGACACGCATAAGCAGGGGCTGGTGCCTTACGTGACCGCGGTCGCGAAGGAGAAGGGCGTGTCGGTTTACATTGGCGAGGGTGGAAACCGGTGGCCGGCGGCGCATGTGACGGACACGGCGCGGCTGTATCGGCTGGCGATTGAGAAGGCGGAGCCGGGGGCGATTTATCACGCGGTGGACGAGGAGGGCGTGTCGGCGAAGGCGATGGCCGAGGCGATAGGACGCGGGCTGAAGGTGCCGGTGAAGAGCATCACGCCGGAGGAGGCGGAGGGGCACTTCGGGTGGCTGGCGATGTTTGCGCGGTTGGATATGCCGTCGTCGAGCGCGATCACGCGGAAGAAGCTGGGATGGACGACGAGCGGGCCGGGGCTGATCGCTGATCTGGATGGGATGGACTACTCGGAGGTGTAGGGCGGCGGGAGGGCGCACCGGTGCTTGTTGAGGTCCGGTGCGCTTTTCGGTGGCGTGGGCTCTATACTCAAACTTTTCCAGCCAGTTGCCGGTGGGGAGGTGCGATGTATTCTTACGCGTTTCGCGCGGTGGTCCTTTTGCTGTGCTCTACGGCCTGTGTTATTGCCCAGAAGCCGAGAGCTATTCAGATCCGAGTGGACTTGACGGACGCTCCGCGGCGGTTGATTCATGTGAGTGAAGTTCTGCCGGTGCATGCGGGAGTGAATACTTTCTCGTATCCGGAATGGATACCGGGGCAGGAGTTGCCGGCGGGTGCGATCGACAACCTGACGGGGCTGGTATTTTACGCGGGCACGCTGGAGGGGGCGGTGGTGCCGTGGCGGCGGGACCTGGTGGATCCGTTTGCGTTTCATGTGCAGGTGCCGGAGGGTGTGAACACGCTGGCGGTTTCTTTCGATATTTTGGATGTGAAGAGCCGCGCCCAGACGACCACGACGAAGCATACGAGCTCTCATGTGGCGATGCTGGAGTTCAGCGACGTGGTGCTGTATCCGAGTGACACGCCGGTGCGGGAGATTCCGATCACGGCGAGCATTCATTTGCCTGCGGATTGGCGAGCGGCGACGGCGCTGCGAACGAGTGCTACGGATGCATCGACATTGGTGGGGCCGGATGCCACGTTCAAGACGGTGTCGGTGGAGCAACTGGTGGACTCGCCGATAGTGGCGGGAGACCATTGCCGGCAATATCCGTTGGCGCCGGACGTGAAGCCGGTGCATACGCTGGATGTTTGTGCGGAGAAGGCGGCGGACCTAGAGTTGAAGCCGGAGTTTCTGGCGCACATGAATGCGCTGGTGCGGCAGTCGACAAAGATCTTTGTGGGGCACCACTTTGAGCATTACGATTTTCTGGTCGCGGATTCAAAGCACCTGGACGGCGATGCCGAGGAACACACGCAGTCGGCTGATTACATTGTGAACAGCCTGGACGTTTCGGACGAGAATACAGCGAGCTTTGTGGGGTATCTGTTGCCGCACGAGTTTACGCACTCGTGGTGCGGGAAGTATCGGCGGCCGGCGGGGGAGGCAACGCCGGACTATCACACGCCAATGCAGAATGATTTGATCTGGGTGTACGAAGGGTTCACGCAATATCTCGGCGACGTGCTGACGACGCGCGCAGGATTTCAGACGGATCCAGAGACGGTGGATCAGTTGAACTACGCGATCTATCAGATTGATCGGCCGGGACGGCGCTGGCGGTCGGTGCAGGACACGTCGGACGCTGCGGCGATACTGCGCGGGAATAGCCGGCCTTGGTCGAATTGGCGGTTGAGCCAGGATTATTATCCCGCGGGCGCGATCATGTGGCTGGACGCCGATTTGAAGATTCGCGAGTTGAGCCATGGGACGAAGTCGCTGGATGATTTTGCTACGCTGTTTTTTGCGCCGCCGGCGAAGGGGTCGGCGTCGCGCGACACCGGGCCGGGGGTTCTGCCGTTTACGTTTGACGATGTGGTGAAGGCGCTGAACACCGTGGCTCCGTATGACTGGAAGAAATTCTGGGAGACTCGGTTGAATGCGCTGTCGGTGCAGACGGTGATTGCCGGGATCGACGCGAGCGGATACGACTACGTGGAGTCGGACAAGATGCCTGCAGACGAGGCGAAGTTCATCGCGACAGGGCAGTTGGCGGAGATGTATCACTCGTTGGGATTTCTGGCGGTCAAGGACGGGACGGTGGCGGATGTGTGGATGGGCAGTCCTGCGTATGTTTCGGGGCTTGGGCCGGGGGACAAGCTGACGGCGGTAGATGGCAAGCCGTATACGGTCGATGCGTTGGTTGCTGCGGTGCGGGAGGCGAAAACGGGCACGGCGTCGATCACGTTGACAGCTGTGCGCGAGGATGAGACGAAGACATTCGTGATTGCGTATCACGGTGGAGAGAAGTACGCGACGCTGGTGCGCAACGGGAAGCCGGATGTTTTGACTACGGGCATCTTGCAGGCGAGGTAGTCAGCGGGAGGAGGCGGCGAGGGTGTGGGCGGCGGTGGCGAGTTCGTTGAGGCGGGCGGGGGTGAAGGGGTCGTGGGTCTGGTAGCGGATGGTGCCGGATCGGTCGATGAGGAGGACGTAGGCGGCATCGGGGGTAACGGGGGAGAAGTTGGCGGCTTGCTTCCAGGCGGATTGGTTGGTGGTGAGGGGGAGGAAGTGGGGCTTGAGGGTGTCAGGGACTTGCTTGCGGATGCTGTGGAGGATGGCGGGGCGGATGAAGGCGGGGGCGTCCTGGAGGAAGGCGATGTCGTAGTAGTCGATGGCGGTTGTGGCGAGGTTGGTGCGGATGGATTTTTCCCATGCGGTGGTGGCGTCGGAGGAGGCGCGGGAGAAGCCGAGGATGAGGATGGTGGCTGGGGCGGAGAGGTCGTGGGGGAGGGTGAGGGTGTGGCCGTCGAGTGCGGTGCCGGTGGTGGCGGGGATGGTGAAGAAGAGGGCGGCTAGGAGGGCGTGGAGCTTCATTTGTTTAGTTGAGACGATTGGTGGGTCGTTGGGTAGTGTTTTGGTGCGGGTGTTGATGTGGTGAAGGATTTTTGGAATTGGATTGTTTGGGTTGAAGCGTGGGCGGAGGAAAGCATACCGGGGGCTAAAGCCCCTTTTCTCCTGGTTGGATAGGAGACCCGAGGCTGAAGCCTCGGGGTACCTGGATGCGAGGGCAGGGGCAAGGCAAAGGCAAAGGCAAAGGCAAGAGCAGAAGCAGATCCCCGCGGGATGACAGCCAGAAAAGCAAATGCAAAAGAAGAAGCAGATTCCGGGAGGGAATGACAGAAAGAAAAGCAGAGGCAAGAGCGAAGGCAAAGGAAGGTGAATATGAAGGCGAAGGCAAAAGCACAAGCCGAGGCGGTGGCCTCGGCTTGTTGGATGATGGTGTTCGGTGGTGTTCGTCGTTGAAGGTGGGGGGCTGTCTAGGATTTCTTGACGGGGGGTGGATTCCACTTGCCGGTTAGCGCTTCGGATTTGGGGGAATAGAGGCGCATGGTTAAGTTGAAGGGGCCACTGGGGGCTGGGAGCCAGTTGGCTTCCTTGTCGGGGCCGGGAGTTTTGTTTTGGAAGTAGAGGTCGAGTGAACCGTCAGCGTTGTAGACGAACGGCATCCAGCTGCTCACGGCAAAACGATCGAGTGCGTTGGCTACCTGGAAGCCATCCGCGTCGTAGAGCGTGATGGACCAGAACGCGCGTACGGGTGGAGTTGCGCCCTTGTCGAAGTGGACGGTGTACTCGTTCGCGCCGTTGAGCGGCTTGCCGGATTCGTCGGCGAGATTCAGCGGATAGATTGCATCTTCGGGCAGGTTCGCGCCGAGGCCGACTTGAGCGACAATTGCACGCTTCAGATAGTAGTTCCCGTAGACGCCCATGGTGTCGGTGTTCATGGACCAGTAGTTGGCGACGCGCGCAATGGTTGCGAGCTTCCATTTCATCAGTGCCTGAGCAGCTGCGGGCGCACTTTCGAGCGCCGCCTTCACGGTTACATCGACCTTGGAGATATCGAAACTTTTCCCGGCTTCAATGCCGAGCTGTTTCATTTGCGCGAGGATGGGTTGGTCGGTGGAGTGGGCGGGGTGGAGCTTCAGGAGTTCGGCTGCGTAGGCAAAGTAGGCTCCGGCGGCCATGGTGTCCGCTTGCACCATGGGCGGCGTCTTCATATCGATACTCGGATCGACCTGCACGGTCGCCGGTTCTGGTGCGCTTCCCCGGCGCGAAAGAGCTGTGACCTTGTAGCCGGCTTGAATCGTATGGACGGCGTCGTAGTCCGCTGGGCCATCCGTCTTGGTGCGGCCGATGATCCAGACATAAGGGGTTGGTGCGGCGATGAGCGAGACTCCCTCGGGGGCCTTTCCAGTCCAGCCGGGTGGGGTCACGAGAAAATCCGCCGCCTGCGTGCCGGTGGTACGCCAGCCGGGCGAAGCAAAGACGTCTGACCACATATCAAGCATGGGCAGGAGGTAGAACCGACCTGCGGTATCCGGCGCAGAGATGATCAGCGGCTCCTTGGTGAGATCGAGCCACGCGATGGAATAGAGCGTGTCGAAGTTGGAGCGCACGACACCTTTGAAGTCGGCGGGCGGATACGCTGGGACATTCACGAACATATTCGCCGGGCCCTTGCCGAATTCCTTGCCGGGTTCGATGTTGGTGAATTGCTTGCGCGAGACATCCATCAAGATGAGCGGATAGAAATAGATGTACGCGTCTACTGCAATGGAGTTCGCGGCTTCCGCGGTAATTGTTTTGCTTTCAGTTGGCATAGTGGCATTCCCTTTCGCCAGTCATTCGATTGATCTCGCAAACGTTTTTTGACGTAGCCTACGAACGAGGTTCGCCCGGGCTCGCGAAGAAAATCTATCTGCCGCCCGGGCACACTGACTACTGGCATTTGTGACAGGCGGGATCGCTGGATTGGTGACAGCCAGAAAGGCAGAGGCAAGGGAAGAAGCAGATTCCCAGAGGGAATGGCAGAAAGAAAGGCAAGGGCAAGGGCCAATGCAAGGGCAGACGTTTCTGCTGTGCGAGGAGGATTGGTTACTTGCTTAGGTAGGAGACGTGCCAGACGGAGCGGCTGCCGTCGTCGGTTACGTAGAGGCTGCCGTCGGCGCCTACGGTTACGCCTACGGGGCGGCCCCAGACCTGGCCGTCGGGAGTGACGAAGCCGGTGAGGAAGTCGTCGTATTCGCCGGTGGCCTGGCCGTTCTTCATGGGGATGACGATGACTTCGTAGCCGGCGCGGTTGGCGCGGTTCCAGCTGCCGTGTTCGGCGGCGAAGGCGTCTCCGCTGTAGGAGGGCGGGAAGGCTCCGTGAGGCTTGGTCTTGGCGGGGTAGTCGGGATAGAAGTTCATCTCGAGGGAGGCCATGTGGGGCTGGACTAGGACGTCGGGAGTTTTTACCTTGCTGGACATGTCGACGCGCTTGCAGTCTTTGGCGTCGGCTGCGGAGAGAGGCTTGGCGAGGCCGGGGTTGGGGCCGGTGCCGTTGGCGCAGGGTTGGGGGAGGCGCGGATCCTGCTTGCCTCCCATGTAGTACCAGGGCCAGCCGAAGAAGCTGCCGTGCGGGACGCTGGTGACGTAGTCGGGGACTAGATGGTTGCCGAGGTTATCGCGCTCGTTGGTGGAGCACCAGAGGGAGCCGGTGACGGGGTTGATGGCTTCGCCTACGCAGTTGCGGAGGCCGCTGGCGTAGACTTCGACGAACTTGCCGTCAGGGGTGTAGGCGAGGATGTCGGCGCGGTGGAACTCGCGGGGGTGGGTGTCGGCGTCGTCTACGTTGGAGCCGGAGCCTACCGAGACGAGGAGGTATTTGTCGTCCTTGGTGAAGATGACGTCGCGGGTCCAGTGGCCGCCGCCGCGGAGTTGGGCGTAGCCGGGGATGTCGGGGACGATGGTCTCAGGTTTGGCGGTGGCCTTGAGGTCACCATTCTTGTAGGCGAAGCGCTGGATGGTGGTGGCGTTGCCGATGTAGACGTACTGGGGGTTGGGGCCGGAGGGATAGAAGGTGATGCCGAAGGGGTGGTCAAGGCCGGTGGCGAATTTTTCGATGGTGGCGGCGCGGCCGTTGGGGGCGACACCGCGGAGGATGAAGATTGTGCCGGCGCCGGAGTCGGCGAGGAAGAGATCGCCGTTGGGGGCGGTGGTGATGAAGCGGGGCTGGGTGAAGGTGCCGCCGGAGAGCTTCATGTGCTCGCCTGAGGCGGAGCGCTCGAGGGGCGCGGAGTCGCCGCCGGCATAGAGGGTGACGCTGAAGCTGGCGGGCGCGATGGGAAAGGCGTTGATGGGGCGGGGGACTACGTTGGGGCCGTTGTCGACGGCTTCGGAGGGATTGGGTGCGGGGAGGTCGGCGGTGGTGATTTTGTGGCGGACGCCGGGGTGCTGCTGGTTCCAGTCGGTGAAGGCGGCCTGGCCGGTGAGGAGAGGCGGCTGGGGTGGGGAGTTGGCCGGGGCTTTCTGGGCGAGGGCGGAGGTCGCGGCGCAGAGGGCGAGAGGGAGGAGGGTGCGGAGATTCATGGGAAGTCCTTGGTGGCGAGTGGTGTAGTGAGTAGTGCGAAGCGAGTAGTGGGTAGTGAAAAGCTAGAGCAACGACTTGAAGCAGATTCCAGAGGGAATGACAGAAAAAAAGCGAGGACAAGAGCAACGGCAAGGGCGAAGGCTTCGGTGTTACAGGGTTCGCCTAGTTGGACGCTGTGGGGGCCGTTTGAGTCGCATGGGGATTGGAGGCAAGTGTTAGGGCGTGGTGTTGGGGGATGAAGGGAGGGCGGCGGGGTCGTGGGCGGTGGTTAGGGCTTTTAGCTGGTCGATGGCGGCGTTGGCGTTGAGCAGGACGCGGGTGTCGTGGTGGGTGAGGGTGACGGAGTTGAGGATGGACTGGATGGCGTTGGAGGAAGCGGTGGTAGCGGCCTGCGGCGTGGTGGTTTGGGCTGTGGCCTGTTCGAGGGCCAGGCCGCGGAGGACGTTGAGGAGGTTGGTGAGGGTGTTGACGGTGGTGGTGGCGGTGTCGGTGTCGGGGGTGATGTCTTCGATGCGGAGGCGGACGGCGCCGCCGGAGAGGACGTGTTCGGCGGCGGTGTAGCGGAGGCTCGCGATGAAGTCGGTGTCGGTGCGGAGGGGGAGCTGGAGGCCGAGGACGGCGATGAAGTTGGGGTCGTCGTCGGAGGCGAGCGGGAGGCCGATGCGGCCGATGCCCCAGGCTTCGGAGAGGATGGGGACTTCGCGATAACGGGCGGCGAGGAGGGATGAGCCCGGGGTGGAGAGGGCGCCGGCGCGGGAGCGGTCGAGCATGGAGTGGATCTGCTCGGTGGTGGGCATGTTGGAGGCGGCGAGGGTGTCGTAGGTGAGTTGGGCGATGCGGAGCTGGCGGCCGTCGATGGGGATGGTGTAGATGGTGCGGTCGGCGTAGGGTTCTTCGGCGGAGGCGAGGGAGTGGAGGTACTGGCCGAGGCGGGCGCCGTCGAAGCGGCCGACGAAGACTTCGGAGAAGGCGACGGGGCCGTTGGGGCCGTTGGGGTTGGGCATGCGGTGGAAGGCGAAGGCTACGGAGTCAAGATCGCGTTCGGGAAGGATGCCCGTGACGTCGATGAAGTGCTGAAAGTCGGGGCTGCGCTGGAGGGGCGTTTTGTCGAAGTGGGTGGCGGCGCGAACGGGCTTGAGGTTGAGGAAGATGATCGCGTCGGACTCGGGGAGCAGGCGCGCGGCTTCGGGGGGAGCTTTGGCGCGGAGATAGAGCAGGACTCCGAGGACACAGAGCAGGAGGATGGCGATGAGCAGAGGAATCAGCGTTCGTTTGCGCATGAGCCTTCGAGGTTGTGGGTGGGGCTATCGAGAGGGGTGCTCCGCAGAGAGTGGCCGGCGGGCGGAGGTATGGGTGCGGGTGAGGCCGTGTCCATGGGAGCCATGCTACCACTAGCGTGGGGCGGGAGGTGCTGCGCGGACAGCGGGAGTTCTGTTGCTGGAGGCGAGGCGATTTTAACTTCCCTTCTGACCTCGCTGATTGCTCTTGGGATTCTTTCCAGAGGCGCGGGGTAGAAGCGCTGTGATGCGTTCGGGCGGCGTGCCCTCCCGGATTTTTCGAGCTTGGTGGAGAAGATGGGCGGTGGGATCGTCCGGGCCACCAGACTCGTCGTCCTCAGCCGGCTCAGCAAGTTTTTGCTCGAGGATTTGTTCGGTGTGTGGCTGCGTGAGGCACTGCAAAATCTGGAGTGCGTTTCCGAGTGTGGCGGCACTGGGGTAGAAGCCAAGACGGCGCTTGCCACGGGCCCTGTTGCGGCGCCAGCGCCAGCGCTTCCAGAAGAAGGTCAGCGCGATACAGAAAGCGAAGAGCCAAAAACAGAGGGCAGCGAAAGGGTTGGCCAAGGGGGAACCTTCCTTGCTCGCGAGAGCGTTGCGTAACGACAGGGTGATCCTTCGGGAGCGAGGCTCCTGAGGATCGATGTGCAGTGTGTTGGGGGTTGCCTTTAGACGGTCCGCGAGGGAGGCGGGAGTTGCAAGCGCGATAGCAGAGCACGGAGGGGAGACAGGCGGCTCTCCATCGTCGAACCTGTGACGGGGAGGGTGCGACGGAAGTCAGCTACAGCGAAAAGTAAGAAGGGAGCGAGACAGAGCCACGGGATGAGATGGCCGTTCGCGTGGTTGACTTGGGGTGCGAGGAGCAGAAAGACCAGAGTCGCGATCACCACAAAAAACAGGGCGGTGAGCGCCATCCGGCGGAATCTGGGGGTCATCAACACGGTAGTTGGAGTATAGCGCCAGGGAGCATGGTCGTGGAGAAGGGTGTTGCGATGGGTCATGGTGATCCCATCCGTTCGCTGATTCGCGATACGGATGGGTGTTTCGTCGGAGGCAGTCGCTTGGTTAGGCTACGGCGAAGGCGGAGGCGGCTTCGAGTTTCATGGCGCGGGGGAAGAGGATGTTGTTTTCCAGGTGCATGTGCTGGCGGAGGTCGTGTTCGAGCTCCTGGAGGCCGGTGTAGAAGATGCGGTAGCTGAGGCAGACGCCGAGGGGTGCGGTGAAGTTGTGGCTGAGCTGGCGGATCTGGGCGAGTAGGGCGCCAGCTTCTTCGTGGTCGTGGGAGAGGACGGCGACCGGGTCGGGGAGGAAACCGTAGCAGCTGACGGGTTCGGAGCCGGCGGAGGTGAGCGAGCGCTCGAGGCTGACGATGTAGGGGAAGAGGACGGACTCTTCCTTGGCGAGGTGCTCGTTGATCTCGATGCCGAGTTGCGCGAGGGTGGTGTGGATGTCGGCGAGCTCGGGGTGGGCGGAGCCGTGACGGGTGAGGACGTTGGCGGAGAGCTCGAGGAGTCGTGGAAGCTCGCGGCGGGCGTAGGCGTGGTGTTTGACGACGATGTGGGCGCAGAGGAGCTCGAGGGAGGCGCGGGCCCACTCGGGCTGGGGGAGGGTGGGGCGGCCGGCGGCAAAGTCGAGGGCGAGTTGGACGGCATGGGCGTCGAGGTTGACGGCAGCGCAGGCGGCGGCGAGGGACTGGTTGCCACCACAGCAATAGTCGATGCCAAGGTGCTCGAACACACGGATGGCGGTGGGTTGGTGGAGGGCGATGTCGCGAACGGTTGGTGCGGCGGCGAGGAACTCTGCGGCGCTGTGGGTTGTGGGTAGGTAGGTCTCGGTTGAGGTCATGTTTACTCCCTTGGATTGAACTTAGAGGGGCAGGAGGGGCGGCGATGCGATTGAAATCACACGATGCAGGTTTATTTTTTGGGGGGCGGATGAAATTTCGGGAATGGGGGCTGGAATTGTGATGTGCGTCGCAGCGCGGGATGGGGGATGGTGGTTAGGGTTGTGGGATAGGGCCAAACGCGAGATGAAATCCAGGGAGGAAATGAAGCATGTTTTGCTATCAATGTGAGCAGACGTCGAAGGGTGTGGGGTGCCAGACGCATGGGGTGTGCGGCAAGGATGAAACGACCGCGGCGCTGCATGATCTATTGACGTATGCGGTGAAGGGGATTGCGGTGTATGCGCACCATGCGCGGATGCTGGGCGTGGCGGATGCACGGCTGCGGGTGGGCGATCCCGAGGTGGATGCGTTTGTGGTCGAGGCACTGTTTGCCACGCTGACGAATGTGAATCTTGATACAGATCGGCTGGTGGGGTTGATCTATGAGGCGGCGGCGATGCGGGCGGCGGCTCGGTGCGTGTATGAGCGCGCGGCGGGCGAGAGTGGGATTGCGGCAGTGGAGTTTGGCGGCGCGGCGAGTTGGGTGCCGGCGGACACGGTGGAAGGTTTGATTGCGCAGGGGCTGACGGTGACGCTGCCGGCGCGCATTCTGCAGGAGAGCAAGGAGATTGCGAATCTGCAGGAGCTGGTGCTGTATGGGGTTAAAGGTGTGGCGGCGTATGCGGCGCAGGCGCTGGCGCTGGGCGCGGGAGATCCGGAGTCGTTTGGGAAGATTCATGAGGCGTTGTGCTTCCTGACGCACGAGCATCCGAGCGTGGCGGAGTTGCTGGCGATGGCGCTGAGCGTGGGCGAGTTGAATTATCGTGTGATGCAGGTTCTGGACAAGGCGCATACGGGGATGTTTGGGACTCCGCGGCCTACGCAGGTGCGGACGGGGGCGAGGAAGGGGAAGGCGATTTTGGTTTCAGGGCATGACCTGCATGATTTGTATGCGCTGCTGTGGCAGACCAGGGAGACGGGGATCCAGGTGTACACGCATGGCGAGATGCTGCCGGCGCATGGGTATCCAAAGCTGAGGGCGTTTGCGCACCTGGCGGGAAACTATGGCGGGTCGTGGGTGGACCAGGCGGAGGAGTTTGAGCGGTTTCCGGGGGCGATCCTGATGACGTCGAATTGCATGCAGCAGCCGAAGGGGACCTATAGCGAGCGGATGTTTACGTCGAGCGCGGTGAACTGGCCGGGGGTGAAGCATGTGGAGGGGACGGAGTTTGGTCCGGTGATTGAGGCGGCGTTGGCGGCGGAGGGATTTGCGGAGGCTGAGGGGCGCGAGGAGATTACGGTGGGGTTCGGACACCACGCTGTGCTGGGGGTGGCGGGTAAGGTTGTCGAGGCGCTGAAGTCGGCCAAGCTGCGGCACTTGTTTTTGATTGCGGGATGCGATGGGGCGCGGTCGCAGCGGAGCTACTACACCGAGCTAGCGAAAGGGGTTCCGGAAGACTGCGCGATCTTGACGCTGGCTTGCGGGAAATACCGGTTCAACAAGCTGGAGTTTGGGAAGGTTGCGGGGCTGCCGCGGTTGATGGATATGGGTCAATGCAATGACGTGTACTCGGCTGTGCAGGTGGCGCTGGGGCTGGCGAAGGCGTTGGGTTGTGAGGTGAATGAGCTGCCGCTGTCGATGGTGCTGAGCTGGTATGAACAGAAGTCCATTGCGGTGGTGCTTACGCTGCTGTGGCTGGGTGTGAGGAATTTGAGGATTGGGCCTACGCTGCCGGCGTTTTTGTCGGCGGGCGTGCTGGCGCTGCTGGAGGAGAACCACCAGTTGATGGCGATTGGGACGGTGGAGCAGGATTTGGCGGCGATGCTGGATTCTACGCGGACGACGGCGGTTCTGGCTTAGCGCGATGGTGGGTTGAATCGGAACCCCCACGCGTCCGCAAAGAGCGCGTACGGATGGGTACGGTGGAGGCTTCTTTCGCTTGGGCGGTTAGTGGTTGTAGTCGTCGGCGTGGGGGACTAGTTGCTGGTAGATGGAGCGGGGTAGGTTGGTCTGCCAGTGGTGGGTGGTGCGTGCGAAGGTGATCAGTCCGAAGAAGAGGATGGCGAGGATAAGGACGACCGTGTGAGGTTGGAGGGTGCTATGTTGCCAGCGCGCGTTCGAGAGGGCGAGGGATCGGGCGGCGGGAGAGGTTTCGGTGTTGGTGGGGAAGGTGTGGGCGGCGTAGGTGGCGTTGGCGCGTGGGGGAAGGGCGAAGTTGAGGGCGTTTTCGGCGGGGCAGGCGGCGATGCAGCTTAGGCAGCCTGTGCATTCGGCTGAACGGATGGTGACGAGCTGGGCGACGGGGAGGTGGGAGGGGCAGGCGTGGGTGCACTTGTTGCAGTCGATGCAGGCGGCCTGGTCGCGGCGGATTTTTATGGGGCTAAGGATCGAGACGAGACCCATGAGGGCGCCGTAGGGGCAGAGGAATCGGCACCAGACGTTTTGGATCATGATGGAAAGCAAGACGAGGGTGAGGATGACGGCGATGCCGAGGAGGCTCATGTGGCGGAAGAAGTTGAGCATCTTGACGTCGGCGATGATGCCGAAGGGGGCTAGGAGGAATTGCTGGAGGCCGTCGGCCGAGAGGGTGGCGACTACGTAGACGAAGAAGGCGAGGAGTAGGTATTTGAGGCTGCGGAGAGGGATGTCGAGCCAGCGGGGGAGGAGAAGCGAGCGGTGGAAGAGTTGCTGGCCTAGATGCCAGAGGTATTCCGATACGGTGCCTACGGGGCAGAGCCAGGAGCAGAAGGATTTCTTGAGGAGCCAGCTGGAGAGGAGAAAGATGACGAGGAGGACCATGGCCGCCGGGTGGATGGCGGAGACGTGGTGGGTGGAAAGGAAGTACTTGAGGTTCATGAGGCCGGCGATGGGGAGCCAGCCTTCGACGCCGGCGGGGCGGTCGATGTAGAAGCTGTGGCCGTTGGTCTCGTAATAGCGGACCCATAGGTAGAACTCGAGTCCGAGCCAGGCGTTGAGAGCGAGGAAGGCGATTTGGACGGTGTGGCGGACGCGCTGGGAGTGGTCGAGGACGTGGCGGCGGATGAAGGGCTTTTTGACGGGCGCGATGGCGGTAGGGGTGGGTGGAGGAGCGGTGAGGGTGGGCATTGGCTTCCTTCTACTGCTGACTGTAGGCGGAAGGGGGTTGGGGCGATAGGCCGCCGGTCACACGGGGTTTGGGGGTGATTTTTGATTGCGCGCGGAGGGTGGGCACGAATAGGATGCTGCGTAAATGATTGCGGAGGTGCTGGATGATCAGCAGAATGTTGGTGAAGGCTGTGGTTACGGGCGGATTGCTGGCCGGATGGTTTCAGGCACCGATGGCGCCGCCGATGAAGCTGGGGCTGTGGGAGACGACCTCGTCGACGAAGATGCAGATGCCGGGAATGGACATGGCGGCCCGGTCGACGAAGGTGCGGAGTTGCGCGACGGCGGAGTCGTGGAATAAGGCGTTTGGGCAGGGGAGGCAGAGCAAGGATTGTAAGCCGGTGAATGAGAAGAGGACGGCGACGAGCTTCAGCTTTGATTTGAGCTGCTCGTCGAGCAATGCGACGGGACACGTTGAGATGGACTTTGTGGATCCGACGAAGGGGCACGGCACGATGCACATGGTGGTGAACACGAGCGGCAAGGTGCTGACGATGGATACGAACTGGGAGAGCACGTATGTCGGGGCGGACTGCGGATCGGTGGCGCCGGGGTCGCCGGAGATTATGCAGTAGGGCTGATTATCGAGCAGGGGACGCGGCGCGCGCGGGTTTGGCGGGGTTTCTCGCAGGGTGCTGCCTATGGTAAAGTGAAAGCTGCGCTCGGGTGTTTTGACGAGCGCCGTTTACTGTTAGAACCCAGTTGGGCAGAGATGTCCTGAGGGGTTTTGGCGCACCGCCCGGAGAGCTTCGAGCTGGAATGCAAGCGAAGAGAGTTGAAGGGGGCCCGGCTAATGGGCTGGCGTAGCTCAGCTGGTAGAGCACCTGATTTGTAATCAGGCGGTCGGGGGTTCAAATCCCTTCGCCAGCTCCAGAAATCTGGGGCAGCAGTGAATGCGTAGAAGTTGGTTGTACCTGCCAGTTGTTTCCGCCTTGCAGCGTTCGCCATCGACAACTTCGGCAGAGGAATGCGCGCGAGAGGTTTCGTGCGATATTGGAACGCGCGAGCGGTCTGACGGAATCGATGGGTTGCAGAAGGACAGTTGGTAGGCAAAGGGCACAGGTGGCCGAGTGGTTAATGGCAGCAGACTGTAAATCTGCCGCGTTATGCGCTACGAAGGTTCGAATCCTTCCCTGTGCACCATTTTTTAGTTGGAGTGAGTGAGGAATGGAACGATCACTCAACCCGGCGGCGGACCGAGGGCGGATGTTTGTTGCACTCGGAGTTTTGGTAGTCTTAGGGTTGCTGTCGTGGTTCACGATTGATCCGGCAGCGGTAATCCACATGCATGGGTATTCGTCCAGGTATGTGGGGATTGCGGATCGGGACGTCGAGATTCGATGGCTGCCGATCTTGTTTTTAGGGCTCTTTGCGTTTCGAGTCGTGATCGCGAACATGCGCGCGCGGATTGAAGAGAAAAGAGAACAGGAACGCTGATGTAGCTCAGTGGTAGAGCACTCCCTTGGTAAGGGAGAGGTCATGGGTTCAAGCCCCATCATCAGCTCCAGATTTTTGTAAGGCAGGGCGGGAGTAACTCAGTGGTAGAGTCACAGCCTTCCAAGCTGTTGGTCGCGGGTCCGATTCCCGTCTCCCGCTCCAGAATTTGAACGATCCCGAAGGACGGAAGTACACGATGGCGCAACCCCAGTTT
>Ga0302315_10003125_pt1 | contig 15146 bp, 25 predicted proteins | sample III_Palsa_N3_1_FD_200532 | JGI IMG/M metagenome (GOLD analysis project Ga0302315, IMG submission 200532) | Peat permafrost microbial communities from Stordalen Mire near Abisko, Sweden - III_Palsa_N3_1 | ecosystem: Environmental > Terrestrial > Soil > Palsa > Peat permafrost | place: Sweden... | reverse complement strand
GAATATCCACATTATATCTAAATTTTTGAACTCACCGATATTACTCATTGATCACATCAAACTTGCCATTGGTAATGGTGGTCGTGGTGGTATCGTTGGCATCGCCTACCAGGGTGCAGGTAAAATCGCCCTTAATTTCATTGTCGGTGATCTGGCTAATATCGACATGCCCGCCGGTGCTCCATTTATCAATGGTCTGCGGGCCGCGGTCATAAAGATAGGTAGCCATCACGCCACCGACCGGTAAAATGCTACCGCTGTTGTTAAAATAATAAGTGCCGATCTTTGGTTTGGAATAAAAACTGAGACTTATGAACCTGCACAGCGTGTCACTTTTTGTCGTATCAGAACCTGTAATACTGAGCATGTTTCCTGTTGGGCTATTGGTATATATGGCAAAATAAGCGGTACCATAACCCTTTACCTGCCAAGCCTTGCCATTGATCGTAGCGCTCATAAAGTAACGGGCCCATTGAGGAGCCGGGTTATTCTTTTTGCAGCCGGCCACAGCCAGCACCATCAATAGCAATAGCAATTTCTTCACGTGCTCAATATAGGCATTGTGCAAACCGGAAAACAGTAGCTTTTTTGCATTTACTGGTGATTATTTAACCGCAGTGCTGTCGGGTTCTTTTACCGCCGCGGCGTTCCGCCGGTATTGATCTCCTTGTCGGTCAGTTCCTTTATTTTTTCAAATCGGCGCTATCAAATGCTTCGTATAGCCCCAATTGATTTCGTGATGGGTGGCTGCGCAAACGGCAATTCAGTAAACAAAAAAGCCAGCTATAAGTTATCTGTTTATGGAAAACTTTCCCATTACGATCAGCAAAGATAAAAAGGTTCATCATTTCGAAGTGAGCGAACACCCGCACCATGACGGTGAGCGCTGTAATTACCGGGTGTTCGAGGATGCCGCTTTCGTCGCCAGCTTTGAACCGGATGCCCAAAACTACCTGCATATCTGCCAGAACGCCGCGGGGCTCGATGAGGAACTGCTGTACCTGCTAGCCGACCAGATCGAGGCGACCATACCACACGCTGATAGTACACACTTTAACGATAACGCACCATGAGATCAATCTGGACAGGCTCCATCGGCTTTGGCCTGGTGAGCATACCGATCAAATTATTTTCCGCCGTACAGGAAAGCCGGCTTGACCTGGATATGCTCGATAGCCGGGACCATGCGCACATCAGGTTCCAGCGCGTGAACGAAAATACCAAGAAAGAAGTGCCTTATGACAAGATCGTCAAAGGCTATAAATACGACGACGATTATGTCATTATCGAGGATGCGGATTTTGAAGCCGCCGCGCCGGAAAAAAGCAAGGTGATCGAGATTGAAAGTTTTGTCGATATCGCCTCGGTGAACCCGATGTATTATGAAACTTCTTACTATACGGAACCGGCAACCAAGAAAAATAAAGCCTATGCCTTATTGCTGTCCGCGTTGAAAAAATCCGGCAAGGCCGGCCTGGCGCGTTTCGTGCTGCGCAGCACGGAAAGCCTATGTATCGTACATCCGGTAGAAAATGCACTGGTCGTGACGCGTATCCGTTTCGCCCAGCAGATTCGCCACCAATCGGAACTCAAACTGGATGACAAGGTTGAGGTCAGTAAAGAGGAACTGGACATGGGGCTTGCGCTCATTAACCAGTATGCCGAGCCGCTCGATCTCTCAAAATATAAAGATGAGTACCATACGGAAATGATGAACATCATCGAGCAAAAGGCGAAAGGCAAGCGGCCGACCATTAAGAAACTGAAACCAAAAGCGGCTAAGAGCGATGACCTTTACGATCAGCTAATGAGTAGTTTACAAGTTAAAAAGGGCGCCTGATGGGACAAGTGAACCTGCTGAATGCCCGGGAAAGCAAAAGTTTTTGCAATGACAAATGCTGCCGGCACGTTTACGAAATGAGTGACGGCCTGACGTATGCCCTTAACGATGAAAACAAATGGGCGATTATTCCCGATCCTTGTTAAATCATGAGTTAGACCTGTCCTAAGTGTGAGCGGGAATTACCCTGGCCCGAATTCCGGCATTATTGTAAGCGGGTAAGCCTGGACAGTCTTTTCGAAGGCCGCTCCGAAGAGCTCGTGCTGGTTTTTGATAAGATCCTGGCAGAAGTGGCCGACTGGCCCAAGGTACTCGTCAGCACAACACCCAACTGCATTGTATTTTATCGCCGCACCGGATTCCTCGTGATCCGGCCAATGAAAAAGTGGCTGGATCTTAAGTTTTATTCTAAGGTAGCCAACAAGGATAAACCCGTGCTTAAAAGTTTGGCAGTGGGAAATAAGTTCGAGAACCATATCCGGCTTGCGATCCTGGACGAGCTGACGCCGGGAGTTTTTATTTACCTGCGGGAGTCTTACGAACTGGTTTAATAGAATTTTATAAAGCGGGAATTTCCAGGCCGTCGTACGGTGTTTCGATGGCATTCATAATATCCGTCAGTCGGTGCTTTGCCCGGCTATCGTTTGGATTGGCCAATATATTCTCAATATTCCGCCTTACCGCATCTTTAACCTCATGCTGTGTAATGGCCCTATTAATACGAAGGATTTTAGGAAGTTCTTTATTTTCGAAATAGGCGATCAGTTCCTCATTAGTCATCCGGCAAAGATATTACAAAAGCCGGGTTTAATTCAAACCCGGCGTCACTTCTTCAAACGGGTACTTTCCTTTAATATGGCGGTTGAACCAGATGCCTTTGACCATCGTGGATCGCATCTCCCTGAACACCTTCTCGGGTACCTGGAGGTAATTGTAGACCTTGCCTGAATGGTAGCGGATCGTCAGCGTTTCCGTAGCAGCATCGTAATGGTATGAAGCAATAACAGCTGATGGCATAATTTATAACTTTCGTAATTTAAATACCGGGCGCGGATCGTTCGTCTGTATATTCATTTCAGAATAATCTAAGCAGTGAGCATACCATATCACCGCACCGGTAATGATCTGCATGCTTTCCGACGACCAGCCCTCAGTTTCAAAGGCGAGCCATTCGCCATGGTCATCGCCGAAGATGTGTAGTTCTCCCGGCGCCGGGGCGTAATTATCCGCTTCCAGCCCGAACACATGTACCCGCAGCCCGCTTTCGCCATGTACGATCACATCACGCTCCTGGTCATCCAGTAAAAAGTAATTAGTCGTCTGCATCGGCTTCTTCCGGGTGTTCTTTAAAATATTCCCGCGCCTTCTTGAGGCCGGTTGCGATGGCGATTCCCTCATCACCGCTTTCCTTTAAAATTTCATTGGCGATCTCGACCGCCTTTTCTCGCAATTTGGCGGCTGGTTTTTGTAAGATGGCGGGTAGTCTCCGTTATACCAGGGCATAATTCCTCTTTTTTAGTTGTAACAATCCAGTGCCGGACTTGTTATCAGCAGCAAATCAAAAGTTTATGAAAGCGATCCCATTTTTATTTGTGTTGCTTTGTCTTTTAGCCAGGCGAACGCTGGCGCAGACCAAGGCAGCCGCTGGCGATTCCGTGATGATCACTATTTTTCTGAAACATCAACAGGATAAGAACCTCGATTCCTTACAGGTGATCCAAAAGAAAAACAAGTTTGGTAACTTGTTCCCTCCAAAAGGTGCCCGGATTGTTTCCTGGTATGTGATGATGGGCGTCGGGCAGGTAGTGACCGTGAAGATCGCGGGCTCCCAGCTACGGGGTTTAAACACATCCATTGAAAAAGGCGCTTGGGGTGCCTTTGATACAGCGTTTTATCCAACCTATGATTATTTGCCGCTATGGAAAGATGAAAAGGCTAAGGTCAGTCAGTAAATGAAAATTGCTACCTATAATATCAATGGCCGGTTACCAAATTTACTACGCTGGCTGGCCGAGACTAAACCGGATGTCGTTTGTTTGCAGGAGCTGAAAGCACCGGATGACAAGTTCCCGGAACGCGCATTGCTCGGATTGGGTTATCATGCCGTCTGGCACGGGCAGCAAAGCTGGAATGGTGTTGCGATCTTGTCACGGTATGGCGAAATACAGGAAACAAGGCGAGGCTTAGCTGGCGATCCGGAAGATCTGCACAGTCGGTATATTGAGGCTTTCATAAACGGGGTAGTGATCGGCTGTTTGTACTTACCGAACGGAAATCCTTATCCGGGACCCAAGTTTGATTATAAGCTAAGTTTGATAGAGCGCCTGCAAAACCACGCGGATAAACTGCGCAGCTTTAATTTGCCTGTTGCTTTGATTGGTGATTATAATGTGATGCCGACCGAACTGGATACCTATAAGCCGGAGAAGTATATCGACAATGCCTTATTCAGAGTAGAAAGCCGGACGGCTTATAAATTGCTCGTCGATTCAGGCCGGACTGACGCGATTCGTAAATTGTATCCCGATGAACGGATCTATACGTTTTGGGATTACCTGCGAAATGCCTATGGCCGGGACGCGGGCTTGCGGCTGGATCATTTCCTGCTAAATGCTACACTGGAGCAGCGGTTGGTCAGCGCTGGAGTGGACAAACAAGTTCGCGGCTGGGTTCATTCAAGCGATCATGCGCCGGTTTGGATCAGCATTGAATAAAAAAATAAACCCCGGCCACTTTTAAAGACCGGGGTTCTGTTTAATTCAAAAAAATATTTGTCAATTTTTTCTTAAACCACCGTGTCACGGCGAAGAATGCCGAACACGAAGGAGATAACAGCCAGTACCAACAAGATATAAATCAGGTTTCCGGCAGAGTAGGCAAATGTGCCAACCGCCCAGCTGATAACCAGGATAACGGCGATGATGTACAATAATGATCTCATGGTGATTGTTTTTAAATGGTTTGCTGATAATAGTCTATACAAATGGAGTACCAATTTAATTTAGCAGTTGCTGGATACATAACATGTATATAATAGAGCAGCAAAGTAAATTTAGCCTCCTGATTTTTAATAGCATTAAGCGTATGAAAATGCTTATTGTTTGACAAACCGCGTATGGAAAAATAGACATCATTCCTCTTAAAATTCACTATAAAATGGGGCGGTTGGATTTGGCATTATATTTAGTAATAAATAGTAAACCATTAACCAATTGACCATGAAAACAGCAGCCACAAAAACAACAGACCTGGTAAAAGCGATCGATAAGCAGTTGAACGCTATTTTGGTAAAAGATATCAGGAAGATTAAAGATGAAGGCATAAGGAATGCGGCTTTTCTACAGCTGATAGCAGCTTAATCTATATACACCATTTACCTATGGAATCAGGCGTTCATTTGAACGCTTTTTTTTGTTCTTATGAAAGCAAAAACAGCAGTAGCCGCAGTACCATCTCAAATTAAATCCTTCTTTAAAATACTTGGCCCCGGCCTGATCACCGGTGCCAGTGACGACGACCCGTCGGGTGTCGCGACCTATTCGCAGGCCGGTGCCGGTTTTGGGCTGGCTACGTTGTGGACGGCACTGCTGACTTTTCCGCTCATGGCGGCGATCCAGGAAATGTGCGCGAGGATCGGCACCGTGACCAGCAGCGGGCTGACCGGAACACTAAAAACGCATTATGCCAAATGGGTGCTTTACCTGATGCTACTGTTCAGCATCCCGGCCGTTATTTTAAATATCGGCGCGGATATTGAAAGCATGGGCGCCGTCGCCCACCTGGTCAATCGATACCGTGGAACAAGCGGCTAAAGCACTCGAGCCGCTGGCAGGTAAACTGGCTTATTCGCTCTTTACCTTAGGAATTATCGGCACCGGCTTTTTGGCCATTCCGGTACTGACCGGCTCGATCTCCTATATGATCGGTGAATCCTTTGACTGGAAGGTAGGATTGGAAAAGAAGTTTGGCCGGGCAAAAGCCTTTTATGTGACCATCATCTTTTCCCTACTAATCGGCCTGGCGCTGAATTTTATTGGCGTAAGCCCGATACAGGCATTGATCTATTCGGCTATTCTGTACGGACTGACCGCTCCGGTAATGATCGTTATGGTCATGCATATCGCAAATAATAAAACCGTAATGGGTAAATTTACCAATGGCCGATGGTCGAATATCCTGGGCGTTTTTACTTTTATATTGATGAGCCTGTCAGCTATCGCCATGATTTATTTTCAGTTTAAATGAAAGCGCCGGTTTCATAAGGTTGACCCTTATTAACCGGTTCACAACTTACAGCTATGTGTAAGTAGGAAAACGTTGAAACCCAATCTGATATATATTGTTGATTAAAAATCTATAAAAAACTAATCAATCTATGAAAACGAAATTTATGTTAACCATGGCCGCAGGTGGTATCCTCCTGATGGCAGCTTGTAAAAGCAAAACCAGCACCTCTGGGACCGACAGCACATCAACCACTGATACGGTCATGAAAAAAGACACCGCCGCAAAAACGATGGCTGATATTAAACCCTCAGGACCTGCGCCTGCCTGGGCGCCGGATATAAAACCGCAAATGCAGGCCGTTGTTGAAAAGCTAGAAAGCTATGGTGATCAGCCGATCCCTACACTCAGTGCGGTGGATGCCCGTAAAAACCATACGCCTACTGATGCGGTAATGGATTTGATGAAACAATATAATATTCCGATGCCGGTATTTAATATTGATACGATGGGAAAAGATATTGCTGTAAGCGGTGGTACCATTCACCTAAGCATTTATACACCTAAAACAGGAAACGGACCTTTCCCGGTGATCGTTTATTATCATGGCGGCGGTTTTGTCATTGCCAATATCGAGGTATATTCCGCTTCAGCGAAAACATTGGCTGATAAGGTTGGTGCCATCGTCATTTCTGTAGGCTACCGCCTGGCGCCGGAACATAAGTTCCCTACCGCGCATAATGACGCCTACGCCGCCTATCTATGGGCGATCAAAAATGCCGCCTCTATAAAAGGCGATCCCAAAAAGATTGCTTTGGTTGGTGAAAGCGCAGGTGGTAATTTAGCGATCGCTACTGCTATGAAAGCGCGCGACGCGGGAACTATGCTGCCTACATCAATCGTTGCTGTTTATCCTATTGCAGGTGCTGATACTACAACAGCGTCTTACACTAAAAATGCCAACGCGAAACCTTTAAGCAGGGGCATGATGGTTTGGTTTACAAAAAAATACTTAAATAATATGGCTGAAGGTAAAGATCCGCGTATAGATCTTATAGATGCGAATCTGAAGGGTTTACCCCCTACTACAATCATTACAGATGAGATCGACCCTTTGCAGAGCGAAGGGATGACTTTAGTTTCAAAACTGAAAGCCGTGGGCGTGACTACCGATACCAAAAATTACGATGGGGTGACCCATGAATTCTTTGGGATGGGCACGGTTGTACCTGAAGCAAAGGATGCTGAAATGTATGCTGTTGGCCAGTTGAAAAAAGGATTTGGGATGTAGTTTGAACTCATTCCAGTTAAAGCCGGGTTAAATGCCCGGCTTTTTTGTATCCAATAAAACCAATTTGCAATATATTTCGTAATTAATAGTTAAATAGTATAGTCTTTCGGGATATACAAAAAGTACCTGCTGTTTTTTGGCCGGTCAGCGCACCTAATCATTAACGTGCTGATCCATCCAGGCAAAGTCCAGGCCACAGTGAACCATTACCTCTCTGTTTGCAACCATAAATTATTCATCCCCGGCTATACTATGTCCCGGTTTACCCGGTCATGAAGATGATGCACTGGTTAAGGACCATCAAATTAAGAAAAGCTTATTAAATAGTAATATCATAAATAAAAAACATCATGAGTAAAGATAAAGGCAGTAAAAATGTCAAAAAAGCGCCGGCTCCCGAGGGCAAAAAGGTAACATCCGACTACCAGGCCGGAAAGAAAAGTGTGTCCAAAGACGATACCGCCATTAACAAAAAGAAATAACATGAACGATAAAAGATCAGCCGACTGGCAAGCAAAGGAGTTCCTCTACGACTTGCGCAACAGTGCTAATGAGAACGGCTTTAAGCCGGATGAAAAATGGCAGCTTAGCTTGGTAACATTTAAAGACAAAGCAGCTCTTGAAAAGAAATATCATGCTTCTGTTGTGGCCAAAGGCAGCCCGGAGGATCTTTCCGCCATGTTTACGCTTGTTCAGGCAGGATTAAATAAGCCTGCATCAAATGCTGCCGATATTAAAACCATTGGGCTTAATCAATTACAATACCTTATCGCCTACAATCCCGAAAGGGAAAGGCGGTAAGCCGATACCCATTCAATTTATAGCAGATGCCATTTTTAGATCATGTATTGCAAACCCCTTCCTACGGATGGAAGGATGAAAACGGGGCATTAGTAAAGCCGACCGTTAAGCAAATCTTATCCGAATTCTTTTCCAGGCTAAACATCTTTGAAACCAAAAAGAACTGGCTACCTTTTTTTAGCTGGTTTAAAGTCATATTTCTGGCACCATTCTTTATCCTTTTTTTAATTTTATTCCTGCACTGGTGGACCATATTAGCCGCTTTTGTATATGGTATGATCATTATGGGTACGCACGGCACCATCTGGCACCACCGCTATTGTACGCACGGTGCTTACACCTTTCGTAACAAGTTCTGGCGTTTCATAACGCAAAACCTGACCATCAGCGTGATACCGGAAGAGATCTACGTGATCTCGCACCATGTGCATCATTCCAAATCGGACCAGCCGGGCGATCCTTATAACGCGCAGGCCGGTTTCCTATATTGCTTCTTAGCGGATGTCAATCACCAGCCGATAGCGAAAGACTTGAGCGAATCGTGTTATAACCGGGTTAAACTATTGATGCAGCATACCGGCGTGAAAGCCAATACCTATGCGCAATACCAGCGCTGGGGTTCTTATGTTAACCCCTGGCGGGCAATTTTATCATGGGTACTCAATTGGGCGTTTTGGTACACCGTGTTCTATTTGCTTGGCGGAAACGCTTTAGCCGTCAGTCTTTTTGGCGCAGCCGGTTTCTGGGCCGTGGGCGTGCGCACCTTTAATTATGAAGGGCATGCGAAAGGAAAAGACAAACAAAACGCGAAAACAGATTATAATCAAAAAGACAAATCGATCAACCAAATCTGGCCAGGCCTCGTTGCCGGTGAGTGGCATAATAACCACCATTTATTTCCAAAAAGCGCCAGAAGCGGTTTTAAACCTTTCCAGATCGATTTTGCCTGGTATTATATTAAAGTATTAAGCTGGCTGGGAGCGGTCAGCCATTACAAGGATGGTAAGAAGCAGTTTTATGAAAAGTATTACCTGCCCTATAAACAAATGAGGAAGATCGCGAAAACTGTTAATTCGTAGGTGATATCAGCAATCAAGCTGGCTCCTGATCTTTTCCAGCAGGAAATCGATGTCAAATGGTTTAGCTACAAAGTCGTTGGGTGCGCCTTGCTGGTGCAGCGACCTGGAAAGGTCGTGTGTTCCGGAAATCAGGATAACGGGCAGGTGAAGCAGGTCGTCAGTACTTTTAATACGGCTACAAATAACGCGGCCGTCCATGTGGCCGAGCATCACATCCATCAGCACCAGGTCAGGGTTAAATGCCCTGATCGCGTCAAAAGCACTTTCGCCATTGGTCAGTGTCTGAATTTCGTAACCGCTATCTTTTAAAATGAACGATAAAATATCCAATATGTCCTCGTCATCATCCAGCACTAATATCTTTTTGTTCATTTCTTGTAGTTATGATATACGAAGAGCTATAATAATGCCATAATATTTACCTAAATATTTTAATACTTATATTTGTTCAACTACTGATAAAACCCTTTTACAATGAACAGGAAAATACTCATCATCGAGAACGATCAGGAAATCAGGAATATCGTTGAATATATCTTACAGGAAGAAAAATTCATCACACTTTGTACGCCCGAACCTGAAAGCCTGGCGGAAATATTACTTTTCATGCCTGAAGTAATCCTGATCGACGAATTTATTAATAGCAGACCGGGACATCGCTTGTGCCTGCGAATCAAACAAGAGCCTCTGCTACGGCATATCCCCGTGATTATCTTATCTACCGCGAACGATATTGAATTTATCGTTTCGGAATGTAAAGCCAATGATCATATCCGGAAACCTTTTGATGTAGAGGAGATGGTGCAAAAGATCGTGCGCGTACTGGATAACCATTCGCTGGCCATTTAATATCCTGTCAGCGCAATTCCACCAAAGACAGGAATAATAATAGGGTCTTGATCCTGATTTTCAGCAGCGGATTTTTTAACAGCAGCTAGTGCGCACTGCCTGGCAATGCCTGCCATCCACAGCAGGAAACGTGCAGGCTGCAAATGATATTCCGTCAAATAGCTGCATATGGTCAAAAACGTCTCTTCCAATATATCTTCCGTCATTGCGCGATCTTTTACATTTAATAAGATGATTTTAAAGAGTACGGGGGCGTACTGATCATAAAGGGTTCCGTATGCCTCTTTATCACGAATTGCTATTGCTTTTATCAGCTCAGCTTCAGCTACTTCTTTTTTCATTGATGAACTTCAATCTTAAATGTATTACCCGGTTCTGGTCTTCAAAAAATCAGCCACGAAAAAATAATGTCCTGTTTTGAATAATTAAGGGCATTAATCTGAACAGTGTAGTGTTTTTAGGTATTTATTGTCGTTACTGCACTAATATATTGCCCCGCGATGCAGTGTTATCTGATTTAAGCATAGATACGTTTAAACCACTGGACGGTGTCAGCGAGGTAAGCTGACAACCTGCTTCTGCTATGGCAAAGCTCCATTCGCAGATCGGCAATCTCCAAAATCAGCCTGCGCCTTTCTTTATCGTCGGTAGTATTTTCCCGCAAGGTTCTTAAATCAGCAAGCTCATCGCGGAGCCTGTTGCAATCGGATTTTAATTCATGCAAGGATGCCATACACGCTTATTAATTTGTTTATTTAAGCGGCAGGCTAAAATAAAATGTTGAGCCTTTTCCGCTTTCGCTTTCTACCCAAATTTTTCCGTCGTGCCGGTGAATAATCTCTGCGCTTAAATATAAACCAATACCGAAGCCGGAAATATGCTGGGTGTGGTTGCTTTCCACACGGAAATACCGGTCAAATACTTTTTCCTGGTCCTGTGGCTTTAAACCCATGCCCTCGTCCCTGACACTGACCTGCACTTTATCTTCCATTACTCCACATTGCACCTCGATCACTTTTCCTTTTGGTGAATATTTAACGGCATTGCTGATCAGGTTGGTAATTACCGAGCCGATCTTATCCTGGTCCGCATGGACCAACAGGCCATGACAAGGCTGAAATTTAACCACATGGCTGGACACCGATAAAGCGGTTTCTTTGACAATATCATCGATCAGTTCATCAAGGTCAAAGTCCTGCTTATCAATTAAAAGTTTAGCAGATTCCAACCGCGATATATTCAGGAAGCCGTTGATCATACTGCTCATCCGCTTGACCTGCACATTAGCCTTTTCCATCGCACCCGACAAAAAACTATCTTCGCTGCTTTTTAATTTTGTATTCGCCACCTGGATGATAGCGGTAAGCGAGGTGAGCGGTGTTTTTAACTCGTGGCTGACCATCCCGATAAAATCATTTTTGCGGACCTCGTCCTGCTTCTGCTCCGTAATCTCGTGCAGTACCCCCGTAAAATAACGATTAATGCCATTTTCATCGGGCTGCACGGTACCAATACCGCGTACCCAGCGAATTTTGCCATCGTTGTGTCCTATAATGGGATACTCCATATCGAATTTTACGCCTTTGGTGATTGCCGCCTCTACCAGGTCGGCAGCGGCCTGCCGATAGTCGGGGTGGATCTGGTTAATGGCCGCCTCATAAGGGACCTCCTCCTCAGGGGCGAAACCGAAGAATTCCTTAAGTTTAGCCGACGGGTAGAAAATCCGGTCGATCACATTAATATAATAGCTTCCCAGCCCGGCCGCGTCGATGGCCATGCGCAGGCTTTCTTCGGCACGTTCAACATTTTTGACGGCTAAATATTGTTCCGTAATATCCATTACCATTCCGGTGAAAGCTGAGAACGCGCCGGAAGGGTCTGCTTTCAGGTTGCCGATGGCCCGTAGCCAGCGCAGCCGGTTGTCATGCAGACCGATCACGGGATAAGTCACGTCATAATCGCCATTATGATAGATAGCGTTCTCCAGCCTGGTGGTTACAAAGCCGCGGTATTCTTCGGTGATCTGAGCAAGCGCCTGCTCAATAGAGAGGCTTTCCTCGGGATAATAGCCAAATAATTCTTTCAAACGGGCATCAGTAATGAATTCCCTTGTAACCGAATGGATAAACCAGGTACCAAAGTTGGCGGCTTCGATTGCTAAACGCAGCGCCACTTCACTTTCTTCGATCTTTTGCCGGGCTTCCAGCAATTGCTGATTGACGAATGCCAGCTCATCGTTGGTGGCGATCAATTCCTCATTGGTGGATGCCAGTTCTTCATTAGAAGCCGCCTGTTCCTCATTGGTGGCAGCCATTTCCTCATTGATGGCTTGTAATTCCTCAGAACGGTGCGCCAGGATTTCTTCCCATTGCTTTCGTTCAGTGATATCCCGGGTGGTGCCGGCTACCGCTTCCACCTCGCCTCGCTCATTGAGTACCGGTGTTAAAATGTAATCGTATGTACGCCTGCCTAAAGTGGCGTGCGGAAAAGACACTTCACCGCGCAGCGCTTGTTTGGTCATTTTAATTTGTTCGATCTCCCGCTCGTGCATTTCGGCATGCCAGGGTTCGTAGCCGTTTTCCAGCAAACCTTTGCCCACGGCATTGTCATAGGTTTTGCCCCACATGGACAGCAGGGCGCTGTTCGCATAGGTAAAGCGGTAATCCAGGTCAAAGACATACATCAGGTCGGGCGTGCCGGAAGTGACCGTTTCGTAGACCCTTTTTTGCTGTTCCGACTGCTCTCTGGCTTTCTGCAGGTCCTGCTGCACATTTATCATCCCGGTCACTTCGAACACAAATACCAGTATCCCGTCTATCCGGTCATTTTCATCCCGGCGCACCTGGTAATTAAAGCTGAAATAACGGTCTTTTGTCGGGCCGCCTTCGTATTCCGCCACAGGGATCAGCAATTCATTGATCTCATAGGCTTCACCGCTGCGATAGACAGTTAATAATACTTCCTGCAAGGGCGTCCCCACCAGTTCGGGTAAAGCCTCGAAAATTGGGCGGCCCAGCAGTTTCCGCCCGGGCAGCAGCTGCTGGTAAGCGGGATTTACTAATCCGTAAACAAGATCAGGCCCGTCCAGTATACAGATCCCCGCCGGTGCCTGCATGAAAAAGCTGTTCAACCGGTCGCGTTCCTTTTGAACAGCGGTACGGGCAATTTCTACCCGCTGCCGTTCTTCCACTTGTTTGGTGTTTTCCAGTACCCAGATGGCTATTTTAGTGACAGTCCCTTCCTTGTTTTTAACCGGCGCATAAACAAAAGTGACAAAAATCATTTCCTCCCGGCCATGCCGGATCAGCATCAGTTCAACCTCTTCGGCATAATAAGCTTCGCCAGATTGAACGACACCATCCAGCGCTTCTTCATAAAAAGACCTGGCCTCCGCGAAAGCATCCCAATAGAACCTGCCGTATATAGCGTCGTAAGGCTTTCCCGCTACTTCCAGGAATTTATCATTGACACTCTCAGCAATAAGGGTATCCGCATTCAGTATGCAGATACCAATAGGCGCGAGGCGCACAGCGTTGTGTAAATCTTCTCCTTCGGTGAATTGCATGGGCGGCCGACTGTTTTTAAATTATCAACCAAAATAACCAAAAATTCAGGATTTTGTTTAAACCGATTATGGCAGCCTAATAGTAAAAGCAGAATGACAGAACTTCTCATTCCCCTTGTTGGGCGGAAAAAGCGGCAGAAGTGATGATCGAGATGTAGAAGATACCTATATCCTAATAAAAATAAATGATAAACCAAAACCCCGCTGAAAAGCGACGATCTCTAGATCAGTTAATGAGCAGTGTTGCAGTAAAAAAAAGGGCCTGATTGTTGTTAATAATTATCAAAAAATCAACCATGAAAAATCCATTGAAAAAAGAAGACCATACCGGGTTGATCGTTGGAATAGCGGTCGGCATAACGGCGGGTATCGGCTTGGGTTGGATGTTTCTGACGGATAAAGGCGCCCAGTACCGCAGGCAGATCAGCAGAAAGTTTAAGGAGAAGGTTAGTGATAAAGCGGCGAAGGTTATTAGTAAGAAAACCATCGTTCCAAAAAAGGCAGCGAAAGTGGCGACCGATGCCGTGATAAAAGATTAGTATGAAAAAAGGAACAACATTGATCACTTTGGCAGCAGGTGCGGGTGTTGCGGGGTTGGCGTATGCGCTCTGGCCAAAAAAGAAAGTGCCGCGCAGTGCAATTGTCGATCCTTTCGATAGGGAAAAATATCTGGGTAAGTGGAATGAAGTAGCCCGCCTGCCCAACCTGATTGAGAAGGATTTGCGGGACTTGACGGAAGAATATTCACCAAATGAGGATGGCACGATCAAGGTGGTAACCCGCGCATTTAATGCCAGCAAGAATAAACCGGTGGAAGCTACCGGCACCATTAAATTTAAAGGTGCTGAAACCCGCGGACAACTGGAAGTTGCCTATTTCCTGCCCATTTACCTGGACTATAATATACTGGATATCGATGAGGATTATCGTTACGCACTGGTTTCCGGCAGCGGCATGGGTTATCTGTGGTTGCTGTCACGTGAGAACAGCATGCCGGAGGATATGAAACGGCGGTTCCTGTACAAAGCGTCCGCCCTGGGCTTCGAGATCAGCAAGCTGGAATGGATGGATTATTAAGGAAGCTATTAATTTATAGGCAGCGCCTAAATGGTAATTTTATAAATTTGTGTATGCTATCGTTGAAAGAATTTAACGCACTAAACCAGTTTGACCAGGCGGAAGCCATCTGGAACGGGACTTTTCTGGCTGACCGCGAAGAAAACGGCCTGATTGTCCGCTTATATAATTTGGGTACCTTTTATGGCGAGGTTTTTTATGATGTCCATACCAATAAGATACTCCGCTTAAAAGCTTTTAGTACGACCAGCCAGCTGTTGCCATATCTGGCACATATTAAGTTTAATTTATAGTAATCAAAACCGTGAAGCAAAGTTTTTCTATCATACTGGGCAGGGGCAGCTCTGTGCCGATGCGCCGGACGTCAGCCACTGTTATTTTTTATTTACAACTAAAATGAAAAATTATGGAAATGCCCCA
>Ga0302315_10003123_pt1 | contig 15147 bp, 13 predicted proteins | sample III_Palsa_N3_1_FD_200532 | JGI IMG/M metagenome (GOLD analysis project Ga0302315, IMG submission 200532) | Peat permafrost microbial communities from Stordalen Mire near Abisko, Sweden - III_Palsa_N3_1 | ecosystem: Environmental > Terrestrial > Soil > Palsa > Peat permafrost | place: Sweden... | reverse complement strand
CTGCCGGGTAAATAGCAAAATGACACTCAAACTCTTTTAAACCCAGAAAGAAATCTTGATTAATTGACTGTTTAAGTCTGTTGATCTTATCATAAAACAGTCGCTGAAAATGAGAGAGATTTTGTTCATCAAACCAAAGAATAGCATCGCCCCTTACCTCGTTTATTACCTGTTGTTGTGAGCCTTTACCTACAGCCGCCTTTTTGAAATTCCCTTTTGCATGAAGCTCCTTGCACTCATGCAGTAAGCCTTGCATTATTTCCTCTTTCAAAAAATCACAATCGACTGCCCAGCCCAGGTTGGCTAAAGAATCTAATATGGGGTTAAAGTTTTCTTGCGTAGGCACTATATAAATCAGATTTTGGTGAGCAGTTCTTTTGTTACTGCTTCATAATCTATCACTATAGTATCTTTTGTTATGTCCACATGGCAATTATGCTCCAGTTTCTCAAAATCAGTAATGCGAAGGCATACCGCAGGGTATCCCCACGTTTCGTCAGGGTCTGCATTTACAAATTCGAAATCGAGTATTTCCAACAACCCTTTTGATACTTTCTTCTCTTTCAGTTTTTCAATAAATTTTTGTGAAATCTGAGAAATATATTTACTATTTACATTCTGAAGCTTTAGTTCTATAATCTTTTCCCTTAGGTCGAAGTATTCATCAAAAAGACTGTTTATAAGTTCCTCGGCAAATTCTTCATCTTCTAGTACGTCTTCTTCTTCCAGTTCGCATTCAAAGAGTTGACTATCCCATAAGCTAAGAATAATTCCCGAATCGTCCTTAACTATATTCAGGTCTTTGTCTTTTAAATCAATGCCTGTTTCTTCCGAAACAGCTTCAGTGATTTTTTCTTTAAGAAATTTCATTAGGCGCTAGTATAATAATTAGGAGATATGAAAATTAAAGGAAACAATTTTTTAATGTTAGGATATTCTGTGATATGACTTTCTTGAGCTACTCATTGTTTGACGTTTAAAAATAATAAAAAGATACAAAAAATATACTACTAGCCGCTCTTATATTTTTTAATATTTGGCCAAATTTAATACTTGGATTTTATGAATCCTTAGATCCTTAGTTAGGTGTTTTTATTAAAGAGTAGGATGGTTTTAATAAATTAAGGTCAAAAACAACATAAGTTACTTTAAAAGAGGCATTTTTATATAAAAGAAGTATAAATATTGAGAAACAGAACTGTTTTATTAATTTTAATTTGCTAATTAATGCTTTTTAAAGGGTTTATCCTTTTGCAGAAAAATTCTAGTCAATGGTTAAAGAAACTAAAAAAAATACTCTCAACTTTATTTTAAGATTCCCATATATATGGATAGGCTTGCTTTGTTTTCTTATTTATGGACATACAATTTCATTTAAAATTGTAAATCTAGACGATAAAATATTTCTTGATGATGAATTTAAGGTTATAAAAAAAGCTTCCAGTTTTCCTCATTTCTTTAAAAGAGGCATTTTTGCTGAAAAAAAAGACGATTACTATCGTCCTTTACTACTTACATCTTTTATGCTGGATGCCCAGATAGCTGGTAAAAAACTAAAGCCTTATCATGTAACAAATATCATTTATCACATTATTGCCGTAAGCTTACTCTTTATTTTATTCCTCAGGCTAAACTTCGAACGATTAAATGCATTATTGCTAAGTCTTATTTTTGCAGTACACCCGGTACTCTGCGCCGCCGTTTCATGGATACCTGGCCGGAATGACTCGCTGTTAGCCATTTTTATATTCTCTTCTTTTATTTTATTTCTTGACTTCATTAATACTAAAAGTATTCCATCTTTACTATTTCATTTTCTTATTTTTGGCATGGCCTTATTTACTAAGGAGTCGGCAGTGGTTCTTCCTGTAGTTCTTACAGCTTATATTATTATATACCTGAAGTCATTAAAAAAACTTGTCTACTTATTACCGGGATGGTTAGCATTTACAGGCCTATGGTATTTTATGCGCAAAGCTGCTATAGAGCCTACTGTGAAACTTACTTTTGCTAATATACTATCTTCTGTTTCACATAATCTTCTTTTACCGCTTCAGTATTTTGGAAAAATTATTCTGCCTGTTAACCTTTCTGTATTCCCAATGGTGGAAGACACTGCCTTATGGCCTGGAATAGTATCCATAATTGGCGTAGGGACACTTTTATTTTTCTCTCCCCACAAAAATATCAGAACTATTATCTTTGGCTTATTCTGGTTTTTTTTATTTATTACACCTGCCCTCTTTGTTCCTCAGGAAGTAAATAAACAAGCCTTCGAACATCGACTGTATGTGCCTATAGTAGGCATTTTATTTGTTCTTCACGAAAGCTTACTATTTACCAGAAAGAAAGAAGAGCCTCTTTACTTTGAAAAAATTATTACTACCATTACTATTATTTCTGTGTTGGCAATATCTGCATTTATTTATAGCAATAAATTTAAAGGCCAGTATGTTTTTTGGAAAGACGCTGTAGAAACATCGCCTCATTCTTCTTACGCCCATTTATTATTTGGACTTAACTTTTTCTTTAAAGATAACTACGATTCTGCCAAGTATGAATTAGAAAGATCTGTAGCTATTGATTCTACAGAGAAAAGAGCTAACTATTTCCTGGGCGAATGTTACAGAAAACAGGGAAATATACGAGAAGCTATAAAGCTTTATCTTAAAGAAGATAGGTTAAATCCCAATTTACAACAAAATCTTTTTGAACTTGCCCATGCTTATTTTATGATAGGCCAGAAAGACTCTGCCGCCGAATACCTGAAAAAGGTTGAGCAGGTAAACCCCGCAGAACTACAGGCGCATAATAATCTTTTTATTTATTATACTGAAGTACATCAATACGACAACGCCTTATACGAGGTTGGGCAGATGGAAAAATATGGACAGCCTTTTTCCAAAGAAACCGTAGAAAATATGAAATTACAGGCGAGAGACTATTATAATCAGAATCCTACGGAAGACAATTTTTTAAAACTTTCTAAAATCTATTTCTCACTTGGACAACAAGATTCAGCAGCAGGATACCTAATGAAAATAGAGCAGCTTAATCCCCAAAATACGTTTGTACATAATAATTTGTTTGCTTATTACAGGGAAAAAAGGCAATACGATAAGGCTTTATATGAAGCTGAGCAATTACAAAAGTATGGACGACCTATAGAACCAAGAGTTTTAGAGCAAGTAAAAAAAGAAGCGGGCGTTTACAAAAACCAATAGTAACATACTATTTTTTTAGTCTTTTTACTTCCTCTTTTAGTTCAGAAACTGCTTCATTAAGAGTTTGAATTGAATTATCAGCCCGGGGAAACTCTGTACTTATAAAAGCTTTTGCTTCCCACAACTCGCTTATATCTTCTTCCTTTATTTCATAAGGTGGGTAAATGGGATTATCTGAAATAAGAGAGAAAGACTGCTTTTCTTTTAATGGTAATAACCTCTTATAAACAATACCCTCATTTTGGGTTACCACTACATACGTCTTCTTTTCCTTCACATAGTCCCAGTTCTCAACAAAGCTCCCTACTATAATACTTCCGGGAACAATAGGAAGCATGGAGTCGCCCCTTATCTCAAACGCGCGGTAAGAACCCTCAGGAAAAATGGGTAAATAAAACCTTGGTAGTTCGGCAATAAATTCCGGATCAGCGTAACCGGTCAGGTATCCGGCAGCAGCTTTATACGGAACTAAGTGTATATTTTCTTTATTTTCCTTATCAACAGTTATAGAAAGTATTTTTAAGGTTTCGGCCCCATTTTTTTGAAAATTTTGCTTCGCCTCCACTTTTTTAAGCTTTCCGCTCACGAGTTCATCTACGCTTACTTTAAAAAAACCGGCAAATAACATTAGGTTAGCTACCCCCGGCTCGGCTCGGCCTTCTTCATAAGCCCCTATTACCGATCTTTTAATGCCAATTTTTTCTGAAAGTTGTTCCTGAGTAAGCCCCATTTGCTTGCGCAGGTATTTTATATTTTCGTGTATTAAGCTCACTGCTATTATTATTTTCAACAATTTAATAAATTTAACAATATTTATCTATCCTATGATGCGGTTTGCATTAATTGTTGCTCTTGCCTCTTTAGTGTTTTCCTGCGGTTCACCTTCAGGGACTACGGAAAAATCTGAAACTTCGGCTAATACCCTTGTTTCAAAAGTAAAAGAAATAAAATACGAAGTGATTGCGAAGGAAGGAGATGGAATTGTAATCAAAGATTTAAGCTTTGATACCACTTTATTGCACCATATAAAAGGAGTAAAAGTTACCTTTACTATTGAAGTAAGCGAAAAAGCTATTGACAAATTAAATAAAGACGGCTATACTTCTTACTTTCTTGATCTTGACTGCCAACCGGATAAGGGAGCTATCTATTCGCATAAGAAAGTAATTAAGTCTGGCGATGAACGCATAAATATTAACCTGGGCAATTTTATATCAAGGCCAGGGCAGCGATCCCTGGAAATGTTGCTTCCCTTCCGATTACTGGAGATGGAAAAAGGAGAGCATATAGTTACTGTTAGCATAGGGGCTTATCCGGTCAGGTTTAAAAAAGATACTATTTCTAATGACTACAAGGTATTAGAAAAGGTAACAGAGATAGCCCATGCCTCTACCAGAGTAAAAATTAAAATTACTGCCCCAAAGCTTTATAAAATGGTTATACAAAACGAAAAATTCTGGCTTAATACAAAAAAAAGAAAGCCTTCTGGTTATGATTTTAGTTTTGGAGGAACGGGATATCCGGATCTTTTCTGGAGCCTTTCCTGCGGAGATGATTTTGTGTACCACTCCCCTGTTAAAAAAAATTGCACCGATTATTCTAAATCATCTTCTACAACTCCTTTTTATTGTACCGATGAAGATGAGATTACTATTACTGTTGCCGACTACGACGACGGGCCTTTTAACAAAGAGAGCGATATAATAGGCATATGGAAAGGGAAAATCACAAATTTGCCTAAAGCAGATACATTGAGTTTTGGTAATGTAGAAGCATTTATTATTGTAACTAAACTATTTGACTGATGATTAAATTTTTAGTCCTATTTTTCTTTAGCTTATCCGCTATGCCTTTAACTGCACAAAATCGTCTGGATACTCTTTTGCAGCAACGCAAAGGCCTTTATAAAGAATATTCTTTACTAAAGGAGAAAAGAAGTAATTTTTGGGGAACACAATCAAAAGCAGATTTAAGAAAGATAATAGATAATTTAAAGACTATTATTATGAAGGATGATGAAATAGTAAAGGAAGTAAACAGGCAGCACGAAGAAAAACATATCCAGATTAAGCAGGAAAGCACATTACGCCAAACTGATTATACACTTAAAAACAGGAACTATACAGACTTAATCTATGAGCTGAATGATCAGGTAGCTTCATTGAATAAAGTGAATCATAATCTTGTTCAGGAAAAAGAAAGTCTAATTAAAACTACAGAGTCTGTAAATGATGCAAAGGCTTCTCTGGAGAAATTACTTATTATTGTCTTTATAATACTACTTGGGCTTATTTTTTATGTAATGTGGTTGAGAAAAAAACTAAGTAAAGCCATTTAGAATAATCTAACTCCTGTAAAGTTTTAATGCTTATTATAAACTACCTCCAAAATCTGGTTTAATGGAAGGGTCTATATTATAAAAAGTGGAATCCGGTATAGTATCTGAAGGTAAAGCAGTAAGACTGTCACTTACTTGACAATCTATTTCTATCTTCACATCATCCGGCTTTTTAAATTCATAATTAGTAATTTTTATCGAAGGGTCAGCATAAACCCTCTGCATAAAATAAGCAAATATAGGTAATGCCATACGAGCGCCCTGCCCCAATCTCATATCTCTAAAACGTATGCTTTTATGTTCTCCGCCTACCCAGGTTCCTGCTACTAGTTCGGGAGTTATACCAATAAACCAGCCATCAGAGCTCCCCTGAGTTGTCCCTGTCTTACCACCTACATCATGGTTAAGGTGATAAACGCTTTTTAAAGAAATGGCTGTGCCGTTTGTTTCTTCTGTAGCCCCTTTTAGCATTTGTACCATATTGTAGGCCGCCTCATCGCTAATTACTTGTTTAAAAGCCGGTGTAAACTCTTGCAACACATTTCCTGCCTTATCTTCAATACGAAGCAGGTAAATTGGCTCATTCCACGAACCATCGTTTACAAATACGCTATAGCCCCCGGTCATTTCATATACGGAAACATCGCTTGTTCCCAACCCAATGGTTGGGCCTGTTTCCAATGGGCCGCTAAGTCCAAACTGTTCGGCAAATTTGGCAATGTTTTCAGGGTTAAATTTTTGCACAAGGTAAGCGGTAACCGTATTTACCGATCGCGCCAACGCCTGCTTTAACGTTAACTCCTGACCGCTATAACTACCATTACTGTTATTTGGCTTCCACGTTTTGCCATCGGGTAATGTAATAGTAACGGGCACATCTAACACCTTATCGCAGGGAGTTAAACCTTGCTGTAAAGCATAAGCATACACAAAGGGTTTAAACGTAGAACCTGCCTGCCTCTTTGATTGCTTTACATGATCATATTTAAAGAATCTATAATCAATTCCTCCCACCCAGGCCTTAACATAACCCGTTTGCGGATCCATAGCCATAAAACCCGTGTGCAGAAATTTCATCATATAACTAATAGAATCCAGAGGACTTAAGATAGTATCCCTGGCTCCCCTCCAGGAAAAAACCCTCATTCGTTCAGGCGTATTCATCTCTTTCCATATTTCCACTTCATTATCGCCATATTCCTGCTTCAATTGCTGGTACCGATCAGATTGCAAAGCCATCTTTTTTATAAAATCTTTAATATCCTTCCACGGAGCCTTTCCTTTCCAATGAATAAAAAATTCCTTTTGCAAGTATTTCATGTGTTTTTCTACGGCATACTCAGCGTGCTTTTGCATACGAGAATCTATAGTGGTATATATTCTCAGACCATCTTCATAAAGACTAATATTGCGTTCGGCGCACCATCTCTGTAAATAATCTTTAAGGTAACTTCTAAAATAAGGGGCTAATCCAGAGTTCTCATTTTCGGGAGTATAGACTAAGTTAAGTTTCTTATTTTTTTCATTTAAAAACTGGCTTTGTGTAATGTATCCGTACTTTTGCATTTGCGACAGCACTGTATTTCGCCTTTCTAAAGCCCTATCCGGGTGTTTGATGGGACTGTAAAAGCTGGTGCCCTTTAACATACCTATAAGAGTAGCAGCCTGTGCAAGAGTAAGCTTTTGAGGAGTAGTATTAAAAAAGGTTTTTGCAGCCGTTTTAATTCCATAACCATTACTACCAAACTCCACGGTATTCAAATACATAAGTAGTATTTCTTTTTTTGTATAGGCTCGTTCCAGCCTAATAGCAGTAATCATTTCCTTTACCTTTATTACAGCAATATTATTACTTAAAAGGCCTCTATATTCGGGGGAATTACGAATGTGAAAAAGATTTTTTGCTACTTGTTGAGTAATAGTACTGGAACCCCTCTTCCCTCCTTTTAAAATATAAATAGGTATTGCAAAAAAAGCTTTAAAGTCGATGCCCGAATGCTCGTAAAAGCGCACGTCTTCGGTAGCTATCAGGGCATTTATCAGATAAGCAGGCAGTTCATCATATTCTATAGGACTGCGGTTAAAGCCGCTGTAGTATTTGCCCAAAAGAACCATATCAGATGAATAAACTTCAGAAGCTACTTCGCTTTTGGGGTTTTCAAGTACATCCAAGGCAGGTATTTTACCATAAAGGTAAAAAAGATTAACGCTTACAGAACCAATAAATAACAGCAGAACTACTACAAGAACAACAACTGCCACCCATAACCTTTTTGCGATCTTATAGTAGTCCATAGTTAAAAATTACCGGGTAAGCAGTGAATCTAAACGTTCAGTAATGCCTTCCTCGCTTGGCCTCATGGCGTCGGCGTCTACAATCTCGCCCTTCTTGTCTATCAGTATAAACCTTGGGATTGTAACGGCGTCGAATTTTTTTATGATGTCCTGCTCCTGGCCTCCCTTTGACCATAGTTGTATTCCCCCCATTTCCTTTTTCTTCACAATTGCCCGCCAGTAATCCTCGTCTTTATCAATGGAAATATATAAAAAAATCATATTGGGTTCATCTTTAAAATACTCTCTCAACTTTCTTGAGGGCTTTACTTCCGCCATACAAGGGCCGCACCAGGTGGCCCATATATCCATATACACTACTTTCCCTTTAAAATCGGTTAAAGACACAGACTTTCCGTTAATATCCTTTAAAGTAAAATCCGGGGCTGTCGTTTTGGGGCCAAAAGCCGAAAAAGAGATAAGGCCTAAAAACAGGTAAAAGAAAATCTTATTCATAAATTATACTTTTTTATTATAACTATTTAAGGCAGTTTCGGTTCAGAAGATAAAGATAAAAATTAATTTTTATACTATTTTTAGATTTTACCTCTTTATTATTTGGAAATAAAACTACAAATAATCAACTTGTAAGTCATTTTTAAAAATGGGTTCAACGGCTGATTAATATATTTTATTAGAATTATGAAAAAACTATTTTTACTTACATCAATATTACTTATTGCCATTACCGGGTATGCCCAGAAAGGCTCTACATCAAGCACTTACGTAAGTCCTACTGCAAAAATAGACAAATTCTATACCATGGACGAGTTAAAGCAACTCGGCAAAATAGAGCTTACCACTATTTATATGGAAAGAGTAGTGGTAGTAACTGAAATCATACCTTACATAGCCCTGCATACCAAACCAGGCGCTACGTTAAAAGAAATGGGGATACCTGAAACCCAAGCAAATATTGAACACGTAGAAAAAGAAGTTAAAAATAAAGCCGTTTATCTTACTGCAGTAAAAAATACACTTGACGACATTATCCCCTACGCCGATAAAGGCAACATCATCTGGGCAATACTTTTTATGGAAGAGATTATTAAAAAGGCAGATACCGGAGAAGCAGGCGGACCTTCCAAATAAATATTATACCTAATAAAATGTAAAAAGGCTTCTTTCGAAGCCTTTTTTGTTATCAGATAACCAAGTTTACAATCTTATTAGGCACTACTATAACCTTTTTAGGCGTTTTGCCTTCCAAAAATTTCTGTACGTTTTCCGATTGCAACACCTCTTTTTCGATCTCAGCAGCAGTGAGGGTTAAAGAAAGGTTGATCTTTACTTTCATTTTACCATTTATGGAGATAGGATACTCAAAATTATCCTCGGTTAGGTATTCTTCTTTATACTCAGGGAAACTGGCCTGAGAAATTGTAGTCGTATGTCCCAGCCTATGCCAAAGCTCTTCCGCAATATGAGGAGCATAAGGAGAAAGTATAATCAGAAAATCTTCTAACACCTTTTTCTTATTGCATTTAGCGGCAGAAAGTCCATTCACACAAATCATAAAGTTACTAACCGAGGTATTAAATGAATAACGTTCAATATCCTCCTCCACTTTCTTTATGCAGGTATGTAGTATTTTAAATTCTTCCTTAGTAGGCTCTGCATCCGATACGCTAAAATTGCCGGAAGCGTCATGGAACAGGTTCCATAGCTTTCTCAGGAATTTAAATGTACCTTCAATACCATTAGTATTCCAGGGTTTAAACTGTTCCAGCGGGCCAAGGAACATTTCGTATAAGCGCAAAGTATCCGCCCCATATTTTTCTACTACATCGTCTGGGTTTACTACGTTGTATAAGGATTTAGACATTTTCTCTACCTCGCTACCACATATATATTTACCATCTTCCAATATAAATTCAGCGTCAGCAAGATCTGGCCTCCATTTCTTAAATGCTTCTGTGTCCAATACATCATTGTGTACTATGTTAACATCTACATGAAGGGCTGTAGTCTTATAGTTTTCAATAAGATTATACGATACAAACTGATTTGTACCATTTACTCTGTATACAAAGTTAGACCTGCCCTGTATCATCCCCTGGTTGATAAGCTTCTTGAAAGGCTCTTCGCTGATTACATAGCCCAGGTCAAATAAGAACTTGTTCCAAAAACGTGAGTACAACAAATGTCCGGTGGCATGTTCCGCCCCGCCTATGTACAAATCCACCTGGTTCCAGTACTTCTCCGCTTCAGCGCTAACCAGCCTGTTCTCATTCTTCGGATCCATATAACGCAGGTAATACCAGCTTGAACCCGCCCAGCCCGGCATGGTGTTCAACTCTATGGGGTACCCTTCTTTGGTCTTAAAATTCTTTGCCCTGCCCAAGGGAGGCTCGCCTGTTTCGGTGGGTTTGTATTCGTCAATCTCTGGTAATACTAATGGTAAATCTTTTTCCTCGAAGGGATAAGGAATACCCTCCTTATAGTAAATCGGTATCGGCTCGCCCCAATAACGCTGGCGGCTAAAAATAGCATCCCTCATCTTGTAGTTGATCTTGCGCTGTCCTATTCCCTTACCTTCCACAAACTCCAAGGCTTTTTCAATGGCTGCTTTCACCGTTAACCCATTCAGAAAACCGGAATTAATCATAGTCCCTTTTTTAGGGTCAAAATCTTCTTTGCTAATGTCTGTCCCCTCTCCCTCCTGCACTGGTATTATAGGCAGGCCAAAGTGCTTGGCAAAGGCATAGTCGCGCGCATCCGAAGACGGCACAGCCATTACTACCCCGGTTCCATAACCAGCTAGCACATAATCGGCAATCCACAAAGGTATTTGTTCTCCATTAAATGGATTAATGACATAACTACCGGTAAACTGGCCTGAAATAGTTTTCACGTCGCTCATTCGGTCCCTCTCCGACCTGTTCTTGGCGCTTTCTACATAAGCCTCTACCTGTTTCTTATAGTCTGGAGTAGTAAGTTTAGCCAAATCTTCATGCTCTGGCGCAATAGATACATAAGTTACCCCAAAGGTAGTATCAACCCTGGTAGTAAATACTTTTAGTTTAATATCAGAATTTACTACTTCGAAGAACAGCTCGGCCCCCTGTGATTTTCCTATCCAGTTGCGTTGCATTTCTTTCATAGGCTCTGGCCAGTCTATAGTATCCAGCCCTTTCAACAAACGGTCTGCATAAGCGGTAATGCGCATGCTCCACTGGCTCATCTTCTTCCGTATTACGGGGTAGCCGCCACGCTCAGAAACTCCGTCCTTCACCTCTTCGTTGGCTAGCACCGTGCCCAGCTCAGGGCACCAGTTTACCATAGTATCTGCCAAAAAAGTAAGCCTGTATTTTAACAACAGTTCCTGCTGTTGTTTTTCGGTCATTTTTTTCCATTCTGCTACAGTAAAAGCAGGTGTATCTTCATCGCATTCCGCATGTACCGATTTATTGCCCGATTCGTTAAAAGCGCCAACCAGTTTCTCAATCGACTCTGCCTTATTGGTGTCTTTATTATACCAGGACTTGAAAAGTTGTATAAATATCCATTGCGTCCATTTGTAATAAGCAGGGTCGCTTGTTCGTACCTCTTTAGACCAGTCAAACGAAAACCCAATGTTCTTTAACTGTTCTTTATACCTTGTGATGTTTTTTTCTGTAGTAATAGCAGGGTGCTGACCTGTTTGTACTGCATATTGTTCAGCAGGAAGTCCAAAAGAATCAAACCCCATAGGGTGCAGCACATTAAATCCTTTTATTCTTTTATAACGCGCTACAATATCAGACGCTATATACCCCAGCGGATGCCCCACATGCAAACCGGCCCCCGAAGGGTACGGAAACATATCCAACGCATAGTATTTAGGCTTAGTTGAATTAGCTTTTGCCTCAAAAATATGGTTCTTTTCCCAGTAATCCTGCCACTGTTTTTCTGCTTCCCTAAAATTATAATCAGCCATTTAAATGAATTTAAAAGAACAAAAATAGGTTATTTATCAGGAAACCTAAAATAAACAACATATAGCTTCGTTAGTTGTTTGTTTTTAATTCACAAAAAAAATTTATATATTTAAACTCAATCTAAAAAGTACGCAAATGAAAAAAGTCGTTTTAAGCATTATTTTCGCTGTTTTGGTGACTCTGGCTCCCTCTGTAAAAGCTTCTGTTATATCAAATAAATCCTTTTCTGTAAACCTTCCTGATGGAGGCGACAAAAAGAAAAAGAAAGATAAAAACTGCGAGTCAAGCAAAGGTTGTTCTTCTTCATCTAAGAAAAGCTGCTGCAGTTCATCTAAATCAGATAAAACAGAAAAAACTGAAGAGACAAAATAGTCAACCCTTCAATTTTTGAAAAAAAAGAAAGTCCTGTATATGCAGGACTTTTTTATTGTTTATTTTTGTAAAAATCACTTTATATGCAGCAGTATCTTGACCTTTTACAGCATATTCTGGACAAAGGAGTAAAAAAAGAAGACCGCACCGGAACTGGAACCCTGAGCGTTTTTGGCTACCAGATGCGTTTTAATCTTGCCGATGGCTTCCCTGTAGTAACCACTAAAAAACTGCACCTTAAATCTATTATTTATGAACTGCTCTGGTTTTTAAAAGGGGAAACCAATATTAAATACCTTAAAGAAAACGGGGTATCTATCTGGGACGAATGGGCGGACGACAAAGGCGAGCTGGGCCCTGTGTACGGTTACCAATGGCGGTCTTGGCCTACCCCAGATGGTGGGCATATTGACCAGATTACTGATGTAATTAACTCAATAAAAAAGAATCCTGACTCCAGAAGGTTGATAGTTAGCGCCTGGAACGTGGCCGATATAAATAAAATGAAGCTACCCCCCTGCCATGCTTTTTTTCAGTTTTATGTAGCGGAGGGAAAACTGTCCTGCCAGTTGTACCAGCGCAGCGCCGATGTTTTTTTAGGCGTGCCGTTTAATATTGCCTCTTATGCTTTGCTTACCTTAATGGTAGCGCATGTGTGCGGCTTAAAGCCTGGAGATTTTGTACATACCTTAGGGGACGCCCACCTATATACAAATCATTTAGAGCAGGCAAAACTTCAGCTTTCCAGAAACCCAAAAGCATTACCGCAGATGAAAATAAATCCGGAGGTAAAAGATATTTTTGGCTTTAATTACGAAGATTTTACGCTAGAAAATTACGAGCATCACCCGCATATAAAAGCGGTAGTAGCCGTTTAAGAAAACCGGGTTTTTATTAGTTCAAATAAAGAAGAAGTAGTAGAATAAGTTCTATTTTCTATATGCTCTATGCAACTTATACCTCCTATATTGCTGGTAAAAACTAACTCAGCGCGCTCTACCCACTCCCTGCCATATAAGCCTTCTTCGCAAGTTATACCTTTCTGCTTAAAGAAAGATAAAAGTTGCTTACGCATTACTCCGTTAATGCAAGCCGATTGAAGTGAAGGAGTATAAATGACTGTATCTTTTTCCCAGAATATATTGGAAGTAGTACATTCGGATATATTATCACAAACATCCAGAAGTATAACATCGTCCAACCCCTGGTTCTGTGCCTCCGCCGCTGCCAGTATATAGGGCAGGGCATTACAGGTTTTATAACTGGAAACCGCCGAAAAAACCTTAGGTACGCTGTCAAAAAAACCGACTTTCTTTTTAATATTTTTTGTCTGCTTTAGCTCCCCCGCAGTGATGAGAAAGTCTGCGGAATTATCCAATGGAGCAAATAATCCTCCTGGTTTGCGCCATACATGCAGCTTAATTCGGGCTTCTGATAAAGACAGGCCTTCTAATAACAGCTTAATGCTTTTATCCAGGTAAACGCTATCAAAATAAGAGGGTAGACTTATTGATAAAGCTGCGGCCCCGGCAGTTAAGCGTTCAAAATGGTCGTTAAGGTAGTTGACTTCTCCATTTTTAAACGCCATGGTTTCAAATACCCCATCTCCGTAATTAAAAGACCTATTACTGGCAGAGATATTAAACTCTTTATCAGCTAATAATTTGTTGTTGAAAAATAAATACACAAAATAGATGGGCTTTTGTAAATTTACTCCCAATTAACACTATAAATTGAAACAAAAAAAATCGATAAGCCGAATTGCGGTGATAGGTGGAGGAAGTTGGGCGACTGCTCTGGTTAAAATATTCTCAGAAAATAATTTGCAACTAAACTGGTGGCTTAAGGATCTGGAAGATGTGGAACACATTATTAAATACCGACATAACCCTAACTACCTTAGTAATATTGAAATAAATCCCTCGTTGGTCAGCCCTTCGGTTGATATTATTAGTACGCTAAAAGATGTAGAGGCTATAATACTGGTAGTACCGGCGGCTTTTATAAAGGAAGTACTGGAACGTATACCACAAGAATACCTTCAAAACAAAATTATTGTATCTGCCATAAAGGGAATGATTCCCCAAGTTCATTTTTTGGTAACAGACTTTCTTGAACGGGAATTTGTCATAGAAAAGAAAAACCTTTGCGTTATAGGCGGGCCCTGTCACTCCGAAGAGGTAGCTATGGAAAAGCAATCCTATCTTACTATTGGGGGAATTGACAAAACTATTTCAGAAAAAGTGGCTGCTTTATTAACATGTCGCTATGTAAAAGCCTCTGTTATTACAGACCCCGACGGCATTGAATACTGTGCTGTGATGAAGAATATTATAGCCATTGCCTCAGGTATTGCCAGAGGGCTAAACTATGGGGATAATTTTCAGGCAGTGCTTGTTTCTAACGCCATGCAGGAAATAGAACGCTTCCTGGCCAAGGTAAGCCCAATGCAAGGCCGGGATTTGCATGCCTCCGCCTACCTTGGGGATTTGCTGGTAACCTGTTACTCTCAGTTTAGCCGCAATAGAACGCTGGGTAATATGGTGGGAAGAGGATACTCCGTAAAGGCTGCGCAGGTAGAAATGAACATGATTGCAGAAGGCTACTATGCAGTATATTCTATAAATGAATTGAATAAAGAATTAGGAATTGAGATGCCTGTAACAAAGGCTGTTTATAATATACTCTACGAAAAAATTTCTCCTTCCATAGAATTAAAGATTCTAGAAAATACAATGAAATAAAACCTCAGAAGGTTTTTAAATGCTGGTAAATAGTAGCAATGGGTAGGCCCATTACATTGTAGAAAGAGCCGTTAATTTTTTCCACTCCTATCATTCCTATCCATTCCTGTATTCCGTACCCTCCGGCCTTATCAAAAGGTTTAAATTTATCTATGTAAAATAGTACTTCTTCATCGTTAAGCTCTTTAAAATATACCTCGGTGGTTTCAGAAAAT
>Ga0302315_10003117_pt1 | contig 15179 bp, 12 predicted proteins | sample III_Palsa_N3_1_FD_200532 | JGI IMG/M metagenome (GOLD analysis project Ga0302315, IMG submission 200532) | Peat permafrost microbial communities from Stordalen Mire near Abisko, Sweden - III_Palsa_N3_1 | ecosystem: Environmental > Terrestrial > Soil > Palsa > Peat permafrost | place: Sweden... | reverse complement strand
CATATCGCGGCGCAGATCCTCCGGGTCGATAAGATGGCTTTCAAAACCATGGTTGGGATATCGAGTCTCGGCATACTCGCTGAAGTCGGGGGCAAACTGCTGGGTTTTGCCGAAATGCGGCGGCAGGCGTTCCATTTCTCCCGGCGTTAAGCTGCCCGGCTCCATATCTGCGGGATCGTACATCCCGCTCCATGGGGACGGAACCAGATAAGGCGGATGTGGGTCGTGGAACGAAGCCCAGGTAAAAAATGGACGGTCTGCGGCAACGTCCCGGTTTATGGCCTCAATGGTGCGCTCCGCCGTCCAGGTTGTGTAGTGCAATTCCTGCGGCAGATTCCAATGGTGCTGACGGCGTACTTCTTCATCGCTGGGCGGCCAGCTCTGAAAATAGTCGCGCCACTCGGTAAAGCCATGCTCCTCCATCCAGATCGCATAGTGCTGCCCGACATGCGACTCATCGGCATGCATCCTTCCGGTTTCAACATTCTTAAAGCCATACCATGGACCATGAAACGAACGCCAGAAATCGAGGTCGCGCAGAATCGGCTGGCACTCAATGGACTCGACTCCAGGCCGGGATGCCAGCGGTTGGAAGTGCGCTTTCCCAATCAGAGAAGTTTCATAGCCGTTCTTCTGAAAAACCTCGCCGACGGTGGGCACATATTCCGGAAGTTTAGTCCCGAGGTTCCAGCAGCCATGCCACGACGGATACATGCCCGTAATTACCGTCGACCGCGACGGCGAGCAGACCGGACTGTTGCAATATGCCCGTCTAAAATGCGTCCCTTCGTGAGCCAGTCGATCCAGATTCGGAGTCTTAATGCCCGGGTTGATAACGCCTAACGTGTCAAAATGCTGCTGATCGCTGGTGATCAGCAGAATGTTTGGTCGCTTTGTCATTCAAATTCCTTTACTTAACCTCAGCTGCGCCGCTTCCCTGCAAGTAACCGATAACTATGGAGCGAATGTCGGGGTCTATGCCGGCAGGCGGGGTAGCTGTTATATGGTAGACGCTCGCTGCCGCGTAATCCACAGCCGCGACCCGGTACGTTTTGGCGGAGTCCAGATGAGCTACATCTCCGGCTGTCACGGTGCCAGGCGCTGAGGCTAAAATGGCTTTTATCTGATCGCCGGTCAAGTTGGCGACAGCGACGTCATCGTGGAATGGCAGAATGCAAAACACATCGTAGCGGGTGACTGCTGAATGTCGAAAGACCTCAAAGAGACCGTTGTCCGCGCCACCGGGATTGATCGCTATATCCGCCCCGGTCTGCTGGTGCATAGCATCCACCAGGATCTGCACAGTCTGGCTCAAACGAGCCTTGGGATCTGTGCCAATCGCACCGATATGGCCAACCACGGTTTGAAATGGGAGCAGGTAGGGAGCAAGAGTTTCGTCGACGTCCTTAGCTTCAGGGATCTTAGGGCCTACCGTCATTAAGACATCGTTATAGCTTGCAATTTTCCATTGTCCCGATCCATCTCGCGCCAGATTCAGATCGAATCGTCCTAGATCGGCCCCGAACTCTCCGTCCTGAACGATGGGAACCTGATACCCTGCCGGATTGGCTACGACCACAGGTTTGTACAGGAACGTATGAGAATCACCGCCGACGATGGCGTCCAGTCCTGTGGTTTGCGCGGCCAGTTCCTTGTCCTGGTCGGTTCCGATATGGGTCACGGCAATCAGGATATCGCAATGCTTGCGCGCTTCTGGAATCCATTCCTTTGCTGCGGCGATGGGATCGGAGATGGTCCAGCCTTTTGTCTGCGGATAGCTTGCCGAACGCGGTGCGGTAAGCCCAAGGAAACCAATACGCACACCGTCAATATCGCGCACCACGTACGGCTCGACGCCTTCAAGAAACGCGCCCCGGTTGTCCGTCGCATTCGCACAGACCCAAGGGAACCGTGAACGCTTAATAACCTGGAGCAAATCGCCCTGTGCTCCGGCTGCGTCCGTTGCATCCGCTCCGTCCTTCAACTTAAACTCGTTATTGCCGATAGCCATCAGGTCATAGCCAATATCGTTCATAGCCTCAACATCGGCAATGCCCTGGTAAGTCGTCACCAGCGGCCCGCGCGTCGCAAGGTCTCCTGAATCGATAAGCAGAACCGGATTGTGAATGCTATGGTGCAGTTGCCGTACCAAGGTAGCGCGCCGAGCAGCCCCACCCCGCTCCGGCTGCTCCTGCGGACTGCGTCCGACTTCTGTATAGTTGTAGGACAGAAGGTGCCCATGAAGGTCGTTGTCGTGCAGGATGGTAATGGTGAGTTGAGTTGGTGATAACGGATCTGCAAACACACCGGTACATAAATAGGCTCCAAGCAATACAAGCGCTGCAGGCAGCCAAAATGTTCGACTCTTTCTCATAGTTTCCTTCCGTAGGGGCTCGCCTGAGAGATGGCGCGGTAGCGACAGGTCGATTGCACGCCCGTCTTTCGGCTAACGTTTCAGATGCCCGTAATGTACCCGATTCATCACAAAACGTTACGAAGCGTCAATGGGAAGAAGAGTAACCGGTCCAAGCAAACCTGCCGAACGCACATCCCAGTCCGATGCATCGAAGGCCTGATACTGGCGGTTGACGAAGTTTATCTCTTTGAAGATGCGCCATTTTTCGCCGCGGCGGTCCATACCCCGGATGCGATTGGCGGCCACATTGGTCACGCAGACTTCCAGGACGTTCCCCGTCCGCAATAGCCCGCCGGCCTCTAGCCGAAAGGGCGGAGAAATGAGAGTTCCAAGGTCACGGCCGTTCAGGATGACGCGGGCCGAATCGGCCACTTCTCCCAATTCAAGCAGCCAATTCTCAGCCGCTGAATCAGGAGCGTCGAAACAGATGGTATACCGCACGGTGCCGGCGAATACTTCAGCGCCAGCCACGTCTAAATCCGTCCACGAGCCCAGCCCATGTGCACTCACACTCGCCGGGCAGTCCGGACCGCCCTCCAGAAAATCGACGGTCCAATCCCCTGAAATCTCGAAGGGATCTGACTTCTGAACTCTATAGTTCCATTGGGTCGTGTCTGACACCTCATTATCTTCGACCACCCGGACCACTATCGACTGACCCGCTAAGAGCTGCAGTCTGACTTCCCATTGACCTCCATCATAACGTGATTCGGCAACGCCTATGTCGCCAGTCATGGGATCCATGAGCAACACAGATCCTCTCGGCGCGGCAAGCGCTGCCCAACCGTCGATGGTCAGTACTCCCCTGTTGGTTACGAAATAGTCCGTACCAAATTCAGACCGGCGTCGGATGATTTGAACGCCCTCGACATCCGCCATCGATTCTCGGCGAACGTTCAAACTCCCTAAGTGTTTCGCAAGGTGTTCGCGGGCTACTATTTTTGTCTGCGGGTTAAGCCGTCCCATAGCTTCCGAGAGATGTTCACGGCGGCGTTTCAAATCGCCATAGCCTGGAACGTCGCTGGGCGCGCCATCGACGAAAACCACGGCAATTCCGGCCTCCGTTAGCCGGTAAAGAGATTCCAGCGTTTCTGGAGCGATGTATCTGCACGACGGCACGAGGACGGCTTTATAGTCACCCAGTGCACCGCCTTCAGCGAGGACATTTAGCTGCCTGTCCGACACGTAGTCGAACTGGTAGCCTTTACTCCAGAGACCGCGCGCCAGTTCGGCGAAAGGCTGCCCTTCCATCCATCGCCCCTCGATCTCGAGCATGTAGACGTCAGGCCGCGTCATCCATAGATCGGACAGAGGCCAATAGACGAGAATATCGTTATCCGGCCGGCCCGATTGCAAAATCGATTGACAGCGGGCAATATAGGCGTTCAGAGCCGGAAGATCCTTCCACAAAGGATCCTGCGGGGCAAACGATGTCGAGGCATAAAAGAGGCGGCCCGGCCATGGATCTGTAATCGGGGAATACGCCGTGCCGTGAAAGAAGATATGGTTGATGCCCGAAACGAACAGGCCGTCGATGCCATCCTTGCATTGCGCAAGCGTCACGTTAAAGTGCTCGCCAAGCCAGGTACAGCTTTCGCTGGAACAGTACTTCCGTCCCATAAGATGCGCGGCGGAAGAGGCGAATTTATTGACGATGGGATCGCCCACTCCTCCAAACGTCTCCGTTTCAGGAATATCCGGCGTCCCATACAAATCCAACAGGTTTCCTGGAGAACCGTGTGCCTGGTTTCGCGACAGGCTTCCTTTGGAATGCGCCCATTGCGTCCAGGACTGCGTAAAATTTTCCAGCAGCATTTCCGAAATCGTTGCGCGGTAGTCTGTCTTAACCCGCACGATGCGGTCCTGATCGTCGATATCACCCGACAAAGCATCGAGATGGCAAGCCAGATCGTAACCGTGTCTTTGCCTAAATTCCTCGAAGAAGCCGGAAGAGAAATCGGCAAGATACTCAAAAGAGTCGTGGAAATGACAGCGGAGCGCACCGGGTTCAAGACCGCTTAACGCCTCGTCAAACCGATTGAGATAGCTCTGAAGTGACGCCTTGTCGAAGGGGTTGATGCATTTCCCCTCCCCGCCCGGCGCTGCCCGCTTGACGGACCTTCCGCCCCAGGTTAGAGACGCCGTATAGAGCTGCCAGGGAGGTCCGTCCGGAACCTCCCAGTCGATACTTCCATCGCCTTCGACTTTGTCGTCCAGCCTGATAATCTGTCCCTCTGCCCCATAAGCCGTAACGCTCAGCACACTCTCATCGGGGGCATTTAGCCGGAATGGAATTCCCGAACTAACGACGCTATGGTCGATGTGCAGTTTGTCCAAAGCTGAGGTATCCGACACCTGCGGGCCGCCAAAAGGCCATCCCGTCCCAGTGGGCATGTCCACTTGCATGCCGAGACTGCGGGCTTCGCTGATTGTAAATTGGAGCAGCTTGCCCCATTCTGGGGATAGATATGGGACCTCGTTGGCTTCGTCGCCAATGACCCCGTAAATGGGCGTGATCTCGACGCCGCCTATACCCGCCGCAGCATAACGCCGCAGCAGATCGGCAATGTTGCTCCGGTCCACGGAACTGCCCAGCCACCACCATCTGGTCCATGGCTTGCATTCCGACGTAAGTTCGGGCCACGAAATTATCATTATGGCACCAGGTAGTTCGCCAGCGGATCGCTTGGCAGCGCTTTAAGCCCATCGACAACAGAGTCTGCATTAACCGCAGCGCCCGCAGGCGTGGTATGCGTATGGTCGATCAAAAAGTACTGAGCTTTCACCTTATCGTATCCCATAAGGTCGTATTTTGCGGCGACGATGGCGTTCAGATCTACAAAAGAAACGTTCTCAGCCGCCGCAACCTGCTTCGACCATCCGCCGTAGTCGTTTGAGTTCTGGTTGATGGTTTTCCGTCCACGAGCGCCCACAAGTCTTGTGATTTTGTTAGACATAGCTTATTTCCTTTAGGGCGCGACTTCAAGACGGATCGCATCGTACATGACCGAACCCACGCGTCCCTGCATCTGCTCGTCTTTGGATGGAAAGGGAGTCGCGTTAGCGTCGCCCAGAGTAATCTCATTGACGCCACTGGTCAATAGATTAGCTGGGAAGGTGACGTACTTCAACTGGTATAGGCTGTCTTCTCCGCTGCTGCGGTACGAAGCATCTCCCGATTTCACGAGTTGAAGCTCGCCAACCTGCTGTCCATTCACCTTCACCAACGTATGCGTCGTTCTGCCGTGCAATGGATCCGAGGCTGCAATGCCAAACGTGAGGGTTGCAGTTCCTGTCTGTGCGTGGGGAACTGTAAAATCGATACTCCAGTAGGGCTTCTTGCAATACCACGTCCATTGAGCGTAGTTCCAATCAGTCGCTTCAACGCTCTTGCCGATAGTAAAAGTCACGTCGTTGGGAAAGTTTTGCGGATAGGTCATAAAGTTGGCCCAGTGACGCATGCCGCTTGGCCCCCAGTTGTCCTGACCACCCCGGTATTTCAGTGTAGTACGATTTGGGGTTCCGATCTGCCACAACGTATGTCCGTGTTTAACGGGGCTCCAATCGACAACTCCAAGGTTCGAAACTCGGCCTCCTGAAACAGTCACACCGTCTTGTTCAAGCTGCTCGAACTGGTTTGCACCGTAAGCATAAAGGGCGTAACTGCCCGGCCTGACTTTTGGAATGGTAAATGAGCCGTCTGCGCCCGCCTGAGTCCAGAACTCATAATTCTTAGCCTGCATCGGCCAGTCTCCCCCCGGCGCGGCAAGAACCACCCAGGCCCTGGCAGGGCTTTCACCATCAGTCAGTTTGAGCTTGCCGGTCACCGTGCCGCGCTGGGTGGGATAATCGGCGCTGTTTACCCAGGTGTACGGCCAATTGGCCTCTTCGGTCTGGTTCTGGCGTTTCGCGTCGGCGAACATCGCTGCAGTGTTTGGCCCGTTGTTCAGATAGACAAGGAATGGCCCGTAAAACTTCGTCCAATCCTCGTCTGCGTTAACGGAGATTCCACCGCCGCCGAAGTGCCCGCCCTGCAGCATATTGAGCAGCGTGTTATCCTGATGGACCGTCAGTTCCTGCTTGATCGGACCTCCGTTTACGTATTCCTCGCTGGGGTTTATCATCCAGACACCAATTCCGTGACCAAGCATTCCGTGGACGTGATGGTTCGCCATAAAAGCGCTGTTGTCATATTTGCAGTAGACATTTCCGTCCTGCTGCAGGAATGTCGCATCGGAAACCGTCTTCAGATCCTGCGATTCGTCGACGGGACCAAACCGGGTGTCGTCCACAGCAACATCGGTAAATAGACCCGGACCAGCAGGCCCGCGAACCACGAATCTCGACTGCCCAACTGTTCCCGCCGCCATTCCATGGCCATGGCTGTAAATGCAGTACGCGTAGTAGCCGCTCAGTCCGCGTTTGACAATGTAGTGAATCTCGGTGCTAAACGGAAGGTAAGTCGTCGGGCCGCCTTTCGCTACGACTTCCGCAACATCCGGCGTATTTGACACCAAATCTACTGACAGGACATAAGCGCCAAGAGGCATGTAGCCGGCCTTGGGAGCCTGGGCGGCGATATCCGCCGTCAGCCCCGTCGCTCCGCCGTTAGAATCGAAATACATGGACTGTCCGCGCTTACCGATCTCAATACTTTGACCATCATGCTGATAGACCAACGCGACCACATTCGACGAACGGCGGTCTATGGTCAGAGAAACAATCCCATTCTCCAGAACAATCTCCCGATCGTTTGAACTTGCGGTCACCGGCGGATAAAGGGGAGCGGAAAACGCAGGCTCGCTGCAAAAAAACAGAGTTACCAATACGCAGGAAGTGACAAGCATCCAATGCTTCATAAGCACCGGCCTCCCAGTCGCCATTGGGTTTCAAGACATTTACAAACCTTCCACGTTAGCCTTAAAACGCTTAATCCTGGAAGGCCGCATCGAGAGCATCCAATCTGCGACCCTCACTGCCTGCTGGCCGCGCGATAGCAGCTACTACGCAAGATCTTCCTGGGCAGGCAGGCAAAGTCACAATGGCGCCTGGGTAATGAACAGCCCAGCCAGCAACGCCCTCGCCCATTTCCTAAATCTTACCCTCTTCCTGCTTGGAGAAAACGAAAGCTCAGCAGAACTCGCCCGCAACGTATTTGCAGGTCCCAGGGGCGACACGGTTAAGGTATAGTGGGATCATGCAAGTTATCGAATTTCACCAATTTGGAGAGCCTTCCGTGCTCCGCATGGCTGAGCGTCCCGATCCGAAAGCGGATGAAGGCACGGCAGTGGTGCGTATTGAAGCAGCGTCCATAAACCCGAGCGATGTGAAAAATGTAGCGGGACGAATGCCGCAGACGACTCTACCGAGGGTGCCGGGGCGTGACTACTCCGGGGTAGTCGTGGACGGACCTGAAGGCTGGATCGGTGTGGATGTTTGGGGCACGGGCGGCGACGCCGGCTTTACAAGGGATGGCACCCACGCGCAGTATATCGTCGTCCCTCGCTCCAGTCTCGCCCGCAAGCCGGAAGCCCTCACGTACGAGGAAGCCGCCTGCGTTGGGGTTACTTTCGTAACAGCATGGTGCGCCATCGAGTATTCGGGGCTTAAAGCTGGGGAAACGATAGCCGTGCTTGGTTCATCCGGGGGTGTGGGCGGAGCCGCCGTACAGATTGCGAAGACGCTAGAAGCACGCATTATAGGAGTTAACCGATCACAACCGTCTGCGGACAATCCAACGACAAAGCTGACGGATATCTTTCTCGACTCCAACGACGCCGATCTATCCGCCACCCTCCGCTCATCGAACAATGGACATGGCGCCGACGTGGTATTCAACGCAGCAGGCGGACCGATGTTCCAGATTGGCCTGAACCTGCTCGCCCACCGCGGCAGACAGGTGGAGATCACATCGCCCACAGAGCGAAAAGCAACCTTCGACGTCGTAGATTTCTACCACAACGAATCTCAGCTGCTTGGCCTAGATAGCCTGAAGAGAAACCTTACCCTCGCAGCCCGTATCCTGGAGAAGCTAAGAAGCGGCTTTGAAGACGGGAGTTATCACGCTCCCGTTATTGCGGATGTCCTGCCCTTAAGCAGCACCCAGCAAGCCTACGAACGTGCGGCCAAAGGCGAGCGAGGCCGAATCGTTTTAAAACCCTGGTGATGGACAGATCAGCGCAAAACCGGAGGCAGCTATTGATCGATAATTCCTACTTTACTCTGCTCAAGCAAATCGACGAAGCCATCGATGCCTATGGTAAGCTTAACCCGCAGCATAACGTGTCGGCCCGCATAATAGTGAATGCCACCGACGCAACAGGGAATTCGTCGTCCATGAAACACGAATTTGACCGCGGCAATACGACTCTTGAGACGCATACCCAGGACTACGAACTCCCTATTCCCACCCAACCCGACGACATAAATACCCTAATCGACTGCAGCATCGCACTCATGACCAACGGCAGCTTTGAGGCTGCCATAGACCAAGCCAAAGAAGCCGTGCGACTTCAGCCCAACAACCCAAACTGCCATGTCACCCTCTGGCGCGCACTACGCGCCGATGGAGAAAACGGCCTGGCATACGCAGCGATTGCCGAGGCCCTCCGCATCTACGAGGGGATGGATCTAAACACTCGCATGAGCAACGCCACACTGGAAATCGATACCCGAGAATCGTGCGCGCAGTGGCTCTATCTCCTGGGCCGCACAAACGAAGCCCGAACTCAAACTAACGCCGCCATCGAGCTCGCCGAACGCACCGGCCTGAAAGACCGCCTGGACTGGCTAAAACGTCAGCTTGAGCAGATGGATGATGCGCCCAAAGATTGACAAGCGTCTGCGGCATGAGTTATACTTTCTGTGACATTTTTCACAACTACCGCGATACCCAGCAATTGGGTGCCACATCGCAACAGGGAGACCTTATCTCATGCCATTGACTGGCCGCTTCTACGGTGGATCGCCCATGGGCGGCGGACGCACCATTCTGGATTTCGGCCTTTGCGACACGAAGGGCGTCTATCAATACACAGCGAAGCTTCGGGCTAAAGGCCTGCTTGTCGTTGTGTTTTTCTCAACCGCATCTGCTGGATCGCTTGCCGTTCTAAAGACAGTGCAGGAATGGACCGCCGCTGTAAAGACCGACAAGTGGACCCCACTTGCCGTAGCTAGTTCCTCTCCGGAAGAGCTCAAGGCCTTCTCTGAAAAGAACGGTCTAACGGACATTACTTTCCTGCTCGACTATGAGTACTACCAGACCCGCAACCTGGGCGTTTCGCACGTCCCCACTCTGCTGGTCATCTCCGGCAAGACCGGACAGGTGCTGCAGCGTGTGCAGGGAAATATAGCCGCTGAACTCGATGCGGCCGGATCTGTCCTGAAGGCTGAAGTAGCGCAAATCGTTGCCGCGGAAGAAGCAGCAAAAGCCGCTGCCGCCAAAGCCGCCGAAGAAAAGGCAAAAGCCGAACCTGCAAAGGTTTAACTTAAACAAACTATGGTAAGAAGCGTGTGGTGTTAGATGCAGCACACGCTTCTTTTTTGTTTCAACACACGCCGCACTACATAAAATATAGTGGTGTACTATATATACTTAAAAGGCCGGTATGGCCAAGCTTAAACTCGCGGAGGACTACTTTTTGAAGAAGAATACGAAGATTATGACGGCAGTTGGAATCACCGCTTCGGCAGTGGCATTTGCCCTAGTCATGGCTGGCGGTACAAACACCCCCAGACTGCACGCCGATGCGCAGGCCACGATCCCATTGTCCGGCACATGGAACCTTGACCCTGCCCACACGAACGTCAATTTCGCCATCAAGCACTTCGGCATTAGCACAGTGCGTGGACGGTTTGATGATGTAAGCGGAAGCATCTTCGCAGACGCCGATCATCCGGAACGTTCCGCGGTTTCGGTGGTCATTGCGGCGAAAAGCATCGACACCAATGTTTCCATGCGCGACGACGATCTTCGCAGCGCCCACTACTTCGACGTGGCCACATACCCTCGGATTACTTTCGACAGCACCAAGGTTGAGACACTCTCGCCAAAACTCTATATCGCCACAGGCAACCTCACCATTCACGGCGTCACCAAAGTCGTACGACTTCCGTTCGTTGTGGAAGGCCCCGTCAAGGATCCCTTTGGCGGAACGAGAATCGGCATCGAAACACAGGTCCACGTTACACGCTCCGAGTTCGGAATCGGAACACAGGATAAATTGCTCGACGGAGATCTGGCCGAAGGCGACGATGTCACAATAACCATCAGCACTGAAGGCGTTCCACCGGCCCCAACTCCAGCACCAGCTCCAGCGGCAGCACCTGCGCCAGCCGCCAATTAGTCCGACGATAGGGACGGGTTGACCTATGCCACTTACCATGCGATACATTGAGGTTGTAAATCCCGGCCCGAACTACACGCTCGCGGTGCAGGAGACGGACATTCCTGTCGTTGGCGACAACGACGTGCTGATCCGAATCTCTGCCGCGGGTGTAAATCGGGCCGACCTCCTGCAGTGTCAGGGACTTTATCCGCCGCCAAAAGGCGCGTCGTCCATTCCAGGCATGGAGGTTTGCGGCACGGTCGTTGAAACAGGGGCATTGGTCGACGAGCCTAAAGTCGGAGACCGTGTCTGCGCACTGGTCGCAGGCGGCGCATATGCTGAGTATTGCAGCGCCCCTGCACCGTTGTGCCTGCCTGTGCCGGAGCATCTGACGGATATTGAAGCTGCCGCTCTCCCAGAAGCTCTCTTTACGGTATGGGATGCCCTTTACCGAAGAGCGCGCCTCCAACCAGGAGAGACGCTTCTGGTACACGGCGGAACGAGCGGCATTGGAACTACAGCCATCCAACTAGCACGTGGGCTTGGATCTACAGTACTCACCACGGCGGGCAGCAAAGAGAAGTGCGATGCCTGTATCAAACTCGGAGCGACCGCTGCCTTCAACTATAGGGAAACGGATTTCGCAGTTGAAGTTGCTGAAGCGACGAACAATCGCGGCGTGGATGTCATCCTCGATATCGTCGGGGCCGAGTATTTTTCGCGCAATGTCCAGACCCTGGCAGCGGAGGGCAGAATCGTTCAGGTTTCCGTTCAAAGCGGAAGTCAGGTCGATCTGGATCTAAGTCAATTCATGCGCAAGCGAATCTCGCTGCACGGAACCTCGTTAAGACCGAGAACCGTTGCAGAAAAGCGCTTGGTTGCCGAGGATTTGCTCAAAGTAGTCTGGCCCATGCTGGAAGCCGGAGCTTTCAAACCGGTAATCGCCGGAACATTCCCCTACTCGGACGCCGGCGAGGCCCATAAATTTATGGCCAGCAGCACACACATTGGTAAAATCGTGCTCGTGAGCGGCTAACAACATGACTTCGACCCAGAACTCTACCGTCACTTACGCATCGATCGTGGAAGCCCGTGAAAACCTGCGCGGAGTCCTCTACGAGTCCCCGTGTCCTGAGTCTGTCCCTTTGTCTGAACTTACGGGATCGGATGTCTTTTGCAAGCTCGACTACCTGCAGCGTACTGGAAGCTTCAAAGAGCGAGGCGCACGCAATGCCCTGGTTCAGCTTCTGGCCCGCAGGAAAGCATCGGACACACAGACTCCCCTAATCGGGGTTGTCGCAGCATCCGCAGGCAACCACGCTCTGGGGCTATCGTATCACGGACGGCTGCTTGGCATTCCCGTCACCGTGGTCATGCCCATTACCGCCCCGCTGATCAAAGTAGAAACGTGCCGCAAGCTTGGAGCAACCATTGTCCTAGCCGGCGAATCCTATCCAGATGCGCGGCAGCACGCCCTCAAGATGGCGGAGGAGCTTGGTCTCTATCAAGTCCCAGGGTTTGACGACACAGACATCATCGCCGGACAGGGAACGATGGGCCTGGAGATTCTGGAACAGGTTCCAGACATCGACGCAATTATTGTTCCCGTAGGTGGTGCGGGCCTCATAGCAGGCATAGCCATCGCCGCCAAGGCTATCAATCCCGGCATAAAAATCATCGGCGTAGAGCCGGAAGAGGCCGCAAGCTTTACCGCAGCCCTGGCTGTTGGCAAACCGGTTCCCATAATCCTCGCGCCAACAATTGCCGACGGCCTCGCAGTTTCTCAGGTCGGCGAAATCAGCTACGCCCTGGCGGCGCCTCTGGTCGATAAAGTGATCACAGTGACGGAAGACCAGATTGCACTCGCGATTCTGCGACTCGTCGAACTGGAAAAGGGTGTCGTGGAAGGCGCAGCAGCATCGTCCCTGGCTGCCCTGCTGTCCGGAAAACTGCCGGAACTGCGCGGCAAGCGCGTGGTGCTCTGCCTGTGCGGCGGGAATATCGATCCATCTGTACTTTGCCGAGTTGTCGAACGCGGACTGGTCGCCGATGGCCGTCTCTGTCGCTTCACGGTCATGATAAGCGATCGCCCCGGAGCCCTGGCCGAATTCTGCCGATTGGTCGCCCTCAGCGGAGCAAGCATCCGAGAGATTGTCCACGAACGAGCCTTCGCCAAGGTGCACGTCTCCTCTGTGGAAGTGTACTGCGTCCTGGAAACCAGAAACCACGGACATGTTAAAGAGGTGTTCGATCTCCTCTCTTCCCACGGAGTCCAATTTATGGTCCGGCCGAATATGACGGAATAGTACTGGCGTGTAACCTTAGGGTGCGGTATAATAGAGTAATGAACGCCGCCCAACATAAGGAGACCGTAATGGAGAAGGGAATTGACCTGCTGCCAGCCGTCATCTCAGACGAAACCGAGCTCGCCCCTGCGCTTGCTCCATCAAACGCGCCCCCACGCCCCAAAGCGCCGTTTATAGTGATCGTCTATAACGACGAGAGCCACACTTTCCCCGAAGTCGAGCTTCAGCTGCAAAAGGCTACCGGATGCACGCTAGAGAAGGCGGAAGCCCTCGCCGTCGAGATCGACTCCAAAGGCCGAGCCATTGTGTTCGCTGGATCGCATCTTGAATGCGACTACGTGGCCGGTGTGCTTCGACTCATCAATCTGCAAGTTGAGACCGACCGCGTTTGACCTCGAAGTCCGATCGAGAGACACGCATTCCCGGCCCCAATTCTCTCAAGCTGGCCGGGGATCTTCGGCAGTTTGAAAGCCCTAATGTTACCTACATCGCCGAAGACTTCCCCGTCTTCTGGCGCTCGGCCCAAGGCTCCACGGTTACAGACGTGGACGGCAACGATTTCCTCGACTTCACCTCCGCATTCGGTGTCGCCTCGATAGGCCATACCCATCCCGCCGTTGTTAAAGCCATAAAGTCCCAGGCCGAGCATCTAATTCATGGCATGGGAGACGTTCATCCAACGGCCGTAAAAGTAGATCTATGCCGCCGGATAGCGGAGCTCGTTCCTATTCAGGATGCCCGGATTATTTTGAGCCAGAATGGCGGTGACGCCGTCGAGTCTGCTCTAAAGACAGCTGCTATAGCCACGGGTCGATCCCGGGTCCTTGCCTTCAAAGGGGCGTACCACGGACTGTCTTACGGCGCGCTCGAAACGACCCATCGACTGGATTTCAAGGCCCCCTTTCGAAATCAACTCGGCGGCTTTGCGAACCATGTCCCCTACGGCTGCGCGCTGGAATCCATCGAAGCCGAATTGAGGTCCAGAGAATACAGCGCCGTCCTGGCCGAGCCCATCCAGGGGCGAGGCGGAATCATCGTCCCTCCGTCAGGATGGCTAAAGGGCGTACACGCTCTCTGCCGGGAATATTGCACTCTGCTAGTTCTCGACGAAATCTTTACCGGATGGTCCAGGACAGGCGATCTTTTTGCCTGTCTCTATGAAGACGTCGTTCCCGATATCCTGTGTATAGGCAAGGCCATGGGAGGCGGACTTCCCATATCGGCCTGCGTAGCTTCAAAATCCATCATGGACACCTGGGGAGAATCGACTGGCGAGGCATTGCACACCAGCACATTTCTGGGGAATCCCCTCGCCTGCGCTGCGGCCCTTGCGGCCATCGGAGTAATTATCGAAGACAATTTGGCGGTCTCGGCCGTTAAAAAAGGTGAGTACCTTCGGGGTAAGCTAGATGTGCTTCTAGAGACGTTCCCGAATGATGTTCTGGAGATCCGTGGGCGCGGTCTTATGATCGGCCTACAGTTGAGTTCGAAAGCGCTTGCACTAAGTCTGGTCACCTGCGTCTTAAGTAAAGGCCTTATCGTACTCCCAGCGGGGGATGGTTCTGTCATCGAACTTATACCTCCGCTGGTTGTTTCTGAAGGGGAGATGGATCGGGCAGTCAGTATTTTTACGGATGCTCTGAGTGAAAGGGCAAGATCGAAGACCACCCCTAACCCCTCCACTTCGTAAAGGGGGACCCGATTACGCTCCGCTCGCTTTCGATATCCTGTCTTTTTCTTAGGCTCGAAGAGCCGTTCAAGTTCCCCTTTACGAAGTGGAGGGGTTAGGGGAGGTCGGGCTCCTAAAATGTCCTGCTATCACTATCAACCTTAACGGACCCACCATGCAAACCCTAGTAATAGACTGCGGAAACAGCCGCGTAAAACTAGCACTCTTCAAAGAAGAAGAATTAGTTCATCTTGAAACGGTAAACAACCCTGCTTCAAACGATCTAACCCCAGTGCATACCGCAATAACCAAGCTGATGACGCTAGCCCCTGAAAGCAATCCCATTCGGTGCGTGATGTCCTCAGTAGCCGCTTCCCTAACGTCCCCAATGCTTGCTCTCCTACAAACCGAGTTCAAGATCGAGCCCACACTCGTAACGTCCAGCGCAAACCACGGCCTCA
>Ga0302315_10003107_pt1 | contig 15209 bp, 12 predicted proteins | sample III_Palsa_N3_1_FD_200532 | JGI IMG/M metagenome (GOLD analysis project Ga0302315, IMG submission 200532) | Peat permafrost microbial communities from Stordalen Mire near Abisko, Sweden - III_Palsa_N3_1 | ecosystem: Environmental > Terrestrial > Soil > Palsa > Peat permafrost | place: Sweden... | reverse complement strand
CACCATCGAATTGATCGACAAATATCATCCGGACCAGGTCTATTTTGACGACACCGTCCTGCCGCTGTATCCAATCAGCGATGTTGGGCTTCAGATCGCCGCCCATATGTACAACACGAATATGAAGTGGCACGGCGGACGACTGGAAGCCGTTATCAACGGGAAGATCCTAAACGACCAGCAGCGCAAGTGCATGGTGATGGACCTGGAACGCGGAGTCAGCAACCAGATCGAAGAATACCCATTCCAGACCGACACCTGCATCGGCAACTGGCACTACGACATCAATCTCTACAACAGACACGGATACAAGACTCCCGATCAGGTAGCCCACATGCTGGTGGATATCGTCAGCAAGAACGGCAACCTTATGCTCAATATCCCACTCCCCGGCAGCGGCATGCCCGACCCGGACGAACTCGCGTTTCTGACAGACTTTACCAGGTGGATGGACGTAAACAGCGTTGGTATTCACGGCACTCGCCCCTGGAGCATCTTCGGCGAGGGACCCTCCGGCGGCGGACCTGCGACACACGCGCAGGGGTTCAACGAGAACAACCGCAGATACACGGCGCAGGACTTTAGATTCACGCAGAAAAGCGATTCTCTGTACGCGTACGCGCTTGCCTGGCCCGATGACGGTAAGCTCGTAATCAGGTCCCTGGCAACGGGCGCGGGCAGGGTCGAGGACGTAAAGCTGCTGGGATTCCCCGGTAAACTGGTCTGGTCCCAAACCGACCAGGGCCTGGCCGCAACCCTTCCAGCGCAGAAGCCCTGCGATTACGTCTACGGCTTTCAAATTCGAGGCAAGGGGCTGACACCCGTCCCATTCACAACCGCCCCGGCCGTGTAGCTTCCTGCCGCAAACAACAGTTGACACAGAAGTCCCGGCCATGATAGTATGTTACCGCTAACACTCACTGTGGTTGCGCGCGACTTAAACAACTCAAATATCAAGGACGTAACGATGCCTCCGCAGATTAGCCGGCGTACGCTTTTACAGGGACTGATGGCTTCGGTAATCGTCACTTCGCTGGATCTCGAACCATCTCAGGCGGCGAAAGAAAAACGAAGCGACGAGAACTTGGACTACGTCGCTTATGTAAACATCCTCCAGGGAACCAATACAAACTACGGCTTCTCGCGCGGCAACACCCTGCCGCTGGTTACAAGGCCATTCGGAATGACCAACTGGACGCTTCGCAACGCCGAAGGCGACGGCTGGTTTTTCGATCCCAACAAAGGCGTAATAACTGGAATAACCAGCACTCACCAGCCCAGTCCATGGATGGGAGACTATGGCAATGTGACCTTCATGGCGCAGACCGGCGACGCGGTGCTAGCGCCTGCGGACCGCGCCGCAGCGTACAGCCCCGATGGCTTGTCACTCAGTCCGGACCACGCTTCCGTCAAGCTGACAAACAACATCCAGATTGAGCTGACGCCTACCGACCGCTGCTCCTCGCTGCGCTTCACTTATCCGTCCGCAGCGGCCTCAAATCGTGTGATCGTCGACGGATGCTCATACATCCAGCTAAGCGCCGATGGGAAATCCTTTCAAGGCCGATCGTACCGCAAGAGCCACACCGGAACGCCGGCAAACTTCGCCTTCTATTTCGTGGGACAGTTTGATTCGGCGTCGGCAAAACAGTACGTTACGAGTAAAGCGCTGCCTGCCGTGGGGTTGGTTGCCGAAGGGGAAGACGACGCCGGCGCCGTCCTGGAGTTCAACGCAGCCGTCGTAGGCCTCAAGATAGGAACATCCTTTATCAGCTTCGATCAGGCGACCCTAAATCTGACACGGGAAATTGGGGATCGCAGCTACGACGCGGTTCAACGCGAATCCCACGACGTCTGGAACAATGCGCTGGGCGCGATTCAGGTCAAAGGCGGCTCCGAGGAGGCAAAGCGGACGTTTTACAGCTGCTTCTACCGGACGCAGATCTTCCCACGCATGTTCCATGAAAAGGACGCAGCACAGCGGACCGTACACTACAGTCCATTCGACGGCAAAGTGCATCCGGGAGTAATGTACGTCGACAGCGGCCTCTGGGATGGATATAGAACCATCTACCCACTTATATCTCTGTTATGGCCGGAGCATCTAGGGGAGATTGTCGACGGATTCGCCAGCGCCTACAAAGAAGGCGGATGGCTTCCACAGTGGCCCAACCCCGGCTATCACGGCAGTATGGGCGGAACGCACAGCGATTCAGTAATCGCCGACGCGTTCGTCAAGAATATCAAGAACTTCGACCGCGACGCGGCCTGGAAAGGTCTTCTGAAGAACTGTCGGGTCCAGGGCTCCATGGAAGGCCGGGGCGACCTGGACAAATACGCGTCCCTGGGCTACATCCCCGCGGACAAAGGCGGCAGCACCGTCTCACAAACCCTTGACTATGCTTACGACGACTTCTGCGTATCCCAGGTTGCGGGCTGCCTTGGAGATAAGGACCAGCAAAACATTCTCAGAAAGCGGGCGCTTAACTATGCCAACCTCTACAGCAGCGAAGTTGGATTCTTCCGCGCTAAACTAGCAGGTGGCTCATGGGCTACCGACTTCGACCAGTATGCCTGGGGTGATCCCTATACTGAAGGCAGCGCATGGCAGTGGACCTGGTCTGTGCCACACGATCCTGGGGGCCTAATCGCCCTCATGGGCGGCCAACAACAGTTTCTGACGAAGCTCGACCGTATGCTCTGGCAGCCCCCAACCTTCCATCCGGGAGCCTATGGACAGACGATCCACGAAATGCGCGAAATGGCCGCCGTCGAGTTCGGCCAATACGACCAGGGCAATCAGCCCGTCCATCACGTGCTCTACCTATTCACAGCCGCCGGCGCTCCGGCTAAGACGCAGTACTGGGCGCGCAGAACGATGGACAAGCTCTATTCTCCCGACGCGTTTCCCGGCGACGAAGACAATGGGGAGATGGCAGCCTGGTATGTTTTCAATGCCCTTGGACTCTATCCTCTATGCCCCGGCCATCCGTCGTACGTTTTGGGATCTCCACTCTTCGAGGAAGCCCGAATTCGCCTTTCAAACGGCCGCACGCTTGTCATTAGCGCACCGGAAAACTCATCGGAGAATGTCTACGTTTCCCAGGTAACCCTTAACGGCCGTATCCACAAATCCCTTTCCATCGCCCACGCCGATCTGGAAAAGGGAGGACGGCTGGAATACGCCATGTCCGCGTCGCCGGTGTCGCGTGATCTGGCGCCCGCAGACCTTCCCTTTTCGCTGTCCAGCTATCCGGAATTCGCAACAAAAACCAACGCAGTCGCAACCCACATCAACATCAACTGCGGCGGTCCGGAAGTAGGACAATTCGTCGCCGATGTCTACTTTACCGGCGGAACAGTGGCCCCGGCTAGCGCAGCAGACGACCCGAACGACCTTACGTCTACAGGGCGCACAGGAGCTTTCACCTACACGATTCCTCTTATCGCCGCAACAGTTGGAGGAAAGACAACCTTGCGCCTGCTATGTTCAAACGTCAGCCCTACCGGTCCAGTCGGAATAACGATCAACGAAAAGCCTGCAAGAGCACGTCAGATCCCCGGTGAAACTGACCATAACAGCGTTGTTCTAGAATACGCGGACGTCGCAGCGAATTCTTCTGGAGAACTTATTATCCAGGCAGATTTCAGCGGAACGCCAGAGGTCAATCCTACAATATTACACGCCCTAAGAATAGTGGTTTCATGATCTGCCGCTTTAGCGCGTGCAAAAACGTCGGGTGTTATAGAACACGTTTAGCCGATTCCCTATAGCTGCACGCATTTCAGGACTAATGATTTTCCGGTGATTTATGGGCGACTTGACTGATCCTCAAGTCTTCGGTATACTTAACTCAATGAACGACGTTGTAACAGTAAGCATCAACTGGTGGTGGCGGTCCATTCCTACAAACAGGAAACACCGTGCACTTTGTGCTGACTGAGACCAGTCGTAGTACGAAACTAAACAAAAGCCGGAGTGTTTCCCTGTAGAAGCGCTCCGGCTTTTTTGTGACTTGCCCAACGTGCATAAATTACCGCGCACAAAACGGTACGTGTTAATTGTTGCTCGCAACCTAAGGTATACTGAGGCCCAACAATGCTGTATCCTACTCGAGACGAGTTTATTGAGAAATCGAAACAAGGCAACCTGATCCCGGTCTGGAGAGATGCTCTCGCGGACCTGGAGACGCCTGTTTCCGCCTTTTTGAAGATTGCTGCCGGGAGGCCCTATAGCTTCCTTCTGGAAAGCGTCGAAGGGGGAGAGCGTCTGGCTCGCTACTCCTTTATGGGGACGGATCCGTCCCTTATCTTCCGAAGCAAAGGCAGCACGGGGACTATTGTCGAAGGCGACCAGGTCGAGACGGTCTCTCTCTCAGCCAATGGACGAGATCCCCTCGATGTCCTGAAAGAGCTTCTCGGCCGGTACACCTTTGTCCCCTCCCCCGATCTGCCGCGGTTTGTCGGCGGCGCTGTCGGGATGATGGGTTACGATATGGTGCGCTTTTTCGAAAAGCTGCCGGACCTGGCCAAGGATGATCTGGGGCTTGATGACTGCATCTTCCTGTTTACAGACACCCTCCTGGTGTTCGACCATGTGAAGCACCGGCTTCTGGCTCTGTGCAACGCTCTCATTCCCGATGGAGTGGATCCTGGTGCTGTCTACGATGAGGCGGTACACAAAGTGGATGCCCTGCTTGAGAGACTTGGCCGTCCCGTTCGTCCGCGTAAACGCTCCCAGGACGGTCCGTTTACCGATGTCTTCGTGCCGAACCGCACCGAGGAAGACTACAAGGCCGCGGTCCTCAAGGCAAAAGACTACATCACTGCCGGCGATACGTTCCAGGCGCAGATCGGACAGCGTCTCTCGAAAACGCTGCACGCCGATCCGTTCGATGTCTATCGGGCCCTGCGCTCGATCAATCCTTCGCCCTACATGTTCTTTCTGGATTTTGGAGACACCAAGCTGGTGGGGGCGTCGCCTGAAGTGCTCGTTTCCGAAGTGGACCGAAAGGTCACAATCCGTCCTATCGCAGGTTCGCGCCATGGACGCGGAGCTACTCCCGAGGAAGACGAAGCCATTGCGCAGGACCTTCTTTCCGATGAGAAAGAGCGCGCAGAGCACATCATGCTCGTGGATTTGGCAAGAAACGACATTGGAGTGATCGCGGAATACGGCTCGGTTTCCGTCGATGAGCTGATGGTCATTGAAAAATATTCCCACGTCATGCACATCGTCTCAGAAGTAAGCGGTACACTACGGAAAGGCTGCGATCAGTTCGATGTGCTGCGCGCATCCTTCCCGGCCGGCACCCTGACCGGCGCTCCTAAAGTTCGTACCATGGAAATTATCGAGGAGCTGGAACCGACAAAACGCGGGCACTACGGCGGCGCGATCGGCTATTTTTCGTACAGCGGAGATATGGACACCTGTATCACCATCCGCACGGCTCTGATTAAAGGCGACACGATCTACGCGCAAGCCGCAGGCGGAGTTGTAGCCGACTCCGTGCCCGATTACGAGTACCGTGAGACCCTGGCAAAAATGCGTGCCGTGACCAGAGCCGTGGAGTGGGCCGAAGCCGGATTGGAATAATTCCCATGACCCCATTCGAGATCCTCATTTCAAATGACCCGGAACGCGGCGAACTCGTCGCCGAAATCTGGCACGAAGACGAACAAGTAGCTGAACTCACCGGCGAAGGCTCCAACATAACCGTGGAGCTCTTCGGCCCGGTAGGCAGCGACTCGTTCGCCTTCTCCCTCACCGACTTCACCAACGCCCTCGACTGGGCCAAAGACCGCCTGACGGCCATGGATAATTGGGACGAAGATTAGCGCCCCGAAAAAGCAAACCCGTGGCATGGTTTCCCGCCCTGGGGTAACCATGGGGCTTCGTGCACTGCGTCATGTTTTAGGACATGGCTACCCCAGGGCTGGAAGCCATGCCACCCGACGGGACTTTATCTTCGGCGATTCCAGAAAGCTCCACTGCCTTGGTCGGGATCCTCTTAAGTTCCGCAACGATTAGAAACGTAATCATAACAAGCAGGAACCACGACGTAAGCTTGCTGAAGTCCACAAACTGCCATCCATGCTCCTGATACGGGTAACGCCATGCGCCGCATCGGGTTCCAATGTTCTCGGCAATCCAGATCGCAAACCCAAGTCCTAACAGACCAGCAACCATGGGCAGACGCCTCCGCTGCGAAGGCAGCCGGTAGGAAATCCGCGTCTTCCAGAACACTACGACCAGTACGGCGATCAATGGCCAGCGCATATCCCCGATCAGATGCTCGGTGAAGAAATTAGCGTAGATAGCAGCCGCAAGTACAATGGGCTTCCAGTGGGCAGGCCAGCGGTAAAGGCGCAAGTCCAGCCGCCGCCATGCCTGGCAGCAGTAGCTGGAGACACTCGCGTAGAGAAAACCGCTGAACAGCGGCACATTTCCAATCCGCAGCCAGCAGCGCTCCGGATAGCTCCAGCAGCCAAGATGCGTTTTTTCCAATTCCAGCATCAGTCCAATGATATGGAAAGATGCGATAACCTTCACCTCGCGGTCTGTCTCCCACTTCGCTTTATAGAGCACGAACTGCAGAATGACGCAGATTACAAGCATGGCGTCGTAGCGAGGAATCCATGCAGGTAGATGGCGGGTAAGAACAAGAAAGCCAAGCAGACTCCACGGAAAAGCACAGGAAAGCGCCTGCTGCCGCCAGAACCAGAGCCAACCAGAAACGTTCTTCGGGATCCAACTGCGGAAGGGAACGGATGTCATTTTGATTCCTTGCAAAGTACTTTGTTTTTTAAAGTTATACCTGATGAGTGGTTGGAATTGAGTGATCAGGAGGTAAATGAGAGAATGCTTGATGGGGAGGTGGTATTTCTAGCTACTAATCGACGGAAAGTATTCACCTCTCCCAGCGGGAGAGGCGGCGACGTATATGAGCTACGATCAGATGCGAAGCGTGGGTGAGGGCGAATCTTTCGGGGCATCTGCGCATAGGATTCGCCCTCACCCGCGCTTGCTTTGTAATTGTTTGTCGTCTACACACTCGCCTCTCCCGCTGGGAGAGGTGGACCTTTTAGCTGCTTGTGGGCTTACAGGAGACGGGGAGGTCGGGCTCCTAATTCCCAACTACCTCAAACCCCATTAAATCGAGTAATCATCCAAAAACACCTGAACCTTCTGTGGCCGCACGTGCACCACTTCATCAGTCTTCAGGTCCAACTCCGAGAAGCGCTCTCTGGTTAGGACGGCATCGATGGTGCTTTTGTCGTCACTGCGCTCCAACTGCAGGCGGACAGACGGCCCCACGGAATGGATGTACTTAACAACGGCCTCAATTGTCTGCCCGTTTTTGCTTCGGGAAATGTCGATATCGTGTGGACGAACATAGGCTACCGCGGGTGCATCGTCAGCTGTGTCGTGCTCGGGGGCGTCCATGGACACGTCACCAAGATGTATCTGCCCGGAGTTTGCTCGGCCGTGGAACAGGTTAACATTGCCCAGGAAGCTGTACACGAACGGATTTGCCGGATGCTGATAGACTTCGTCGGGCGTCCCAATCTGTTCTATCCCGCCCTTGTTAAGCACCACCACCCTGTCGGCCACCTCCAGGGCTTCTTCCTGGTCGTGGGTGACGAAGACGCTGGTGATATGAAGGTCGTCGTGCAGATGGCGCAGCCAATCGCGCAGTTCTTTCCTGACTCGGGCATCCAGAGCGCCGAAGGGTTCATCAAGCAAAAGAACTTCCGGTTCCACAGCCAGGGCGCGAGCCAGGGCCACACGCTGTCGCTGGCCGCCGGAAAGCTGTCCAGGGAAGCGATTCGCCAATCCTTCGAGCTGAACCATCTTAAGCAGATTGTTGACCTTTTCGGTGATATCTGCCTTACTCGGGCGTTCGCGCCGGGGCTTGACACGCAATCCAAAGGCTATATTCTCAAAAACGTTCATATGCCGGAACAGGGCATAATGCTGAAAGACAAAGCCTACTTTGCGCTGCCGAACGCCTTTAAGGGTACTGTCCTGACCGGCAAACAGAACCGAGCCAGTGTCCGGGGTCTCCATGCCGGCGATGACGCGCAGCAGGGTCGTCTTTCCGGAACCGGACGGGCCTAGAAGCGCAAGCAATTCCCCCGTCTCAACTTTGAGGTCTACATTATTCAGCGCGGTGAACTTACCGAATGTTTTGGTAACGCCGCGCACCTCGATACTCATTTGCTCTACTCCGGCTGAACGGCATGGCGTTCAGTAATAAATTCCACTATTTTCTTGACAACCAGCGTGACCAGAGCAAGCATGGCCAGGAGGGAAGACAAGGCAAACGCCGCCGTCATATTATTATCGCTGTTAAAATTGTCTACCTGCAGCGGTATTGTGTAAAGTATGCCGGCAACCACATTCACCGCTCCAAACTCCCCCATGGCGCGAGCATTACAAATAAGGATCCCATTGATCAAACCCCATTTTATGCTGGGTAGCGTGATCCGGGTAAAGATTTGCCATCCATTGGCTCCAAGGACCAGCGCAGCCTGCTCCTCTTCCGATCCCTGAGACTGCATAAGTGCGATCAGTTCGCGGGCGACAAAGGGGAAGGTAACGAAGGTAGTCGCTAAGATGACGCCGATCTCCGTATTTATGATCTTAAGGTGGTGCTCCTTCAGATATGGCCCAAAGTATCCTTCACGGCCAAAAAGCAAAACGAACACCAGCCCCGATATAACCGGAGACACGGAAAACGGCAGGTCGATCAGCGTGATCAGGAGACTTTTGCCCCAGAACTCGAACTTGGTGATAACCCAGGCCGCACATATCCCAAAGATTGTGTTCAAAGGAACCACGACGGCGGCTGTTGTGATGGTCACCCATATGGAAGCGATGGAGTCGGGATCCTTCAGAGCGGTGACATATCCCCCCCAGCCCGAGGAAAAAGCCTCCGAAAAGATTACGACCAGCAGCGACACCAGGATAAAGGCTACGATTCCAAGCGCGAGCACAGTCAAAACCACGCGCACCCACGTGGGCTCTGTGGTATGGCTGGAACGCGTCGATTCGATAGCCTTACTCTTAATAGTGATGGGTGCTCCGCTCATTGGCCTCCCTGCTTCTTTCTGGCCCACCATTGTAGAACGTTAATGATCAACAAAAGCGTAAAAGAGGCCAAAAGCATCATCACAGCAATTGCTGAAGCCTTACCATAATCGTAATTCGACAGTTCGTTCATAATCGTCTGCGGCACGATCTCAGTTTGCCCGGGGAGGCCGGCCGATATAAAGATGACAGAACCATACTCCCCGAGTCCCCTCGCAAAAGCCAGAGCGAAACCGGTGAGTATGGACGGGAAAATGGCGGGAAAGATAATTCTCCCGAATATCTGGAGGCGGGATGCGCCAAGAGTTGCCGCAGCCTCTTCCACATCCAGAGACACATCCTCCAGGACGGGCTGCACGGTGCGAACGATAAACGGAAATCCAATGACCATTAGAGCGACGGCGACACCCAGGCTGGTATTAGCCACATGGATATTGTGCGCTTCGAGGTAGCGGCCAAAAAGCCCGTTCGATGAGTACAGTAGCGCCAGAGACAAGCCCGCAACAGCAGTCGGAAGCGCAAAGGGGAGGTCGACAAGTCCATCGATCAGACTTCGTCCGGCAAACTTATAGCGCGCCAGAACCCAGGCAACCAGAGTCCCCGCGAATACGTTTACAAGAGCTGCCGCAAAGGATGCCGTAAAGGACACCTTAAAGGCGGAGATCACCTCAGGATCGGTAGCCACATCGTGGAGGGCTGAAGGGGTCAGCTGATGGGTCTTTATGAAAAGAGTAGCCAGCGGAATTAGAATTAACAGGCTTAAATAGACCATGGTATAGCCCAGAGTAATTCCAAAGCCTGGCAGTATTCTATTTGTTTTACGTCGTCGCTGCGTCAGCGCAACAGCCATTTTAACTTCCTGTTGTGCAGAATCATAAAAAGAGCACTCTGGATAGAAATTAATCCAGAGTGCTTACTATACCGCAAAAAGCCTAGTCTGAGGTAGGATCACGGCGCCAGTAGTTGTTGTGCCAGTCCGTAATTGTTGCACTGACGTGCAGCCACTTGGCATGGCCGTCGGCAAAGCCCCAATTTAAGCCGCCCGTGTGCCGCGGCTGCGGCGCTGCGACGGCGGTGTTGGCGTTGGCCGTGGAGATCTCGGTCAAAGGAATGGCGACTGCACCCGGGTCGAGAGGAGTGTCGGTAGTTCCGCTCACACTACCGTCGGTCGAGTTGGTGCCCGTGGGTGCCGGTAGGTTGTTGAACTCCGGGCCGACGGGATAGAGGCCACCACGCGACGGCGTACCGTCATTAGCGCGCGCAGCATCCGCGCAAATGATAAAGTTCGCAGGCTGGGAGATCGATGCAAGCGGCGTTGTCTGGTTGAATCCAAAGTCTGGATTGGCCGTGAACCAGGCTATTTGCGCTGAAGTATCGGAAGCTGGAATATCTTCCTCGTTAAAGTTGAAGCCGATGTCTGTTGTCCAGAACGCACTGCTAGTGCTCCCGCTGTCGAAACCGGGGGCTCCATTTCCGAGTGTTGCGGTGGCGCCCTTCGTGCCGCCATCTTGCGCATCATAGTCTCCAGCCGCCCAACTTGTATCCGGATCCTTCCAGATACCAGGGTTTGCATCGGCTACGTTCTGGCCGCTTTCGGTGTAGGGGATCAGGATCGCGCGAATGCTGTAAAGAGCGGCAACCTGCGGGTTGGTCTTAACACCTGCCGCTGTGCCTTCCCGCTCGGTAACGGTGTTCGGGTAGCTTTCATCATAATCGTTGTTGTACTGGACAACAGCCAGGATGGCCTGCTTTATGTTGCTCAGGTCCGTGGTCTGACGGGCCTTTTCTCGCACCTTTGCGAAAACGGGGAAAAGTATAGCCGCGAGAATCGCTATAATGGCTATGACGACGAGCAACTCTATAAGAGTGAAGCCTCGCTTTGTGGCGTTAGGGTTGGACATGAGATTCTCCTTCAAATTTTACTACTATTAACATACTAAATACAGCAATACCGAACATGGCCTTACGTTGACGTGTTAACCGAAAAGCGTCTGCGACATCGATTTAGTCGCTGCAGACATATTGCAAGCGCACGATGTGCTTACATAGACCGGAGGTCTTTGTGCAGAACATTATCTACTTTAAAACTCCAAACTATTGCAAGTAAAAGACTATCAATAGTAATGTTCCGTGAAGAGAGTATACTGTGTCTGCTCCCTTAGAGTCAATAGAATTCAAAGAAAAATTTGACCAATTTATGAAATTCCCGTCATAATTGCCGCTGCACAAAAAAAAGACCCTTCAGGACGCATTTGGCCTGAAGGGTCACGGCGAAGTGCTTTATGCCGATTTCGCAGCCGTTAGCTTCTGATACAGATCATGCCCATTTTGCACGTATATCTCGTGACGATCTGGACCGTCCAGCGAGGAGCGATCGATGGAAGCAATCGTCTTCTGCGTGGGCGCAAGCGGGAAATCGGAGCCGAACAGGAATCGGTCCGCGCCGAATGTGCGGACCGCGAAGTCGACCAGATCCGAGGAGCGTCCGTAAACTCCCGTGTCAAAGTAGACGCGTTTGAGTAAAGCCGAGGCGTCCCCACCCTGTCCATTGTTGCGGCCGTACCGGGTAAGCCAGGACGATAGGATGGAAACCGACCCGCCAAGCATGGCGACCTGCACGGTGACGTCGGGGTATTTGTCCAAATATCCCGTCTGGGTCAGGGTAACGGTCCCGCGTGCAAAGGACAGAGCGCGGTCGAGGCTGGCTCGGATAACGGGAGCATCCTCGGGTGCCGGTGTATCGATTGCCTGTCCAGGGATAGAGGAGCTCGCCGGGCCTGTGTGCAGGTATATATGGCTGCCGTATTTCTGGGCAACGTCGAATACCGGCGCCAACTGCGCGGCTCCCGCCAGAGATTGGAACGCTCCCACCGGCAAGACAGCTCCAATCAAGCCGAGTTCGGTATGCGCCCGTTCCAGCTCAGAGGCAGCCCAACCGACATCGGATGTGGGAAGCGCAGCCAGTCCCGAAAACCGCGCGGGGTACTTTTTAACGAGAGCGGAGAGCTCGTTGTTGTAGACCGTCCAGAGCTCACGCGAATCGGAGGCCGAGAGTGCCGCATCCACGCCCAGCGTGGTGGGCCATGAGATTACCTGGCGGTCGATCCCCGCTTCGTCGAGGTGCTTTAGCCTGGCGTCGACATCGGTGAATGCCGGCGCGAGCCTAAGCCGACCAATCCCCTCTGTAGCAAAGAAAAGACTTCCGTCTCTGTTTTCAATTCTTGGACCTGTGGTTCTGGCCTTTAATAAGGCCACTGAACCGGGAGACAGCCAGTGGTTGTGCCAGTCTATAGTCTGCGGCGGAGCCGAATCAGCGGCCCCCTCAGGTCTGGCGTTTGTGACACCGGGATGCGCCAGCACGGTTGCTGCTCCTGCGATGATCGTACCAAGAAATTTTCTTCGCGTAGTCATTTTCATAATCCTTTCAGGAGGGTTATCCAACCTTCGGCCCACGCGGCTGGCCCTTGGCGGCAAATAAAATGCGTCCGTTGTCCACGAAAACCTGGTGCTGCTCCTGCTCCGTCAGGGTGGAATGTCGGACCGCGCTGACGATGGGAGCGATGCTCGGGACGGCCCCGAAGTCCGAACCGAACAGGATCCTGTCCGCCCCTATAGTCCGCACCGCCAGATCGAGAGTATGCGGCGCGGTCGTTGTGGAAGCATCCAGATATACGCGGCGCAGACGCTGCAAGGGATCCGGAGCGCCTTCCGGCAGTTGCTGCGTCGTCAATGCACTGAACAAAAACGGTGTTTGTCCCCCGAGCATGGCGACATGGATGATGGTATTTGGGTATTTGTCCAGGAAGTCTGTCTGTGTGAGGGTGACGACGCCTCGGGCGTATGTGGCGCTCCATTCGAGGTTGTAGCGCTGGCTTGGAGCGTCTCCCAGAGGGGTCTGCAGTACCGTCTGTCCTGGAACGGTATGGTAGGCCGGGCCGGAATGGAGATAGAGGATGCCTTTGTACTTCTCGGTAACATCAAAGATCGGCGTAAGCGCTTTTGCGCCTTCCAGGGTTTGAAGCGCTCCGACAGGAAGCACGGCTCCTATCAGCCCAAGTTGGCTGTAGGCGCGGTCGAGTTCCTCGGCCGCCCAGTCTATGTCTGATGTCGGCACGACGGCATAGCCTGAGAATTTGTCGGGATGCCGCCGGGTTAAATCCGAAAGGTCCTCATTAAAGGCACTCCAGACGGGCTTTGCCTGATCGGCCGTCAAAACGGCGTCCCACCCTGTTGTGGTGGCCCAGCAAATTACCTGGCGGTCGACGCCTACGGCTGCAAGGTGCTCCAGCCTTTGGTCGATGCCTGTTAGCATCGTGGAGTTGCCGCGGGGTAGGGATGGAAATGGCGCGCCTGGAACTCGCGGACCGGCATTCGTCAGGTCTATTTTAGCCAGCAGCGCCGCAGAGCGCGGAGAGACCCAGTGGTTGTGCCAGTCTATCGTTCCCGCCGGAGCTATGCCGTCGGCGGCAACGGTGGTAGGTGCGGATGCAGGAGCATCGTAACCGTCCCGTTTTACAGGATTGTCGGTTTGGCCGTAAGCCAGAACGGGCGCCAGCGCGGCGACTGCGCCTCCGGCAACGGCCGATCTTATAAACTGTCTTCGTGTAGGCATTGAACGCCTCCTTCGTTAGTTCGGGTAAGTCGGATTCGGATTTGTGGTCCTGGGAGTAAATTTATAGCCAGTTTCCAACCACCAGGCGGAAACTCCGGTCCAGTTGTTGTTCGTGGCGTCATCCTCGCTGTAAACGAGTCCGCTAGTGCTTTCGGCCGGCACAGAGCCAACCGTCACCCAGTTGTTGCCAGGTGCGTGGTACCACTTCGCATGTCCGTCAAAGAAAGCGTAGTTTGAACCTCCGCTATGTCTGTTTCGAGCGTAAGGGTAATTCACGGTGTCGTGGCTTAGATCGGGAGCCTGCCCTACACCGTCCGCGGTATCGGCATCGACACCATGGCAAGTCTCGTGGTTTGGATAGTCGCAGCCTGTCGTGTAGTTGTATGCCCCGTAGCCTTCGGCCAGCAAAACAGTATTAGCCGGAGTCTGAATTCCCGCGAGACTGGTCTGGGTATTCGAGAACACCGAATAAGGCGGCGCGGAAGACACCGTATTCGTCGTCGAAGCCGCTAGACTTGCCGAGTAATTCAGATTGATAACGTAGGCGCGCAGCGGGTATTGCGCAATGGTCACACCGGCAATAGGCGTCTGATCAGGGCACTCAAACACCTGGGCGTTCTTGTAGCCCGTTAAGCTAGCCGCAGTCGTGACTTCCGGAACACCGGCCTTAACGTAAGGATCGACCGCAAAGTACCAGGAACCGTTGCCGATTGTGGCTGTAGGCCCCTGATAGTAATTGGCCAGCGGAAGATACTCATCGTAGTCCTCCTGATACTGCAAAATCGCGAGCGCAAGCTGCTTTTCGTTCGAAAGGCAGCTAATCTGACGGGCCTTTTCACGAACCTTCGCGAATACAGGGAATAGAATAGCCGCAAGAATCGCTATTATGGCTATCACGACGAGAAGTTCGATTAAAGTAAAACCTTTATGTTGACCGCACTTCATAATTCTAACACTCCTTATTTGTCGGCTTAAAAAGCAAAAAGCCCAGGGGCTATTGCCCCCAGGCCTCCACACATATGGTCAGCGTCAGCATATTTACTAGTTATATACTAGTTAAACTACTAATTGAGATTATACTCATCAAAAATTGATCTGTCAAGACTTAGTTGCACGTTTCTTCTATATAAAGGAGGCAAACTCATAGAGGCAATAAAAAGAGCCCATCCTTGTTGAAAGGATGGGCTTAAGACTGCTATGCAGCGGGATGAGAGATCGGATCTACCTGAAGATTTGGTCGAATGTTCCGCCATCTGCGAAGTGGGTCTTCTGGGCGGTATTCCAGTCGCCAAACGTATCGGCGATCGTGAAGAGCTTAATCTTCGGGAACTGCGCCGCATACTTCTTCGCCACGGATGCGTTGCGGGGCCGGTAGTAATTCTGCGCGGCGATAGTCTGTCCCTGTGGGGAGTACAACCAGGTCAAATAAGCCGTGGCCACCGCCCGTGTATTGTGCTCGTCGACATTGGAATCTACAACGGCAACCGAAGGCTCAGCCAGGAT
>Ga0302315_10003103_pt1 | contig 15222 bp, 16 predicted proteins | sample III_Palsa_N3_1_FD_200532 | JGI IMG/M metagenome (GOLD analysis project Ga0302315, IMG submission 200532) | Peat permafrost microbial communities from Stordalen Mire near Abisko, Sweden - III_Palsa_N3_1 | ecosystem: Environmental > Terrestrial > Soil > Palsa > Peat permafrost | place: Sweden... | reverse complement strand
ACCACGCGTCATTGCGAGCGATAGCGTGGCAATCCTCGACATGCGTGGCGGCGAACTTTTCTATCGAAGATTGCTTCGTACCTCGCAATGACGTGTTGTTGAGGGCTTACAGCTCCCCCAACTTCGCCAAAGCATAAAACAAACCCGTACAATGCAGCGCCTGCGCTATTTTATTATCTAAGAGTAGTTGTTTTACTTCGGCAATGGTATGTTCAGAAACTACCAGTTCTTCATGTTCATCTAAATCCTGTTCCTGCACTTTTTTACCGCCTTTGGCCAGGTAGCAATAGGTATGGTTATTAGCGGTTGAGGGATTGGCGTACACGGTATTTAACAATTCAAAATCATCAAATTGGTAGCCGGTTTCTTCCAATAGTTCGCGGCGCATGGCTTCTACGGGTTTTTCATCGCCGTCAATAACGCCGCCGGGTATCTCCAGCGAAACAATATTGGCGGCATGGCGGTACTGGGTTACCATTAATACCTTATTATCTTCGGTAATGGCAACGGCATTTACCCAGTTGGGGTATTCCAGTACGTAATATTCGTCTACAATGCGGCCATCCGGCATTTCGCATTTATCGGCTCGTAGGGTTGCCCATGGGCCTTTGTGTATGTATGATGATGAAAGCGTTTTCCAGTTAAGATTGGTCATTTTGTTTAAAGTAACTATATATAGTTTTTCTTTTGTCAATATTTTCAAAAGATTGATAATTATATTTTTGCTCCAATAAATCAAAAATAATCAATACCTTATTTAAGATAAGATGTGTTTCATTGTCTGCCTTTAAAGGATGTGCAAATACATACAATATTTGACTTAATGCATTCAGTTTTTCAATGCTATAGCCTGATGCGTTTAAATTACTGATGAAATCGTCTTCACTCAAAGCAAGTAATTGCTCCAGCTCTGTATTATACTCATCTTGTAGAATATTGTTAAACTGCTGTATGTATTCTTCGTGGCTGCCATTAGTCTTTAACCCCATTAATCTTGCCAATAATGCAGCAAATCTCCGGACTTCGTTAAGCATGTAATCACTCTGAAACATAGGTATGGTAAATAAGAATTAGCAACTACCAGCTGCCGCTGCTGCCCCCGCCGCCGAAGTCGCCGCCGCCAAAGCCGCCGAAACCACCACCTCCACCGCTATCACCGCCGCCACCAAAACCACCTCCGCTACCACCACCAAAGCCGCCGCCCAGCATATTGCCGGCTAAAAACCACCAGAATGGGCTTGCACTACCACGACCGCCAATAATTTGGCCGCCGCCGCCACGGTTGCGGAAAATAATTATCAGTATTACTATTACTATAATAATGATGATAATAACGCCGCCGCCATTGCCGCCTGAATCCTGCCGTGGTTTATTATCGGCTTTAAATTCGCCTTTGGTGTATTTTATAATATCATCGGTGGCTAAATCAAGCCCCCCATAATAGTCACTTTGTTTAAAATGGGGGACAATATCTTTTTGGATAATTTCCTGTGTAATAACATCAGGCACTGCGCCTTCCAAACCATAGCCGGTTTGTATGCTTACCTTATGGTCATCAACCGCGACTAAAATGATAAGGCCGTTGTTTTTACCCTTTTGGCCTATGCCCCAGGTATGGCCCAGCCTTGCAGCGTACTCGTTTATATCATAATCGCCTACCGATTTCAGCATCACAATAGCTAATTGGGTGGATGACGTATCATCAAAAGCAACCAGTTTGGCTTCCAACTGCTGCTTATCGCCTGCCGAAAGTGTGTTGGTATAATCGGTTACCAAAGTATTTGGCTTTGGCGGGTAGGTTTGCGAAAAAGCTACCGATGCAAAACCCAGGAAAACGAAAAAGAATACTATTTTTTTAAACATGATCTTATTTTTTATTCGCCGTCCATAAAGGCAATGTCATCAGATAATTCATTGCTGTCGTCAGCATTATGCGGAAAGAATTTTTGCAGGTGTTCTCCGGCAATTTCAAGGCCGGTGGTAATACCCTCAACCAGGTTACCTAATTTAAAATGCTGTAGCATATCCTCCTTGGTGCTATCCCAAAAATCGGCAGGCACCACTTTATTTATACCGGCATCGCCAATAATGGCAAACTTACGGTCGACCGTAGCCAGGTAAACCAATACGCCATTGCGGTGCTTGGTTTTGTGCATATCCAGCTTGTGGAAGTATTTCGCTGCCCTGTCCAGCACATCCTCGCTGCAGGTTTTTTCAATACAAACCCGTATCTGACCCGATGTATGCCTCTCGGCATCCTCAATCGCGGTGCGTATACGCTGTTGCTCTTCTTCGTTAAATAATGCCATAGGTTTATAATTACACTGATTGAAGGATGATTACACCGATTTACTTGAATACACTAATCGGTGTAATCAAAAGCAAATCGGTGCAATCCCCAATTAAAACTGCACTTTAGGCACATTCTGCGCGCCTGCTTCTGCCTGGAAATACCCTTTTTCGGTAAAGCCAAACATTTTGGCGGTAATATTTGCCGGGAACGAGCGTATTTTGCTGTTATATTCCTGTACCGCGCTGTTAAAGTTTAAACGGGCAATGTTTATGCGGTTTTCGGTGCCTTCTAACTGCGCCTGCAGGGCGGTAAAATTGTCATTAGCCCTTAGCTGCGGGTAGTTTTCGCTCGCTACCAGTAATCTGCCCAAAGCGGTACTTAACTGCCCTTGTGCTGCCTGGTATTTTTGTATGGTTTCGGGTGTAAGCTTGGTTGGGTCAACATTTATTGATGTTGCCCTTGCGCGCGCATCGGTAACTTCAACCAGGGTGCTTTTCTCGAAATTGGCCACACCTTTTACGGTAGCCACCAGGTTAGGTATTAAATCGGCACGGCGCTGGTACTGGCTTTCAACCGCGCCCCACTGGGCTTTACAGTTCTCGTCCATTTGTACCATACTGTTATAGCTGCACGAGCTTAAACTCATTACAGCCAATAAAACTGCTATTGCTGAAAATAATTTTCTCATCTTTTTAAATTGATAGTGTATTTGAAACTTAGAGCACAAAACCTATACCGTTGTTACAAAAGGCATTGGGCATGCCATTATGGCAAGGTAGTGGTTTTGGTAAATATATTAAAAAGGATTTGAATAGGTTGCTAATATAACTTGCACGTTTGCTGCCAATTGATAAAAATTGTATGTTAGCTATATGAATGCCTGGACCATATTACTAGTTGTTTACGCAGCTGTATTTATTTCGAGCCCTTTAATAGTTATACTGCATGAGCTGGGGCATGCTTTTGCATACATGGTATTTACTAAACCTGGTAAAATTGATATTTATATAGGTTCGTATGCTGAGAAAACTAAAAATATTAACGTTAAAACAGGCAAGCTGCATTTTCATATAAAAAAGTCGTTCCCTTTTGTGAAAAGTATAGGCTTATGCAGCAGCGATACAGCCGAAACCAATTATGTAAACTATATAATTATTTTATTGGCAGGCACTTGCTTTACCTTCTTTTTTGCCGTACTACTGGGTACAATTGTATATTATTTGCATGCACCTTTAATGGTGCAAATATTCTTTTATATTTTTTTAGGGTTTTCTGTACTTAGCCTCATTGGCAATTTAGTTCCGCGTAACCTTAAAACCGGTAGTGCCTTCAAGCTGGAAAGCGACGGCACGCAAATAGCCTTAATGCTAAAAATCAAAAGTGCCTTACCACTATACATTGAAGCAAGGGAACATTTTAATAAGAAGGAGTTTATAACTGCCATTGAAAAATTAAAAGCCGTTTTGCAGGCCAGCCCGAACAATGTTAAAATGTTAAGGTTGATTATTATGGCGTCAATTAATTCAAAAAAGTGTGATAATGCTGGTTTATATTTGACGCAATTAGAGGCGATTACAGAATTAACAACAGAAGACTTGTTTAATAGAGGCTGTATATATTCGTTAACCAAAAAACATCATGAAGCTATAGAAACCTATAATAAGGTGCTGAAAAGCAATAGAAATCATATAAATGCATTAAACAACATGGGCGGCGAATTAGCCGAACAAGGCGCACATGAAGTTGCATTGCGCGTACTGGAAAGGGCGATAAAAATTAACCCGGAATACGTGTTTCCATATGTTAACCTGGCTTATTCCAAAATACTGCAAGGCGATTTTGATTCAGCTAAAGTACTTATAGATAAATGTTTTGAGCTTGATGCGGCGAATGCCGAGGTTTTTAAGATGAATGGCATTTATTATTTAAAACTAAAAAACATAAATGCTGCAAATACCAACTTTAACAAAGCGTTAGAGCTTAACCCGGATATAGATATCAGTGATTATGTTGAGGAATTAAAACAGCTTACTGCACAGGAGGCTTGAACCTGCAATTTTCATCTTATATTTGTACTTTACTGACCCTCCATCTGCCCCAAAAATGAAAAAACTCCTCACGCTGCTATTTGCCTGCGCCGTATACAGCGCATCGGCGCAAAACCTGGTTAAATACGTGCACCCCATCATCGGCACAAAAAATATGGGCCATACCTTTCCCGGCGCTACGGTGCCATTCGGTATGGTGCAGTTAAGTCCGGAGACAGATACCCTGAGCTACGACCTCAACGGCAAATACAACCCCGATATTTACCGCTATTGCGCCGGTTATCAATATGATGACAAAACAATTGTTGGCTTTAGCCACACCCATTTTAGCGGCACTGGGCACAGTGATCTGGGCGATTTTTTGGTAATGCCCACAACAGGCACCCTAAAGCTTAATCCCGGCACGGCAGATAAACCCGGCAGCGGTTACCGCTCGGCTTATTCGCATGCCAGCGAAGTAAGCGAAGCCGATTATTACAAAGTAAAGCTGGATGCCTATAACATTACTGCCGAAATGACTACCAGTACCCGGGTAGGCTTCCATCAATATACTTTCCCGAAATCGGATAACGCGCATATTATACTCGATTTAACGGCAGGCATTTACAACTACCCTGATAAAAACGTGTGGACTTATGTGCGGGTTTTGAATGACAGCACTGTAATAGGCTATCGCCAAACCAATGGCTGGGCACGTACCCGTACGTTGTATTTTGCCATGAGTTTTTCCAAACCATTTTTGGCGCATGGTTTTGCCAATTACTCGCCCAAAGAAGTTTACCGGGGATTTTGGGCCAAGTTTAATCAAACCAAAAACTTCCCCGAAATTGCCGGTAAGCAGCTAAAGGCCTGGTTTGATTTTAAGACAAATGAAGGCGAAAAGATCAAAATAAAGATGGCGCTATCGCCGGTGAGTATGGATGGCGCGGTGAATAACATGCAGGCCGAAATACCCGGCTGGGATTTTGAAAAGGTAAAAGCCGATGGCCAGGCACAATGGGAAAAGGAGCTGCATAAAATTGTGGTGGAAGGCAGCGAAGATGAAAAGGTAAATTTTTATACCTCCATGTACCACGCGCTAATTAACCCGACTACTTATATGGATGTGGATGGCCGCTATAAAGGTATCGACCAGCAAATACACCAGGCCGATGGCTTTACCAATTATACCACTTTTAGTTTGTGGGATACCCACCGCGCATTGCACCCACTGTTTAATATTATTGAGCCTGATCGCAATGCCGACATGATAAAAAGCATGCTGGCCCATTACGACCAAAGCCCCGAGCACATGCTGCCCATATGGAGCAACAGCGCCAACGAAAACTGGTGCATGAGCGGTTACCACAGCGTAGCCGTTATTGCCGACGCCGTGATAAAAGGCAACGCACCTTTTGATGCCAATAAAGCGCTGGATGCCTGCGTTACTACCGCTACCCACCGCGATTACCAGAGTATTGGCATATTTATGGATAATGGCTACATCCCCGATGAAAAGGATGCCAACTCGGTATCATCAACCCTTGAATATGCTTATGACGATTGGGCCATAGCCCAAATGGCCAAAAAGCTAAACCGTATGGATGTGTATGACCGGTTTATTAAGTACGCGGAAAATTATAAGAACGTGTATGACCCGGCCTCAGGTTTTATGCACCCGCGGCTGGCCGATGGCACCTTCCGCAAAAGTTTCGACCCGTTTACTACCATTAACCAGGGTTTTATTGAAGGCAATGCCTGGAACTATACCTTATATGTTCCGCAGGACCCGGCAGGGCTGATAAAAATAATGGGTGGCGATAAACGCTTTATACGTTATATTGATAGTTTGTTTGATTACAACCTGCCTGATAAATACTTTGCCGAAACGGAAGATATTACCAAAGATGGTATCATCGGCGGTTATGTGCATGGCAACGAGCCAAGTCACCAAGTAGCTTATTTATATGACTGGACCAGCCAGCCCTGGAAAACCCAGCAAAAAGTGCGTATGATATTACCGCTGATGTACAAAACCACTCCCGAAGGTTTAGGCGGCAATGATGATACCGGGCAAATGAGCGCCTGGTTTATTTTCAGCACGCTGGGCTTTTACCCGGTCGCCCCGGCGTCAGACCAATACGCTATCGGCAGCCCATCGATAGACCACGCGGTAATTAACTTAGAGGACGGCAAAACCTTTACCATCAACGTAAAAAATCAAAGCCCTAAAAATGTTTACGTGCAAAAAATAACATTAAACGGCAAGGTGCTTAATGGCTATTTTATCAGCCATGCTGATATTATGAAGGGCGGCGAGATGGTGTTTTATATGGGGAGCAGGCATAAGTAACAAGAAATCTGACTTAGAATAACTTAATTCCCGGTATAAAATCGAAATCTTTAATGTTATAAGTATAAAATGGAATTTGGTGAATTACCGCTGTCGCGCCTATAATAGCATCGGGTATTTGCATGTGATGACTTAGTTTGAATTTTTCCATAATGGAAGTTGCCAAACGGGAAGTTTCATTATCAATTTCTATTATATCATAATATTTGATTTTTCTTTTCATTTGAGCCAATTCCGTTTTATTGCTCATTCCCTGGTAAAGTTCCATTACAGTAATTGCAGATAGAACAATTTGTTCTAACCCGATTTCCTGCAATCTATCTATTGTAGATTGCCTGCCATTAAATGCGTGGATAAAAATATTTGTATCACATAAAACCATAAACCAGGTTTATGGTTTTCTTTGCCAGGCGGCTTTACGAATATTTTCCAATGAGCGTGGTTTATTGGCCCAGATGCCAAACAATGTTTTAGGGTCCAATTTTTTATCGCCCTTAATTAAAGGCACAGAAGTATTATCGGAAGAAATTACTTTAACCGTATTTATTTTAAATGTTTCAAATAAAGCGGATAATTTATCCATCTCATTTTTACTATCTATTTCAATAGTTACTTTCATAATAATACTTTTATATATTAACAAAGCTACAATTTTAATTATGTTTATAAAATAGCTTTGATGATTACTAACTCGTTGATTGATGAAAACTAAACGCTCCCTCGCAATTTTTGCATTACTGCTAACAATCGCATTTCCCTCCATCGCGCAGCAAAAACCCTTACAACAGCTACAGCAACAATTTGTGGATTTGCGTTTCGGCATGTTTATCCATTTTAACATCCCCACCTATATGGACCAGGATTGGGCCGATCCGGAAGCTTCGCCGGCCATATTCAACCCAACAAAACTTGATTGCAACCAGTGGGCCAGGGCTGCAAAATCAGCTAACATGACTTACGGCTGTTTAACCACTAAACACCATAGCGGGTTTTGCATTTGGGATACCAAAACTACCACTTATAGCGTAATGCACAGCCCGTATAAAAAGGATGTGGTGCGGCAGTTTGTAAACGCCTTTAGGGCTAATGGTTTAAAGGTGATGCTGTATTACTCTATATTGGATACCCACCACAGGATTCGCCCCAACAGTATTACCCCCGCCGATGTTAAAATGATAAAAGCGCAAATTACCGAGCTTTTAACTAACTACGGCCCTATCGAGGCGCTGATTATTGACGGCTGGGATGCGCCATGGTCGCGAATATCATATGATGAAGTGCCTTTTGAAGAGATATATCATTTAGTTAAATCATTGCAGCCTAATTGTGTGATGATGGATTTAAATGGCGCCAAATACCCCGCCGAAGGTTTGTTTTATACTGATATTAAAACCTACGAAATGGGCGCCGGCCAGCGGGTATCCAAAGACCACAATACTATGCCGGCGCTTGCCTGTTTGCCCATGCAAAAAACCTGGTTCTGGGAAAAATCGTTCCCCACCACGCCGGTTAAGGATGTAAATAAGCTGGTTAATGATGATATCATTCCGCTTAACAATGTCGATTGCAATTTTATACTCAACGTAGCGCCCAACCGCGATGGCTTGTTTGATGATAATGCCCTGGCCGCTTTAAAACAAATTGGCCAGCTATGGCATCATGATGGCCCCGCGCCAAAGCTGCCGACGTTGGAAGCACCCATCATTTCCCACAACCTGGCAAAAAACCAGCCCAGTAATTCGAGCTGGAGCGATGATATGAACATTATGGACTTTGCCAATGATGATGATTTTACTACTTCGTGGATATCAAACCCAACGGTAAAAGAGCCGTGGTACGAAATAGATTTCAGGCAGCCAACCGCTTTTAACGCCATTGCCATTACCGAGGAAAAACCCAATATCAGCAAATACTCGCTGGAATATTATAACAATGGTGCTTGGAAACCCATATACAACGGCGAAAATGACGGCCGTGTAAAAATCAACCGCTTTAACCGTGTTACCGCTACAAAAGTACGGATGCACATATTACAAAGTGACCACCAGGCATCCATAGCCGAGTTTGGCGTTTATAATGAGCCTGAACCATGATTTATCGGATTAAAGGATTGCCATGATGTGATTTCGCTTTATGAATGTTATCCCGCCAGGCAATGCTGCTCCCTTACCTGCATTTGTATCAGCTTAGTTTTTAATATGCCCCTTGCGCGGTTAAGCGTAGTGCGTGACAGTAATTCGGATATGCCTAATGAGTTGCCAATTTCCTGGTGCGAATAGCCTTCAATAGCATGCATGTTAAACACCGAGCGGTAGGTATCGGGTAGTTGTTCTATTAAATTGAGCAAATCAGTTGTTTCAAGCGAATTGCCGTTTGATGAATTGCCGGCTTCAAAGCTTTGATTTTCGGTAAAGTCATCAACCAAAACCATTGTGCGGGCTTTGCGGTAACGGGTAATGGCGGTATGTACCATAATGCGGCGTATCCAGCCTTCCAAACTTCCTTCGTTGCGGTAGCTGTGCAGGTTATTGAATATTTTTATAAAGCCTTCCTGCAAAATATCCTGTGCTTCGTCTTTATCCTTAGCATAGCGCATGCAAACCGCCGTCATTTTTGGCGATAAAACTTTGTATAAAAGCTCCTGGTATTTACGCTCGTTGCGCAGGCAGCCTTCCCATATAAATCTTAAATAATTATCAGTGCTCATCGTTTTGTTATTTGATGAGCCTATGCCAAAATTGGCACCATTAAACTATGTTGTTGATTATCAGTAACCTAATTTTATCCCCATCTACGAAAGCGTTCGTTATCGTACAGTTACTGTTTGCAAGCGGACGGTTTGTAACTAATCCCTATCTTTGCCACATCCGGGATAAAAACCCGGCAGTCATATGATAAAAGAAATAGAAGTTGTTTGTCCGCCCGGGCAGCATGAAGATGAAGCGGTTTTAAAAAGCCTCGCTGCTTCATCGCTTAAAATATCACCCAATAAAATTACGGGTTTAAAAACACTCAAACGCTCTATCGACGCGCGGGGCCGCAAGGTGGTTTACCGCATGCAATTAAAAATTTATGTTGATGAGCCCTTTAAGCCCGAAAGCTATACAGTTAATTACCCCAATGTAAAGCAAGCCAAGCCGGTTATTATTATAGGCGCCGGCCCGGCGGGTTTATTTGCCGCCCTGCAGTGTATCGAGCTGGGTTTAAAGCCCATTATAGTTGAGCGCGGCAAAGAGGTTAAAGACCGCCGTCGCGATTTGGCCAACATTAACAAACAAGGCCTGGTTAACCCCGAAAGCAATTACTGTTTTGGCGAGGGTGGAGCCGGTACGTATTCGGACGGTAAGCTATATACCCGCTCCACCAAGCGGGGCGATGTAAACCAGGTGCTTAAAGCATTTGTGGCGCATGGCGCTACCGAAGATATTTTGGTTGATGCCCGCCCGCATATTGGTACCAATAAACTGCCGCAAATTATTACCGCTATTAGGGAAACCATTTTAAATGCCGGTGGCGAAGTGTTGTTTGATGCAAAAGTTACCTCGCTGTTAATTGAGTTTGATAAAATAAAAGGCGTGCAACTGGCATCGGGCGAAAAAATTAATGCCAATGCGGTGATACTGGCCACCGGCCACTCGGCACGCGATGTTTTTGAGATGCTGCACCGCCAAAATATATTGATAGAAGCCAAGCCCTTTGCCCTGGGCGTACGCATTGAGCACCCGCAGGAAATTATAGACCGCGCGCAATACCATTGCGATGTACGGGGTGATGATTTGCCGCCATCCTATTATAGCCTGGTGGAGCAGGTTAACGGTCGTGGTGTGTTTTCATTTTGCATGTGCCCCGGCGGTATAATAGCCCCCTGCGCTACCGAAATTGATGAGATAGTAGTAAACGGCTGGAGCCCATCCAAACGCAATAACCCATATGCTAATTCGGGCACGGTGGTGCAGGTGAATTTAGAGGATGTAACAGGCGATGCTAACGATCCGTTTAAAATGCTGAGGTTTCAGCAAGAGATAGAACGGGCGGCATTTACCGCGGGCGGTGGCAATTTAGTAGCGCCCGCGCAGCGCATGGTTGATTTTGTGCAAGGGCGATTATCTGCCGATCTGCCAAAAAACTCCTACCTGTCCGGCACAAAAAGTACGCAACTAAGCGAAGTTTTGCCCGACTGGATAAACGAGCGTTTAAGAAAAGCATTGCCTGCCTTTGGCCAAAAAATGAAAGGCTATTATACTAACGAAGCTATTTTGGTGGGGGTTGAATCGCGTACTTCATCGCCCGTAAAAGTGCCGCGTGACAAGGAAACTTTGCAACACCCGCAAATAAGCGGCCTGTTCCCCTGTGGCGAAGGCGCTGGTTATGCGGGTGGCATAATTTCTGCTGCTATTGATGGGATAAATTGCGCGGTGGCAGCTGGGAAAATGCGTTAGTGATTGAAGCGGATACCGGCCACGCGGTTAAGGCCCGTGCAGTATGAGCGTAAAGCACGGCCCGCAGGGAAACGCCCTATAAAAAATATAAAAAGCCCTCTTTGTGCAAACCTTCGTGCCGTCTGTGGTAAAATTTAACCACAAAGTACACTAAGGAAAATCACAAAGAACACACAGAGAAAATATAAAAGCAATATAAACCATGAATACCTCCACCAAACTCACTACCCAACTCACCCAAATCCTATCAGGCGATGCCTGGTATGGTACACCTGTATACCCCATCATCGAACAGGTAAGTTTTGAGGCTGCCTTTGAAAAACCGCCAGGTTCCATTCATAATATTGCCGAAATTGTACTGCACATGCTGGCCTGGACCGAAGAGGTAATGGACCGCATGAACGGCATGACCGCAGGATTACCCAGCAGCGGCGACTGGCCCGAAACCGGCGCACCCGATGAACAAAAATGGCAGAATTATGTTGATGATTTTAAGCTGGTGAACGTAAATTTGTTAAAAGTGATTGGCGATTTCCCTGAGGAAAACTGGAACGAGCCAATTGCAGATGAACGTAACCGCGAACTGGGCACGGGTATAAGTTATGAAGCGCTGATTGAAGGATTGATACAGCACCATATATACCACTCGGGCCAAATAGCATTATTAATTAGGATTACACAGATTGGAGAATGATTGCACCGATTTTAATCAGTGAAATCACAATAAAATCAGTGTAATCCCCCAAAATATCGGTGAAATCAAAAAATCATATCTGTGGAATCACAAACAAATAAAAAAACACTGGTATTAGGCGCAACGCCCGACCCCTCGCGCTATGCGTACCTGGCTGCCAACCGCCTGGTAAAAAGCGGGCACAGCATTGTAAACGTAGGCATTAAAACCGGCGAAGTTGCAGGTGTGCCCATTGAAAAGCCCGAAACCGTACATGACGATATTGATACCATAACGCTATACGTTGGCCCGCAAAACCAGCCGCCACTGTATGATTATATCATAAATACCCATCCCAAACGCATTATATTTAACCCCGGCACCGAAAATACCGAGCTGCGCAAAATGGCTGAGGAAAAGGGTATTGAAACGGAATATGCCTGTACACTTGTGATGTTGAGTGTGGGGCAATATTAAACCCCCTAGCCCCCTGAAGGGGGAACTTTTGATTAGCATGTTGAATGACCCCCTTGCTGTTTTATATATCAAATTGATATTAACTTCCGAAGTTTTTAAAACTTCGGAAGTTTGTTCATAAATAGATGCTGATTAATATTAACAGATTTGCGAAGTTTTTAAAACTTCGCAAATCAATTGCATCTTTGATATTATTATAATGATTGTTTAACGCTGGTTATGTTGAGTATCGGGCAGTATTAACCCCCTGTTAGATAAATTAAGATTGCAGGTTTCGTATAAGTGGTGTTCGCGAATCCTTATATTTACTTTATGAAAGCCTTATCATTATTGTTAATTTCCATAATTTTATTGTCAAAGCCATCTCCAACAGCTTTAGGTAGTCCTTCGAATAAGGATAGTGTTTTGAGCCGGCTTGAAAAGAAAAGAGCAACTATCGATAAATATGTATATAAACACCAAAAGGAAATAATTGTACTCGCAAAGGTTTCGGGAAAAGGCAATTTGGTATTGGTTAAAAATGAAAATTGGCCTGATAATACTGAGTATTCCTATAATGTATTGAAAGATAGTACCGGCAGAACCATTATGATTGCTGAAATGCCATACAGCGAAAGTGGGGATTGGTACATTGAATACAAATATTACTTTGATAGCAATGGAAAGACGTTTGCATTTAGCAAAAGAGAAACTGTTTTTGATGATAGTGTTAACGGCGGAATAGCAATGGAAGAATTGTTTAAATATTATGATGGAGATTATAAAATGTTGGCTCAGATAGAAAAGCTTACAGACAAGGATGAAAAGCCCATCAAAAGGAATAAGAGCGAATTTGGCTTCCCTGAATATAAATATAATATATATCCAAACGTAAATAGCTGTTTAGTGGCATATTATATCAAAGTACACTAATCAAAAATTCCCCCTTCAGGGGGTTAGGGGGCTGAAAATCCTTATCTCCTTGGGATAATAATTATTAATCCTGTTGGGCAGCAATTTAGCCCAGCCCAAACTATGCCCCTCAAAATTCATCAAACTCCAGCCTTTTTCGGTTGGGTTTATATCGATGTTGTCCCTTCGTAAGTATTGTATAGCCTGCTCTTTGCTTAGTTCGGTTTGTAAAACGGCATCCTTATTTATCATAAGGCTTAGGGCCAGTTCATGGTCGGGCACTAAATCCTTGCCCATAATTTTGCCAATACGCACGCCCGATTTTTTGATGTATAAATTGCGCTGCAAGATATTCAGGCTTTCAATGTGATGGCGGTTAATCGCCATCCAGTCGTCATTGGCTTTAAAGTAATAATACTTTGCAGGGTCGTTAATATATTCCTTTACCTGGTCTAACTCTTTAGCAACCACCTTTTGCTGTTCCTTATTTTTAAAGCCGCCCATCATTTCCTGTACGCCTGTTTTTTTAAGGCAGGCAGCAAATAAGCCCTCGCCTTTAACTTTGCCGGAATAAAAGCGGTAACCCCAGGCTTTTTGCTGTTCCGATTGTGTTTCAACAATGCCCCAATCCTTATCTATCGGTATTTGCAGGCTTTCCAACTCAAATTCGGCACATAGCCAATCCAAAATATCCTCGTTTTCCTGGTGCGAATAAGAGCAGGTACTATATATAAGGTGTCCGCCCTCTTTTAGGCAAGGGTAAATGTCCGCCAAAATGCGTTCCTGCCGTTGGTGGCACAGGTTTACGTTGGCCTCGCTCCACTCGTTCATCGCAGCCGGGTCTTTCCGGAACATACCCGAGCCTGAGCAAGGCGCGTCTACCAAAATAATATCAAAAAAGCCTTTCAGGCGGGTAAAATCTTTCGGGTCGTTATTGGTTACAATAACGTTTGCCATACCCCAGCGGTTAAGGTTATCGGCAAGTACGGGTACGCGCGTTTTTATAATCTCATTGGCCACTAATAAATCATCCCCGGCCATGGCCGAATTAATGAGCGTGCTTTTACCGCCCGGCGCCGCGCACAGGTCAAGTATCTTTACCGGCACGCCATTGGGCTTAATATGTTTAAGGATATGGCCAATAAACATGCTCGATGCTTCCTGCACATAATAGCAGCCGGCATGAAAAAGCGGATCGAAGGTAAACGACGGGCGGGTATCCAGATAAAAGCCCTCGGCACACCAGGGCACTTGTCCGTCTGTTTTCAGGCTGATTTTTTTGAAAGGATTTAGCCTGATGGAAGTGGGTGCCTGGGTAAATTGGTGCGCGTTTGTGAAATTTTCCGCCTCAAAACCGGGCTCATGGGCCAGTGAAGCAAGAAAATTTTGAGGGAATGTGAGCTTATCCATATTGTGTTTCAAAGATACAAATTCAAATAATGGCAGCTTTATATATAATTGGCCAAAATTTATGCGCTTAGTAGCGCTTAATTTACAGGCAGTTATACAGCTGTAAAATGTTTTTGCAAAAATGTTTTTGCAGGTAGCTAAAATCTCTGTACATTTGTAGCCCGCTTAGAAAAAAGCGATTGTTTTTTGAAGATTTAGCGAAAAAAAATAAACTGAAAATAAGTGAAAATAACACTTGACAGGTAATTAAAATAATCGCATCTTTGCAGCCGCTTCAGCAACGAGGCAAAAAGTTAAAATTTAAACATCCTGCGGGATTTTAAAATAAAGTTCTCTGCGACAGAGAACAACATAAGTTCTTTTAAGAAATAGAAAATCATGTAGCGTAGCGGGCTAGGAAGAAACGGAGGGAGTTAAGGATTTATTCCTGGCAACCAAAGGTTCGGAATAGTTTGATATGCGAAGAAGAGGAATAGGTATCTGTAAAAAGAATAAATATACAGATTACAGATTCTATTATTAATAATAGGGTCAGTGATTACAACTTGACATTTTACAATGGAGAGTTTGATCCTGGCTCAGGATGAACGCTAGCGGCAGGCCTAATACATGCAAGTCGGACGGGATAGGAGAGCTTGCTTTCCTTGAGAGTGGCGCAC
>Ga0302315_10003102_pt1 | contig 15244 bp, 13 predicted proteins | sample III_Palsa_N3_1_FD_200532 | JGI IMG/M metagenome (GOLD analysis project Ga0302315, IMG submission 200532) | Peat permafrost microbial communities from Stordalen Mire near Abisko, Sweden - III_Palsa_N3_1 | ecosystem: Environmental > Terrestrial > Soil > Palsa > Peat permafrost | place: Sweden... | reverse complement strand
TACTCGGACAGAAGTTCCACCTGAGCTCCCTACGACGGATTCCAAAATTTTATAGAGCAGATCATCCTGGACGGAGACGAAAGCTAGAAACTCCGGAATTTTCAGATTTTGAATTTGAGTTTTTAAATCGGTGCCGGGATCGCTCTGCAAGGGAAGTGTGAAAGAGAAGCGGCTTCCCTCGTCTTTTTTACTCTCTACTTGAAGTCGGCCTCCCATCTTTTCGATGAGATCCTTGCTGATGGAAAGCCCCAGTCCGCTTCCGCCGAAACGTCTACGGATGCTGGAGTTTTCTTGCACGAAAGGGTCAAAAATTTTGTCGATGGTCTTTTCTTCTATTCCGATTCCGGTATCTGAGATCGCAAATGTAATCTTTCCCGCTCCGGCACGGGATACGGTCAGGATGACATTTCCGTCGTGAGTAAACTTCACAGCATTGCCGATGAGATTTGAAATGATCTGCTGAAGGCGTACTGAGTCACCTAAAACTTTGAGTGGTACGTCGGACGACAAGTCGAGAAACAGTCCATTTCGATTGGACTCTGAAGCGGCCATGCCTAGATCGATACAGCGCTCTAAGACGTCGAGGAGACTAAAGGAAACTCTCTCAAGCTTGAGATTGCCAGTCTCAATGCTCGCAAAGTCGAGAAGGCTGTTCAGCATATCCAGAAGCCCTGACCCTGAACGCTTGAGAACAGAAAGATAGTTGGCCTGGTGCTCAGAAACCGGGGTCTGAGAGAGAAGGTTAGCCATTCCAATGATGGAGTTCATCGGATTTCTAAGCTCGTGACTCATTCGGCTCAAAAAAGCAGAGCGCGTGGCGAGCGCTTCATAGAGGCGCTCGACAGCCGGTCTGAAAACATAAAAGGCTTCAAAGAATAGAACGAGAAGAGTCGCCAAGAATAGAGAAAATTCGATCTCTCTGAATTGGTGCACCTTTTTTTCAAGGCTGCGCTCAAGAAGCAAGTTCATCTCATTGACGTTCTTCTGGCAACTCGCAATAGCCTCTAAAATCTCACTTGCGATCGGCATGAGGCGGGGGAGTTGTTTGACGTACTGGTGCTCTTGTTGCGGCGCGAGCATCGAGCGCATCTTTTCAGACAATTCGGCAATCTTTGAAAGTTCGAGATGAAGATTCACCCAAGGAGTTGTGGTGCTAGCGAGAGAAGGGGGATCGGAGAACTCGCTGATTGTTTCAAGAAGATGTCGATGAAGAGCCGAAATGCCTTCGACACGATGGAGCATCTCGTTACGATTGGAGCTGAACTGAACGGCGAGCGCCACCTTACGTGCTTCTTCGAGATCAGGAGTCTCGCGGTCAAATGCTCGGATAAATCTCTGAGACTCTTGTTGAGAGGTGAGAGATAATTGAGTGACGATTTGACCGGCAAAGGACAAGCTTGCGATGAGACTGAGGGCGAGAATATAACGAGCCGTCAAATTCTCGGGAAGATAGCGATTTAGAATTCTTCGGACACGTTGATCCAGTCCGCCTAAAAAAATCTTTAGAGCCATACTTGAAGTCCCAAAGATGTGTTGGTCACGCCAACCTGCGAGCCATCGCGGGAGAGGAGATTGAAGTAGGCCGCTTCAGTAAGAAGATCGACACGTTTTCCAAAAAAGAAGTTACGTGAGAGTTCATACGAAAAAGATGCCATGGCAGCGTAGCTGTTGAAGAAGGAACCTCGGTCGGGGCTCCAAAGGGCAACCGCCGCAAGCGTTGCGGAGTAAGCGCGACCACCGAGAGATTTCCTTGTTTTGTCGGCTAGGCTGAATGCCAGTTTCGGTCCCATGAGGAATCCGGAAGCCTGAGAATTGAGCTCGAGATGAACTTCATGCAAACTCACGCCCGCTAAGACTGCAAACGTCGAGTCTGGCGTTTGAGTGAAAGGTGGAACAACGACTAAGCCTGAGAGCGAATACACTCCCGATGCCGGAAAGTGAAGGGGGCCGGGAAAGATTGAAAATGCCGGAACTTCTAGCTGTGTTTCCCAGAGTGAACGTCTTGTTGATTGCGTTTGCTCAACACGGAAGCCGAGATTGATGTTGTTCGCGCTCGAGTTATTGTTCGAACTCCCTGGGGAGGGATAGCCAACGTAGCCTGGCGCCATCGCGACCGTGAATTGAGGTCCGTTAGCGGATTGCAACGACCGCGGCTTTGCTTCTTCCTTCTTTTGATGCTCGGGAAGAATAGGTTTTTCGGCAGCAACGCCGGGTTCGAACGAGAGCAGGTATTCAAGCGGCTGCAAATTTCCTTTGTGAGAAACAGAGATCTGTTGCGGAGGGGGAGACGATTTTGGATTCGGCACCGGAACCCGTAATCCGCTTTCTGGTATGGCCTGTTTGTTCGAGCTTGTCGCGACAAAGTCTTCGGGCAGATGCCAACGAACGAGAAGATCGCCTTTGTCGGGCTGACAAGTTGCCCCTACGTAAAGAGGTGTTGCGGCTCCGACTGTCTTTTGGCCTTCACGAATATTCAATCCATACTTCGAGCAAGAGCCATGGATGAGAACAGCGGTGGACTGAGGCTCCAAGGTGACTAGGAGGCCGCGGTCTACGGTCGATTGGGTGTCAGAGACGATATTCAGTTTCGCAGCGATTTTGGGTTCCCGAGTTTCAATCGCGAGTGATTGTTCGACCTCACTATCGTCCGGGCCAGAGCCCTCGGTGGCATCTTTTGACGTTTCGGTCGACGTCTCGGTCGATGTCTTCCCTGAAGTTTCAATGATTTTAAAGTCGGCGTTGTCGGCATGCTCGACAGAGTTGATGTGAATTTGGGCTGGGATGGAGATCTCGATTTCGCTCGTCGGTTCAACACCGGCGTCCGTAAATTTCCAAACCCAATGAGAAGTCGACTTCCAGGCAATTTCGACGAGTTGGCTTTGACCGTCAAACCAGTGCAAGGAGACCTTCGTTTGGCCCGAATCAGCGACGTCTGCGGACAGGCAGGGATTCACAAATCCAAACTGAATAAGAGTGGCCGCCCCCAGGGCATGGGCAAATGATGTCAAAACAGAGCTGCGAAGCATGGGTGAACTTTACATTTGAAAGGAATCCGCGTCCAAGTAATCGCACCGGGCGGGCAGGAGATAGTCGAGTTGCATGCGCCGCGTCATAGCGCAAAGAGTCAAGGTGACTCCCAGAAATCTCTGTGGTAGATGGAGGGCCCAGAGGCTCAGAATATGAACGTAAAAACAGTCAGCTATGGCGATAAAAACGCGGCTCGTGACTTCACCCGCTCCCTTTTGGAGACTGGCTTTGCCGTCCTGACGGATCACCCGGTACCTGTTGACCTCATTCAAAACACTTATAAAGAGTGGGGAAACTTTTTCGCCGACTCCTCTAAGAACGATTACATCTTCGATGCGAAGACCCAAGCAGGTTACTTCCCGTTCCGCTCGGAGAATGCAAAAGACTCCGCAGTCAAAGATCTCAAAGAATTTTTTCATTACTATCCGGCACGCACCACTCTTCCATCGAACGCACAGAGATTTACACCAGAGTATTATAAGCGCGTGACAGATCTGGGCTCCGAACTTTTGGGTTGGATTCAGCAGGAAACTCCGGAGCATGTCAGCAGTCGCTTTCCGATCCCGCTCTCTCAGATGATTGAACGAAGCGAAGAGACTCTGCTTCGCATTCTTCACTACCCACCTTTGAAAGGTGACGAGCAGGACGGCGCCGTTCGCGCGGGCGCTCACGAAGATATTAATTTGATCACGTTACTTTCTGCTGCAACCGCTCCCGGTCTTGAAGTGAAAGATATGGCCGGTAACTGGCACGCAGTTTCCTGTGATCCAGGAATGATCGTGATTAACTCCGGCGATATGTTGAAAAAGACGAGCCGTGGTTTTTATCCGTCGACTACTCACCGTGTTGTGAACCCATCGGGTCCCGCGGCTCGCGATGCTCGTTACTCGATGCCGCTCTTTTTACATCCAAGAAGAGATGCGCATCTCACCGATACTGTTACCGCGGGAGAGTATCTCTCTGAGCGCCTTCAGCAAATCGGGCTCCTCAAATAACAAGTGAGGATACTGCGTTCTCCGCCAAAATGAACAATGATCCTCTCGCATTTATTTTGAATTCTATTCCGTCGCTCATCTCCTATGTTGATCGAGATTTGCGCTATAAATTTGTCAATCAATCTTACGGAAGATGGTTTGGACTCGAGCCCGAGAAAGTGATCGGCAAAACCGTCGTTGAGATCATCGGACAAGCAGGGTTGGAGTCTATTCAAAAACATATCGACGACACGCTCTCTGGCAAGTTCACGGAATTTGAAAGGGTAATTCCTTACCGTTTTGGAGGAACGAAAGAAACACACTCGACTTACGTTCCAGACTTTGGTCCCGATGGACAAGTGCAGGGCTTTGTCGCTCTTGTTCAAGATGTGACTGAAATGCGAGAAAGCGAAAGACTCGTCGCGGAGCAGAGAGTGAAAATGGTCAACTCCTCAAAACTTGCTGCCCTGGGGGAGATGGCGGCGGGGCTCGCACACGAAATCAATAATCCTTTATTTGTCATTCATGGCCGTGCCGAACGACTGAAAGAGTTGGCGCAGGATGAAACTCTCGATCTTTCCCAGGTTATTCAAGCGGCAGAAATAATTGAAGCGACATCCATGCGCGTCTCCAAAATCGTTAGGGGACTGCAAACATTGTCACGTGATGGAGGAAAGGATCAGATTGAGAAGGTCTCGGTTTTGAAACTCTTTACGGAAAATGCGGAATTATGTTTTCAACGGTTTAAAAATCATGGAATAGAACTTCAAATCGGTACGGTCGATAAAAATCTTGTAATCGAATGTAGGCCGGTCCAGATTTCTCAAGTCATTCTGAATTTGCTAAATAATGCACATGACGCCGTCTCGATGGAAACCTCTTCTAAGTGGGTTCACCTCACTGCACTCGCTTTAGGCGATCAAATTCAAATTTCAGTCACCGATAGTGGTGCTGGGATCCCGGCGGACTTGCAGGAAAAGATATTTCGCCCTTTCTTCACCACCAAGAAAATTGGAAGTGGAACCGGCTTGGGTTTAAGCATCTCGCGTACGATCGTCGAGTCTCATCAAGGCACACTTGTCTTAGATGACACCAGCGAGACGACTCGTTTTGTTTGTACACTTCCAAAGGAACAGTGAAATAAAACCCGGGACTTATTGAGGGATAAGTCGGAGATTTTTAAAATCTTCTGTCGCGAGAGCGTTTCCAGCGATTCGATAAAACCACTCTAGAATCTGAGGGTTTTTTGAAACAGACGCTTCGTCGAGAGAGGAGTCCTCAAGCTCAGGAAGACTGTTTAAGTGAGGCAGGATTTCGGATTGCAGAGCTTCATTGTCCTGGCAAATCTCCTCAATCGCTTCGAGAAGTTCTTCAGTGACGGAACGAGGAATTTTGGAACTGTCGGCCTGCGCGAAGGATTGCTGAATCCATGGCAAAGAAGCCGCACCCAAGAAAAGAGACCAAGCACAGAACACGCGGTAGCCTTTTTCTTCAATAGGAAGAGACGTAATATAGTCGACGGACCCTTGGGCATTCTCCCTCAAACTCGCGAGCAGGAGTGCGCGACTTGGGACGAGGAAGCGACCTTCTTTTTCGTCGGTGAGTTGATCTTTTAAGAGATTGACCTTCTGAAGGAAGAGTCCGAAGTGAAAAGCATTCTTGAACAGGTCAGGCTTAGGCTTGAAATCAGAATGAGCTTCAAGAACGAGACGGGTGAGAAGTTCGCCTACAATACCCGCGACGAAATAACAGTAACGGTTGACCTCACCCAGATCGCTGAGCTTGAGTGCGCCCGAGGGGTCTTGACCATAGTGGCGCATACCGGCGCTCATTCTGAGGACCGTGTCTTGGAGATGGGTACGCACGGAAGGCGGAAGGTCGTGAAGATCCTGAAAGAGCAAACTTGCGTCTACTAGAAGTTGCTTTTCGCCTTCTGGAATGGAGTCAGGAAAGTTTGAACTCCATTCGGCAACGACTGATTTTTTAGGATTGGATCTGATGAAGCTTTCAAAATCTTCGTAGTGGCCAGAACGGAGAGCGACGTTGCCCCAAGGAGAATCCTCGACGGTATCGAGAACGCGGCAGAGAAGATAGGAGAGTGAAGTCCACTGACGCAGAGGTGAGTCGAGCTTCTGAATACAGAAGGCGAAGCTTCTGCTGACTCGGTTCAAATGCGACTGGTAGAAATCAATCGATTGCATGGTTAACCTTTGAGTTCGAGCGCTTGAGCGCGCAACTCCCGGAGGATATCTTGAGCAACGCTGATCCCAATGTTTTTCTTTTGTTTGATTAGCTCAAGAAGTTTTTTGCGAACCCAAGGGATCTCGTCCGTAGTCGATCCCGCCGCTAATGCCAAGTTTGCAGCGTGAAGCTCCATGTGGCCGCGAACAATTCCAACAGTCGAAAGAGCCTTGAGAGCTGCCAAGTTTTGAACGAGTCCCACGGCTGCACAAATGCGGGCGAGCTCGTCGGCGTGTTCAATTTTTAGAATCTTCAACGCGATTTTGGCGAAGGGATGGATTCTCGTCACTCCGCCGACAGTACCAAGTGCCATGGGAAGTTCAATTCGTCCCACTAGGTCGCTACCTTCCATCTTCCAGGAAGTGACGGGCTGATAACGGCCTGAGCGGCTCGCGTAAGCATGAATGCCGGCTTCGACCGCGCGCCAGTCGTTTCCGGTGGCGATGAGGATCGGATCAATTCCGTTCAATACGCCTTTGTTGTGAGTCGTTGCGCGATAAGGATCAGACTCGGCAAACAGCATCGCTTCAACAATTCCTTGCCCAAGTTCCGTGTCGATATTGCGGAGACGAACTTGCGCCGTCGCAAGCTTGCTATCGACTAAGTTAGAAAGAATGCAGAGGCCAACTTCTTCTTCGCTGATTTCTTGGACTTTAGGCTTCAAGCCTTCGCAGACTTGATTGATGAGGTTTGCACCCATCGCATCGCAAGGATCACAGAGAACGTGAATGACGAGCATGTGCCCGGTTCCGTCAGCGCGCGGAACATCGCGAAATCCTAGTTCCCGAACGCCACCACCGCGAGCAACTAAGCCCGGAAGCATTGCGTTTGCGGCGTCGACCAGTTCGGCTTTGCGAGCTGTGAGGCGCGCAGTTGCTTCGGCAACGGACTTTACTTGTGGCAGTTGGATTTGGCCAATGATGAGATTACCGACGGTTGCTGTGGTGATTTCGCCTTCTTTGCGAATCCACTTTGCGGCAGCGCTGCAAGCCGCGATGATCGACGACTCTTCGACAGCCATGGGGACGAGAACATCACGTCCATCGATATGAAAGTGAGTTGCGAGCCCGAGGGGGATCGGAAAGTAACCGATGGAGTTTTCGATCAGGTTCTCTGCGATGTCCGTCGACATTCCTTTTCCGCGAAGAAGACCGAGCTCGATTTCAGTGAGGTCAAAGTTCTCCGAGAGAAAACTCAATCTCTGACTCATGCTCATTTGACGAAGACTGACTTCCATAAAGGGGTCCTTTAAATGAGATGCCGAATCGGTTGGAGAAATCGTTCGTTCATTTGGTGAAAGAGCTTTTGCAGCTCGGGCACCTTCTGAAGGTCTTGATCCTTGGCAACCGCGTCGCGGATGTTGAGAAGTTTGTTGATCAAAGTTTCGCGAACTTTGTATTTTTCAAATAAGTCGACCACTTGTTGAATTTGAGCGTCTGTTGTTTCTTCGCGAGCGGTGTGCAGAATCGTCGCGACTTGTTTCTTGTCAGCGGGTGACGCGGTTTCATTGAAGACCGCAACCAGAGCGCTGATCTTGCCTTCGGCGATGTCAGTTGCTTTTCGCTCTCTCTGTTTCTCGCCATAGATGTCGAGAAGATCGTCTTGAATTTGAAAGAGAACACCCGACTCAAGCGCCGTCTTTTCAGCAGCCTTAAGGACCGAGGCGTCGACTTCCAGAGCAAGAAGTGCAGTTGCGGTCGCGGTCGAAAGAAGTGCGGCAGTCTTCCCTTCAACCACTTGAAGGTAGCGAGCCCAACCTGGGGACTCTTCATCTTTCATTAAAAATTCTTGGGCTTGGCCTTCGATCACTTGAAGAGTGCCGCGTGAAAGTCGCGCGACGATTTTTTTCCAAGTGACTGGAGAAACGTCAAGCTCAGTCAAGGCTTCGAGTGCAAACTGATAAAGCGCATCACCGCAATTGATCGCTTGAACGGAGGAGTATTTTTTCCAAACCGTTTCTTTTCCTCGGCGATAGATGTCCCCATCTTGCAAATCATCGTGAACGAGTGTCGCATTATGGATGAGCTCCAAGGCGCAACCGAGTGGGAAGGCTTTCTTGGGATCTTTTCCGAGCGCTTCAAATATCCAGCTTGGCATCAAGGCACGGAGGCGCTTTCCACCGGTTGAAAAATGATACTGGCTCATCTCAGCGTTCCAGTGGATACCCGCGTCCTTCATTTTCAAAAAGAAGTGATTGAGCTTCTCTTCTAAAGATTGAAGAAGCGCATCTTCGTTATTTAAAGCGCTGCTCATAGCGTTCGGTGCGGTTTTGATCATGAGATCACCGCAAGAACTTCCAAGCCCGAGGTTCGAACTTTATCAGCGAATGTCTGACCTTCACCAGCGCGTGTCGCAAGAAAGAGAACGCCGCCGAGCCCAGCGCCGCTGATCTTTCCGCCGAGAGCTCCGAGTTTGAGTCCTGCGGCGAGCATCTCTTCGGCTTGAGTTGTCACTAAGCCTAAGTCAGAAAGGATTTTTTGATTGGAGGTCACAAGCGAAGCGAACTTCGCGGCACCGTCCTGAGATTGAAGAGCCTGATAGGACTCTTGCACGAGCGCGGTCACTTGCTCGCAGTAGGCGCGCCAGCGATGGGGTTCACGTTTTCGGAGCTCCATTGTTTTACTGACGAGGGACGAGCTTGCCTGTCGTGATCCGCTATCTAGGATCAAAAGATCGACTGCAACATTTTTGAATTCCTGAACGTTCTTCTGCCCGCGAAACAAGATTGGGTTTTCACTGAGGACAGCCGCGGTGTCTAAACCACTGGATTGGCCGTGGAAAATATTTTCAATAGATTGTGCGGCATCTCGAAGCCCCAGCTCAGGACGATTTCCCGTGAGCTCTGAGAAGGCCTGGCAAAGCGCTGCTGAAAAACAAGCACTGCTCCCCAGTCCGCGGCTCAAAGGAAATCCGTTTTCAGAGTAAACTTTGAGCGGGTTCTTCGCGAGATCCCAACCGAAGAGAACTGCTGCGCGTGCAATTGCGTCTCGAGTTCGCGGATCTGATTCGCGGGAAGTTCCGGCTTCAATTCGAACGGTGGTGCGAAGAGTGGGAACAGGAACAGCAATCGCGGGAGTTCCTGGATGACGAACTCCATCCCCATCAGTCCACGGTACGACGAAGTGTTCGCCCAATAAAATAAGTTTTGCGTGGGCTTTGCCGCCTGCGGAGGTCTTTGCGTTAGGAGTGAGGGGGTCCGGATTATGCGTTAGCATGTGAACGCCATTGAATTAACAAATGTAGGTCTATGCTTCAAGGAATCTTGAATAAAACTGCGGATTAATCGCTTATTTTTTGGCCGCGTTTGAGACGGGCTTTTTCAATAATCTTTGTCGTGCTGCGGCCTTCAACGTAAGGGAGTGATTTTACTCGGCCTCCCCAAGCTAAGACATCAGGTGCTCCTACTATCTGGTTGGGCTTCCAGTCGCCGCCTTTGACTAAGATATCCGGGTGGGCGAGTCGAATCAGCTCGAGCGGAGTGTCAGTGTCAAACCAAGTGACGAAATCAACAGCTTCCAGAGCAGCCATGACTTCGAGGCGATCCGCGAGCGAATTCAGTGGGCGTTCCGGCCCTTTGAGCCGTTGAACGGATGCGTCAGTGTTCAAAGCGACGATCAACGCATCGCCGAGGCCGCGGGCGCGCTCGAGATACGTCACATGACCTTTGTGCAAAAGATCAAACACCCCGTTGGTGAAAACAAATTTTAGATTTTTGCCGCCACGAGCTTTTTTGAGTCTCTTGAGGGTTGCTCGAAGTGCTTGGGGAGATTTTACTTTGGAAGTGAGTTTGCGCACCGAACTCAAAGCCTAGAGCTCCGCGATTTCTTGCGGTTGTGCTCCGCTCGCTGAGTCATGCCAGCAGCGGCCGTTTCCACTAAATAAGATCCAGAGGACGCCGAGCCCGAAAACTGCGGAGCTTGGAACAAACAGAATCGCGCGCATCAAAATCGCGCCGAGAGAACCATGGAGTTGCAGCCCGAAAAACTTTTTCCCGACGCTCGTATGAAATGCGACTTCTTGTGCGGTGATCATCGCCCAGTTGAAAAACATCAAAAAGAGCGCCGAAACAACGAGGATGCTTGGATTTAACAACGACTCAAGATTGCTATCTTGTCTCCAAAGCACCAAAAAAAGTGTACCCGCGCCGAGTGACATATTGAGGAAGCTGTCGACGAAGTAAGCGAGAAAACGCCTCGCAATATACTCAAAACCGTAGTGAGCCGGCTGAGCAGGTAGAAGAGGCTGTGCTTGGGCCTGAGTCTGAGTTCGGGACTGATTCTGAGTTTGAGACCGAGTCTGAACTTGTCCCTGCGCCTGAATCGGAGCCCTTTGGACTTGAACTCTTTGCGGCGTCACAAAAGTGGGGCGACCCGCGGAGTAAGCACCTGCGCCGGATTCAAAACTCGGCTTGGGTGCCGGTTTAGGTGTGCCCTGAGGCGTAATCGGAGCGTAAGGAAGACCATTTGAAAACGGATGAAATCCGAGTCCGTCGGTCAGAGCCTTAAACTCGATGGGTTTTTCGCCCTTATTTTCCATGCCCAAGTTTTCGCATTGATTGAGCAATCCTGTCAAGGCGCATCAATTATCGGCAGGCCTGAACGGTCGCGCCTTCGTCTGCTCCACAAGGAGAGAACTGGTGGCAGCTTCCGTCGGTCCCTGCTTTGTACACAACTTCACCGCAGTAAGAATCGTCCACGCGGCCGAGGTCTTCGGAGGTCACTACTTCTTGGTGGCAATATCCGTCGTCGGAGCACTCGAATTGATCGGCGATCGCGGAATGAGAAACTGCCGAAAGAACCAGTAAGGAGAGAGCGAAGACTTTCATGGATATTACCTCGTGGGGCACTGCTTATCGAAAGACGTGGGCTAGGTAAATGAATAATTGCGGTCATTCGTTTCAAATGAGGCGCCTCAGGCAAGTCCGCGATTTGATGAAACTCTATTAAACCCTATTATGACGCACTTGCTTGCCGCCGATGCGGCGGTGACTTAGTCCAGAATCTGGACTTTTAGTCCGAGTTTCGGTCGTAAAAGGTGCAAACAGGTACGGCCTACCGTTTTACCGTTTTAATCCGAAGTGGGTGAGTTGTCGCAAAACAGGACATAAATGGCTTAAGGGGTGGGGCCTCCCGCCATAAATGTCCTCTTTCGCGACAAGTTCGAGGATTCAAATCGCGAGAACGGTAAGGGAGGTTATTTTCGCTCGCGGAAGTTCGCGGTGACAAGGCTCAGCGCAAAGATCGCCGCGGTTTCAGCTCTCAAGACCAGAGGCCCGAGGCTGACGGGGATGTTTTGATCGGGGTTTTGGGAAAGAAGCTGTCTTTCGATTTCGTTCCATCCGCCTTCAGGCCCGATGAGAACTCTAACGCCATTTGAAGATTTTTCGGACGACGACTCGTCACGTGACGAGTTCAGCCAGTTGAGCAGTGATCCGGCATGGTCGCGGGCACTTTCATCGCACCAAAGCCGAGGCGCCGAACCCTCTTGAGTCATCAACAATTGAAATTCGATGGGAGTTTTAATCTCCAGTCGGTCGAGGCGTCCACATTGTTTCAATGCCTGGTCAGCAATTTTTTGCCAGCGCTCGCGAAAAGCTTCGGGGCCTTTCTTATCGACTTGAACAACGGTGTGAGCGGTGATGACAGGGATTAAAGTACTGATGCCGAGTTCGACGGCCTTTTCGACAACCCACTCCATGGCGTCACCTTTAAGGATGGCCATTTCGAGAGTGACGGGTACACGTTGATTGGATTCGCGCGAGCTCACAGGCTTTTCTAAAAATTCTAAGCGCGCGGGGCCGTTGCGAGTGCGCAAGGATACGGTTGCATGCAGACCTTTTCCGTCCATCGCTTCAACGCGGTCGCCGTCTTTCAACCGAAGAACGCGAGTGAGATGCACGGCCTCGTCTTCAGAGAGGGGAGTGGCGCGGTTGGGTTCCGGAAGTCTTTCGCAAAGGACGCGTTTCATGATGAGACCTTACCGCAAAATCAGAGTGGGCTCCAGTGCTCCGCTCAGAGAAAGATCTTTCGGCTTTAAATCCGAGAAGAAAGGGGCGCCTTTTCGGACAATCAGACCATTACCCCAGAAGAAAAGTGGAAAATACGGAAGCTCGTCAGCGGCGATGCGCTGAACTTCCTGCATCTCAGCGATACGTTTTTTGTCGTCCATTTCGCCTACAGCCTTCTCCAAGATCGCGTCGACGGCAGGATTGGAATAAGCGCCGCGATTGTCGGCATTCTTGCTGTAAAGGGTTCGGTAAAGGATCGATCCGTCGGCCACTCCGAGCCAGACTCCGGCGATCATCTGGAAATTTCCTTTACGAACGGAGGCGAGGTAAACCGCGGGCTCAACCATTTCGAGAGTTAGCTCGACGCCAATTTTTGCCAACATGTCCCTAAAGATCAACGCTTGCTCAAATCCTTCGCGAACTGGAGTCGTTTTGTAAACGATCGTGAAGCGCTTGCCGTCTTTCATCGGAAATCCAGCTTCATCTAAAAGGCGCTTCGAGAGTTCTGGATCATAAGCGAAGGGCGTACTCAAGCTTTCGGGAAGAGACGGGTAGAGGAGACTGCCCGCGACGACGACATAGTCGTGGAGTTTGGTGTGAGCAATCAGTTCTCGATCGATCGCGTGAGCGATGGCTTGACGAACTTTTTGAATCTTAAGAATCGGATCACGAAAGTTAAACGAGACGTAACCCACGCGAACGCTATCGCGCTGAATGTAATTGAATTGATCGGAGTGAGTTCGATTGAGCCAATCTGTTTTTCCAACCGACAAAGTGTTGAGAGTCGCATCGACATCGCCGCGGAGTAGTTTTAAAACGCGGGTATTGTCGTCTTCGATGAAGGTGATGTGAAGGGGACGCAATGTTTGGGACGGATTCGAGGCGATGCTTTTAACGGCGGGTTTCAAAAACATCTCGGAATCGGGTGCACTTTGCCAGGGATTTTGGGTGTACGGGCCCGAAGTGATCAACGGAGCGTTACCAGGTTCGATACAGGGAGCCTCTTGCCCTTGCACCCCGAAGTAGCGAAGCAATGTGAGATTTCTCACCACATAAGGATCCGGTTTTGAAAAATGAAGTGTGACGGCGTTGCCCTTCGCTTCAGTCGAAAGCCAATTTGGGAAAGATCCCATATAAGGACTGATCGGTTTACCTGCTCGGTAGGTTTCCAGGCACTGGGCCATTTTTTGAGCGGTGATGTCGGAGTTCGGTGGAATCAGGAACTGGAGGCTCTTACCTCCGTCTCCGAATTTCCAGGACTGCGCTAAGTCCGGCTGGGGATTGAGGTCGGCGTCGATCCGAGTGAGGGCCCGAAACATCAGGGCATTGAGTCTTTGTCCATTTGCATCGACGGTCGAGCGTGGATTGAGCGAAACGGGGGGCCTATCCATCATGAGTTCTAGTGGTCTTGAGTTGGGGTCGGAAGTTTCTGCCCAGCTCAGTGTGTGTAAAGAAAATACAAGAACCGGGAGTAGACCTTTATTTCTTCCTAACAGACCTCTAACATAGTGGAAGATGCGTCCACTCTTTCTCACCTTGTCTCTTGCAGCACTGTCCCTCACCGCAATCGGGGCGATCAGCGCGCACGGTTCTCCTCGGGAAGTGGAAGAAAAAGACCACATCTTGGACATCATGCCCAAGCTTAACTTCCAGGTCGACGATCGATTGAGGAAGAATGAAGACTTTTGGATCAGCATTTACACGAAGTATGGCACCGATCAGGGTTTGATTCACGATGCGAAATACGTGGAAATCATTTATCAGGTCATGGATCTCCAGCCCGGCCGCGCGGGCGAGCACCAGATCAAAACGACGAAACGTCACTGGCATGATCTGCTCATGTCCCTTCATAAAAAGCAGAGCCATCCCGAGTCGTTAAACGATGAGGAAAAGCGGGTTTTCCAAATGTTCGCCAATGTGAACGAACCCAGCAAGTTTTTGAACGCCGCTCATCGCAAGCGCCTTCGCTTTCAGTTGGGTCAGAAGGACCGGTTCTTGGAAGGCTTGAAGATGTCCGGCCGTTACCTGCCTTTGATGGAAGAGGTCTTCCGCAAGGAGGGCTTGCCCGTTGAGTTGACGAGGCTTCCTTTTGTGGAGAGCAGCTTTAACGTCCACGCGCGGTCCAAAGTTGGGGCGAGCGGGATCTGGCAGTTCATGCGCTCCACGGGAAAACTGTTCCTGAAAATTAACGACACGATCGACGAGCGGAACGATCCCGTCCGTGCGACGGAAGCCGCTGCTAAGCTTTTGCGGGGCAACTTTGATTCGTTGAGAACCTGGCCTTTGGCCGTGACTGCCTACAATCATGGCCGAAAAGGGATGATGAGGGCGGTTCGTCGGGTCGGCTCCGAGGATCTGGATGACGTCGTCGATGATTATCACAGCCGCACCTTCGGGTTTGCGAGTAGTAACTTCTTTACGGAACTTCTGGCCTCCATTGAGGTCGAAAAGAACGCCGAGAAGTACTTCGGCAAGACCGTACGCGATCAGCCGCTCAGGTTCTATGAGGTGGAGCTGAGCGACTATATCGACATGCGAGAGCTCGTTCGGTTCATGAAACTGGACGAATCGTCGGTTCGCGAGCTGAATCCTGCGCTCTCTGAGGGCGCCCTGACCGGCAAACATCTTCTTCCGGTGGGTTATAAGCTCAGACTGCCCCTCCCAGATGGGATTACCCCTGATTCTGCCGGAAGAGTTTTTTTGGCAGGTTGGAATCAAATACCCGCCATGTACAAGCTGAAAGCTCAACGAAAGTATGGTAGTCATTAGCTTCCATGTTTTTAGTCGGTATTGCAGGCGGATCAGGATCCGGTAAAACAACTTTTGCCAACAAGGTCATTCACCGGGTGAGTGACCCCTCGGTCGTTCTGATTCACCAAGATTCGTACTACCTTCCTTCACCACCAGCACATTTGAAAATCCATGGCGAATCGAACTTCGATCATCCTGATGCATTCGATTGGCCACTGTTGAAAGATCATCTCAAGCGCTTGAA
>Ga0302315_10003097_pt1 | contig 15261 bp, 15 predicted proteins | sample III_Palsa_N3_1_FD_200532 | JGI IMG/M metagenome (GOLD analysis project Ga0302315, IMG submission 200532) | Peat permafrost microbial communities from Stordalen Mire near Abisko, Sweden - III_Palsa_N3_1 | ecosystem: Environmental > Terrestrial > Soil > Palsa > Peat permafrost | place: Sweden... | reverse complement strand
CTCCGGACAATTTATCTGGAAACTCAAGGATGGCTATGTCGCAGCCAGCGATGCCAGGCGGGACGGCCAGGCGGTTGGGTTTTAAGCATCCACACCACGTGGCTTGACGATTAACACCCGCGATTCACTCCATAAAACCGGTGTTTTGTCGCATTTCGCTGGCGCATCAGTCCGCATATGCGCACAATCTGTTTATGCAATCGATTATGCAATCGCAAGTGATGAACGAATATTAATAGAAAGCAGTTGGACATGATTAGCACCGGCAACATCGATACACCGAAGGAAAAACCCGAAAAGCTGAAAAAGCTGCTGCGCCATATATTGGCGGATTATGCACTGGTGACGGTCTTTAATACGATATGCGCCGTGGTCGTTACGTATGTCATCAATGTCCATGGCGATTTTTTTGAGAATTGGGTCTTTTCCATGTGTATCGGCACCATCGCAATGCTGGTGGTGGACGGTACGCGTTTCACTTTTTGGGGTGACCGCAGACTACCAGGGCCGACCCTGATCGGGCTTATTGTGCTGGCGGTCCCTATCGCCTATTTTCTAGGAACCTTTTTTGCCATCAAAATCCTGAATCTACCGACGCAGGATGTTCTCAACAATCAACTCAATCATGCGACCGGGATGCTTATTTTCATCACCCTGGTCAGTCTGTTCGTTTGCTGGTTTTTTTGGAGTCGTTCGGAATTATCGGAATTACGCGCCCAGGCGGAAGTCGAGAAAGCAAAATCGTCGGCCGTCGAAAAGCAAGCGATGCAGGCACAACTGCAACTACTGCAAGCGCAGATCGAACCGCACATGCTGTTCAACACGCTAGCGAATTTGCAAGGGCTGATCGCCGTCGACCCTGCCCGCGCCCAGCACATGCTGGATCAATTGATCCACTATATGCGCGCCACCTTGTCATCCGCAAGGGCCGACAAAACCACGCTGATGCACGAATTCGACCTGATGCAAGCCTATCTTGAATTGATGTCGGTGCGCATGGGCGCACGCCTCACCTACACTCTGCAATTGCCGGAGGAACTGAACCGTGTGGCGGTGCCGCCGATGTTGTTGCAACCACTGCTGGAAAATGCGATCAAGCATGGCCTGGAGTCGAAAATCGAAGGCGGCCACATTGACGTTACCGCCGCGCAGAAGAACGGCGAGCTGATTTTATCGATAACCGACACCGGCCTTGGCCTGGAAGCGACCACCCATGCGCACTACTTGAAACATGGCACCCAGGTCGGGCTGGCCAATGTGCGCGAACGTTTGCAAGTGCTATACGGCGATCGTGCCGAATTCAAGCTCAGCCCAAATGTCCCGGTGGGGGCAATTGCTCAACTTACTATGCCTTTATCATCATGAGTCAATTACATGCCATCGTCGCCGAAGACGAACCGATACTCTCTTACGCGTTAGTACAAGCGCTGCAACGCCTGTGGCCAGAATTGCACATCAGCGGCGTGGTCGACAATGGTGTTGCCGCCGTACGCGAAGCCTTGGCGCAACATCCAGACATCCTGTTTTTCGATATCAAGATGCCGGGCAAGAGCGGGCTGGAAGCAGCGGAAGAGTTGGCCGAAGATTGGCCTGACGACATTCCGTTCCCATTGATCGTGTTCGTCACCGCCTACGATCAATTTGCGTTGCAAGCCTTCGAACATGCAGCGGTCGACTATGTACTCAAGCCGATCAACGACGCACGCTTGTCGAAAACCATCGAACGCCTGAAACTCAGGATCTCCCGCAACCAGGAGAACAACGATGAACTGGAAACGGTGATCGGAAAACTCAGGGCCTTGGCGCCGGCAGCCAGCGTCAGCAGTGAAAAACTGACCTTGATCCGCGCGGCGGTCGGCAACCAGATTCGCATGATCCCGATCGAAGAAGTCGTGTATTTTGAAGCAACCGACAAGTATGTGAACGTGATCACCAAGGACAGCCAATCGCTGATCCGCACCAGTTTGAAGGAATTATTGCCGCAGCTCGATCACGCGCTATTCTGGCAAATTCACCGCGGCACGATCGTCAACTCGCGTCAGATACACATGGCGATCCGTGACGAACTTGGTAAGCTCACCATCAAATTGCGCGATCGCGACGAAATTTTGCAGGTCAGCAGGATTTTTGCCCACTTGTTCAAGCAAATGTAGGGTAGCCAGAGAAGATCAACTACCGCAGAGAGGCAGCGCCAACGCCTGCAATACGACACCGGCTTTGTTTTGCACAAACGCGGCGACGCCGAGCTGGCTGGAGCTCGATGACGATGGTACTGACAAGGTTCGTGACGATACACTGCCGCCATCGGTGTCCAGGGTAATTGGCCCGATCCAGTCGCGCACCACGTAGTCATGACGGAGGACGACGCCATTGTTTTCGCCAGCTTTGACATTGCTGGACAGGCCGTTTTCATACAACGCAATGTAGAGCTTGGTGCCAGCAGTCGCATTGGTGTCGACTTCCACCGGCAATTTCCCGCCAGCCGCAGCTCCCAATTTGATACCGATACTGGCCTGCGCCGGCTTGCGGTTGATGTTGCCGATGCTGCTGCCAAGCGCATCTGACCAATCGCGCAATTCGCGACCGGAAATAAACATTTCAGGAGTATAAACCGCGCGGCTTCCCGTCGAATCGGCCAGCCAGCGTTGACGTTGCGTAAAGTCCGTCTTGGCAAAGCGATCGGTCCAGCCGATATAGTCCCAATAGTCGACGTGCAGCGCGAGCGGCACCACCAGATCGGCGCTGGCAGCTTTTTGCAATGTGCTGACAGCATGATCAGCCGGCGGGCAACTGCTGCAGCCTTCCGATGTATACAGCTCCAGCAGCGCCACGGTATGAGCGGGGCTTTGCTTGCTGCAAGTCTGCGCGCTTGCCAGTGTCAAAGGTGCAAGACATAAGACTATTGTTGCAATCAGGGTTTTCATGGGATGGATTGGCACAGGCCGATTGACTCAGTATTGATTGGTCGACGATAGCACTGATGCATTACAAGCAAATTGAAGTTTTTCTAAAAATTCGATGATCAATAAGCAACAACCAGACGCTTCCGACGCGTCATCTACCGTCAAAGCCGCAGGTAAGCCCCCGGCTACGGTAGAATGATCGAAAGTTCAACCATTTTAAGCATTGTCGCCAAACCCATCCATGAGTACAGAAAATAGCAACGCCCCTTCCTCAGCGCCGTCTTCAACGCCGTCTTCAAACTTCTTGCGCGCGATCATCGATTCCGACCTGAATAGCGGAATGTATGCACAACGCGACGACGCCGAAGGCCAGCCGCTGCCGGAAGTCATTACTCGTTTTCCGCCGGAACCGAACGGCTATTTGCATATCGGCCATGCCAAGTCGATCTGCCTGAATTTCGGCCTGGCGCGGGACTATCGCGGGCAGGCGCATTTGCGTTTCGACGATACCAATCCGACCAAGGAAGAGCAGGAATACGTCGATACGATTATCGATAGCGTGAAATGGCTCGGTTTCAGTTGGGAAAATGGCGGCAAGGAGCATTTGTATTACGCCAGTAACTATTTCGACAAGCTGTACGAAATGGCTGAATACCTGATCACTTCCGGCCACGCCTACGTTGATAGCCAAACTGCCGACGAGATGGCAGCCAATCGCGGTAATTTCGGCGAAGCGGGTAAGAATTCGCCTTACCGCGACCGCTCTGCCGATGAATCGCTGCAATTGTTCCGTCGCATGAAAGCCGGTGAATTCAAGGATGGCGAGCATATTGTGCGGGCCAAGATCGATATGGCTTCGCCCAACATGAATTTGCGCGACCCGGCGATTTACCGCATCCGCCACGCGCATCATCATCGTACCGGCGACAAGTGGTGCATCTATCCGATGTACGATTACACGCACCCGATTTCAGATGCGCTGGAAAACATCACGCACTCGATCTGCACGCTGGAATTCCAGGATCATCGCCCGTTCTACGACTGGGTGCTGGAGCGCTTGAGCGAAGGCGGCTTCCTGAAAAAGCCGCTGCCGCATCAATACGAGTTTGCCCGCCTGAACGTCACCTACGTCATCACCAGCAAGCGCAAGCTGCGGCAATTGATCGAAGAAGGCATTGTCGACGGCTGGGACGATCCGCGCATGCCGACCATCGTCGGAATGCGGCGGCGCGGCTTTACGCCGGAATCCTTGCAACTGTTCTGCGAGCGCACCGGCGTCACCAAGTCGGATGGCTGGATCGACATGAGTGTGTTCGAAGGCTGCTTGCGCGAAGACTTGGACCCCAAGGCACCGCGCGCAACTGCGGTGCTCAATCCGTTGAAATTAATCATCGATAATTTCCCGGCTGGCGAGACGATCGACTGCAGCTCGCCGGTACACCCGCATTTTCCAGAACGCGGGCTGCGCAATTTCCCGATCAGCAATACGCTGTGGATCGAGGCCGACGACTTCATGGAAGTGCCAACCAAAGGGTATTTCCGGTTATATCCAGGAAACAAAGTGCGCTTGCGTTACGGTTACGTGGTCGAATGCACCGGCTGCGACAAGGATGCCGACGGCAAGGTGATCGCCGTTCACTGCAACTATTTCGCCGACAGTAAAAGCGGCACCGAGGGATCGGCCAATTACAAGGTCAAGGGCAACATCCACTGGGTCAGCGCAGCGCATGCACTGGAAGCCGAAGTGCGGCTGTATGACCGTTTGTTCACCGATCCGAATCCAGATTCCGGCGGCAAAGACTTTAAATTGTCATTGAACCCGAATGCGAAGCAAGTTGTCACCGCCTACCTTGAACCGGGTATGCAAGCAGCACAAGCGGAAGAGCGTTATCAATTTGAACGACATGGCTATTTTGTCGCCGACCGCGTCGACAGCAAGCCGGGCAAACCGGTGTTCAACCGTATCGTGACCCTGAAAGATTCGTGGGCCAAATAAGGACACCTCTATAAATCTACTGCGCGATCCAATCTCGGGCCTGCCAAGGCGGGAGCATCTGCAGGCAGATGCAGTGCAGCAGGCAGGCAATAAATTGCCCGAAACCCCTGCCGAACCGTACAGTCGTACGGCTCCGCTTCTCGGCCCGACATTGAACCGCTCGCTACGATTTCTAGAGGCGCCTAAGAGCACTTCATCATGTTATAGCCGGTTACGCTTGCCACACGGCGTAGCCGGCTTCACGCAAACCGATCGCCAACTCCACTTCCATGTCGCGCGCGCCGTCGTAAGGCATCGGGTTATACATTTCATAGAGCTCAGGCAACAGGCGTAGTCCATATTCTTTCGCATATTTGTTGGACTGGATACCTGCCTTGTGCTTATCGAAGCGCAAGTCCGGGTTTAGCCCAGTCATTCCCACGTAGACACATGGCTTGCCGCCCAGGTAATCGGGATTGGCTTTCTTGAAGCCCGCCTCATGCAGGACGTCACGCGATAATTCGATTACATAGACATGATAATGATAGCGGCGCGCCATTTTCTCTGCTGGTGAAGTTTGCAGCAAGCATAGCAGCTTGTGCCACGAATGCCGGCGCCAAGCAGGTACAATGACGGCTTGCCTTCCAAATAACATGACTTTTTGCGACCATGCCCAGCCATTCAATTCGTCGCTTGATTAACCGGCGTCCGCGCCTATCCCTTGCTTCCATGGCCGGAATCGGCATCGCGATTGCGCTGCCTGAAACATGGCCGCTGCTTACGCGCCTGCTGACTGGATGGAATATTGCAGTGTGGTCGTATCTGTTCCTGATGGGATGGCTGATGTTGCGAGCCAGCCACGGCCGGGTACGTAAAATGGCGGCACAGGAAGATGAAAACGCCGCATTGATTCTGGCAGTCATGTCGATAGGCGCTGTTCTCAGCCTGGCCGCTATTTCCATCGAATTAGCCACGCTCAAGGAATTGCCCGCCGCGTTGCGTATCGGCAGATATGCATTTACCGGCGCCACGGTGCTGGGTTCATGGTTCCTGGTCGGCACGGTCTTCACGTTCCACTATGCGCATATGTTTTACCGGGCGGCTCCCGGACATTTGCCCTTGCATTTCCCTGACAATGAAACCAACCCCGATTATTGGGATTTTCTGTATTTTTCATTCACGATTGCTGTCGCCGCGCAAACCTCCGACGTTAGTGTACACACTCGCGCGATGCGCAGAATCGTACTGGCGCAATCAATCTTGAGCTTCCTGTTCAATGTCGCCATTATCGGCTTGTCAATTAATATTGCCGCCAGCCTGGTGGGTGGATAGGCCACTGGCCGCAGTGAAAACGCCAAGCCAAAGCCGAGGTAATCTGCCGATTCGCCGGCCTTTATGCTAGCCTTGCCGTTCGTTTAGCATCCCGACGCCATGTATACCCAATTTTTCAAGCTGAGCCATAGCCCGTTTTCAATCGCACCGGATCCTCGCTTCCTGTTTATGAGCGAGCGCCATCGCGAGGCGCTTGCCCATTTGTTGTATGGCGTAAGCGGCGGCGGTGGATTTGTCTTGCTGACCGGCGAAATTGGCGCTGGGAAAACCACGGTATGCCGTTGCTTCCTGGAACAAATCCCGGAAAATTGCAATGTCGGCTATATCTTCAATCCCAAGCTGACTGTCAACGAATTGCTGAAGTCGATTTGCGACGAGTTCCGCATCGACACGCAGTCCGGGAGCAGCGATCCGGCCAGTATCAAGGCCTATGTCGACGCCTTGAATGCCTTCCTGCTGCAAGCCCATGCAAACGGCAGGCATAATGTATTGATCATTGACGAAGCGCAGAGCCTGTCGGCCGAAGTGCTGGAGCAATTGCGCCTGTTAACCAATCTGGAAACCAACGAACGCAAATTACTGCAAATCATCCTGATCGGGCAACCGGAATTGCGCACCCTGCTGGAGCAACCGGAACTGAAACAACTCGCGCAACGCGTCATTGCCCGCTATCACCTGGATTCGCTGTCGCTTGCGGAGACCTCGCGCTATGTGCAACATCGGCTCGCGGTTGCCGGTATCAATGGCATTTCGCCATTGCCGCAAACACTGATGAAACCGATACACCAGCTCACGCAAGGGGTGCCGCGCCGCATCAATCTTTTGTGCGATCGCGCCTTGCTCGGCGCTTATGCAGAAGGGAAACCGACCGTCAACCGGCGCATCCTCCGCAAAGCAGCGCTCGAGGTTTTTGGCAAGCAAAAACCGGCTGTAACAAGCAGCCATCGATGGCGCTATGCAGCGTTCGGCTTGATCGGCGGCGCGGCGCTTGCCGGCGCCACCGCAGTCGCGATCATCAACCATCCGTATGCTTCAAGCAAAAGCGATCCGGCACGCCATGTTGCAGTCAGCCCGGTAACCGCTGCCGCGCTGCCGCCTCCGGTTGTCGCCAAAGCGGTAGCTGTCAGCGTTGTACCGAGCAGCTATCCGAGCTTCGATTTGAATCAGCCGCTAGCTGCGGTGTCGGCAGACTCCCAAACCGCCTATCGGCAATTGGCCAAACTATGGGGGCAGCCGCTGGCCGATGGCGATCCATGCCAGGTTTTACAGCAAGCCAACCTGCACTGCTTTGCCAGCAATAAGGGATTTGCGGAAATTCGACAACTGGATCGCCCGGCGATCCTGAGCTTGCGCGACCCCGCCGACCAACCCTATTATGCGTTGCTCACCGGATTAACCGACACTCAAGCCAACCTGATGATAGGCGGCAGTCCATATTCGGTTAGCCTGATCGCGCTGGCGCGGCATTTCCAGGGCGATTTCGTCACACTCTGGCGAGTGCCCACCGGATTTCGCGAGAAAATCAAGCGCGGCGACCAGGGGGAAGATATTGATTGGATGGGAGCGCAATTGGCGAAGCTGAATGGCGGGCCGGCACCTGCCGCCAACCAGCCCTTCGACCAGGATATGGTCCGGCAAATCAGGGAATTTCAATCGGCGCAGGGCCTGCAAGCCGATGGCGTGGCCGGTCCGAGAACGCTGATGCAGCTTAATCGCGCCACCGACAGCAATGAGCCACGCTTGCATGGCATGCTGGCTGCCGCTCCAGAATCACCACGGAAATAACGATGTCGTACATTCTTGACGCCCTGAAAAAAGCCGAATCCGAACGCAAGCTGGGTTCCGTGCCGAATGTCCACACAGCTGCGCCACATGCAGCATTGGCGAGCAATGAGCACAACTCGCGCAAATGGCTGCCGTGGCTATCGGCGGCACTGACACTGGCTATCCTGCTACTTGGCTTGGCATGGTTCCAGATTTGGCGCCAGCAAGCGCCTGCAGCGCCAAACCCGACTCCTGAGGCAGTCGCCGCGAAGACTGTGTTAGTCGACAACATCGCTCCGGTGCCCCTGCCGGTGCCAGTGCAGATAAAACCGGCACCTGTATCCACGCAGCCGGATAACAAGCCGCCACCACCGAAGCCGATCAAAACCATAGTTCCTGCGCAAGCACCCGCACCGGTTGTCAAGCACGAAGAACCGACGCCGGTAACGCAAGTTGCGACGCCCCCAGTCACGGAACCGTCCTCACCCAGCCCTCAGCCTGACGAGAATCAGCTGGGCACGATCCGCGACTTGCCGTCAAATATCAGATTGGAAATTCCGGCATTCGTCGTCAACGGGTATATTTACGCAAAAAACCCGGCGGATCGCTCGGTGCTGATCAACCAGAGATTGCTGCACGAAGGCGATCAGATCGCCCCGGAACTAACACTGGAAAAAATGATCCCAAAAGGAGCCATATTGAATTACAAGGGATACCGCTATCGGGTTACCTTCTAGCTTTAGAGCTGTCATTCATTAAACCATTTAGGAGAGAGCCATGATTTTAGAAATCGCCGACATTCGCATTCAAGCAGGTCAACAAGCCACATTCGAGACTGCCATTCAGCGCGGCTTGGAACAAGTCATCAGCAAAGCCAAGGGCTATATCTCGCACCGTGTCGAGAAATGCATCGAGACGCCAGAACGTTACGTGCTGATGATATATTGGGAAACACTGGAAAACCACACCGTCGATTTCCGCGAATCCCCAGCATTTCAAGAGTGGCGCGCTTTCGTCGGTCCATTTTTTGCTGCACCGCCAAACGTCGAGCATTTCATGCTTTTAACAAAATCGACGTAATTTCCGGTGCATAATAGATTCAGATGAATAGCAAGCTGTCATGCCGTTGTAGGACTTCTGGAACCAACATAACCGGGAGGGCCGTATGAGTAGACACAACTATCAAGTCACCCTGGACGAAGCCAGTCCAGGCATGGTGTTGTCTGAAGATCTTCTGGATACGCAAGGGAAAACCCTGCTTCCCGCCGGCACCGTGTTGAGCGAAGCCAGCATTGCCTCATTACGCCGGCGCGAAGTGGATACCTTGTCGATATTGGGCGAGGAAGTGTCGGCGATCGATAATGTCGCCGAGCTGGAACGGCAACGCCGGCGTTTGGCGAACCTCTTCAGAAAGCATGCGGAAGACGACATGGCAACTGAAATCCTCAAGCAATTCATTCATCGCTTCCGCCTCGGGGGGCAATCATGAGCATTCCCACTCCGACAGAAATTGTCCAGCGCATTCAGTTTGATGAAATCGTCATACAGATAAAAGACCTGCCTTCGCTACCGGCAATCGTGATGGAGCTGCTCAACAGCATAGAACAAGAAGATATCGACATTAACGTGCTTGCCAAAAAAGTGGCGCAAGACCAGGCGTTGACGGCCAAGACCCTACGCTTCGCGAATTCGTCGTTTTACGGCACCCCATCCAAGGTCACCACGATTCAACAGGCAATCACCTTGCTGGGCGTTGCCAACGTGCGTAATTTAATTACGGCAGCGGCCATATCGGGCAGTTTCCCCGAAAATCAGTGCGCCGGCTTCAACTTCAAGGCATTCTGGAAGCATTCAATGGCGACTGCGGTGTGCGCCAAATTGCTGGCCCGCCATTCGCGCGTCAATACCGATTATGCGTTTACCGCCGGTTTGCTGCATGACATTGGCCGACTGGTGCTGGTGACGCGTTTTCCCGAGCATTATGCGGCAGCGCTTGCCTACCGCGTTACGCATGACTGCTACATGCTGGAGGCGGAGCGCGCCGTATTGGGGATTGACCATGTGATTGCCGGACATGCGTTGGCGGTGCATTGGCATTTTTCCGAAACCATGCAACATGCGATCGTCGGCCATCACGAGCCGGAAAAGTCCGGCAGCGGAACACTGGTGTCGTTAATCCATGTCGCCAATTCCATCGTGCACGCCCTGGATTTGACCGACATCGAGGATGATTTGGTCCCGCCGATTTCGCTGGTGGCATGGAATAATCTCGGCCTGGACGAAGAAATCTACCAGCTGGTATTCCGTGAAACGGTGCTGCAGTTCGAAAAACTAAACCAGGTGCTTTAAGGTACTTTAATTTTGGAACAATTCACGACTTTCGGAAAATCCGACTACACGACTGAAAATTTGCAGCTGTTCCGGGAAGTCAACGATGTGCGCGAGTTGCTCGCCAGTTGCCCCGTCATGCGGGTCAGTTCGGGAGAAACAGTATCGGATAGCAATGACCGCGGCGGGCGGCTGTTCATCGTCCTGCGTGGCGCATTGCATGTCGAGCCGATGGCGGCACAGGGTGGCGCTGCCGACGGCTCGGCTACTAAAGTATTGCCGGGGGAATGCGTCGGTGAGCTGTCGGTGCTGGATGAAGAAACCAGCCCGTCCGTCATCACGGCGGCGCAAGCAACCGACTTGTTGATGATTGAAGCAGACCGCCTCTGGAAAATGATCGAGGAATCGAATGGCGTCGCGCGTAACCTGCTGCGATTACTGTCATTCCGGGTGCGCGCCGCCAACGCACAATTGCGGCGACGTCAAAAAGTAGGCGAATTTTATCGCCAATTATCGATCCTGGATGGCTTGACCGGACTGCACAACCGCACCTGGCTGGACGAAAATCTGCCGGCCTTGGTCATGCGCGCGCATGCCGAATGCAAACCGCTCTCGCTGGTCATGATCGATCTCGATCATTTCAAGCATTTCAATGACACCTATGGCCACCTGGCCGGCGACGAAGCGTTGAAAACTGCATCGCGCGTATTGAATAGCGCGCTGCGCCCGACCGATTTTGCGGCACGTTACGGCGGCGAGGAATTATTGGTGATTCTGCCGGACAGCAGCCAATCTGCCGGGGCCTTGGTGGCGCGACGCCTGTGCGAGCGCCTGCAGCAAGTGGCTGTGTTCGCCGACATGCGCAAGCCGCTGCCGCATGTCACGGCATCGTTTGGCGTCGCCGGCTTGTTGCCGGCACACGATGCAAGCGCTTTGCTGCGCGCCGCCGATACGGCGTTATACCGCGCCAAGGAAGCCGGCCGCAATTGCGTGGCTGAAGCAATTTGACAGGTTAAAGGGTATTTCAGCGCTTATCACATTAGTTCACATTAACTTTCGATCGTTCGCTGTAAAATGCCTATTTTGGCCAAATCTAAAGGAATAGCTCGAATGGACAGACGTAACTTCATGCGATCAGTCGCGCTCGCTACCTTGGCTGCCGGCTCCTCTTCGGCTTTTGCTGCACCATTGAAACAGAGCATGGTCAGCGTCGATAGTGAAGGTAAATCATTCGACCTTGCCAGCTATGCCGGTAAAGTCTGCCTGATCAGCTTTTTCACGGCGGATTGCAACCTCTGCTCGCATGATCTGGTGTTGATGCGTGAATTCTATGGCAATAACCGCAGCAAAAATTTCAGCATGATCGGTGTCAATATCGACGCCAGGAAGAACGATTTCACCGACTACGCCGCTTTCTTCAAGCAGGCAGTACCGGCAGAGCAACGCTTCCCGCTGGTTTGGCGCAACAATCCGCAGCATGCCGATACGTTTGGCCCGATCAACAAGCAACCGACGCATTTCGTATTAGATAAAAAGCAAGAACAAGTGTTCAAGCGCGAAGGCACCTTCCAACCGGAAGACTGGGATCAGCTTTGGACAAAATTGGCCTGATAATATCCTCCATTTCTGCTTGACCTAGGCTCCGTCCCATACGGAGCCGTTCACCGCTGCATTGCCCACCATGTCTACCCACACCTTCCTTTGGCACGATTACGAAACCTTCGGCGCCCTCGCACGCCGCGACCGGCCTGCGCAGTTTGCAGCCATCCGCACGGATGCCGAATTAAATGAAATCGGCGATCCGATCATGCATTATTGCCAGCCGGCGCCGGATTTCCTGCCCGACCCGGTAGCGTGCCTGATCACCGGGATCACGCCCCAAGTGTGCCTGCAGCGCGGGCTGCCGGAATACCGGTTCGCGGCAGTGATCGAGCAGGCGATGGCGCAGACCGGCACCATTGGCGTCGGTTACAACACCATCCGCTTCGACGACGAAATCACGCGCTTCATGTTTTGGCGTAATTTGATCGACCCATACGCACGCGAATGGCAAAACAGTTGCGGTCGCTGGGATATCCTCGACATGGTACGCACCGCGTATGCGCTGCGTCCCGATGGGATCGAGTGGCCCACGCATGACGATGGCCGCGCCAGTTTCAAGCTGGAGCAACTCAGCGCCGCCAACGGCATCGGCCACGAGGCTGCCCATGAAGCACTGTCTGACGTGCGAGCGACGATCGCCCTGGCGCGCTTGATCCGCGAGCGCCAGCCCAAATTATTCGATTTCTGTCTTGGCTTGCATAAAAAAGAGCGCGTTTCCGACGAGATAAACTTGCAGCAACCACGGCCGCTATTGCACGTTTCCGGCATGATACCGGTCGAACGCGGTTGCGTGACGCTGGTTTGGCCGCTGGCGGTGCATCCGACCAACAAGAATGAAGTCATCGTCTGGGACCTGGCCTGCGATCCGCGCGAGCTGACGGCATTGGATGCCGACGCCATCCGCACCCGCATGTTCAGCAAAGCCGATGCATTGCCGGAAGGTGTATCGCGGCTGCCGATCAAGACCGTCCATTTGAACAAGTCGCCGATCGTGATCGGCAACGTCAAACCTTACCTACCTATCCTCGAACAGAAATGGGGGCTGGATGTCGCTGCCGCCATGCGGCACGCAGAATATGCCGCTGCCTTACCTAATCTGTCGGCCGTATGGAACAATGTATTCAAACGCCCCAACGAAGCCGCACCCGATGTCGACGAAGACTTGTACGGCGGCTTTGTCGGCAATAATGATCGCCGCCTGCTGAATCAATTGCGACGCCTGACCCCTGAACAATTGGCAAAGACTTCGGCCGGATTCGACGACAGCCGGCTGGAAGAACTTCTGTTTCGCTATCGCGCGCGCAATTTCCCGACCACGTTGAACGACACAGAACAACTACGTTGGCAGGAACATCGCGCTGCCCGTTTATTCGAAGGCGCTGGCGGAGCACGCACGGTGGATCAGCTCAGCAATGAAATCGACCAACTGTCCGAAACCGCTGACGAGCAAGGCGAGTCCATATTGGGCGAGCTATACGACTATGCTGAAATGATCCTGCCGACACGAAATTAAACGCTTATCGAACGCTTGTTAAATGCTTATTACACTCTGATAACACCCCAAAATTTCCGCAAATAAATCTTGTTGCGATGCAGAATTTTTAGTTTACAATTCGGTTTCCGCAATGGACTAACCGTTGCCGCATGGAAATTTCCGTAGTCCGATAGCTTTCTGACACATCAGTTGTCAACCTTCCCATCTAGGGGTAAATCATCATGTTTGCAAAATGCAAAGCGTTTATCAGCTTGGTCGCCGTATGCGCGACGTTTACGGCGAACGCAGCCGACATTACCGGCGCCGGCTCTTCAGCCGCCAAGCCGCTGTATACCTTGTGGTCAGATTTTTATAGCAAAACCGGCAATCCCAAACTTAGCTATCAGCCGGTAGGTTCGTCCGCCGGCATCAAGCAAATCAAGGAAAAATCGGTCGACTTTGGCGCCAGCGACGTTGCCATGTCCGCCGAGGACTTGAAAACATTCAAGATGATCTGCTTCCCGAGCGCGATCTCCGGCGTCGTGCCAGTCATCAATTTGCCAGGGATCAGACAAGGTGAACTGCAACTCACGGGCGAAGTCCTCGCCGACATTTTTTCGCGCAAGATCACCAAATGGAACGATCCGGCCGTGGCCGCTTTGAATCCAGGTGTCGCGCTGCCGAAGATTGCCATCGTTGCGGTCGTGCGCCAGGACGGTTCCGGCACCACCTATAATTTCACCGATTACCTGAGCAAGGCAAGCCATGCCTGGAAAGATACCTACGGCAAGAATTTTACTATTGCATGGCCCGGCGATGACACACAAGTCAAAGGCAGCAGCGGCATCGTAACCGCAGTCAAGCAAACCGCCGGCGCAATCGGCTACGTCGACTATAACTATGTCGCACAAGACAAGTTGACTTACGCAAAGGTGCAGAATCGCGATGGCAAATTTGTGGCCCCGACCGGCGAAGGATTCGCTTCCGCATTGAGCAACAGCTCTTGGCAAACCCGCGCAACGTTCGAAGAAATGCTCACCGACAAGCCAGGTCCCCATACCTGGCCAATCACGATGGGCACCTTCGTCATCGTGCCGCAAACGGCCAACGACCCAGACCGCATGATTGCCACGCTCAAGTTCTTTACCTGGGCATTCCTGAAGGGTGACACATTGGTCGACAATATCGATTTCGTGCGCCTGCCGGATCGCGTCCAAGCACGGATTTATAACGAATTCACGCAGATTACCGACAGCAATGGCAAGCCATTGAAATGGACTATGCAGTAACATTAAGCAGAGCCCCAGGCACTAACGGCCAGTCCGTTAGGTAAGGCAGGCTATCACTGCGCAGGCACCTTGTTAGCGATTTGCTTATTTCGCTTGCCAGAGGTGCTTCGCAGATAATCCCCATCAATAAATATTTTCAATTAGGCAACCTTTTCCAAAGGTCAGCTTGACCTGGAAAAGTATTGCTCTCAGCGTTACGCTCGCGTTTGCCGCCCAATACCGAAAAAAGCTGCTGATAATACTCACGGAGAATTGATCAAAGTGAGGTATCGATGCGCATAAATTTTCCGACACAGTTGAGACCTCATGCTTTTGGACGCATAATGAATCGATAACTTGATCGCAGGACAAGCTGGAAAGGACAAGCCGCATGGCAAAATCGAATGGCACCAGTGTACTCATCATCGACGACAATGAGACGACGCGCTCAATGTTGCGCATGATCATTCAGGGCGAAACTTACCATGTGGTTGGCGAAGCCAACAATGGCGCCTCGGGCTTGGAACGCGCGCGCAAACTGCGCCCCGATATCGTATGCCTCGACATCGTCATGCCGGATTCCGATGGCTTGGAAGTCCTCGCCGAGATCAAGCA
>Ga0302315_10003091_pt1 | contig 15271 bp, 12 predicted proteins | sample III_Palsa_N3_1_FD_200532 | JGI IMG/M metagenome (GOLD analysis project Ga0302315, IMG submission 200532) | Peat permafrost microbial communities from Stordalen Mire near Abisko, Sweden - III_Palsa_N3_1 | ecosystem: Environmental > Terrestrial > Soil > Palsa > Peat permafrost | place: Sweden... | reverse complement strand
AGAAACCGAACAGGCCTTGCACCAGCGGCCATTTCAGGTTGAGCAAGGCCGGCAACTTCTTGCTGCGTATGAGATCGCACTCGCAGCCAAGACCAACCGGCCGCAATAGCAACACCCAGCATTTTGTAAAAATGATGTCTCTGATGGAATAGCGAGAAATAACATGATCAATAACACCTGCCAACGCGCCAATTGCTCCGGCGCGATAGTCGATGGAATTTGCGAAGATTGCGGCAGAGCGCCGGTGGGGCAAAGTTTGCTGGCGACTGTCGCCGCCACCACGACCAGTGCAGGTTCGGCACGCACCGCCAGCGCCACTAGCAATTCGGGCCGCGTCGGCAGCCGGCGCCTAAGCAGCCGCTCCAGTCGCGGCAGCAGCACGCGACGGCAGGCGCTCGGTGGCGGCCTGGTTTCGCTACCGCCGCAGGCCAGCCAAGACCCGCTCAAGTTGTTGATGGTCAATCCGGAAGTGCCGGAGCGTAAGCGCCGCTGCCCCGGCTGCGATGCCAAGGTCAATCGCATCAAGGGTTTTTGCCCGGAATGCGGCGCCGAGTATAACTTCTCGCCCTCGCTGAAAGCCGGTGATCTGGTCAATGGCAAATTCGAAGTCAAAGGCCCGATCGCATTCGGCGGATTGGGCTGGATTTACCTGGCCTGGGATCAGGGGCTGGGGCGCTGGGTGGTATTGAAGGGATTGCTGAACGCCAAGGATGAAGCCAGCGCAACCGCTGCGGTGGCTGAGCGCCAATTCCTGGCGGCGGTCAAGCATCCGAAAATTGTCGGCATCTACGACTTCATCAACCATGGCGGCGAAGGTTTCATTGTCATGGAGTATGTCGGCGGCCGCACCATCGACAGCATGTGGAAGGAACGCGGGGCATTACCGGTGGAAGAAGCGATTGCCTACGTATTGGGTATCTTGCCCGCATTCTCTTACCTGCATGCGCACGGCTTCGTGTATTGCGACTTCAAGCCGGACAATTTCATGCTGGAAGATGACGACGTCAAGCTTATCGACATGGGCGGCGTGCGGCGCATCGACGATCCCAACGGCGATATCTTCGGCACCAAGGGCTATATGGCGCCGGAAGCATCCGACAATCCGGTCGCCGTGTCGGACCTGTACACGGTGGGGCGCGCACTCGCCGTGTTGGTGCTGAACTTCAAATACCAGACTACCTACGAAAATTCGTTGCCGACTCCGGCTGAGTACCCGCTGCTGGCGGAACATGATGCGCTGTATCGTTTCCTGTTGCGCGCCACCCATCAAGACCCGGACCAGCGCTTCCAGTCAGCCGATGAAATGGCCGATCAACTGTATGGCGTGCTGCGTGAAATCGTGGCACTGAAAAGCGACTCCAAGCCGGCCGAAAGCCGGGTATTTACTTCCGACAACCTGCTGGATGTGGACGATGAGGAAGGTACGCAAAAACCGCTGGTGCGTATCCTGCCGACCTTGAAGGTTGATGTCGGAGATGGTGCCGCCAACGAGTTATTGCGTTTGGCAGCGGTGATTGACCCCGCCAAACGCGCAGCCGCATTGCAGCAGCTCGCCGGCAAAATGAAGCATTCGGTCGAAGCGCGTTTGCGCCATGCCGACGCCTTGATTGCGATTGGTGAAGTGGCGGCAGCCAACGCCATTCTTCATCAAATCGAACAAGAAGATGCCTTCGATTGGCGAGTGAACTGGTATCGCGGCAAAGCCGCATTGGTCGCCGGAAAATATGCGGAAGCCAACATCGCATTTGATAAAGTGTACTTCGAAATGCCGGGTGAAATTGCGCCGAAACTGGCGATTGCATTCGCCGCCGAGGCAGCTGGAAATACTGAAACGGCGCAACGCTTTTATTGGCGCGTCGCCAAAACCGATCCGGCCCTCACTAGCGCCTGCTTCGGATTGGCGCGTTGCTTCAATGCGAAAGGAGAACTTGGCAGTTCCGTCGCGGCCCTAGGGCTGGTCCCACCTGGCCATAGCCTGTACACGCAGGCGAAAATCTGTTCCGCCCGCTTGTTACTGGGCACGGGGCAAAAATTCGACGATAGCTTATTGGATCAAACCGCAGCGACGATCGAGGCGATTGCGAGCGAAGGCGGCTTGGTGCATCAACTTGCCGCCCGCTTGCTGTCGCATGCGCTGATGCTGATCAATCGCGGCACCACCAAGGAAGACCGGCAACGCAAACTGCTGGGGCACCCGGTCGCGGTGCAGTCGCTGCGCGCCGCTGCGGAAGCGGAATATCGGCAGGCGGGTCGTTATGCGAATAACGCCGCTGAAAAAATACTCTGGGTTGACCTTGCGAACAAGATACGTCCGCGTACCTTGATTTGAGTTGGCAATTAAGAAGGTTCATCCGGGTATTTTGTAGGTCAATAATATTGGGAGCGTTATTTAACCCTCTGTCATTCCCGCGAAGGCGGGAATCCATAGGGTGTTCGCTCTACCCAACTCACTATGGGTTCCCGCCTTCGCGGGAACGACGGGGAACTTAATTACTCAACCTGAGCGAATGCGTATCCTTACCCACAAAAAGTCAGAAAAGCCATTAAAAAAGGGGCAGTAATCTGCCCCTTCCTTTACTCAGTCAACCTTGTGCACCTTACACCACAGCGCCGCCAGTCGTATCTTTTTCCTTGATCGGCTTGATCAAGTCTTCACGCTTGACGCCCAGCCACATGGCGACGGCGGCGGCAACGAACACCGACGAATAGATACCGAATAAGATACCGATGGTCAGCGCGATTGCGAAATTGTGGATGGTCTGGCCGCCGAACAACAGCATCGACAACACCATCATCTGCGTACATCCGTGGGTGATGATGGTACGGGAAATGGTGCTGGTAATCGCGTTGTTGATCGCCTCGGTCACAGTCGCTTTGCGCAGCTTGCGGAAGTTTTCACGAATCCGGTCAAAAATAACCACGGACTCATTGACCGAGTAACCCAGCACCGCCAGCACACCGGCCAATACCGAGAGCGAAAATTCCCAGCGAAAGAAAGCGAAGAAACCAAGAATGATCACCACGTCATGCAAGTTGGCGATAATCGCGGCGACCGCAAACTTCCATTCAAAACGAAACGCGAGGTAAGCCATCACGCCCAGCACCACCGCCAGCAAAGCCTTCAAGCCATTGGTGAACAGCTCCTTGCCGACCTGGGCGCCGACCAGCTCGACACTTTGCTTCACCACTGGCTCGTTCTTGGCCGCATCGTGACAAACCTGGGATTTATCGCTTAGCTGTTCCATCACGCCTGACTGCGCCTGGCACAAGCTGTTGAATACCGCTTGCGCCAATGCATCGCCATCCTTGCCTTCCTTGGCCGGCAAACGGATCAATACATGTTCTGCCGTGCCGAACTGCTGGATCACGGCGTCGCTGTACCCGATTTCGGCCAGCGTCTTCTGGATTGCTTCGTTATCGGCCGGCTTCTTGTAGACCACTTCGATCGCCGTACCGCCGGTAAATTCGATCGAGTAATTCAAATTGTTTTTCCACAGGAAGAACACGGCTGCGACGAATGTGATGGCTGAAATCACATTGAAGATCAGCGCGTGCTTCATGAACGGAATATCTTTTTTGATGCGGAAAAATTCCATGTTAAATCCAGTTATTCGTTAGTTATCGGACAAACTGCTTGTCAACCTGAGGGCTTGCATCGCCGTCAGGTTTCCTTCGGTTTCCAGATTTGACCGATTTTTACGCTGGTCAGCTTCTTCTTGCGGCCGTACCAAAGGTTGACCACGCCACGCGATACAAACACTGCCGAGAAAATCGAAGTCATGATACCGAGGCAATGCACGATCGCAAATCCGCGGATAGCGCCCGAACCGAAACTCAGCAAGGCCAGACCGACGATCAGGGTAGTGATGTTCGAGTCGAGAATGGTGGCCCAGGCGCGGTCGAAACCATTGGCAATCGCCGCCTGCGGCGTGTTACCGGCACGCAGTTCTTCGCGAATCCGCTCATTGATCAGCACGTTGGCATCAATCGCCATACCGAGTGCCAGGGCAATCGCCGCCATACCAGGCAAGGTCAGGGTCGCTTGCATGCCGGACAACAGGCCGACCAGCAGCAACAAGTTGATCGCCAGCGCCAGGACGCTGAAGAAACCGAATACCATGTAATAAAAAATCATGAAAGCCGCAATGGCCGCGAAACCATAGAGGGTCGAATCGAAACCCTTTTTGATGTTTTCCTCCCCAAGCTGCGGACCAACCGTGCTTTCGGCAATGATTTCCATTGGCGCCGCCAAGGCTCCGGCACGCAGCAGCAACGCTAGGTCACGCGCGCCTTCCATCGTGCGCTGTCCGGTGATGACGAAGGTCGAGCCCAATTCCGCTTGAATTGTCGCGACGATCAACACTTCTGCCTGCTCTTTGCCGTTCTTGTTTTCGAACAGCACCATCCCCATTTGCTTACCAATCTTGCCACGGGTCGCTTCCAGCATTTTATGGCCGCCTTCACTATTGAGGCTGATATCGACTGTGGGCAAACCATTCTGGCGGTCAGGGCGCGCATCGGCGGAGGTAATATAGTCACCGGTCAAAATCGGATCCTTATACAAGACCACCGGTGCATCACGTCCGCTAGTAAACAGCACTGATCCAGGCGGTATGGCTGCAGTAGTTTCCGTGCCGCGGACAATGCTTTCATCTGCCATGTGAATTTCCAGCGTCGCAGTGCGGCCAATGATGGCCTTGGCATGCGCCACATCGACCACGCCTGGCAACTCGACCACGATGCGATCTGCGCCCTCGCGCTGAATCACCGGCTCAGTCAAGCCCAGCTCGTTGATACGCTTGGACAGTGTAATCATGTTCTGTCCCACCGCTTCGTCGATCGCTTCTTTCTGTTTCTGCGGACTGGTAGTTGCCAGCAGAGTCAAGTCGTCGGCGGCGCCAGCCAAAGTCAAGGTCAAGTCCGGCATTTGCGAGGACAGCACATCCTTGGCTTTCAAGCGTGTTTCCTCATCGCGGAATTTGATTTCCAGTCCGGCGGCGGAAGCGGTAATCCCCGAGTGACGAACGCTCTTGTCATGCAGCAGCGTCCGCACACTGGCTTCCTGGCCTTCCAGGCGCTTTTTCAAATAGGTCGCAGTATCAACCTGCATCAGGAAGTGCACGCCGCCGCGCAAATCAAGGCCACGCGACATGGGCCGCGCATTCAGTGCCTGCAACCAGGCTGGCGTATTCGGCAGCGAATTGAACGTTACGTTATAGGTGTTATCGTTGGCGTCCGGATTCAACTCCTTTTCCAGCAAGCTCTTGGCTGCAAACTGCGAGTTGATATCGGCGAAACGCACCCGTACCGACCCTTGCGAGCCGCTCGCATCGAATTGTGCGGCATCCGATTTGATGCTGCCCTTTTTCAGGATTTGATCGACGCGGTCGACCATGCTTGAGTCCACCTTGATAGTGGCTTTATCACTGGTGACCTGAAGCGCCGGGGCTTCGCCAAACAAATTCGGCGCCGTGTACAACGCCCCCAACGCCACTGCAACGACGATGAGGATGTATTTCCAAAGAGGGTAACGATTCATATTGATTCAGCGTTTAAGGTAGGTCGGCAGGCAAAGTGGTCGCTTTTGCATCGAACAATGTGGGCTTACAAGGCCTTGATGCTGCCTTTTGGCAACAGCAGGGTAATCGAGCTTCTCTGGATCAGAACTTCGGTACCGGTTGCAATTTCCAGCGTGATGTAGGCATCGCCGACTTTGACGATCTTGCCCAGGATACCGCCGGCTGTGACGACTTCATCACCTTTTGCCAACGCATCCATCATGGCTTTCAATTCTTTTTGACGCTTCATTTGCGGACGGATCATCACGAAATACATCGCGACCACCATCAAACCAATAATGAGGAAATCCGGGCGTTGCATAATTGCGTCAAAACCGCCGGCTGTATCGGCGTAAGCATTGGTAATGAACACGAGGTGCTCCTAGTTGTAAGATTAAATAACCGGGCATTTTAGCATTGGTAGGCGACTTTACGGCTATTCCAGCCTATTGCGGCCCTATTAGCCTATGCATGCCTATACGCCACGGCTGCGTTCATTGTTAAATTGCACAACATATGCCTGAAATTGCCCGGCATCAATCGCTGCGCGCATCTCCCGCATCAATTGCAGGTAATAGTGCAAATTGTGGATAGTATTCAAACGCGCGCCTAAAATTTCACCGGTTCGATGCAAATGATGCAAGTAGGCACGGGAGAAATGGCGACAAGCGTAGCAATTACAAGTCTCGTCTAACGGCTGCGTGTCATCTTTATAACGCGCATTCTTGATTTTCAGGTCGCCAAAGCGGGTAAACAGCCAGCCGTTGCGGGCATTGCGGGTCGGCATCACGCAATCGAACATATCGACGCCGTTGGCCACGCCCGCTACCAAGTCTTCCGGCGTACCGACGCCCATCAGATAATGCGGCTTGTCCGCTGGCAAGCGCGGACCGATATGCGCCAGCACGCGCATCATGTCTTCCTTCGGCTCGCCGACCGACAAACCGCCGATGGCAACGCCGTGGAAATTGATTTCTTCCAGCCCGGCCAGCGATTCGTCGCGCAAATGCTCGAACATGCCGCCTTGCACGATGCCGAACAAGGCATTCGGGTTTTCGCCGCCCTTGAATTCATTTTGCGAGCGCTTGGCCCAGCGCAGCGACATCCGCATCGAGCGCGCCGCCTCGTCTTCGGTAGCCGGACGGCCATCGATTTCATAAGGCGTGCATTCGTCGAATTGCATGACGATGTCGGAATTCAGCGAACGCTGGATTTGCATCGAGATTTCGGGCGAGAGAAACAGCTTGTCGCCATTGATCGGCGACGCAAATTTGACGCCTTCTTCGGTGATCTTGCGCATCGCGCCCAGCGAAAACACCTGGAAGCCACCGGAATCAGTCAAGATCGGCTTGTCCCATCCCATGAAGCGATGCAGGCCGCCGAACTTATCGAGAATGTCGGTACCGGGGCGCAGCCACAAATGGAAGGTGTTGCCGAGGATGATTTGCGCATCGATATCGTTCAATTCCAGCGGCGACATCGCCTTGACCGAACCATAGGTGCCAACCGGCATGAAGATCGGCGTTTCCACCACGCCGTGATTCAAGGTGAGGCGGCCGCGACGCGCTTTACCGTCGGTTTTCAGGAGTTCATATTTCATTTGGCGTGAGTATTTTGGTTAGTCAGTAACATCGCATCACCATAGCTGAAAAAGCGATAGCGCTGTGCAATGGCATGGGCATAGGCGTTATGGATGGCGTCATACCCGGCGAAGGCGGAAACCAGCATCAATAGTGTCGATTTCGGCAGGTGGAAGTTGGTGATCAGGCGATTTATGGTCTTGAACGTATAGCCTGGCGTGATGAACAAGGCAGTATCGGCACTGCCGGCTTGCAGCGTCCCGCTTTGCGAGGCCGATTCGAGCGCGCGCAAGCTGGTGGTGCCGACCGCCACCACTGCGCCGCCAGCTGCCTTCGTCTCCCGCACCGCGTCGACCGTGACGGTGGATATCGTGTACCACTCGCTGTGCATCTTGTGTTCGCTCAGGTTTTCGGTGCGCACTGGCTGGAAGGTGCCGGCGCCGACATGCAAGGTAACATAGGCAAATTGCACACCTTTGGCGGTGAGCCGATCCAGCAGGGCTTGGTCGAAATGCAGCCCTGCGGTTGGTGCTGCAACTGCGCCCGGTGTTTTTGCGTAGACAGTTTGATAGCGCTTTTCATCGAAGGCATCGGCGGCATGATCGATGTAAGGCGGCAAAGGCAAGCGACCGTAGGTGTCGATCAATTCGAACACATCATCAGGAAAACTCAGCGTGTAAAACTCGCCGGCGCGTTCGCCGACCACTACGTCAAAACTCTCAGCCAGACGTATCACTGTACCAGCTGGAGGCGATTTCGAAGCCCGCACTTGTGCATGGACGGTGCGCGTATCGAGTACCCGCTCTACCAATACTTCTACCTTGCCGCCGGTCTCCTTGACGCCGAAAAAGCGCGCTTTCAATACCCGTGTGTCGTTAAAGACCAGCAAATCGCCAGCCGATAATTGGTCGACGATGTCGGCGAAGGCGCGATCATGCAATTGCGCGCCATCAACGTGCAACAAACGCGAGGCGCTGCGCTCAGGTAATGGAGTTTGCGCAATCAATTCTTGCGGCAAATCGAAATCAAAATCGGAGAGTGAATACATGGGGTGAAAAAGTCGATAGGTAGCGGCACTGGCCCTGGGCGTGCCGGAGCGTCATGCATGCCGAAAAACCAAGTCTTGGTTTTAACGACGCAGACACTAAGAAAACCGGGTATTTTACGCCTTGCCGCCCACTTCCCCAAATACGCAGCGCGCATAACCGTCGAAACGATTGCAGAAAGTACCATCGATCAAGGTTTTTTGTGATTGAAACGGCATCATTGATCGCAATGCTGTATTTTTATACAGTACAATTGCTCTATGGTTAAATCCAAGAAAATATCCGCCGCCTCCTCAGCCACGCCGCGTACGCGCTTGGAAAAGATCAATGACAAGCTGATCAAGCTGGGGCTGCGTTCGGATATGGATTTGGTATTGCATTTGCCGATGCGCTACGAAGACGAAACCCAGGTATTTCCGATCCGCCAAGCGGCAATGACGAGCAGTTCGGCGCAAGTCGAGGGCGTCGTCACCGCATGCGAGGTGCAATTTCGTCCGCGCCGCCAACTCGTGGTTACGATTACCGACGACTCCAGCCAACTGGTGATGCGCTTCCTCAATTTTTACGGCAGCCAAACCAAGCAATTGGCGGAGGGCACGCGGGTGCGCGCACGCGGCGAGGTACGACAAGGCTTTTTCGGCGCCGAGATGGTGCACCCGATCTATAAAGTCATTTTGGAAGGCGCGCCGCTGCCTACTGTGTTGACGCCGGTTTATCCCGCCGGCGAGGGTTTGTCGCAAGCGGTGTTGCGCAAGTTGATCAGCGAAGCGATGGCGCGCATTCATTGGCAGGACACGTTGTCTGAGCAATTACGCGCGTCACTGAAATTGCCGGCCTTCGAGCCTTGCGTGCGCTTGCTGCACAACCCGCCAGTCGATGTCGATGACGGGGCGCTGGAAGATCGCTCCCATCCAGCCTGGGTCAGGATGAAGTTCGACGAATTGCTGGCGCAGCAGTTGTCATTAAAACGTGCACAAGCCGCCCGGCGCGCCAAGGGGGCAGCAGCGTTGCCGACTATCGGCAAACTTTCTACCGACTTTCTGACCACGCTGCCGTTTCAATTGACCGCAGCCCAGCGGCGCGTGCTGGAGGAAATTCGCACCGATCTGCGCGCCGACTATCCAATGCAACGCTTGCTGCAAGGCGATGTCGGCAGCGGCAAGACCGTGGTGGCGGCGCTAGCAGCGGCACAGGCGATCGATAGCGGTTTCCAGGCAGTGTTGATGGCACCAACCGAAATCCTGGCCGACCAGCATTTCCGCAAGATCGCTGCCTGGATGGAGCCTTTAGGCGTCAAGGTAGCTTGGCTCACTGGCAGCCTGAAGAAAAAAGAAAAGACCGAGGCACAGGTCTTGATTGAGTCCGGCGAAGCGCAATTGGTGATCGGTACTCATGCGTTGATCCAGGAAGCCGTGCAATTTGCCAAGTTGGGCCTGGTGATCGTGGACGAACAACATCGCTTCGGAGTTGGTCAGCGTTTGGCATTGCGCAATAAAGGGCTGGATACCGGTAGCGCCCTCGATGGCCAGAAAACCGTGCCGCATCAATTGATGATGTCGGCCACGCCGATTCCGCGCACCCTGGCGATGACCTATTACGCCGACCTCGAAGTCTCGGTGATCGACGAATTGCCGCCCGGCCGCACGCCGATCGCCACCCGCGTGATCGATCAGGATCGGCGGGAGGAAGTGATCGAGCGGGTCCATGCCGCAGCGCTGGAGGGGCGCCAGGTGTATTGGGTCTGCCCATTGATCGAGGAATCGGAGGCCTTGCAATTGCAAACTGCGACCGATACCCATGCCACGCTAATGGCCGCCCTGCCGGATCTGCAAGTCGGCTTGGTGCATGGGCGCATGAAACCGCTGGAGAAGCAGCAAGTCATGGAGGCCTTTACGCGCAAGGAAATTCATGTGCTGGTGGCCACCACCGTGATTGAAGTCGGCGTCGATGTGCCGAATGCCTCGCTGATGGTGATCGAACACGCGGAACGCTTCGGCCTGTCGCAGCTGCACCAGCTGCGCGGGCGGGTCGGGCGCGGCGCGACTGCCAGTGCCTGCCTGTTGCTGTATCAAAGCCCGCTGGGGCTAACCGCCAAGCAGCGCTTGCGCACCATGCGCGAAACCACGGATGGCTTTGAAATCGCCCGTACCGATTTGCAGATCCGCGGGCCGGGTGAGTTTCTCGGCGCCCGTCAATCGGGACAAGCCATGCTGCGGTTCGCCAATCTGGAAACCGATCAATGGCTGGTCGACAAAGCACGCGATGCGGCGCATAAGCTGCTGCATGAAGACCCTGCCACTGTAGAGGCCCATCTGGCACGTTGGCTGGGGTCGCGCGAAGATTTCCTCAAGGTTTAAGCAGCTTCGTTCGGCCTTGTAACGCAGACAATCCCGGTAAGCTATAAAATACCGCACCAGGCCTTTCAAGTTCGGAATCCAGCATGACGCTTACAGAGCTCAAATATATCGTCGCGGTCGCCCGCCAAAAGCATTTCGGCCATGCGGCAGAAGCTTGCTACGTGGCGCAACCGACCCTGTCGGTTGCCATCAAAAAGCTGGAGGATGAGCTGGGCGTGATCATTTTCGAACGCGGCGGCACGGAAATTTCAACGACGCCGCTGGGCGCGCAAATCGTCGCCCAAGCTGAGCGGGTATTGGAACAAACCGCCGCCATCAAGGAAATTGCGAAACAAAATAAAGATCCGTTGGTAGGCCAATTCCGCCTCGGCATCATCTACACCGTAGCGCCTTATCTATTGCCGCAACTGGTCAAGAACATGATCGAGCGCGTGCCGCAAATGCCGCTGATCCTGCAGGAAAACTTCACAGTACGCTTGCTCGAATTGCTGCGCCAGGGGGAGCTGGACGCGGCCATCATGGCCTTGCCGTTCCCGGAACAAGGTTTGATGGTGCAACCGTTATACGATGAACCGTTCGTGGTGGCATTGCCCAAGAGCCATGCATGGGCCGATCACGCGACCATCGAGGCGCAAGACTTGAAGTCCGAGACCATGCTATTGCTCGGCAACGGCCATTGCTTCCGCGATCAGGTGCTGGAAGTGTGCCCCGAAATGTCGCGCTTTTCGACCACCGGCGACGGCATCGCCCGCACTTTCGAAGGTTCGTCGCTGGAAACCATCCGCCATATGGTGGCGTCGGGCATCGGCATCACGGTCCTGCCGCAAGCTTCGGTCCCGAATATGCATGCCAAGGATGGCATGCTGCGCTATGTGCCGTTCGCCAACCCGGCGCCATCGCGCCGCGTAGTGATCGCCTGGCGCAAGAGCTTCACGCGCAGCAGTGCAATCGAGGCGGTGCGGCAAGCGGTGCTGGCTTGCGAATTGCCGGGTGTCGCGATGCTGGATGAAGCACCGGTGTCCGAAGGCTGAACCGTCTCAACATTCGAAACAGCGAAATACAAACTGCCGCAATGAATCGCCTCAAACTTTATATACAGCTCACCCGCCTTAATAAACCGATCGGCATCGTGCTGCTATTGTGGCCGACTCTCGGCGCGCTGTGGCTGGCATCGGATGGACACCCAGGTTGGAGCTTGGTTGCGATCTTCACCTTCGGCACGATATTGATGCGCTCCGCCGGTTGCGCCATCAATGATTTTGCCGATCGCGATTTCGACAAGCACGTCAAGCGCACCGCCGAGCGCCCGCTGACCAGCGGCAGGCTGGCGCCGTGGGAGGCGGTGGCAGTCGCCGCAGTGCTGGCAGTGATCTCGTTCGGGCTGATCCTGCCGCTTAATCCATTGACCAAGCAGCTATCGGTGGCGGCCGTATTGATTGCCGCCAGTTATCCGTATTTCAAGCGATTCTTCGCGATTCCCCAAGCTTACCTCGGTATCGCATTCGGATTCGGCATACCGATGGCTTTCGCCGCCGTGCAGAACGCGATTCCGGCCAGTGCCTGGATACTACTAGGAGCCAATATCTTGTGGGCGATTGCCTACGACACCGAATATGCGATGGTCGATCGCGACGACGATTTGAAAATCGGCATCAAGACCTCTGCCATTACCCTTGGGCGTTTCGATGTGCTGGCAGTCATGCTGTGCTACGCGATCAGCGGATGCATTGCCTTGGCAGTCGGCTGGCAATACGGTTTGCACACCTGGTTCCTCGGTGGCTTGCTACTTGCCGCTGGCTGCGCTCTCTATCATTTCACACTGATTCGCGAACGCGAGCGCCTGCGCTGCTTTGCCGCCTTTCGCCACAACAACTGGTTGGGTGCAGCAGTATTTGCGGGAATCGCACTGAACTTCGCACTCCCGTAATCAAGCGCTAGCGACCGAACTCGTCACCCAATTCCTTGCCGCGCTGTGCCGCCGCATGCAGCGCCCGCACGATACTCTCTTTGACACCGCTGGCATCCATGCTGGTCAGGGCCGCATAGGTGGTGCCGCCCTTGGACGTCACGCGCTCGCGCAATAGCGAGACCGGCTCGGTGGCTTGTGCCGCCAGTTGTGATGCGCCAACAAACGTGGCAATCGCCAATTGCGTACCCTGCTCGGCGGTCAAACCCATTTCCTGCGCCGCCTGTTGCATCGCCTCGATGAAGTAAAACACATAGGCGGGGCCGCTACCGGAGACGGCAGTGACCGGATCGATCAAGGCCTCGTCGTCGAGCCATACCGTGGCGCCGACAGAACGCAGGATGGCATCCGCGATCTCGCGTTGCGGCGGCCTGACACCGGCCATCGCCACCATGCCGGCAATGCCTTGCCCGATCAACGCCGGTGTATTCGGCATGCTGCGCACGATGGCTTGATGCCCGTTCAGCCAGCGCGATAAATCCACTGCGCGTATACCGGCGGCAATCGACAAGATCAGTTGTGTGCCGATCTGCGGCGCCAAGGCTGCAGCCACTTCCTTCATCTGTTGCGGCTTGATCGCCAGCACGATGACGTCGGCATTCGCAACACCGGCATCGATCCGGTCAGACGTGACGACACCGAACTGCTGGTTCAATTTCGCCAAGGCATCGGCATTCGGATCTATGACACGAATATTTGCCGCTGCGGTAAGTTTGTCGGCCAAACCGCCGATCAGGGCAGCTGCCATATTACCGCCACCGATGAAACAGATTTTCAAGTCGCTTTTCATGTTCTTTTCCCAAAAATAGCCGTGCCCACCCGGACGATGCTGGCACCCTCGGCGATCGCCGCGTCCATGTCGGCCGACATACCCATCGATAAGGTATCCAGAGTGATGCCTTGTGCACGCAAGGCATCATAAAGTTGATGTAATTGGCGAAATGGCATGCGCTGCTGCTCAAACGTCGCGGATTGCTCCGGAATCGCCATTAGGCCGCGCAAGCGCAGGCGCGGCACGACCGCCACTGCCTGCGCCAGCGATATCAACTGATCGGGCGCTACGCCGCTTTTGCTTGCCTCTCCGCTAACGTTGACTTGCAAACACACATTGATCGGTGGCAAATGGCTGGGCCGCTGCTCGGCCAAACGATGGGCGATCTTTTCACGCTCTATCGAATGCACCCAATCAAAGTTTTCGGCAATCTGGCGAGTCTTGTTACTTTGAATCGGGCCGATAAAGTGCCATTCCAGCAACAAATCGGGGCTTGCCCGGCGTACTTGCGCCATTTTATCCAAGGCTTCCTGCAAGTAATTTTCACCAAATGCGCGCTGGCCGGCTTGTGCCGCCTCGATCACCGCTTCCGCGCCAAAGGTTTTGGAAACTGCCAATAAGGTAACGGTTTGGGGGTCGCGGGAAATACTACGTGCCGCAGCGTTAATCTGCGCATGCACGACTTGCAAGTTATCAAGGATTGAGGACATAATCGAAAGACTTATTATCGGTGAAAGCGTAACCGGCGCGTCGCCTTCTTTTTCAAGCTCAAGGATTATAAATGGACATCTCCGAACTCCTCGCATTTTCGGTAAAGAATAATGCTTCCGACTTGCATCTGTCTTCCGGCTTGCCTCCCATGATCCGGGTTCATGGCGATGTGCGCCGCATTAACTTGCCGCCGCTTGAGCACAAAGACGTGCACGGCATGATTTATGACATCATGAACGATGGCCAGCGCAAAGCCTATGAAGAAAACCTCGAATGCGACTTTTCTTTTGCAATTCCAGGCCTGGCGCGCTTTCGCGTCAATGCATTCAACCAGGATCGTGGCGCTGCCGCCGTGTTACGGACCATTCCATCGAAAATCCTCAGCCTGGAAGCGCTGAATTGCCCGAAAATCTTCACCGATCTGTCGCTCAAGCCACGCGGACTGGTCCTGGTGACCGGCCCGACCGGTTCAGGCAAGTCAACCACCCTGGCGGCGATGGTCAATCACGTCAATGAAAACGAATACGCGCATATCCTGACCATTGAAGACCCGATTGAATTTGTCCATGACTCCAAGAAATGCCTGATCAATCAACGCGAAGTCGGGCCGCATACCCATTCCTTCAGCGCCGCGCTGCGTTCGGCCTTGCGGGAAGATCCTGACGTCATCCTGGTCGGCGAGTTGCGCGATCTGGAAACCATCCGCCTGGCCCTGTCGGCGGCGGAAACCGGTCACTTGGTGTTCGGCACCTTGCATACCTCGTCTGCCGCCAAGACCATCGACCGGATTGTCGACGTCTTCCCCGGCGACGAAAAAGAAATGGTGCGGGCGATGTTGTCGGAATCCCTGCAGGCCGTTATTTCGCAATCGCTATTGAAGACCAAGGATGGCTCAGGCCGGGTTGCCGCACACGAGATCATGGTTGGCACGCCGGCGATCCGCAACCTGATACGCGAAGCCAAGATTGCGCAAATGTATTCAGCCATTCAAACCGGCAGCAACATGGGCATGCAAACACTGGACAGTAATTTGACTGACCTCGTGAAGCGCAACATCATTTCCGGCGCCACCGCTCGCAGTGCTGCCAAAACCCCGGAAAATTTCCCCGGCTAAACGAACGTCGACTGCAATCGTCATCACTAAGGAAGCATCATGGAACGCGATCAAGCAACCAAATTCATGTACGACTTGCTACGCCTGATGGTCAGCAAAAATGGGTCCGACCTGTTTATCACCACCGATTTTCCGCCGGCCTTCAAAATCGACGGCAAGGTCACACC
>Ga0302315_10003088_pt1 | contig 15275 bp, 12 predicted proteins | sample III_Palsa_N3_1_FD_200532 | JGI IMG/M metagenome (GOLD analysis project Ga0302315, IMG submission 200532) | Peat permafrost microbial communities from Stordalen Mire near Abisko, Sweden - III_Palsa_N3_1 | ecosystem: Environmental > Terrestrial > Soil > Palsa > Peat permafrost | place: Sweden... | reverse complement strand
GGCGAAATAGCTACAAAAAATGTATTCAGGTCGGTTATAGGCTCCGTCATTGTGGCTACAGCAAGTTCCGGGAGAGGCAGCTTACCCCTGGGGTCGAGTGAGACACGGTATGGCTTAACCGATACAGCTTGCGCCGTCACATCAGTCGTATCTTTTGCGGTTAACAGTTTCGACGACACCCAGCGGATCTCATCAAAGGGTATTCCCAAACTGTCAACGCCGACCTTCACTTCGGCGATGGAAACGGTCGTCGATGTCCACTTGCCATTCTGATAAGAAAAACAGCTAAGCTTATACCGGTAATGATCGCCTGTCGCATATTTCCTTGCGAGCAAAGCAGAATTTGTGTCCTGGCCCGGGGCAGACAACAGCCCTCCTGCGGCTAAGATAAAGATGATCAGTTTTTTCATGAAATGTTAATTTTGGTTTGGTAGTAATTCATGCGTGTTGCTGCACATTCCGCAGCAGTCTCTGTAATACACCTATCCCTACAGCTAGATCCTGCTCTTTTACCCCGCTAAGCATATCGGTATACAATTTTCCGGAAACCTGCAAGGCCGCCTCTTGCAAATGTTTCCCCTTTGGCGTCAGCGAGATTATCCTTGCCCTGTTGTCTTCCGGGTGGATCGTCTTTGTCACGAATTTTAGCCTGATCATATTGTAAAGCACACGAGCGATCGTGGTCTTGTCCCGGTTCAGCCCCACACTGATGTCCTGCTGAGTGGCCGCGCCACGATACCAGAGAAAAACCAGGATGGAAAGCTGTTCCGGTGTGATCCCGGTCCCGTGGCGCTGAAACTCTGATCGTAACAGCAGATTAAAATGATGAGAGAATTGCGCACACAGGTATATAATATTGTCGTCGAGCGAACTTGGCTTCATCGTTAGATGTATATACAACTAATGTAGTCCATTTTATCTAAAGACCCTAAAATATTTTCAGATGCTTATTTGCGGTACATATCCCATCCGGAATGCAATCACCGTCGACTTTGGCGTGAGCACGGCGAATGCGACCTCGGCGGCGTCAATACATATGCTCGAATTGGATGAACTTTCGAATGATGTAATAGTCATTATTTAACCGTACACTATTGATTACCGAGGCAACTTCTGATCTTACATTCAATCCATCAACATAGGCTGGCATAGAAGGATCGGACACCACATTTTTCGAAAGAAGACAACCCGGTCAAACATGTCGAAAACTTGTTCATGCTGGTACCCGCACTCAATGTGAAGAGCGGCTACTACAGGGCCGACGGGATTGCAGAAGGTACATAGGGTCAATACGGCATTGAACGAAATAGCTGTAAGACTGGGCTATTTGACAGCAAGGCAATTCGATGTATTGGTAAAGGAGTAAGGCACAATCACCACCTTGAATTGTCGCTTTTAGACCCTTTTATATCGAAGATGGCGACTTAGTTTTGGGAAACAAATTGTTGAACTATGCGTAAGTTAATAATGAAGATGTCGATCTCTGTCGACGGTTTTGTCGGTGGCCCCAATGCGGAGTCCGACTGGATTTTCAAGAGCTCGGATGAAGCTTCAAGAGCATGGTCCGTCGAACGAATCCGGGAGGCTGGCCTGATTGTCTTGGGCAGGAAGACCTTTGAAAAGATTGGCACCTACTGGCCGACTGCAACAGGTCCTTTTGCCGGGCCGATGAACGAGATCCCCAAGGCAGTCTTTACCCAAAATGGATTTAAAGGAAACATTTTGCCTAATGCAGAGCTGATGCCCGCCGCAGCGTCTTGGGCGAACGCGCGGGTTTTCGACGGTGATCTTGCCGATGGGATAAAGAAACTCAAATCCGAACCAGGGAAACCGATCTATGCGATTGGAGGTGCCGGATTTATGCGGAGCCTGATAGCAACGGGGCTGATAGATGAATACCATTTAATTACTCATCCCTTGGTTTTAGGCGAGGGTCAGGCGATCTTCAATGGTGTTGCACAGCCACTAGACTTCAAGTTGTTGGATGCAAAAGTATTCCCAGGAGGAATTATTGCACATACCTACCGCATCTAAGGACTTATGTTTGAATAAATGAACCGCCATACTCCGTTTTATTTACACTTTGCTGCTACTGCTGTCCACCGCAGCAGGCGCCTATTCGGTGAAAATTTTGCGGGGTGAGGGATTTTGACCTTAGATTTGTAAGATTAACTTTTGACTTGTAACTCCTATTTGTCAGGTCAAGTAGTGGCTAATACAATTGATATCCGAAAATCGCCATAAATCTTACTGAAGGAGCCGAAATCTTTCGATTGTATCGAAAATTCTTCTTAAATCTTTCACAAAAAGGTTCGAAACTTGTCCCTTTCTCTCCGCAGTTAGTTTATCACATTTTGCTTAAGGCCTGTTAAACGTTGTGTTAACGGGCTTTTTGCTTTTTGGGGTTTATGTCACTTAAGGTCATTTTACCCCATTTTGCCGCCTTTGGGAGTGAGCAATTCGTGCCTATCCTTCCGGACTCGAAAAATGCTCACTGGACGCCCGAAGCGAAAAGGCCAACTCCATGATCAGAGTTGACTTACGCAGAATTAGCGTAACTCAAGAACGTATGCAATTGCTAATTTATTCACAGTCAAAAAGCATTTGTGTATGATCCCGAAGAGTTTTGGTTTGCTTTTTTACCTCAAAAAGCAGCACGGTGACAAGAAAGTCAACCGTCCTATTTACCTCCGCATAACTGTGGATGGCGTATTGAAAGAAATGTCAATCAAGCGAAGCTGGGACCCAGCCCGGTGGAATCCCAAGATCGGCAGAGCCACTGTTTCTAAGTTCACCGCTGGTCGTCGATCAGCATCCAATCAAACGCGACCGCCGACCCCGGATGATGAGGCGCAGGCCTTGAACGCTTACCTCGACACCTTGCAGGCTAAGGTCCATGAAGCTCGTCATCAGCTGCTCATGGGCGGCAAATCGATCACTGCCGAAGCCGTGGGCAACATTGTTCAGGGCAGGGAATCCAGTGGCGAACGCCCGCATTTGCTGCTGGAAATCTTCCAATACCATAATGATCAGGTGAAGACCCTTATCGGAAAGGAGTACGCCAAAGGGACGCTGACCAAGTTCAGTACGGTGCTGAGACATACCCGGACATTCCTGCAATGGAAGTACAAGGCGGACGATATCGACATCCGAAAACTAGATTACGAATTCATTACGGGACTGGAATTTTGGTACAAAAGCATCCAGCATTGCGACCACAATACGACCATGAAGTATATCGCTTGCGTAAAAAAAATGGCGATCCGGGCATTGCGAAACGGATGGTTGCAGCGCGATCCGTTCATAGGATTCAACCTGGCTTTCCGGGAGGTTGAGCGGGAAGCCCTGACTGCGGAGGAACTGGAAACAATGGCGGGTAAGAACTTTGGAACCGTTAGGCTTGCCCAGGTTCGGGATATCTTTCTTTTCAGTTGCTTTACTGGGCTGGCTTATGCCGACCTGCAGAAGCTGAAGCGGTCGGAGATCAGCACCGGCATCGATGGTGGGAAATGGATCTTTACGCGGCGGCAAAAGACCGATACGGCATCCCGGATTCCCATTCTTCCAATGGCTCAGGAGCTATTAGATCGGTATGCCGACAATCCCCAATGCAAGGCAAAGGATAAGGCCCTGCCCATCCTCAGCAACCAAAAGATGAATGCCTACCTAAAGGAAATTGCCGATTGCTGCGGGATCACCAAGCGGTTGACTTTCCATATCGCCCGGCATACGTTTGCCACGACCATCACCTTGAGTAACGGGGTCCCAATCGAGACGGTCTCCAAGATGTTGGGGCATAGTAATCTGAAAACAACCCAGCACTACGCCAAGATCCTCGATAGAAAGGTCAGCCAGGACATGCAGGCGCTAAAAGAGAAGCTTCTTGCAAAGCCGATTACCGCTTTAAAAGAAGGCCGCCGCAAACCTGGGTAGTGTATCCATTTCGTAGTGTTCCTGCCCAGATGTACAATTGTCACACAATTGAGGTTATTTACGGTAAATAACCTTCCGCGCTTCAGTGTCGCGCGTTTAAAGCCAAAAGAACGAAAAGGAACCAAAAAAGCCAGGAAATGCCTGCAATAGTATCACCCAAAAACAAAGATGGAGCCCACTCAAACCCGGACGCCGCCAGTGAAAATGCCCAACAAAAAGACAAAGGAGGAAGGCCGAAAGGAAAGGGTATTTATGGAAATCACAGGCTCAATATCTATTTGTGCGATGAAATGCATGCTCTCTTCATGGCTTACGTTTCTTCACACCCGTGGGATCACAATATTTCTGGCGTAGGACGCCAGTTGCTGGAATCCGCATTACAAGAATGGGATAAGAAGGGTAGAAAACCAAGGTAAACAACAAGGAACACCCGCGTATTCTCTCAAACCTGAATGCAAAATATGTACGAAATATACTCTGGCCAAATCGACTTTATTCTGAATTGAGGCTTTTAATCGGATTTGCCAACGCAGCCTTGATCGTATGGTAACTTACTGTAACTAGCGCAATAACAACCGCCGAAAGCCCCGCCAGTAGAAATATCCAGATACTCATGTCTACACGGTAGGCAAAATTATTAAGCCAACTGTGCATTAAATACCATGAAATAGGAGCGGCAATGATCGTTGAAAGTCCGATCAAAACTGCGAACTCTTTAGCCATAATTCCTACAATGCTGGTCACGGATGCGCCAAGGACTTTCCGAATCCCTATCTCCTTGGTACGCTGCACGATGATGAATGCGGAAATGCCGAACAGACCCAAACAAGAGATAAATATGGCGATCGTGGATGCCAAATTCATCGTGCGAAGCATGTTTTGTTGATCTCCATAATAACCGGAAATAACGGCATCGAAGAACATGTACTCAAACCTATCATTCGGATATATTTCCTTGTATTCCCTTTCTATGGCTGCAATCGTCTTTTTTAAATCACCTGCTTTCCGTCCGTTCGTCGACAATTTAATGTGGAGCATCCCGTCGTCAAGATCTTTTGACGCCATGATGCTCGTCGGCGGGATAGCTGTGTTTAGGGGTTGAGCGTAAAAGTCTGCCACTATCCCCACAACCGGGCCGCTGTTTAAAACATAAGGAGGGCCATTACCGAAAGCTCCTGTCTGAATCGTATGCCCGATGGCGTCTTCCGGCATTTGATAACCAAGCTGCCGTGCTTCCGTTTCATTGATCAGGAACTCGGTTAGGGAATCCTTGCCTGACGGCGGGATCAGGTTTCGACCCGCAAGGATCTTTAACCCGAATAGCGGAACGTAAAATTCGTCACCTGCGCGATACATGGCTTCATGAACCACCGTTCCCTTATCCTTACAATAGATGTCCGCGCCCCTGGTGTAGTTAGTTTGAGGAAGATCCTGGGCGACGCTCACCATATCGACCCCCGCCAGTCCTCTGATCTTCTTCGCCAGCAAATACTTCTTGTCTCCCGGCAATCTCGGATTTACTTCAAAATCGACAATCGCATCCTTTTTGAATCCAAGATCCTTATTAAGCATAAAATGTATCTGGTTGTTGATAACCATTGTCCCGATGATGAATAGGAGCGATACCGAAAATTGAAAGACGATCAATGCCTTTCGAACATAGTTGTTTCTGCCTCCCAGGCTAACGCCCTGGCCTTTCAAACATAATGCGGGCCGATAGGCTGACAATACCTTCGCGGGATAGATGCCGGCCAGTAGCGAAGTAATGAGCGTCATGGCCAATAAAATAAAAAACAGCGATGGGCTCCACCAGTTGAACACCATCTTTCCAGGTACTATTTCGTGAAAGAAAGTTAAAGCAGGCTTCAGGAGCAGCAACGAGAGTACCGCAGCAAAAATGGTCATTAGCAACGCCTCGCAGAGGAACTGGATCATCAGGCTCAACCTGGTGCTGCCCATCACTTTTCGAATACCTATTTCCTTCATTCTGTTGAATGACTGTGCAGTAGATAAATTGGCGAAATTGACTACGGCGATAATCAAAATGAACGCAGCGATACCCATTAAACCATAGAGCAGCGGTAATTGGGCTTTTCTTGAATAAAAATCACCATAGTCGGAGTTAAAATGAATATCGGATAAAGGTTGCAAATGATATTGGGTTTGATTCCCCGAAAACTTTGGCCAAGGCATTTCCTTCCTGATAGTGGGGATTTGGGCATCAAATTGGCTTGTTCTTGCCCCTTGTATTAATTTGACATAGACTTGCCCCAAATCGCTGTATCCTTGGGTTATGTTATGAAGAGGACCGCTATTATTACTGGAACCCGTAGAAATAGAGATGAAATCCTTGAAAATAAAGTCGCTGTTAGCCGGTAAGTCTTTAACGATGCCCGATACGCTCATATGCAGGGAGTCGTCATAAATCAGTTCCTTACCCAGCATCTCCTCAATCGGAATAGCTCCGAAGTATTTATGGGCTTGGCTTTCAGCAAGTACTACTTGAAACGGTTCATTCAAAGACGTAGCCGCATTTCCCGCGAGCCATTTGTAAGGAAAGATGCTAAAGTAATCCGGGTCGGTGACGATCATTTCCGAACGGTCATTTCCAGCTGCGGCAAAGTATTTCGGCCTTTTACTTCCATCGGGGACGGTAACCGACAAATAAGTATTGAAGAATCCGGCGACTGTATTTATTCCGGGAAAGTGATCCCGAATCGTAACCCCGACGCTATAAGGCACGTTGCCAATATGGTGCACCGCTCCTCCGGTGTTCATATCCATAACCGGTCGGTAAATCCGGTCCTTGTCCGGCTGAAATGCTTCATAGCTCAGCTCAAAATGGGCGATAAGACAAATCATCATGCACGCGCAAATGCCAATGGCTAATCCCAGGATGTTGATAGCGGTGGTGATCTTGCTGTTGCCAAGGTTTCTCCAGCCTATCTTGAAATATTTTTTCAGCATAGTACTAATATTGAAGAAAGAATCAATGCAATAAAGCCCTGACTAAATCTAGTAAAAATTGACGAGAAATGCCTCAATAAGCTGTGGGCGCCACTGGCTTTGGGAAAAGGAAGGCTTTTTTTAATAATCCATTACTCGAATCGCCTTCTGTTTTTGAAAAAGAAGTATTAAATTTGAGGAATAAATAATATGAAAGCCGCTATCAATAATCACATTTTAAACACTTATATGGCATTCCTCGAGACCTTAAGTCCCGGAGCGAAGCTAGATATTATATCCAAGCTCACCCAAAGCCTAAAGTCAGAAGTCAAATCAAAAGAGAACCTTTTTGAAAGCTCATTTGGTGCCTGGGCAGGAAATGAATCAGCTGAGGAAATTACCAAAGGAATAAGGGACAGCCGAACGTTCAACAGGCAAATTGAAGGGCTGTGAAGCAATATCTCTTGGATACAAATATTTGTATCTTTTTCATGAAAGGCCTCTATGATCTGAAAACGAAGATCCTAAAGGCTGGCGCCGAAAATTGCTTCATATCGGAAATAACGTTGGCAGAACTAAAGTTTGGTGTTGAAAATAGCTAGGCAAAAGAAAAAAACGCTGCTGCACTAGCCAATTTCCTGACCGGCGTCATTATTATCCCCGTGTTTCCTTCTCTTGATATTTATGCGAAGGAAAAGGCAAGGCTAAGAAAGGCCGGACAGCCAGTTGACGATTTTGACCTTTTGATAGGTGCCACAGCCATCTCCAACGGCCTGACCTTGGTAACCAACAATGTGGATCATTTAGGAAGAATGGAAGGAATCAAAATAGAGGACTGGACCAATTGAGAGTAAGGTTCATTTCCCTCCCTCTCCGCGGAAAATTGGCGAAGCCCTTATTGAGACACTCATGCCCCAATGAACTCCCCGATCTCGACCAATGCCCGCCAGGAGAGCTGGCACCGGCACTGTCTCCAATGAGGTCTAGCTGCTGTGGATATTTCTTACGATTTCTGAGAATAGAGGATCGATTGAAGGGCGGTACGCAGTTGTCCCTTGGCATCAACAGGCACTGCGGCAATATGCCAGGCAACAAAACCATCCGGTCGCACCAAGACCACCCCTGACTGCGATATTGCCAGCAGACGGCTAATCGATTTTTCCGTATAAACCAGATCAGCCTGCGGGCCGATACTATATACCGGTAAGGTTATCCGATATTCGCCGGCTATCCGACCCGCCGTCACTGGCCGAGTTGTCGCAGCTTTGTCAATTGAATGAGTTTAAGCTCAAGAAATACTTTAAACAGGCATTCCATACCAGCGTTTTTCAACTACTACAGGAAGAACGGCTAAAAATGGCGAAACGCTTGCTATATGAAGGCGAAAAAAATGTGTCGATGATTGCCTATGAACTGGGATATGCCCATCCGCAACATTTTAACCGGGCGTTTAAAAAACAATTTGGTATTGCTCCGGGCGAGCTGCTGAAGCAGGATTTCAACATTCACATGTAAACCTTCAATATCTTCCCGGTAATAGCCCCCTCTACGCTAAGAACATAGGCATTGACCACCCTCTTCATCGGCACGAGGTCATATCCCGGGAAAAAGGCTCCGTACCGTTCAAAGCTATCTTCCACCAACCCCGGGCTGACAACGTTGATCCGTTTGTCCTGTTTTAACTCCTGCGCAGACCCGAGCACCCAACTATTGATAGCTCCGTTGATCATAGCCACACATGTACCGTTACGTGCCGGCCGCTCCGATGCAATCCCCGACGTCAACGTAAAAGAGCCGCCCTCATTCAGGTACTCCTTCCCAATCAGTACCAGGTTGACCTGCCCCATCAGCTTACCTTCCAGACCAGGTCTCATATGCTCCGCCGTCATAGTTGCAAAGGGCCCGTAGAAGCCCGTTCCGGCTGTACAGATGCAGGCATCAACCTTCCCAACTTGTTTGAACATATCAGCGATAGAGACCTCCGAACCAATATCCACCCGTACATCCCCGCCGGTCCTCCCGGCAAGGATAAGCTCGTGCCGCTCTTTGAATGCCGCGGCTACTTTCTTTCCGATGGTGCCATGACCACCGACCAATAAGATCTTCATGATTTTTTTTCCAAAGGTCGCCACAACGCCACATTGCCCGGTAGTCGGAATGGCTCATAAAGTAGCAATTTTAGCTCTTAGCTCCGTCGGCGTACACTGATATTCCTTTTTAAAAAGCCGGATAAAATATGAGGCGCTTTCAAATCCGCAGTCCAGCGCAATTTCGCCAACCGGTCTGTCTGTATTCCGAAGCAACATCCGGGCGTGCCCCAAACGCTTGCGGTTGATCCAGATTCTCGGCGAGGAATGATAAAGCCGTTGAAAATCCCGTTTGAATTTAGCCAGGCTGCAGTTCGACAGGTTGGCCAGCTCAGCCACCGATACTGGCTGTAACAAATAACTATTGACTACAAAGTCAATATCCGTAGGATCGGTACTCACGGCCGAGCGGATAAATCCTTTCACTGCCTCACCCTGCCCACCCGACAGCAACAGGAGAAGTATCTCTTTTTGCTTCAACGGCAACAACGCTTCGAAATTGGATGGCAGATGCTCAAAGTATTTCCTGAAACCTTCCTTGAACCCATGGACCAGCTCCGTCGTTGGAAATACCAGGCAGGGCTCGTCCGGCTCCTTGCGCCCACTCCCACCAACAACCTCCAGGGTCCTCAAAAACTTCACAGGCAAAAAGAGCATCATCGCCTCAAAATCCAGCCCATCCCCGATATATTCGGCCATTACATAAATACCCTTGCGCAGCAATATCAATTCGCCAGGGGAAACCCTCAGCGTCCTGTCAGCAAAATGCAACAGCTTCACTCCCTTCATAACAAATATCAGCGTATGCTCGGTCATAAGCACGGTCCTTTTCCCAGTCTTGGATTCGATCTTTAGCTTCGCAAATGTTTCCGATTTGCCTGTTAGAAATGAGCGATCGGTCGCTTCTGCAGGCGCCGGTGGAAAGCGGTGGAGCATGTTCATATAAATAAAGGCTAATTTAAGCCGTCCTTACTATTCAATGAAAGCCATTGTTGGTCTTTCTTGCCGCCCCCTACCTACGCATCTCCTGCAAAAACTGCCCCGGCGTCTTCCCAAACTCCTTCTTGAACGCCTTGGTAAAATATGACTGCGTCTGTATCCCCACCCGCATCATCACCTCCGTCAGCGTCACATCCTCATGCGTCATGATCTGCACTGCCTTCTTCAACCGTATCGTCCGGATAAAATCACCTATCGACTGACGACTGATCCCCTTGATCTTCTGGTACAGCCGCGTCCTGCTCATGCCCATTTCCTGGCAAAGCCAGTCGATATCGAATTCCGGGTTCGCCAACTGCGAGTCTATCGTCTCCAGCAACCTGCTCATAAATTCCCTGTCCTTTTCCGAATGCACAAGCTCCATAGCTTCTACATGCGATTCCCTGGAATACCGCTCTTTGAGCTTCCTGTCCTGGTCGAACCGGTTGCGGATCGACAACATCAGCAGCTCCATATTCAACGGCTTGGAAAAATAATAATCAGCCCCCGCATCCAGTCCCTCCACCTGCGCCGCCGCAGCGGTCCTCGCCGTAAGGATCAAAAAAGGGATATGACAGGTATCAATATCCTGCTTGACAGCCCGGCAGAATTCAAACCCATTCATGCCCGGCATGATAACATCGCTGATGATCATCCCCGGAGCCATCTCCCTGGCCTTCAAAAAACCCTCCCGCCCATCTGCCGCTTCTATCACCTGGTAAGCGGGACTAAGACTCTCCTTAAGAAAATGACGCAGCTCATCGTTGTCTTCGACCAGCAATATCGTCTCCACCGGCGGAAGGTCGGTCTTCACAACACCCACCGAAGCCTCGCTATAAGGAAATTGCCCGCCACGGTAGGGGATCCCTTCCAACTGGACACCACCTTCCACATTCATCGCCCGCTTTTCCTCCTTCCGGTAATCGCTTTCGCCGACAGGTATGCCGATCAGTATCTCGGTCCCCTTCAACCGCTCGCTGTACACATATATATCACCTTTATGCAGCAGCGCCAGACTCTTCACGAATGCCAGCCCAACACCCGACCCCAGATGAGATTCGGTGATCCGGTAGTAGCGTTCGAAGAGATGATGGATAGACGCAGCCGAGATGCCGATACCCGTATCGGCCACGCGGATATAGGCGTACCGGCTGGCTCTAAAGGAGTTTTTCAGCACCAGTTCGTTGGCAAAAGAAGGGGAGAATGCCTCCAGTGAAGGCAATACCTGCAAGGCGATCTGCCCGCCCGCATTCGTATACTTAAATGCGTTATGCAGGAGGTTCAGCACGATCTTCTCCATCACCTGCCGGTCAAACCAGACCGCATCCGACCCTCCCGCCGGACCGCCGGCACCTCTCTGACTTGGGGGGCAGTATGACTGCCCGCAGTCCGGCTTCCGCCCCGACCCGGCCGCCCCCAGCTCTAGCGTAAAATCAACCTCCTTCTGCACCGCCCAATCCCGAAACTCCTCCGACAACTCCTCCATGAACGACCCGAGATTCCCCGCTTGCACATTCAATTTTAAAGACCCACTCTCTAATTTCCCAAAATCCATAAGCTCATTGATGAGACTCAGCAGCCGCTGCGCATTCCGGTGCATCGCCTGAAAATGCCTGCTCAGTTCGGGATAGTGAAATTCCTTTATCATCTTCTCCAGCGGACCCAGGATCAGCGACAACGGCGTCCTGAACTCATGGCTCACATTGGTAGAGAACTGCAACTGCACCTGACGGATCTCCTCCCGCTTGCTTTCTTCCAATTGCCTTAGCCGCATCCTGGTCCTGAATCGATATAACACATACAGACAGAAAAGCGCCAACGCCGACAACAAAGAGATGAACCAGTTTGTCTTCCAGAAGGGCGGCGTAATGATCACCCGGAGCGACGCACCCTCTTCATTCCAAACGCCGTCATTGTTGGAGGCCTTCACCCGGAAGACATAGTCCCCCGGAGGCAGGTTCGTATACGTGACCTTGTTCTCCTTGCCGACATAATTCCAGGCGGTATCCAACCCTTCCAATTTATAGGCGTATTGATTGTTCTCCGGCGTGGTAAAGTTCAGCGCAGCAAAGTTCAACGAAAAAGTAGACTGCCGGTACGAGAGCCGCAGCTCTTTAGTGAGACTGATATCCGTTTGCAACGGCGACCCTTTCTCTCCCGGTTCCATTTTGCGGTTCGACAACTGCAAATCCGTTATGTACACCGGCGGGACAAAGGAGTTGGCCCGGATAGTCCCGGGATAAAAACAATTGAACCCATTAATCCCCCCAAAGAACAGCTCTCCGTCCTTGGCGGTCAAAAAGGCATTGGTCTCGAATTCCAGGTCCTGCAGGCCATCCCCCGTATTGTATTTTTTAACAGTACAATTCTCGGGATTCAGCTCGGTGAGCCCATTCGAAGTGGCTATCCAAAGATTGCCCGCGCCGTCCTCGGCCATCCCTTTGATGAATTCATTGGCCAGACCACCCTTGGTGGTGAACAGCCGGAAACTATCCTTTTCCGCATCGAGGAGATATACCCCCTTCTGTCCCACCCAAAACCGCCCTTTACTATCGCAGAATAATACCCGCAGATCTGGCATCCTTTCGCCCGAATCAAAATAATGCGTAAAGTGTCTCGTGTCGGGATGATAGCAATTCAATCCGCCATCGTCGGTCCCGATCCATATCCGCCCTCCCTTATCTTCCAATAGGGAAACAATATCCTTACCCTCGAGACTGGTCTTGCCACTTGGATCGTCGATCATCCGCCTGAATTGCCGCTTCTTCCGGTCGAAGATATTCAATCCTCCGTAGTAGGTCGCCACCCACAGATTGCCGGCATAGTCTTCAAATGTCTTCTGCACGAAATTGGACGTGATGGAATTCGGATCATTCGGATCGTTAAGATATCTCGTAAAAACTCCCGCAACCGGATCGAAGAAATTCAATCCACCTCCCCAGGTCGACACCCAGAGCTGCCCTTCGCGGTCCTGCATAATGTCCAGCACGGCATTGGAGCCAAGGCTCCGGTCATTAAAGGGATCGTTGCGATAGTGCCTGAAACTATGCTGGTCCCGGAGGAACAGGTCCAGGCCGCCGCCATCGGTGCCTACCCAGATATTCCCGCTTTTGTCCTCGCAGAAGGTCTTGACGTCGTTATAGCTCAGGCTATTGGGCGAAGGCTCCTGCCGGTAGAGATCGAATTTTGCCGTACCCGGAGAGTAGATATTGATGCCGCCCCGATGGGTGCCCACCCACAAGTTGCCCTGCCGGTCCTCATACAGCGCCGATATGGTCCGCTGTGAAAGGCTGCTCCCGTTACCAGGCTCGTAAGCATAATGAGAAAAAGCACCCGAAGACCCATGGAACAGGTTCAAGCCGCCGTTGATGCTGCCCGCCCAGAGCTGCCCCTTGTGGTCTGTGAGCATGCATTTGATCATATTATTACCCAGGCTGGATGGATCCTTGTCAGAATGGCCATATCGCGTAAAGGACCGCCGCAACGGGTCGAAAAGATAAACCCCGTCGTCCTCCGTCCCCAGCCAGAGATTGCCTTGCCAGTCTTGCTGAAGGGCGATGATCGTATTGCCGCTGGCATTCGTGATCGACTGGTTCTCCAGCGCCGTGAATGTCGCAGTCCGGGGGCTGAAAAGATCGAGACCCGATTGCGTGCCTATCCAGATAAGCCCATCCTTATCTTCCAGCAGACAGAGTATTCGGTCATCCCGCAAACTGCCGGGGCCGCCGCCCATTCGAAATGAACGGCATCGGCCCGTCTTCCTGTCGAGCAGGTTCAGCCCTCCGCCATAAGTGGCCACCCAGAATCGCCCGCCATGGTCTTCCAATACCGCTGTTATCCCGTTATTGCTCAGGCTCCCGCTGTCGCCTTCCTTATGTTTCCACCGGGTAAACTTGTTGGTAGCCCTGTCGAGCCTGTTCAGACCATTGACCGTACCAACCCACAGGTTCTTGTCCCCATCTTCATAGATACAACGGATATAACTGTCACTCAACCCGCCGCTATCAGTCGGATCGCTCCGGTAGACGACCATCTCATGCCCGTCATAGCGGTTGAGCCCATCCCTGGTGCCAATCCACATAAACCCCCGGCTGTCCTGGCAGATCGCCTCGATGGTACTGTTGGATAAACCCTGTTCGCCGCTTAAATGGGTAAACCGCAGTTTCGGTTCCTGCGCCCTCACTACTCCCAACCCCAATACCATTATAATATATATGCAGGCCCTTTTCCACATAACAAACAATTGTTATTCAAATTTAATCGCCAGCCGCCAATTTTCACCGGTAAATCGTGCAGCAACAGCGAATCGGTCAGTTTGGACCATAGAAATGAACGTTTGGACAAAAGCCCCATCGTAGCTCCGCCTACCTTGTGCCCGGGTATCCCAATTACCCCATCAAAACCAACAGTGATATGAAAAAACGATTGCTTGCAAGGATGCACATCCTTGTTTTACTACTGTGCATAGGCGCTGACCTTTTCGCCCAAAAAAGGACGATAACGGGAAGGATCACCGACGCCAAAGACGGCTCGCCCCTCCAGGGCGTTTCGGTCCAGCCAAAGGGCAGCCTCAAGAATGGCACCCTTACCGGCGCGGATGGCACCTTCACCCTCTCCGTCGATCCCAGCACCAAAATTCTGGTCTACTCCTTTATCGGGTACGCCTCTCAGGAGCAACCCATCGGACAAGGCCTGGTACATGTCGCCCTGACCGCAGGCTCATCGAGTCTCAACGAGATCGTCGTCATCGGGTATGGCACTACCCGCAAAAAAGACCTCACCGGCGCCGTCGCCGTCATCAGTGAAAAAGACTTCCAAAAAGGGACCATTACTACCCCGGAACAAATGATCTCGGGTAAAGTGCCGGGAGTGTCCATCATTTCCAACAGCGGCCAGCCGGGGGCAGGAAGCACGATCCGCATCCGCGGCGGCTCCTCCCTCAGCGCCAGCAACAACCCCCTCATCGTGATCGACGGGGTGCCCCTTAACAACGATGTGCAGCCAGGCCAGACCAGCGTCATCCCCGGCGCCGGCAACCCCCTCAGCTTCATCAATCCCAACGATATCGAGTCTTTCACTGTCCTCAAGGATGCTTCCGCCACAGCTATCTACGGCGCCCGGGCCGCCGGCGGGGTTATCATTATTACAACGAAAAAGGGTAGGGGCGGTCCGCTCAAGCTCAACTTCTACAGCAACAACTCTGTCTCCAACCTCATCAAGCAGGAACCTGTACTCACCGCAGGGCAGTTCCGCTCCGTGGTCAATAAATATGGGACGGCCGACCAGATCGCTATGCTCGGATCTTCCAACACCAACTGGCAGGACCAGATC
>Ga0302315_10003087_pt1 | contig 15276 bp, 5 predicted proteins | sample III_Palsa_N3_1_FD_200532 | JGI IMG/M metagenome (GOLD analysis project Ga0302315, IMG submission 200532) | Peat permafrost microbial communities from Stordalen Mire near Abisko, Sweden - III_Palsa_N3_1 | ecosystem: Environmental > Terrestrial > Soil > Palsa > Peat permafrost | place: Sweden... | reverse complement strand
CTTATCACCGTTTTTGCCGCCATAGCCATCTTTATTTCAGCCCTGGGCTTACTGGGCCTCGCCGCTTTTGCCGCCGAACAAAAAGTGAAGGAAATAGGCATCCGAAAGGTATTGGGCGCAAGCCTGAAAAATATTGTAACACTGCTTTCCGCTGATTTTGTAAAGATGGTGGTTATTGCCAGTGTTATCGCCTGCCCCTTAGCATGGTGGGCTATGAGTAAATGGCTGCAGGGGTTTGCCTATAGAATTAACCTGTCATGGTGGCTGTTTGCAAGCGCTGCTGGTATTGCGCTGCTGATTGCGCTGGTAACGGTCAGTTTCCAGGCGATTAAGGCGGCCATGGCAAACCCTGCGGAGAGTTTGAGATCGGAGTAGGTTAGCGAATGATGAGTTATGAGTTGCGGGATTGGAAAGGTGAAATTGGGAGTTTCATTTCACCTTTCACCACTTTCCATTCTGTATATTCTAAAATTCTGTAAACGGCGAAGTCCTATTGAACGCCTTGAAAAAATAAGCAATGGGTGAAAAATTCTGATTCAGGTAAACTGTTTCGAAAACGGACACACGGTGTTACACTTACGAACACCTTCGTATTAAAGAATTGATTATAATGTTCTGATTGTTAATTGCTTAATTAATTGGTACAGGTTTTATATTTCTATTGCCAGGAAAACTTATGATAAAAAACTATTTCAAGATCGCGTGGCGCAACATTGTTCGTCATAAAGGATATTCGACCATCAATGTTGCCGGGTTAACAGTAGGGATAGCGGCATGCCTGCTGATTTTCGTTGTTTTACAGTATGAACTAAGCTTCGATACCTTTCAGCCCGGTTATAAGCATATTTACCGCATTACCACTGAGACCGAGCGGGAGGGCGCAAAAAGCTATAACTCCGGTGTGTCGGCGCCCGCAGTTGAATTGTTTCGATCGCATTTTCCGGGGGCGATAGTTTCAGGCATGGAGCTCAGTTATGGTAGCCAGGTTACGGTGCCTGCAGGGTCGGGCAACCCTGCCGATGATAAGAAATTTATCGAAAACCTGGGGGTAATGTTCCTTGAGCCGCAATTCTTTCAAATTGTAAATACCCATTGGCTGGCCGGCCGGCCGGATGCCCTGAAAGATCCGAACATGGTCGTGATCGATAAGAGCAGCGCCATCAAATACTTCGGCAACTGGAAAAACGCAGTTGGGAAAACGCTCGGCCTTGATAACGTGCTGAACCTGAAAGTCGCCGGCGTTATTGCCGACGCACCGGCGAATTCTGATTTTGCGCTTAAAGTGGTAGTCTCCTACAGCACCTGGAAACTTCATCCAAAAGATTATGGTTATTTCGATAACTGGAATTCGCTAAGCAGCAATTCTTTGGTTTTTATAAAATTTCCGGCGAATTTTTCAGCGAGGGCTATAAATGCACAACTGTCAAACATCTCTGAAAAACAATTTGATAACCGCAAAAAGGCCAATAAACGGCATTTCGAAGCTCAGCCCTTATCGGCGCTGCATTTCGACACGCAATACGATGCCCTTGGCGACCATGTTACCAGCAGGGCGACAATAAAAACATTGTCATTCATTGCAGTCCTGATCATTATAATGGCTTCCATCAATTTCATCAACCTGGCAACGGCACAATCGGTGGGGCGCTCGAAGGAAGTAGGCATTCGTAAGGTTTTAGGCAGCAGCCGGCAGCAGTTGGTTGCGCAGGTATTCGGCGAAACCACCATCATCGTGCTGGTTGCAGTTGCGCTGGCCATGCTGGTTGCGGAGGCAGCTTTACCTTATTTAAAAAATATCGCCAGCGTACCTGACGATATCGGCATTTTTAATACCGGGACTTTGTTGTTTTTAGCCATCGTTACCATAGCGGTCGTATTGTTGTCGGGCATTTACCCGGCGCTCGTGGTTTCGGGATTCAAACCTGTCCTTGCTTTAAAAAACAAAATTACCGCAGCCTCAGTTGGAGGCATTCCGCTTCGCAGGGCCCTGGTGGTTACGCAATTCGCCATTTCTCAATTGCTCATCATCGGTACAGTTATCGCCATTAAGCAAATGAATTTTGTTAATAATGCCGATCTCGGCTTTGATAAATCTGCGGTATTAGTGATGCCGGGTTATACCGATAGCATCAGTCTGCGGCGTATTGCAGCGTTTAAGCAGCAGGTGCTGCAAACGCCCGGTGTACAGGCGGCTACTTTTGCTTCGGATGTGCCATCGTCCGACAATAACAGTTCCACCAACTTCAATTTTAACCACAACAAGAAAGACCCTGGGTTCGATTTGTTTATGAAAATCGGCGACGCGGACTATTTTAAAACATTCGGTCTTCGTTTTGTAGCCGGTAAGGGCTACGATGTAAGCGATACGATGCGACAGGTGGTAGTTAATGAAACCCTTGTAAAGAAATTAGGAATAAATCGTCCGGAACAAGCGATCGGCAAAGAGATTAGTCTTGGTAATGGCAGATGGGCGCCGATAACAGGCGTAGTTGGAGATTTCAAAACCAACTCCATGCGCGATGCGGTCAAGCCGATAGCAATTTATCCCCAGAAGGCCTTTGAGTCGGAAGTTGCAGTGAAGATAAAAACCAACAACCTTTCATCAACCGTAGCCTCGGTCCAAAAGCTTTGGGAGCGCACCTATCCTGAATACGCTTATAATGGTTTTTTCCTTGATGAAAGCATCGCTAAATTTTATAAGCAGGAGAACCAGATGGCGCTGGTTTATAAAATATTTGCCGGGATAGCCATTTTTATTTCCTGCCTGGGTTTATATGGCCTGGTCTCATTCATGGCGGTGCAGCGCACCAGGGAGGTCGGGATCCGCAAAGTGCTTGGCGCCTCGGTAAGTAGCGTGGTCATGCTGTTTTCCAAAGAATTTATGATCCTGATCGGCATATCGTTTTTAATAGCGATGCCCGCCGGCTGGTATTTAATGAACAGCTGGCTGCAAACCTTTGTGTATCGCATATCGATGAACGCCTGGATATTTATAGCATCAGTAGCGGTATCGTTGGTTATTGCCTGTTTAACAGTGGGGTATAAGGCCATAAATGCCGCGACGGTGAACCCGGTGAAGAGTTTGCGCTCAGAATAGAGATCAGAGACTGGAGATTAGAGATTAGGAAGAAAATATAAATAATCCATTAACTCTCCCCTTTAGGGGAGTCGGAGGGGCAAATGATAAAGAACTACATCAAAACCACATTACGGAGCTTGCTCAAAAACAGGAGCTACAGCTTTTTGAACATTGCGGGCCTGGCCATCGGCATTGCCTGTGCGTCGCTGATCTTTTTATGGGTGCAGGACGAATTGACCTATAACCACAATTTCGTCAAACGCGACGTGCTGTATAAGGTGTACGAGAACCAGACTTATAACGGTAAGGTGAGTACTTTTTTTGGCACGCCTGGGCCGATGGCCAAAGCGATGAAGGCTGAAATACCCGGTATAAAAAATGCCGCACGGATGACGGGCGACGGCGGTCAGCTTTTTGTGCTGGGCGATAAGTCAATCACTGAGCAGGGTAACTATGCCGACGCGGAGCTGTTTTCCATGCTGCAGCTGCCTTTCCTGGAAGGTTCAGGTGCTAATGCCTTTCAACAATTACATTCGGTGGTGATCAGTGAAAGAATGGCCAGAACTTTTTTTGGCGATGCCGACCCAATGGGTAAAGCATTAAAGCTGAATAATACAGACTATTATACCGTTACCGGGGTATTTAAGGACCTCCCTGAAAACTCAACCTACCAGTTTCAATGGCTGGCGCCGATACAAAACGTGGATCACCAGCAACCCTGGATGACAATATGGGGCGCCAACTGGGTGCGTACCCTGGTAGAACTGGAACCCAATGCTAACCTGGCCGCAGTCAACAAAGTGCTGGCCCGTTACATCCCTTCCAAAACGAAGTCAACGAATACAACTGTCGCGTTCCTGTACAATATGAACGACTGGAACCTGTATAACAACTTTGCCGATGGCAAGATCGACGGCGGCAGAATCCAGTACGTGAAGACCTTTTCGTTTATCGCCTGGATCATTTTGCTCATTGCGTGTATCAATTTTATGAACCTTTCGACAGCACGATCAGAGCAGCGGGCTAAGGAAGTTGGGGTACGCAAAGTAATGGGGGCAGGTAAAGGCAAGCTGATCGGACAGTTTATCGGCGAGGCCGTAATCATGTCGTTTATTTCGGTATTGGTAGCTGTGGCGTTGATTTACCTGGCTATGCCGTCGTTCAACACCATGGTGCAGAAGCAACTTTCGGTTGATATTCTTCAGCCGCTGCATTTGGCCTATTTGATCTCGATCGGCTTGATCACCGGCTTGCTTGCCGGTAGTTACCCGGCGTTTTATTTGTCCTCGTTCAACCCGATCGCCGTGCTGAAAAACATCAGGATCAAATCCAGCTCCGGTTCGGGCTTAATCCGGCAAGGCCTGGTAGTGCTGCAGTTTTCGATTTCTATCATCCTCATCATCGGTACAGTAATCATCTATCAGCAAATTCAACATGTAAAAAACCGCAGCCTGGGCTACGATAAGGATAACCTGGTTTACATCTACCTGCAGGGTAAACAAGCCGATCACTTCCCGGCTGTTTACAACGATCTCAAGCAATCAGGTGTGGTGGCTGACGCATCACTGAGCGATGATATCGCTTTGGAGGTGGGCAGTAATTCGGACAATTATGCCTGGGATGGTAAAGATGCTTCCAAAAACCCGCTTATCTCCTGGGAGGATGTAAGCCCGCAATTTATCTCGACCATGGGTTTAAAACTCGCTGCTGGTCACAATTTTAATGTGAACCCGGCAGTTGATAGTTCCAATGTGATCATCAACGAGGCTTTTGCCAAACAAATGGGCGCGGCCGGCAGGGTGGGAGGCATCATCCGTGATGGATCCAAAAAGCCTTACACCATCATCGGTATATTGAAAGACTACCTATACAACGACATGTACGCTTCGGCCGCACCGATGTTATTGTATAATAATAAGCCCAACTATGGTGTTTTAAGCATTCGTCTTAAAGCCGGCGTAAATATTTCTGATGCCCTTACCAAAGCAGGCAATATTGCAAAAGCCGATTACCCCGGTTATCCTTTTGAATATCATTTTATCGATGACGACTTTAACCAACTGTTTAAAACGGAAACACTCACCGGTACACTTTCCGGTGTATTTGCTTCGCTGGCCATCTTCATCTCCTGCCTCGGCTTGTTCGGGTTGGCTGCCTACACGGCCGAACGTCGCATTAAGGAAATCGGCATCCGCAAAGTATTGGGTGCGACGGTTGCCGGCCTAACGGGTCTTATCTCTAAAGACTTTTTGAAGCTGGTACTCATCTCGTGTTTGATCGCTTTCCCGGTTGCGTTTTTGTGGTCGGACAGCTGGCTGCGCGGATATCAATACCATATCGATATTAAATGGTGGGTATTTGCCGTGGCAGGCATTGCCGCCATTGCCATTGCCCTGGCGACTGTAAGCTTCCAGGCCATTAAAGCGGCGCTGATGAACCCGGTGAAGAGCTTGAGGAGCGAGTAGCAGTTGGCAGTGGCAGTTGACAGTTTTGCAGATGTGCAAATCGATATCGTTTAGTTAGGAGAAAAATGCATTACAGATGCAATGTCTTGTTGAGGTGAATGTGCAGCTAAAGCCCTCTCCTTTGGAGAGGGTTTGGGTGAGGCGTGAATCATGTTTTAACTAAACGATATTTATGTGCAGATATGCGATATGAGATACACGTAGGGTATGGGCTAATGCAAATTCCCCGGACAAGTTCTTTTAATCTCAAATCTCATATCTCACATCTCATATCTATAAAGAAATAAATACTTAGCCGATGAATAATCTAAAAACAATGCTCCGCGGCTTGTTAAAAAACAAAGCCTATGGATTTTTAAACATTAGCGGTTTAGCGATCGGGATTGCGTGCGCCTGCCTGATATTTTTGTGGATCGGCGATGAGTTAAGTTACGACCATGTAAACACTAAACAGGACCTGCTTTATGCCGTAAAAGTTAATGCCAGTTATGCCGGTAATTCCTTTACGATGGGTTCCACACCCCGGCTGATGGCATCGTCGATGAAGAAGGAGATACCCGGCGTGGTAAATGCTGCCCGGATATCGGACGAAGACCAGAACTTCCTGTTTAATATTGGCAATAAAGCGCTTTACGCCGCCGGCCGGTATACCGACCCCGCCTTGTTCAGCATGTTCACATTTTCTTTTGTGCAAGGCAGCGCGGCCGATCCGTTCCCTCAATTATATTCCATCGTTATAACAGAAAAAACAGCGAGGAAGTTTTTTGGAGATGCCCAAAACGTTATCGGTAAAACGGTACGGATAAATAACGAAAAGAATTATACGGTTACTGGGGTTGTTAAGGATTTGCCGGAGAACTCAACCCTGCAGTTTGAATGGCTGGCGCCTTACGAGGCCGAGTTGCAGCAGGAATTTGAGAAATCAGGCCAAAAAGACCTTGGTTGGAATAGCTACGGCCCGTTTACGTACATGGAACTGGCTCCAAACGCAAACCTGGCATCGATCAACAAAAAACTGTTTAACTATTTTCATCAAAAAGATGCTACGCAAAAAAATACTGCCTTTTTGTTTCCGATGCGCGACTGGCATCTATACGATGAGTTTGCCAATGGAAAACAAACAGGCGGCGGCGCAATCAAACAAGTTCGGCTGCTTAACCTGATCGCCTGGATAGTGCTGCTTATCGCCTGCATCAACTTTATGAACCTCGCTACCGCCCGGAGCGAGAAGCGCGCCAAAGAGATTGGCGTACGCAAAGTACTGGGGTCGGGGAGGAGGCGCCTCGTGTTGCAATTTATCGGCGAAGCCTTAATGATGTCGGCCATTGCAACTGTATTTGCATTATTGATCGTTATTATTGCATTGCCTGCTTTTAATGCGCTTACGCAGAAACAACTGTCGCTTGGTATTACTAACCCGGTTCATATTATCGCTTTGGGAGCCATAGCCCTCATTTGCGGGTTGCTGGCAGGTAGCTACCCCTCTTTGTATTTGTCCTCATTCGACCCAGTGAAATCGCTAAAAGGTTTAAATATAAAAACCGGGAGCGCAACCATTATCCGCAAGGGGCTGGTAGTGCTTCAATTTTCAGTTTCGGTAGTATTTATTATCGGTACCATTGTCGTCTTTCTTCAAATACAGCATGTTAAGAATCGCAACTTGGGTTTCACTAAAGATAATCTGGTTGAAATAGACATGCAGCATCCATTTTCCCGGAATTTCCCGGTAATAAAACAGCAACTTTTTAATACCGGGCGGGTGGCGAACGTGGCATTATCAGACCATACGACCATATACGGAGGCAATAGCGACGACGGGTTCACCTGGGAAGGCAAAGCGCCGGACCGATCCGTTGGGATAACCTTCAGGGATGTCAGCCCGGAGTTTGTCTCAACTTCAGGCATGCACATCGAGCAGGGTAGGGATTTCAGCGAAGAGCTTTCAGATACAGCTACTGCAATTGTCAACCAATCCCTTGCAAACGCGATCGATAAAAATGGGGTGGTTGGTAAGATCATCCGTTCGCCACGCGGGCAAAAGGATGGCGATTACAAGGACCTGAGAATTATAGGCGTTGTGGCCGATTATGTATATGGCAATATGTACGGGCAGTCGGGGCCGACCATATTCTTGTGCCTGCCACCGCTAAAAGATATCGGCGAAAACGCCCACCTGGTGTACGTACGCATAAAAGAGGGGCGCAATTCGCAGCAAACACTGGCAGAAATAGGTTCGGTTATCACTAAAAACAACCCCGGCTTTCCATTTCAATACAAATTTGTGGATGATCAGTTCAACGCCATGTTTTTTAACGAGGTGCTGATGAGCAAACTGGCCGGCATATTTGCTGCTTTGGCAATAATAATTTCGTGCCTGGGCCTGTTCAGCCTGGCGGCGTATACTGCCGAAAGACGGATAAAAGAGATCGGCATCCGCAAAGTGCTGGGTGCAACAGCACCAGGGCTTGCCGCCTTGCTTTCAAAAGATTTCCTGCAATTGGTTTTTATCTCGTGTCTTGTAGCTTTTCCAGTCGCCTGGCTCATGATGAATAACTGGCTGCAGGGCTATGAATACCGGGTAAGTATCCATTGGTGGATATTCGCTGCGGCCGGATCAGCCGCATTGACTATCGCGTTGGCTACTGTGAGCTTCCAGGCAATTAAGGCCGCGCTGATGAACCCTGTGAGGAGTTTGAGAAGCGAATGATGTGCGGATATGCAAATATGCAGATGTGCGGATGTGCGGATGTAAGATATAAGATATGCCGGTGAACAGGCTTTTCGTCTCAAATCTACCAATGAACTAATGAACCAATGAACTAATGAACTAAATCATGGTACGTAACTATTTCAAAATCGCGTGGCGTAATTTGATGAAGAACAAATTCTTCTCAATTGTGAACATTTTTGGTTTATCAGTGGGATTGGCGTGCTGTATGCTGATCGCGCTTTACCTACACTACGAAACCAGTTATGATGCTTATCAGAAAAACATAAAAAACCTTTATGAAATAGGCACCTCGTTTGTCAACAAGGGTCAGAAGGATGATCAGCGGGCATCTACCTCGCCGCCGGTGGCGACCGCCATGAAACAGGAATATCCCGAGATAGCTGAAGTTACACGCCTGCTTGGCGCAACCGCCGATGACGACCAATTGGTACAATATGCCCCACCTGGCGGTGATAAAAAGACATTCCTCGAACGAGGCGGCTACCTGGCCGATCCCACATTTTTTCGGTTGTTTGATTATAACTTTATTGAGGGGAAGCCAAACGATGCGCTAAGTGATCCTAATACCATTGTTATCTCCGAAGAAATAGCAAAAACGATATTTGGCAACGAACCTGCGCTAAACAAGGTACTGCGCGTAAGTAGTAACATGAATGGCGAACAGGATTATAAGATCACGGGCGTATTTAAACCGGCTGACAGGCCATCTAATATAAATGGGCGCTTTTTCCTTTCGCTTGAAGGAGGCGAAATATATAAATACCTGCAACGGCAGGGCGGCGATTTTGCGCGTAATAATATGTTTTCCAGCTTTGCATTACTAAAGCCGGGTACCGATCCGCGAAAGCTGCAGGCCAAATTCCCGGCTTTCGTAAAGAAGTATGAAGAGAACGACCTGAAGCGGATGGGAAGGGAAAAGAAGCAATTCCTGGTACCGGTTAAGGATATCCATTTAAGCCAAACGCTAACTTCGAACATTACACCGCCGGCCAGCAGAACTTATTTATATGTACTTGCATCCATAGCGGTATTCACCTTATTGATCGCCTGTATCAACTTTATGAATCTGTCGACAGCGCGGTCGTCCAAACGATCTGCTGAGGTTGGCGTGAGGAAGGTTTTAGGCGCCGAAAAGAGTTCGCTGGTGCGGCAATTTCTGGGAGAATCGCTGCTGATGACCTTCGTCGCATTTATATTGGCTCTATTCATCGTTGCTGCCTTTCTCCCGGCGTTCAACCAGCTTTCAGGTAAACATATTACGCTGTCATTTTTGGAAGACAGAACTCTTTTTGCCGGTTTCCTGGCGATGGCGCTGCTGACCGGCCTTATCGCCGGCAGTTACCCCGCGTTTTATCTTTCATCGTTCAACCCGGTAGCCGTTTTAAAAGGCAAACTGGTTAATTCGCTTGCCGTTGTGTCTATACGTAAGGGCCTCGTGGTCTTTCAATTTGTCATCTCAGTTGTACTGATCATCGCCTCGGTTGTGATTGCCCGCCAGATGCATTTCCTGCGCACAGCCGACCTCGGATTTACCAGCGATCAGCAAATTGTAATTCCTTTGCGAACCAATACAGCAAGATCTATCGGCAAGTCGTTACGTGACCAGGTCACCAATAGTGGAAGCGTCCTTTCTGCCGCCATGTCGACCTACTACCCGGGGATTGCTAACCTGATGGACGCCGGCTATTATAAAGACGGCCAGGTAATGAGCGATGCAAAACACACGCGGATGAACAGTGTGGACGACCGTTTTTTGACGACGCTCGGCTTCAAATGTGTTGCGGGAAGATTGTTTTCCCCCGACTTTAAATCCGATACCGGCAATCGGATCATTGTAAACGAAGATGCCATTCGCGAGATCGGGTTCGCGTCGCCGCAGCAAGCTGTAGGGCAAAATGTTTATTTCGACCTGCAGGGAAAGAAATACGCTTTTCAAGTGATCGGGGTGGTTAAGAATTTCCATTTCGAGGATCTGCACAACCCGGTCGAGCCCTTTGGATTCCAGTTGCTGACAGATACGAATGCTTTTAATTATTTGATTGTGCATGCCCGGGCAGGAAATGTAGCCGGCACCCTGAAAATGATCGAACAGACATGGCGCCAGTTTGATCAGAACGAACCATTTGAGTATTCATTCCTGGATCAGGATTTCCAGAAAAACTATGAGGCCGACAATAGGCTCGCGGCCACGGTTGGATATTTTACAGTGATCGCTATCCTGATCTCATGCCTCGGACTGTTCGGGCTCGCAGCCTTCAGTGCCGAGCAGCGGACGAGAGAGATAGGGGTGAGGAAGGTTTTGGGCGCAAAAGTTAGCAGCATCATTGCGTTGCTTTCCGTCGACTTTTTAAAGCTGATCATTATTGCCATTATCATCGCCTCGCCGATAGCCTGGTGGGCCATGAGCAAATGGCTGCGGGGTTTTGCCTATAAACAGCCAATTGACTGGACCATCTTTGCCTACACGTTTTTGATTGCTATAACCATAGGTTTATTGACTATTGGCTCGCAGGCCCTAAAGGCAGCAATGTCAAATCCGGTGAAGAGTTTGCGCTCAGAATAGCAGTTTGCAAGAGGCAGTTGGCAGTTGAGCATAAAGCTGAAACCTGACTGCTGGCCGCCAGAGCTCAAAGCCAAAAAAATGGCCAGACACCAATGAACTAATGAACCAATGAACTAATGAACCAGTGAACCAATGAACCAGTGAACCAATGAACCAATGAACTAACCCAATGATAAAGAACTATTTAAAAATCGCCTGGCGCAATATGCTGAATAACAAGGTTTACAGCGCGCTTAATATTGTTGGACTGGCTGCTGGCATGGCCGTGGCTTTACTGATTGCCCTGTGGGTGGTGAATGAATATTCGTACGATAAGTTTCTGCCGGATTATAAATCATTATACCAGGTCGAGCTGAATTTTACCGACCCACACGAAGGCGAGCATACACAGGCTGCTGTTTCATTGCCGATAGCCGATGTATTGAGAAAAGAGTACCCTGAGGTACAGTATGTTGCCGAAACCGACTGGATGGGCTCTCACGATTTGTTGGTTGGCACAAAAAAGCTTTATATGAACGGGGCTGCTATTGGGTCCGACTTTTTAAAAATGTTTCAATATCATTTAGTGAAAGGAAATAAGAATGATGTTTTGAAAGATCCTTTTTCAATTGTTTTAACGGAATCAACTGCAAAAGCGCTATTTGGAGATGCTGACCCGATGGCGAAAATTGTACGGATCGATAATAAATATAGTCTAAAAGTTACGGGCATTATGGCCGACGTGCCCAAAAACTCAACGCTGCAATTTAATTTTCTGATGCCCTTCAGCTTTAACGAAGCGACGCAGGATTGGATGAAAAAGGCCCGGACCACCTATTACAACAATTCCTTTCAGATATTTGTGCAGCTTAAGCCGGGAGTGAATTACACGGCATTAGCTCCTAAGATCAGGAATATCGTCTATAATGGCGGCCCCAAAATGCGACCTGTGAAACCTGTCGTTCTTTTACACCCGCTTGAAGACTGGCATTTATATTCTGAATTTAAGAACGGCAAAGAATCAGGCGGATTTATAGATTATGTGCGGATGTTCAGCATAATCGGGATATTGGTGCTGCTGATTGCCTGTATCAATTTTATGAACCTTTCAACTGCCCGGTCTGAAAAACGGGCAAGAGAAGTGGGTGTTAGAAAGGCAATAGGTTCACAGCGCCATGATTTGATCTTCCAGTTTTTAACAGAGTCTATCCTGATTACCTTTATCGCCTTCCTGTTGTCCATCGTTTTCGTTCAACTCGTATTGCCGTCATTTAACGCGTTAACCGGCGATGAGATCGGTATTCCCTATGGCAGTCCGGTATTCTGGTTCATCATGGCCACGTATGTTTTGGCAACCGGTTTATTAGCCGGGAGCAGGCCGGCTTTTTACTTGTCGTCATTTAATCCTGTTAAGGTGTTAAAGGGAACCATACAGGTTGGCAAGGCAGCAGCTTTGCCCCGCAAAATATTGGTGGTACTTCAGTTCAGCTGCTCTATAGCGCTGATCATCAGCACCGTTATTGTTTATCAGCAAATACAATACGCCAAAGACAGGCCGACCGGCTACAGTGCCGATAGATTGGTTACAACCGATATGAGTGACGACTTAAATAACCATTATGATGCGTTGAGGAACGACCTGCTTGGGACAGGGCTTGTTGAAAGTGTAGCCAAAGCGTCGAGCCCGGTAACCGGTATTTATTGGCACACGGGTATCGACAAATGGCCGGGGCAGGAACCAGGCGAACTTGGAATAAATGTCGGCGGGATATCAATAACGGATAGCTACTTTAAAACTGTTGGCATGAAATTGTCGGAAGGGCGTGATTTTTCGAGTGAGTGGAGCGCCGACACATCGAACATTATTATTAATGAAGCTGCAGTAAGGCGAATGGGCCTGAAAGAGCCGCTAAATCAGTTAGTCACTTTTGATGGTATCACCGGTCAGGCCAGGATAATTGGCGTGGTTAAAGATGCGCTATTGGAGTCGCCGTTTACGCCGGTAGAGCCAACCGTATTTGTTCACGGGCGGGGCGGTAATTTTATAATGTACCGCCTGGCAAAAGGCGTCAACACCCATGACGCCATCGAAAAGATCGGTAAAATATTCGACAAATTTAATCCGGCCTACCCCTTTAGCAGCCGTTTTGTTGATGACGAGTACAACCAGAAATTTAACCTGGAAGTACTTGTTGGCAAGCTGGCGGCTGTTTTTGCGGGATTGGCCATATTCATATCATGCCTCGGCCTTTTCGGGTTGGCTGCCTACGTTGCCGAACAGCGCACCAAGGAAATCGGAGTCCGCAAGGTATTGGGCGCTTCAATTGCACAAGTGTGGCTGCTATTATCTAAAGACTTTATTTTATTGGTGATGATCAGCTGTGTAATTGCATCGCCAATAGCCTTATATTTTTTAAATGGCTGGCTGCTGAAATATGATTACAGGATAAGCGTTGGCCCGGGGGTATTTGTGCTATCCGCGGTTGCGGCTATAGCCATTACGCTGATTACAATTAGTTTTCAGGCCATAAAAGCGGCTTTGATGAACCCGGTGAAGAGTCTGCGCTCAGAGTAGTAGCCGGCAATTTGTCTGAACCCGAATTCATAGAATTAAAGAATTAACAGAATGTGCTTTTCTAATTCAAAAAATTCCGTAATTCTATGAATTCGAGTTCAAATAATGATGCGGAACCAATGAACCAATGAACCAGTGAACTAATGAACTAATGAACTAATGAACCAATGAACCAATGAACTAACCCATGATAAAAAACTATCTCAAAACCGCGTGGCGGAACATCTGGAAAAACAAGGTTTTTTCAGCCATTAACATTATCGGGCTATCGGTGGGAATGGCGGCCTGTATTGTGATCATGCTTTTTGTGGGGTACGAAAAGAGTTTCGACAATTTTCATACGAAAAATATTTACCGGCTCAACGAGGTTCAATACGTCGGCGACCAGGGAGCTTCGCAAAAAGTGGGTTTGTCGATGTTCCCCATGGGGCCGACACTCAAGGCTGAGTTTCCCGAAATCAGGAACTTTACACGGGTGCACTGGGACACAAAGTATCAGTTGACTCAGACGGAAAAGCGCATTTTCGTACCACAGGTGTTTTTTGTCGATTCGACGTTTCTTCAGATGTTTGATTTTAAGCTGGTGCGCGGCGACCGCAACACAGCGCTGCTCAAACCACATAGTGCGCTTATCACCGAAGAAACAGCCAAAAAGTTATTCGGCGATGCCGATCCGATCGGCAAACGTATCACCCACTATGGCTATGATACCACTGCCTTTGAAGTAACAGGGGTATTGGCCAATGTGCCAAAAAATTCGCAGCTGCAGTTCGACGCGTTATTTTCATTCAGTACCATCATTAACCCTGATATGAGCAAAAACTGGGGCGGCAACTGGCTCGATACTTTTTTTGAATTGGTCCCGGGCACAAATACCGCGACGATGGAAAAGAAATTCCCGGCCTATCTGGTAGAACACCTTGGTAAAAACGGCCCCAAATTCATGAAACTCTTTGTGCTGCCGTTAAAGGATATTCACGCGAACGCCGCCGACATAGGGCTCGATTATATCAATTACCAAAAGTTCGACAAGAAATCGACTAACCTGTTTGCCATCATCGCGTTGATCGTACTGGTGATTGCCTGCGTTAACTTTATAAATCTTTCCACCGCCCGTTCGGCTGAAAGGGCGAAGGAAGTGGGTATCCGTAAATCGATAGGCGCCTATCGATTTCAGTTGGCTATCCAGTTTTTAGGCGAAACGGTAATCATCGCGCTTCTGGCATTGTTGTTTGCCGTTGTCATGGTTGAATTGTCACTGCCGTATATCAATGGCCTAAGTGAAAGGCAAATCTCTTTTAACTTATTCGGCAATCTCGGCCTGTTGTCAGCCGTGGTCGGCGGCGCCGCGCTGATTGGTGTAATATCGGGTATCTATCCGGCGATCTATTTGTCGTCCTTCCAGGCATCGAGGGTGCTGAAGGGATCGATACAGGTAGGTAAAAATAAAGGCGCTCTGCGTAATGTACTGGTGGTCACCCAATTCGCCAGTGCTATCTTCCTGATGATCGCAACGGTATTTGTACTGCGGCAGCTGAGCTATATGCAGCGCCAGGATCCCGGCTATAACCGCGATCAGATCGTCAATATTCCTTTGGATGGCGTTACCACCAAAAAATACGATCTGTTCAGGACCGAACTACTCGGCAGTACATTGGTTTCGGGTGTAACCGCCTCACAGGATATCCTGGGCAGCCACCTGGATCAGACAGGAGTAAATTTTAAACCTTCCTTCGGCCCCGCGGAACAATTGGGAACGACGCTGTTGGTTGTTGATACCAATTATTTAAGTCTGTATAAGATCAAAATGGCTGTGGGCAAAAACTTTTTTGGCGATAAAGTGCCGGATGGCCGGCAATACATTGTTAACGAGGCATTGGCAAA
>Ga0302315_10003085_pt1 | contig 15280 bp, 16 predicted proteins | sample III_Palsa_N3_1_FD_200532 | JGI IMG/M metagenome (GOLD analysis project Ga0302315, IMG submission 200532) | Peat permafrost microbial communities from Stordalen Mire near Abisko, Sweden - III_Palsa_N3_1 | ecosystem: Environmental > Terrestrial > Soil > Palsa > Peat permafrost | place: Sweden... | reverse complement strand
CAATTCGAGATTGACCAGCACGGAGCTCCCCAAATCGTCGTCGCGCAGATCAAGGGAAAATTCGGCACCTTGCGGTTTCGTGCTATTTCGCGAACCGACCGGCAGGATGGCATGATCCAGTTGGCAGAGCTAATGTCGGCACGTATCTGCGATCTTACCGGCAGGTTAAAAAACACGACTAAACCCGTTCGCCACTTGCGCTTTTCTCGGATCGCGTTGTCGGTCGCATGCCTGTTGCCGTCAGCGTATCTCGTGGCACCCCGTTTGATCCCAACGCCAGACCATTTGAGCGTATTATTCTGTGAAGTTGATACAAATAATTTAAGGGCGTCAAATGAACGATATCGTTGCAAAGCTGAAATCCCCGGTAAGGAATTGATATGGCGCGATGGACTCAATGGCGAAAAATTGCTGACCGACTTTATTGGTATGCGGATACCCTCGATTGGGATGGTCCGGCATGTTACGAACTTTCGATTGCGGGGCCGCGTGGAGGCAACCGTCATGTCGTCTATATTGGGGAAACATCCAATGAGAAAAAACGTGTTGTTGCCTATGCTAGTCATGGGTCACATCTCAGTGAAATAATTCATTCGCACCTTAAGGATGGTTGGCACTTGTGGTATCGCGCAAGGTCCTCGACGTCGAAGGTGGAGGCCGTGGAAATACAAAATAATCTGTTGGCGCGCAAAGATTACGACTGGAATATCCAGCTAAACACTTGGGGGAAGGGTGCGGACAAATAGTATGAACGCAAAGGAAATTGGACGAACCGCGGGGCGCATATTTGCTTATCATTTGCCGCCCAACTGGATATTGCGCTCCCAAGAAGACCAAGAAGATTATGGTGTAGATGGGGAGATTGAAATCGCCAGCCCCGAAGACAAGGCGACTGGTTTCATTTTCAAGGTCCAGATAAAAGGGCAACAGCGGGTAAGTTACATCGATCAGGGGGCACATATCTCATTCGACCTGTCTGTCGAGAGACTACGCTATTACATGCGACAAATAGAGACACCCGTTATCCTTGCGGTGGTTGATATTGATGAAGGCAAGATTTTCTGGGCGAGCCTCCAAGACAATACTAAGATTGCAGGTGACTTAAGAAAAGCTGTTGAGAATAAGCAGAAAACTGTCGCAGTGCATTTGCATTCCGCAGATACCATACCGGAACGAACGGAAGAGCTACTTGCTGCTGTCGAGCAAAATATGGACTGGTTGCGATTGCATGCGCTTGATAGGTTGACTAGACCGATTGGCGCGCTCATAGGTCGCTCACACGACGACGTGTTAAAAGCGTTGCTTGATAAGAGTAAAAAGCTGAATTTCGAGATATTTAACGAGCAGTTTGAGCGACTTTTTGCCATCGGAGATTACAACCAGTTGTTGAGTATCACGCATAACGTCATTCGCTCGGCGACCGAATTGGTCGAAACTAGACTGACAGCCGGACTCTACATTGAGAGGATTTTTCTTCGAGAACTTAATAGACACGATCCACGTGATCTCGATGCGCTCGGTGGCCTTTACGCACTGATGTTAACTATCGTTCGCCGTGAGCGAGTGCCTGTGCATATCCGTCAATACGTGCTTATGCTTATTCGCGTCCTGCGTTTGCGGGTATCCGTTAACTCTGATTACCATTACTTCGTTTCGGCCAAGCAGTTCCCACGTGACAGTCTGACAGGCTGGATTATAGCTTCATCGCGATTGCAAGTAAGCGGGCGAGCAGCGCGTGACGTAGTGAAGACTGTACACCTTATCAACCGGGCCGTTCTTGCTGGTCAGAACGGACTCCTTCTTGATGCGTTACCGCGATTTGTTGGTTTTGTGGCGTTGTTTGCCCATCGACTAAAGGAGGACAAACTAATGGTTCAGGCGGACTCTCTTTTGTCATGGCTCGAATTTTGTACCGACCTTGCCATTGATGTCGCTAATGAAACCAAAAATTTCGCTGCCTTCGCTGAGGCAATTGTGGCGAATGCGTTTATCGATCTCAGCACCGAGGGTAAGGTAGCTCGTATTGAAAAGTCACTGGCGCTTGCCGCCACAATCGAGCATGCAGGTATCAGGGCCGGTGTACAAGAACGTCTGCTGGCACTGAAAGACCAGGATGCCGTTGAGCAAGAGTTGCTTACGCCCGACCAAGAAATCGAACTGTTTCGAGACCGCGCACTTGGGCTTGGAATAGGTATCGATAATCCAGCCGATGAATTTGGACGAATTATCAAACAAGGTCTACTCGATTACAACCCAGAGCGCGTTATCAAAGATTGCGAGTCACTGGTTATGATCCCGACTCGCTCTCTTGGCGTGCCAGCCCAGATGGTCGGCCTACCGTCTGCGGGTATGAAGTTTCTATATTGCTTAAAGAAGGGAAATGCAATGGGTGGGTGGAGCTTGGATGACGTATATACGTCGGTAATTCCGGGCACGGGTTTCAAGAACCAGTTTTGTGATAATTGCGAATTTCGTCAAGCGCGGAGTGAACGCTGGAAATGGTCCAGTAAATGGCAACACGATCTCTCTAAAGAACATAGTGAGATATTCAAACGAATAAGTGAATTCTAGTTTGCCGTGGCCGCTCAGTAGCAGCCTATCACTTTAGGCTGCCTTCTTCCCTTTGAACGGTAATTGTAGTTCTTCTACGTCATATGTAAAATCCAACGGAATCTGAATTGGCTTCTGCGTTGTGTCTTTGGCATTATAAACATCGACGTCAGTTTTCAATTGGAAGCAATCCCCTACAATTTGCTGTCGGCGCTGAGAAAACGACCGCACGAAGTGATTTCTAGGTGCTCTGTCATCATCAATGTCCGCCCAGAGCGACATCGACTTGCCATTTGTCTTAGAGCGAACAGCATGTTTCGCACGGTAGCGCTGACCGCTCTCGTCAGTGCGGTACTCCTCACGGAAGACCTGCGAGATATCCGCCGCAATTGCATCGACGATGGTTCTGACACTTGGCTTGTGCAGACCGTTTTTATATGCCCATTCCGCTACAAGATGTGGGTCGAGCATGCCATCACCGCCAACCTCAGTTTGATAGCGCTCCAAATAGGCTTTTACTTGATTTGCATATGCAGACATTTTAATTTCCCATCATTATTCAGAAAACGAACCCCATCCATCGGTGTCAGCTGACGGAAGCACACATGCCCGTACTTTCACTTGGTACTTGCGAAGAAAGTCGTGACGCCCTAACTTACGCTGAAGCTGTCCAACCACTAGCCCTGGGTGGACATTAATTCGTTGCGCGAATAGCTGCACCTTTTGCTCAGAAAAGTACGGCTGAATGCGTGCGATGAAATTATCTAATTGGTCGGACGGAACACAAAAATTCGCTCCCGCTTCGTTTGCGCGAACTTCACATTCAGGTAATGCATCATCGTCGACACCGACATCTGTATCAATGATTGGAGTGCCGTCTTTGCCATCCTCTTGAAGCACATGTTCGATTTCGTGGCGAAGCACGAACCAAAAATTGTCAATGCGGTCAAACCGCAGAGCCATACCAATGACAGGTTTATCGTCAGAAAGCCAGAAACAGGCCCCATCAAGTTTTGAGCCAGCCATGGGCTCTACGAATACAAGGCGAACACCTGCACCTGCCAAAATGGAAGGTACATGTCGCGTTTCTTCGGGAGCCAAAATGAGAGTTTTGAGCTTTTCGATAGCCACAAGTAATTTTTCACGCGAATAGGCCGGCAGAATCTGCTGCGCTGCCATTGCCCGAACACGGAAAAGCCAAGCTAGTTGCAAAGGCGTCACGTCCATATTCACGTCAGTCTTTTTTGCACAGTGACTCAGTGCAGGCTGCGCGGCCATGTCGGGAATGTTAAAGAATTCGCAAAACCGTTGTTCAAGAACATCAAGGTTATCACTGGTGCGGACCCAACCGCGCCGCATCATCTCGCGTACGGGAAACTTACTATATAGCCGCGATTTACGTGCGACGTTGTCATTAGTGCTTTTGACTTTGGAAAGCTGATACTGGCTTTCCAAATTCATCCAATACTCGGCCGACACCCCAAACGCTTCAGCCAGGCCTCGTGCGGTTTCGGGTGTAATGGCGCGCTTTCCAGCAATCAATTCGCTGATAAGACGCGGGGGGCGGTCCAGAATATCCGCCAGCTCCTGCTGGCTCCACTCCCGCGCTTCCAGCTCTTCCCGCAGGAACTCTCCTGGGGGGAAAACTTCAGCAGGTACGCGTGCGTTCATGTAATCTCCGTTTCTAGTGGTAATCGACAATTTCAACAATTCCGATAATTTTGCATGGATGATCTCCTCGGATTTCCAAGATGAGCCGCCATTGAATATTTAACCGAATCGAATGCTGCCCATCCCGATTTCCCTGGAGCTTTTCAAAATGTAATGACTTCACAGCATAAAAATCCCGCTCATCCAGAAATGCGCGGATTTGTTGCATACGTTTTCGATAAGCGCGCACGACCTCTTGTGACAGCCCAGCTGTGAATTGGGCATCAATCTCAAGGCGGTCCAAATCGTCATCATCGAATTCAACTTCCATGTCGTAATATTAAGGTCAAAGGAAAAGGATGTCAAGTACGTCATTACACTTGGTGTAAAGATGGTTGCATTAACTTTCTGGGTGATGCCAACGAGCTGCCGTGTTAAGTCGTGGTATGCGCAAATTGCACTTTTATGCTGATGTTGCCGCAATTGAAATTTGGAGGTGCGTCAAAGAATTATTTGATGGGCAGTTGCCTATGGATAATTGCAGTAACGGTGAACAGTAACCCGGTCAACTCCAAACTGGCGAGCCAGTTCGCTGCGATTTTCCCCTGCTTGATATCGTCTTAGCAGATCGGCTTGTTGTTGTTCGTTTAACTTTGGCTTCCTGCCCTGATATTTGCCCTCGGCACGCGCTCGCGTTATTCCCTCCTGTTGACGCTCCTTTCGGATGCCGTGCTCGAACTCGGCAAATGCCGCGAACATTGTTAAGGCCAGCTTGCCCGCTGGCGTGTGCGTATCAAAGCCCTGTTTTAGAATGACCAAGCGAACACCTCGCTCGGCCAACAAGTTGATCTGTGTCAATACGTCAATTGTGCTGCGGCCAAGTCGATCAAGTGCGTAGACAACAAGCGTATCGCCATCCCGTAGGTATCCTACACAAGCGGCCCAGCCGGTTCGGCTATCAGCAGCCGTTGTTCCGCTCACTGCGTTGTCAGCAAATTCCTTTGTAACCTGCCAGCCCGCAGCGGCAATGGCCTGTCGTTGATTTTGAACCGTCTGGTCACTCGTTGATACACGGAGGTATGAAATTATGCTGCTCATGCTGGAACCGCCTTTCGTTGCGTTGCAATAGCATATAGTTCCTATTATGCAACATAGATGCTTATTTTGCAACATATTTCGCAACGTGTATTGCGGCGCAATGGCTTGTTGCGTTCGGCTAAACGCTATCGCAACGTCGATCATGAACCGTAGTGAGTATGTCGTTATGTCGCCATCGATTCTGTCAATTGATTGCATAGGTACGGCTTTGTGGTGCAGATCGTGGCCGAGAATGCATTATTAATCGACTGAATGGAAGTATTCTGTCTTCGCGTACAATTGACCCGGCTCGACAATTGGCGAGTATACTTTTTGCTTTATCGTCATTGTCAATATATCAATAGTCGCTGCGGCGGGACACAGTCTCGATGGTAGTCAATTCTCCGACGAGAAATTGGTGAACTCCATTTGGCGACTACCACATGTTAAAAATCTGCCGGACGTGCATATGCATGAAATAAGAAAAACTATGACCGAGGTGGTGACCAAAGTTTTGGAGCAGAATGGAGATAATAATCCAGGGACGGTACACGCATACATCGAACGCCTGTACGACAAGGAATTGTTTCGTGCTGGCAGGTGCTTCTCGGACATGCTTCGATTTTTTGAGGAAATGGAATATTCAACCGAGCAAGAACGCCGGCGAATCCAACAAAGCTCCCACCGAAACCCTGCCACGGCGGGAAGTCTCGGTGAGAGATATTGGATCAAGATTTTCGAAGAAATTCTGCCGCAGGATTTCAAAGTCGTCCAAACCGGGCATATCTTGTTTGATGACGGCAAAGAATCGCGTCAATTGGATATTCTGATATTGAAACCGGGATACAGTCCGGCGTTCGTAAATCGTGGATTTTATCCAATCGACAGTGTAGCAGCGGGATTTGAATGCAAGGTCACCCTAACTACAAGTGATGTGAGAGAAACGGTCGTAAAGAGCAAGGAAATCAAGGAGCTGTGTCGAGTCGATACAGGATCGATACGTCAAGAATTGAACACACCCTTTATCTACGGGTTACTTGCTATGGGACACGATCTAAACAACAAATCAAAACCCCCATATAGGAGCATGCTTGATGCCCTAGTCGATAGCAGTCGCGCGCTCCAACATCCGCGAGAATTGCTCGACCTGCTAGTAGTGCCCGGAGAATTTTGCTTCAATGCAGTCAAAGGTATCGATGTATTTGATACATCGAATGTGGATTGGGGATACCAACATGTCGTTTGCGACAAACCGTACACCAATCCGGCATGGAACGCCCTTGGCACATTCTTTGCCCGCTTTCTGGAACGTCTATTTGTCGATAGGAACGATCTCAATCATTTGCTGAGCCAGTTCGCATTTTTCGGAACGCCAAATGTGACGTCTTATTATGGAAACATGCTGGCATCGAACGTGTTGTCAAAGGCATTAAATGCAGAAATCGCGCAGGGCATGCACGTCTAATCTTAACCTGCCACGCGGGACAATCCATTATCATCGAGATACTTCAGCAGTTCAATTAAATCGTCACTAGGTAGGGGTAAGATAAAGGCCAATCGCCCCCCAATACCATTCAAAGAAGTCCCGATGACTGTGGCCCTGCTCCTATCGGAAATCCAAATTCGATCATGGAGCACCGCGGAGGTAGCCTCAGTTATGTGGATTTTTTCATCAGCAAGCATTTCGTGTATGCGCTTTCGAATTGCGTTTGCGGTATTCGACTCGTCGGCATCATAGATTATGTGTACGCGCTTTAGCGATGCTCCGGCGGCACGAATTGACTTTTTGAAATCTTGAGCGATGGTTTCGGCATTCGCGGCCTGTCCAGAGTAAATATACGGATCGACGACAATTAGCGATTCAGTCGTTGCAGAGAAATTCCTGAGTTCTTTTAATCCGGCTGCGCGCTGCCCCGGCTGCGTAAGCATTTCCATGTATCGCTCGGATTCGTCAGCAAAGGCGCATTTACGTTCAACAACTAACGATCGTCTGCCGAGCAAGGGCGGCAACGCCCATATTTCATTGTCCGCTAAGTCAGTTTCGGCAAGTAGTTCTTCATATTCTCGCATCACCTCGTTGTATTTGCGAATGAAGTCTAGGTATCGTTTCTCATTGGATGTTTTCATACAGTAATTCCGGTTATTTGGCGAATACCAACGATAAGTGATCGACGCTTGTCAGGTTGGCTCCATATATATCGAAGTTGGTTCCATCTTTCTTTTCGATAGTTTCCTTAACCGGATAGGCTCCGACAAAAAACGCGAGCACCTCTTCCCCGGAATCGAACGCTTCTTTAAGCTCGCGCATTTCATTCATGAAGGATTTCTTTCGGCGGGATGCATCTATTTGCTCCTGTGGCACGTAAACCCGCACCCGGTACTTTTTCTTGTCAACCCAAACCGGCTCGACAAAGCGCAGGCCGACTCCCTTGCCGTTGTATATTTTCAAATCATCGACCGCGCCGTAATAGATCAGTCCTGTTTCGTCGCCGAAATACTGTACCTTCTTAAAGAACCGCTCGAACGACTTTGTTTTTCCAGCAACGGTGAATTGCCCCTTCTTGCTTTCGTCGTCACCGGATAAAAAGCAGTCCACCACCAAATCAAGATAGCGTGTCCGGGTACTTGTCTTGCGCTTTCCTCCGCTGGCATGGCTTCCGTCAGACCCTCCGGGGCTGTCGGCGTCGTCGTCATCCGTGTCAACGGTTGAACCGCCACCGGAGTTCCTTTTCCGTTTTGGCGGGTTCAGGTCTAGTTCGGTCGGAAAGTCTGTGGGCTTAAAATCATCTTCGTTTTCAGGTGGGCGACGAACTCTACCGCCACCGTCGCCGGGAGCCAAAAAATCACAGCCTGTCTTGTGTTCATCTTTTGTTCGGAAGTGCAGCGCACGCTTGGATTTGCGCGCCATGTAGATGCCAACAGGGGTCACCCGGGCACGACAGTTCGGGTCTTCGCAAAGAAAGGTCAATTCCCGTTCAAAGTATTCCCCTTCTTCGTCGGTATAAAGCTCGCGGGCCTGATACGGTGATCGAGTTTTACCAAGCTCTTGGCAATAGGCGCGACTGAACTTCATTACCATATTTGCTTACTCCCTCATGCCGACCAGTCCGAATATAGTCCGCGACAGGTTGAGCCGCCTGCCGATTGAAAGTCGAATATGCATCCACCCCGGGGTCAACTATAGCATGGCATACGAACGCTCTAATGGGACATCCAAATCAGGTCATGCCGATACTTGCTATTGCGCGATGCCTTGCCACAAGAAAACGACAGTCGATGCGGTATTCCCCACCACCATCATTAGACAGCATACGAGCAGCGAAAAGCGGATGTCGAAAGACTTATCCGAACGAGGCTGCCCCGCATGGCGCATCGGGGCAACTTGCATCGTCTGTACGAATAGGTAAGTGCAGCAAGCCGCAAATGCAAGACCAAGACCGTACCCGTAAATTTGAAACATGGTAGTACCTCCAATTCAGTTCGCCTAGTCATTACCATTCTTCAGCGGCGATGGCCGTGGTCGCCAAGATCTGCGTCTCGCTAACGGCAATCGCGCCGTCCACTGGCACTATCAAAATTCCTCCATTGTCGACATTTCTGCAAATTACTCTTGTGCCAGCCTTCAGATTCCCGGCTTCGGCCACCGATTTCGGCACTCTGATTGCAAGGGAATTGCCCCAAGTCGCTACGCGCATACATCCTCCGTTTGTATATACAAAACCACCACTACGTCAAATTGACCACCCGGCCCGGTCGCGCACGCATACCGGCGCTCGGATTGCCCCGACATGCGTTACCAAGACGTTTTGACACGTCTTTTCGGAGTTTTGCCGCGCAACTTGTTTCACTTGTTTGGCGCAGGACATTTCTGCTGGACGAAACAACCGATCTGTCCACTTGGCTATTTAATTTCCCCCAACTACTAATAGTTGGGGCGCGCAATTAATCTGCTCTCTGGCGGACACGAATGCACATCTGCGCATCACAGCGGAATTTGCGCACAGTGTTTATTGAAAACTTCTGGAGAAATAAATGAGTCCCGATAAGAAGGTGTTGAATGGTCAAGAGGTAGAGGAAATAACCAAAGTCTGCCGATCCAAGCGATATGAGTTGATTCAAGACGGACGCTTCCCCAAGCCCATCAATCTGCTCGGCAGGAATAACGGGTGGTTGGCGAGCGAGATCGATGCATGGATTGCGGAACGCGTCGCTGAACGTGACGCCAAGATTTGATTTTCCGCAATCCAAATGACCACAATATTTTATATCAACTATGGGAGCAGATCGTGCAACTGATCGTGAAACATGAAAGGAAGTATTCGCGTGAATATCAAGCAGGAATATTGAAGGAGGTTGTTGATGCCGTATTGAAGAGTTCAACGATCAAGCACCTCCTTAAAAAGAGGGCGTTAGTTGTACTGGCGGCGGGTGACGATATTCAGGTCCGCGTCACCGCATCCCTTGATCGCAAGGTATCGGATGCGTCAATCAACGACTGCGGCAAGAAAGGGTTTCATGTCGTCGTTCCGCCGCTCGTCAACTGGATAGAGCCTTGCCCATTGAAATACGAAGCTATTCCGCGCTGGCTGGAATTCGCGTTTGAGCAGAATCTGAAGCAAGACGGCATTCGCTTGCTCATTGATCTGTCGAGCGATCACGTTCAGATGTCAGACCTGCTTGAACTTCTTGACAAGTTCGGCCCCGCGTTGTCACGCACGAACAATGCGAAAACTGATGTGGCGATTTGCGAAGGTTTTTTTGAATGCAAAACGCTTGGCGACTTCCTCTGTATGTCTGGAAAAATTGATATCAAGGCAGTCATCGCATGGCTCCTGCGCGAACGGATTTTCGATGGAGTGGATTTCTCTCGCGTGCCATTCGATGACTGGCCTTGGCCGGTAACAAGTCGGAATGCAGTACGCGACTCCATGCTTTTTTCAGTCAATAAGACGAGTTAAAAGTGCGCGTTCATTCACGCAATTTTCAGCCGTTTTGGTGCGTCGTAACTACGCGGGTTACGACGAACAGGAGAAAGACGCTAAACGGCGGAATCATCGCTGCGCATGGGTTTACCGCCGCTGGCGGCACCGGCTACAGTCATATTGGGGCAGGGCGTCATGCGGTTATATGCACTTTAGTAACTCACACAGTTTTAACAGTTGCAACACGATACATGCCAACTATAGTTAGGAGCGCTAATATGGCCGACACAGAAACATTGTTTATACCAGTGGAACATTACCTGCCGATGGAGGATTACGACCGCTGTGGATTTCCGTTGAAGGGCTTGCGTGGATTCGATCAAGACGGTGTAGTTGACAAACCGTTCTACAGGTGGATGACCGCTCGATCCCCGTTGACTGGTGCGGAGTATAGAGTCAAGGCAGTCCCGCTAACAGGCTCGCCGAATGGACACATTGCCGGGTACATTGTCGAGATCAACATCCCTGCATGTACGGTCGGGCACAACCTGCTACTGGTCAACGGGGTGCCGATGGCCAGCAAGTTGGCATGCCTGCTCTTCAAGCATTGGTTGATAACCAGTGGATGCAGCAAGTATGGCCTCAGATTAGTGCAATTTGATAAGGTGCGGTTGCATTCGGTTACGCCTACCTATTTGTTTCGCTGCGACGATCTTGCCGACGCGCACGCTGCACGGCGCGAGTTTTCCGTCCACTCCGAAGGCGTGCTGAATCCCAAGGTATATAAGAAGGGTTCGCCAAATCCGGCCTTTTCTGTCGGTCCAGTGGACAATGCGACCAGTTACATCAAGCACCGGCAGTACCTTGTTAGCGCCTATGTGAAAGACGGAACTGCCACCAAGGCGTATGCTGTTTTCGACTCGCCTGCGATTGAACAGGCAATTCGTGCCGAGGCCGCAAAATACCTGCGCGTGGAGGTTGCATTCGGCGGTGTCTGGTTGCAGAAAATGAAACTGGATACGCCCGACGCATGGTTACTTGCCGATGGGCGCGAGAATCCGTACAAGGTCGGTGTGGACTTGATTCGCAAAGTCCTGCTGCTTGATGCCGACCTTCGCACCAGAGCGCCAAAGGAAGAGCACATTGCCCAACTATCGGAAGCGGATCGAAACATCTTGCGCTGGCATCTGGCGGCTGGGCGCATGAGTACACGGCAACACCCACTGATTCTTGCCAAGCCTACGGTACATGACCAGAACGTCTACTTCGCGAGGGTCAAGGATCGGCTGATCGAGAGTATGAAGGTTGATATTTCGATCCTGTGGGCCGTGCAAAGCAAGGAAATGTCGCCGCGATTGGCCGACCTCCTGAAGTTCGGAGGGCAATTAAAGCCTCTTGCCAGTATCGCCGACCACATCTTTTCCCCCGCCAGTGTGCCAGAATTGATTGAGCGACTGGAGGATATGATTGAGGCGATCATGCCGGATCATTGATGAGAAGATTGTGCCGAGCCGGTCTGCGCTGACGGTTCGGTTGCCGGAATCGATGGGATTGGGCCGTCATTATTTGATGCCCTTTTCCCTGATGATCTTTTCCATGTACTGTTTCACATGCGGGTTGATGAGTTCGTGCTCCAGCATGGCAAGGTCGCCGGACGGATCGAGCGAGGGTTCGATTAGCGAATCGCTGTTCAAGACCGGTTTTTTATTCGGGGCGTTGCGATTGACGTATTGGCTGCCGAAGGCCGAGAATATCTTGGCGTACCAAATGAAGCGGGGAAAGTCGATGCCTTCGAGTGGCATATCGGTGGGTTCGATGATGTCGTCGTTCAGTGCAAGCAGAGCGGCCCACAGATGCGCAACCGAGCTGAAGTTCCGCCACGTAGCCGATAGCGTTCCCGGCTTGTAGCTATGAACGCGCCTTTGCTCGCTTTTTTTGGGACGACCGGGTGTGGTAATGAAACGCCTTGGGTAGTGGGCTTCGCATATCTTTTTCGCTGCGTTGACACTAGGTTTTGCAAGATTGCAATGCCTCATGTGGTACATATACCAAAGCAGGGAACCCGCGATCTGACCATGCATAGATTCAACCTTGGCTCGATCCCGGACAATTGCCGGTGCGCGCTCAAGGAAGGCTAACAGGGCTTCTCTCGTCGTCAGGATAAGGCCATCGGTCGGCACAACCCTTGGAACTTCAATATATTCGCTTCCCACTATCGATGGCGTGTCAAGGTCAGAATCGTATATCGTTTTCGGCAGAGTCAAGATGCGTTGCTGGTGATGCTCGATTTCCTTGTCCGTGCTGTAGTTCCACCGCATGATGATGTTGGTCGTCTCCCGTTTTTCGATTGCAGACTGTTGATTTTGCTGTTTTCCGGATTCTTCGCCGGCAATCCGATGAATCTTGCCTTTGACGTTGATCTTGGCTTTGGCTTGTGGTGGAAACAACATCTGCGATGACAAGGTAATTTCCTCGGATCGGCTAAGTGCTGGCGCTTTCTTTGACATTTTTATCCTTCGATAGTGGATGGAAGTGGACACACTAGGATAATTGCTTGCTTCGCTTTGGTCGAATTGCGGACAAAAAATCGGGGAGCAACCTTGCCGTTGCCAAAAATCAGATGCCGATGGAGAAGGTCTAAAAAGCCGTTGTATTGGATCGCCTTCACTCGGGAAATCACCTTTTCGTGCGCGGAATAAAATGAATAAGTGATGAATTCCTGAACTTTGGAGAAATGGAAAAAGTGGCTGACTTCAAGCCCTGGTCAATCGCGCCTTGATCGAGCGCTCTGGTCGTTTCAGGCTGTACATGTTGAGTGTGGAACGATTTTTGAAAGCGGATTGCAAACTCTTGGAATAGCGCAGTTCAGCCGGAAGTACTCGAATTGCTAGGCGGTGGCAAGGGCTTGGCACAGTATGCAGCCCAATCGCTCATTAACAACCTGCGCTTTTCAAATAGGGTGCCTCGCGCATAGGCGGCCTCGGTTTTGTCCTTGAGGGTATGGGCGAGTGCCGCTTCCAAGGTTTCTCGCGGGTAGTGCGTGCATTCGCCGGCCCAAGTGCGGAAGGTCGCCCTGAAGCCGTGCACGGTCAGGTCGCCGCGCTCCATGCGGCGCAATAATTGGAGCAACGCCATGTTGGAAAGCGGTTTTTTGAAAATCCGACCGGGGAAAACGTATTCATGCTGTTTATGCGCTTCCATGTGACGAAGAATTTCAATGGCACGGTCAGAGAGTGGCACCCGATGTTCACACCCTGATTTCATGCGCTGGCCCGGAATTGTCCACGTTTTGGAGTCGAATTCGATTTCGCTATAGGTCATGTTGATGACCTCGCTGGTGCGGGTGGCTGTCAGGATGACAAATTCCAGCGCAAACGGTGCGATTCCTTCCTGCGTTTTCAATAGGTCGACAAAATCGCCGATCTCCAAATAGGGGAGAGCGGGATGATGCTCGACTTTACGTGCCACGGATCGGTTTATCAGAAGGTGATCGAGGTGGCCTTTCAATCGTGCCGGATTGTCGCCCGTACGATATCCTTTGGCGGTCGCCCAATCGAGGATGGATTCAATACGTCCCCGCAAACGTGATGCCGTCTCTGTTTTGGTCATCCAGATCGGCTCAAGAATTTCCATAATCTTGGCGACGTCTACAGCAGTGACCGGCAGATCACCTATCACCGGATATGCATACGTTGTCAGGGTGTTTGTCCATTGGGCAGCGTGCTTTGCATTTTTCCAGCCGTCTTTTTTCGCAAGATGGTGGTTTGTCGCGCATTGTTTGAATGTAATCGCTTCGGTATCTTCGATTCGCTTGGTTAGTTGCTTTTGTCTCTTGTCTTCCAGCGGGTCGATACCCTTTTGCAACTGCACGCGGCAATCATGCGCGGCTTTCCGGGCATCTGCGAGGCCGACTAGGTGCAGTGCGCCCAATCCCATTGCGCGGAATTTCCCGTGTATCTGGTATCGAAACAGCCAGGACGGCGTTCCTTCTGTTGTGATTTGCAAATACAATCCGCCACCGTCACAGTGACGTTCGGCCTTTCGCTCAGGCGGCCCATCCTTTTTCGGGCCTTGCTTCGACGGGGCATTTTTTATCGCTGACCAAGGTTCGAGCAAGCTTTTAATTTTGAATTGGGTCAGGTTTTGCAGCCCCTTGGTTTTTTGTCTTTTTTTTTGTTCTGTTGTTTTTTTTGTATCAGTCATTTTTAGAACTCGTAACTTACATGTTAACTGTCAATAGCATAGCAGATTGTGGCGGCTGTTAATGGAACCTCATGGATTTGAATTAGCTTGAAACCCGCACTCCGCTTAGGCTTACGACGTTGATGGATTTAGATGGGAGTCGAATTGACGGCCACCGCTTCCGCCAAAGACACCACAAAGTACGATAAAGTTTGCCAATAAACCTCTAAGGAATCAATGACTTAGGGGGGATACTTTCAATGCACAAAAGTATTCGTGCGCTTAGTTTCGTAGTGCTGCTAGCGGGCGTGGTTGAGTTGCGCTGAACATCGGGGTCTGCGGAAGAAAAAATGAACGATGAAGCGGCTTACATGAAAATCATAAAACCCTGGTGTAAGTTTATTTATGCTTGTTTGCTGGGTTCCGGTTGTCTATTTTCGATTGCTTCATTCGCAGCCGAATGTGGAACGGAAAGCTATTCATCGTCAGACGATTATTCCGCCACTTATCCGCTGACAAAACCAACAGTTGAGTTTTCCAAAATGCTCGCGGCAGCCAAGCGTGGGGATGCTCTTGCGCAGCACAATCTGGCAGTAAGCTATGACGCCGGGTATCTCGTCAACAAATGCCCTGAAAAGGCAGCGTACTGGTACCGGCGCGCGGCCAGTGGCGGTGATGAGGTTGCGAAGAAATGGGTTTCGGAACAAAATCAATTGAACGAACTGGCAACCGGACCAGAATGCTTGGGTTCCAATTGCTACGTCGCTTCAAGCGGTCCGCAAACCATGACACTGAATGCCGATTCGCATGGACATTTCCGCACCGGCATCACGATTAACGGCGTCGAGGTCGTCGGTCTAATCGACACCGGTGCATCGCTGGTGTCGATTTCAGCCCCA
>Ga0302315_10003084_pt1 | contig 15283 bp, 11 predicted proteins | sample III_Palsa_N3_1_FD_200532 | JGI IMG/M metagenome (GOLD analysis project Ga0302315, IMG submission 200532) | Peat permafrost microbial communities from Stordalen Mire near Abisko, Sweden - III_Palsa_N3_1 | ecosystem: Environmental > Terrestrial > Soil > Palsa > Peat permafrost | place: Sweden... | reverse complement strand
TCAGTGAGTATCTTGTTGCTTCCGATCAGGTAGGAGCTGTGAAGTTCGTGGGCGTAATCGTGATAGAATCCGCACAGGGTCTTCCATTTAATAATCGCCATGACAGCATTGAGCGCATTTAAATCGGCGATTTGAATATTGGTGTTGTATTCAGCCTGGGCATCGCCATCAGCAAAAGAGATCCGGTTGTTCTCTCTGACATGGGCGCGGTGCTGCGCTGTACTAGTGGTGACAGAGACAATACCACCCAGGGTTTCGTTCGTGATCACGACTCCCATACCGACATCTATAAACGTAATGCCAAGCGCTTCAAGCTTTTCAACGATCACTCGCTTTGGGCTACCCTTATCCATGCAGATAAACACAAACTGCATGTCGCGCAGGTCTTCAACGTTGCTTGCGGTAATATGGAACGGATGCGCAACAACTCCTTTATGCATGTTGGAGTAGATAGCCTTCAGATAGTCTACCTTGCGGGGTTTCGCGCGGAGATCGGTAAGGGACGGAGCGCCGGGTGCTCGGAAGGCATTGTGTTGAAAGAACGTGTCTTCATCGTACAAATGAATCTCTTTGACTGGTGTTTTAGCAACCATGTCGAGTACGTAGGAACCCGTTCCGCCCAGACCTACAATTGCAATTTTCTGTAGCCGGAGCTTGCTCATGACGGCGGTGATCTCAGATCGCGTGGAAGCGGTGTCTTCGTAGTGAAAGACGGAATCCGGGCCGTCCGATCCGACAACGTTAAAGGTTTTGGCAGTAACGCCTGGCTCAAGAACGACAGCAGGATCGGAGATCCGATCCACATAAGCGTTCACTTTGTCGTAATAGTCCGGATAGACACCGGTAGGCAAAGGCCTGGCCGAAAAACGATGATCTGCGTCAACACCCTCGCCCAGGTGAAAAGGTTGTGTTGCATTAGCAATCGCTTCGAGCTTGCTACCGTTGCTGTCGCAAGGATGTTCGCCGATAAAGTAGGCAATATGGTCATCTGGTTTGGTTGTGATGTCGCCAGCCAACATCAGCTTGGAGACAAGGATGCCATGCTTCACCTCCTTTTTTGAGGTGACGTAGGGGACATCCTTGACTAGCAAGCAGGCAGATTTGACCTGAATGTCGAAGCCCTCGTTGCGTAACTTAGCTAAATCGGGACTAAGACTTATCAGTTTGTGTGACATGGAAGCGCATTCCGTTTCTGATCTGAACCGAGTGGCCAGGTTGCAGTGAACCTTCGGGGTTCACGTGCGGACCGTTTTCGTATTTGACCTTTACAAGGATGTTCGGACCGCTGGGAGGCGGATTAAACGCCAAGAGAACGACATCTTGGAAGGTAAGGCTGTGCTGGTGCTCGGTCTTTTGTTCAGCGTTGACAATAATCTTGATGTCGAGGAAAGCGGTGTAAAAATGCTCGTCCTGATGAAGGTGAATATACTCTTCGCCGCGAGGAACTATTTTATCTTCATGATCACCCTCAACTTCGCGGTAAAGAGCATGGTTGCTTTGAACGTTCGCAAGGACATAGAGCGCTGCCCCACTCGTTGGTGTCGATGACTCGTAGGGCGTCCGATCAATATGAATGCGGACGTGGTGATGGTGCCCTTCGGTTACGGGCAGATTGGTTTCCTGTTCAGACATTATTGGAGTCTCCTATAGCTACCGTCGTCGGCAGCAGATTACGCCGGATTACTGCTATTTCCGGCGATAACGTTCCGTCTCGGTAGTTGCCGGTCGTCGGGTCGCTTCTCGTGGTTTGACGAACTTTCCGGTCTTTGAGTCGCGTACAACAGTAATGATTTTTGGAGCGGCTTTCGGACTTTTTCCTGCCATATGTTTCCTCACTATATACTAGATGTTGTAGTCCTTATAGTAGGCCTACGATTTATTTTGTGTATAACGAACTTTCGTCCGAAATTTTTCGTTTTGATAGTAAATCCTCAATAAAGGATTTTGCATGCAGTTTGTAGAACAGAAAGAGCACTTCACGACTGCAGCGTCGTTATGTATGTAGCTCATCCATATTATACCACACTACTGCAAAACCGTTGCAACAGTGCAACAAGAAAAAGGGGGCGATTTTTATGGCTCGGCTTACGCTTGAGCAACTTGGTCCGCTACTACAAAAAAAACGCGGGAACCGCGGACTACGACAGGTTGCCGCGGAAATAAACATTAGCGCGGCAACATTGTCGCGTGTCGAGGCAGGGAAGCAACCAGATCTCGACTCTTTTACGAAAATATGCGCCTGGTTGGGAGTCGATCCAGGTGAGATTCTGGGATTCAAAAATCAAGCAACTCCGGTAACATCCCCAACCACGGATCACACCGTCATGCTCGCCCACTTCAAGGCGGGTAAGACTATGAGCCCGAAGACAGCGCAATATCTTGGTTCTTTGATTCTTGCCATTCACAAGGCTGCACCTGTAAGGGATAATGAATGATTGCGCCAGTATCTAAAGCCGAAGAGGCTACACTTATCCGGGGCTTCAAAGCGCGGTGCGAGAATGTCGGCATCCAGTACAGAACGCATTTAGGATTGAAGGACATCGAGCCCCTGCCTGCTCGTGAGCTTGCAGAGTATTTGGGCGTCTGGATATGGAATCTATCTGATGTTCCTGGTCTTACCCGAGAAGCGTATCGGTATCTTAAGTCTGCTGAAGGAGATGAATGGTCCGCGGTAACTGTCAGGGTAGAGGGGCAAGATATTGTCGTCCTCAATCCTTCTCATTCAGAAGCTCGGCAGTCCAACGACCTCATGCATGAACTGGCGCACATCATTCTTGAACATACACCGTGTAGTGTGGTCGTGTCTGAAAGCACCGGAGTAGGACTTCGCACGTTCGACAAGCGACAAGAGGTCGAAGCCGACTGGCTAGCTTCTTGTCTGTTGTTGCCAAGGCCCGCCGTTGCAGCGACCTGTCGTCAGAAAATGGAAACGGATGTTGCTGCCGATTATTTTGGAGTCAGTAAAGAATTGTACATATACCGCGTACGTATGACGGGGGTGCAAAAGCAACTCGCATATCGAAGGATTTAGGTTGCAATGTGTATCAGGGTGTTTTGAGGCATCCGGTGTACGTGCCGACGGTCTTGGCAAGCTGCACGCCCCAGCGCGGACGCTCAAGGCGCAATCACATAGTCACATGCCATTTGTAGGGTGAGGTCTTGTTATTCAGTGCCTGGGCGAAGATAGAGATAGAGGCACAACATTGAACTCTACAACACGCATTATTTAGGTTTTAGCAATGATCCTTCCTATTCTAGTTGAACTCCCGCAGGCCGCCTCGTAATAGTTCTTGCACACAGGTTTATGTCAACTTGGAGAACGCTAGAATAATCGTCTGGTGGCGATGGCATGATAGTCGCGGTCGATTTCAACACCGATATAATTACGCCCAAGGGTCTTGGCGGCGACGAGCGTTGAGCCGCTGCCGGCGAATGGGTCAAGCACAGTGTCGCTTGCTGTGGAAAAGGTCTCAATGATTGGCAGGAGAACGGGCAGCGGCTTTTGCGTGGGGTGCAGCTTATTGCCGCTATACGTCCAATCGATGACATCGCCGATAGTGTCTCGCGGCTCTGGCGGATAGCCTTTGGCGAGAAGGTAGGCGCATTCGTGTTGGTAGCGCAGGTACTTGGTCGCTGACGTGTAGCGCTTCGGGAAGGTGAAGTGTCCGACAACGCGGAAGCCCGCAGTACGGAAAGCCGTGAGAAATTTATCGGCATGGGGCCAACCGTAAAAGCTGACGCAGAAGCTATTATGGTCTAAGACGCGGTACGTTTCGGCAAATGCGGGCTTGAGCCAGGCATCGTTGTCGTCGTTGGCAACGACGCGGCCATCGCGGGATTTATAGCGCGTTATATACGGCGGGTCGGTGAGGACAAGCTGGACGCTATTTGAGGGGAGTTGCGGCAATGCGTCTAAGCAATCGGAGTTGATAATAGTGTTGAGGGTAATCATGACAGGCTCCTTTCGAGTGAATGAAAATAAGGGACGGGGCGGCGGCAGTGCCGCCCCGTGTGAGGGGTTAGTCGGCTTCGCCTGCCTGGAGTTTAAGGATTTCCGTGTGGGCAAGGTCGGCAAGCTTGGTAAGAAGGAGTAAATCGTTGACATCGTAGTTATGCGTTGATTGCCAGGTTTTCTGGCTGTCACGATAGCGGCGCTCAAAACTTACCGAGTAGAAGAGATTGTCTGCATTGGCTCGTTGCCAGATACTGGCGCTCAGTAATCCGAGACGTATTCTTGCTACAGGGGCCTTAGCGGTTTCTTCGGTCTTTGCTGTGATTGTGGTATTCATGGTCGTATCCTTTCGATGGTTTCCGGCTGGCACCATTGCCATCCGTGTGAAAACGAACCGCCGGGGAACGGGCCGACTTCAACGGAGCCAACACGGGAGCGTAAGCGAATGGAGCGGGCAGGCCCTTGAAGTCCACAGGGTCGGTCTCTGGCAGATTTCACAGGGAAGATGGCTGAATGGTGCCTACGGGGATACAGGGAAAGAAAGAATGGCGGTGCAATCGTACCGAACCACTATGCAAATGACACCAGAATTGCACTTCACGATATTATTCGGCATACTAACGCCATGAATAAAATTGATCGCAGAACGTATATCCCAGCAAGTCTAACACTGCCTGCTGAAGTCGCTGACTTATTATTTTTACAATGGGTGCAGCACTATGCTAAGGAACGGTTGGGCATTGGCGCTTTTCAGTCAAATAGCGACGTCTGCGGCAGGGCAACGACATACAATATTACCGCGGATGGTGCCGTCGGCATTTTCATTACGCTTGGACAAACGGGTTCACCCGGAACCATTGAGGGTAAGGGAATCGACCAGGCAGTCCTTGAGGTAATTATTCAAGACGCGCTTGCGCGGGTTGCAGAAGATGATACGGGCGAGGATCTCTGTTTTAAAGCTTCGTTTGAAGGACAGTCACTCGGAAAATTGGATCAAACTTTCTTCACGCAACTCATGCGGACTCTCAGTGATCAAGTCTGGATTGAAGGAAAGCGTCGCATTGGCAAACACGTTATCCTCCATTTCGTCTCTCCACGGCCAAACCCAGCGAACAACCTCTTTGTGCCAAAAACTACCATTACAGCTTATATTTTTGTTCCGGGGCCATGTTCAGGCCCATTGAGTGAGCCGCTTGCAAGAAGATTTAAGCAGATTGCCAGCGCGATCTGCGCCTTCGCACTAGGCTTTCCAGTCGATATGTTTCCAGTAATGTATCCAGCACCTCTTGATGAAGCAACACAAGCATTCAATGACCGGTCAGACATGAGCATTGACACGCTAGCACGCAATAGTGTCGGACTGGATGTGTTTGGGGCGACGGGCGGAATTTTTCCCGAGTTCATACATAGGGTTTCCAGCTCACTCATCGCTTATGAAGCAAGTATGCGCCAGGTTCATTCGGAAGTTTCTATCATCCTGCTTGTAGGCGCGATGGAAGCTTTGACAGTCCCTAATACTTCTTGGAAACTAGACCGGGCTGTGGCCAGATTCCAAAATGCAATACTTGCTCTTTGCCCGGACGCGCTTGATGCCATCATCGTGCACCCAAATATGGAAAAAGCACTTGGAATTATTAAAGGAAAGAAGAAAAATAATAAACTGCGCCAACTCGTCCTTGACCGCATCTATGAGCTGCGGTCAAATCCGGTTCATGGAGGGCTTTCAGTCAATGGACAATCATTTTCGCTTGCGTCAAGTGACGGGATTGTTGTCTCCCTACTCTCTGACTTATACCGCGCAATGTTTCTGGCGTTTTTGCAGTCTCCCCGCAGTTTTTTGATTGGTCATCCCAAGATCTTTCCGTCAAGTGTAGCTGACATTTAAACCAACACTACTGTTTGCTCGTGGATGACCGTCGAAAGTACTTTGTAACTTGTCACTAAAGAGTTTCTTCCTTTTTCTATCCGCTGTCGCCCCCGCCAGTCCGGTTTAGCCGCAAAAATAAGAAGCCGCCAGAAATAATTTTCTCCGGCAGCTCCTGAGAGAGCCTGGTGAAGCAAAAGAAGAATCTGCCGTTTAATTGTTGTCACCCTTGAACGCACCACCGATCTAAGCGAGAATTTGACCAGGAGCCGTTGCAATTTCCCGCAGCTTGCGGGGCAAATCGAGATGGTTGTTCAAGACGGATGAGGCTTCTAGTTACCAAGATTCTGAGGGTTCTCAATAGCGGGAACAGGCTCGACGAGCTGAACATCTACCGCATTGGATACTATCGGTAATGTCTTTTGATTTCCAGGCAGAATGATACCCGGCTGCGTCACAACGACATGATATTGGCCCACATTGCTCATGTCGAACTGACGGTTAAGGACAAACTGGTACGTAACTTTTTGTCCGGGAGCAAGCGGCCTCTGGACATTCATAAGTATCGCGTCAGGATGCGCATTTTGATCTGCCCGCTGTTGCTGCTCTTTTCCCCATGCCGTAAGCGGCGCCTCTTTGCCTGAAGGCCCGGTGACGGATATCGAAAAGTCCAGCCAGCCGTCACCATTCTCCTGCATAACGATGGACTGTTTGCTATCATTTTGCATCGTAGCTTGCAGGAGAACGCTATCCCCTGCGGCGACTATTGGCTTGGCGAACTGAGCGACCAGCAGGATTTCCGGGGGAGCGGCTACCGGCGGCTGGTATACGATATGTGTTGCAGTCATGCGATGGGGTAGCGTTACAGTGCCATTGGCGGTTTTTTCGACATACCCGGTCGCGTCGCCAAGACATGTAGATGCACTTGCTGCACAGAGTCCGGCTAGAATCAGCACATAGGCTAAATTGGATTTCATGCGTAGTTACTCCTGGATATAGCTGCCACCGGTAATGGCTGCGGACCAGTCAGGAAAGGTTGTGCTCTGGCTCATACTCCCGCCTGATACTGTACCGCCTACGACCGCAGAATAGTTTCCGCTGCCATCCAGTCCTCCACCGCTTACACTTGCACTCCAGTCCCATGTTCCTTTAAGCAACGGTACGTAAATCGCATCGGTTATCGCTGCTCCAGAGGGATCATTCGTAGGGATGAACATCAGCCAATCCTCAAACGTATCTCCCATCGTCGAGCTGGATACGACGTAATCATTCGCGGTCGAGCCAAGCGTTATCCCTGCCACCGGAAATGCAGGGCTGTCGATTACAAACCTTGTACTTCCCGAGCCCAAAATGGGATAGGGAAACACATTGTCCAAGGCCGGAGCGGTAGCGTTGGCGAGGTAGGTATAGGTTTGCCCGAGGGAATCCGTGATCACCGCGCTTGTATCATCGACAATCTGCACCCAGGCCGATGACCCTGTATACGTTGGCGATGTCGGAGGAGTAATAGTCCAATTGATACCCTCTTCGTTCGCCAAATATCCCATTGGTATTCCCGCATTGACATAATCTATACTGCCGGATCCAAAGTTACCGAGGATAACTGAGCCAGTCTGTGGCGACGCACTGTAGGTAGGAGAGTACACATCCGCAGTTTTCGAAGGATTCTTGCCCAGAATAGAGCAGGATGCAGTCTGGCTGCCACCGTCTACCCAGTAGAAATGCACGCTGTCGGCTCCCAAATCTGTACTGTCAAGTTGAACGGCGTGACCACTGGACGAAGATGCGGTGAACCCCGCTACCTTAGTGCCCGAAATGCTCCATTCAAATGTACCTGATGGCGCTGGCGATCCGATCAGATCTGAGGGAGCAACCGACGCAGACGCCGTTACTCCTTGACCAACACAGCAAGTACTCGTTACTGAGGCATTAACGGTGGCAACTGTTAAGTACAATTGGGTAGACGCAGATGTAGGGTCTTCAGGAATGTTCGTATCCGTAGCGCTGTCATGCACCGTAAAACGATCACTCCCTGTTATGGTAATCGTATAATACCCGGCTGTAGTCGAGTCATCAGCGGTAACGGTAATGTCACCGGAAGGGGCTGCAGAGAGTGTAGGCGATGCGCTACCGGTTGGCACGCTTCCGGCGGGGCCGTCAGCAGTTGACTTATACCCGCTAATGCTCCCGGCATAGCTCCAGTCATCGTCGCCATTGAGTTCATACTCGTTGTTTGGGTTATTGACCACCACACTCCCGCTTACCGATGCCTCGGCAGTTTGGGTGCCAGGGGATGGTTGGGTCAAGTCAATCGTGAGGGGTGAAGGACTAAAGCTCCCACCACTTATACTAAGTGAATATGTTGGAGCCTGCGCTCGGGCCAATTGGTTTGTACTAAGCGATGCACCTATAGTGATAACGATGGCAACTGCCCTAATGAAACCTGCCTGCTGACGTACCATGCTAAGCCTCCCTTTATAATTCCTAAATGCACTATGCAAGCGCGCAGGCCAAATCTTCTCCACGGTTATTGATGTGGAATCCCGCTAGCCGATGTTACCTTGGCGTCTGAGACACCGTGGTCGCTGCGGGAATATGAAACCAATGCGGTTTGTCCTTTTCGTCCCAGGCATATGCCATAGTGCTGTCAAAATCTGTTCGATCCTCTTGTGTCCAGATGCCTAGATTCCACCTCCAACTTGCGAGAAGACTGCTTGGGGCCTGTGCTGCAAGAGCGGCCCGGTAGGCAAGAAGTCTATAGACTTGCGGCATTGCCACGGATTGAATCGGGCAATCTGTGCTAGTGTCTAAACTGCTCCATACTGCTTCCGCCACCGCGAGCGTTGGCAAAAGGCGACTAGCTGGACTGGACACTGCCACCGCAGAAGACGGGGTGTTCCACTGCGGTGCCCGGTAGCTCACACCATTCATGGCAGCTAAATCTTGTTTGTTTGCAACTACCTTGTCGCTCCCAATCGTATCCAGAAATACTCCCGACAGTATTGTGTTGAAGCTGTTGTTGCGGGCAACTCTCACGTAGTATGTGCCAGGGGTGCGGATAATAAACTGCTCATATACTCCGCCGTAAAAGTTACGCACACGGGCTTCGGCGAGTGTTGGAGCTTGCATGGCATCGGCAAGCGTTGGTCGATCTGGCTTAATTTGAATGAGAAAATCACGGTCACGGTTGCTGCCGTTTTCGCCGTCCTTGTTAAAAAAATACAGGCTCAGGCGGTGGAAACTTCCGGCGTCTGCTGTCACCTTAGACCAAATATCGGGACCTTCTTGGCTCATCGGATAGGTCTCGCCGTGATCATCCCACTCTGCCTGTTTTCGGGTGCCAAGCATTGGTGAGTACAGACTGTTTATGTTACTGGTAGTAAGCCAGGTGACCCACCACCGGATACCGTCATGGTTTTGGGCCAGCGGCCCAATCTTGTCGTCGGCGCTGTATTTATGGTTTGCCGCGATGATGTTGTCCATTGCGCACAACCGGGCGTATTGACGGCCATAATGTCCAACCCAGTCACCTTTCGTGACCCAATCTTCGCCTGCATAACTGGCACTTTGCGTTAAGGGTTGTGTCCAGGATTTTATCTGGCGGCTCATCAATGCAAGAGACTGTGCGTCTGGAGAGACTGCATATTCAGGTAGATGTGGCGGGCTATTGCCTTGCCATCCTTTGGAAATATTCCAGGCAGGTTCAGAGGCTGGAGAGTATTTTGAATCCAGTGCGGTCGAAAGTCCTGTTGCGTACTGTCCGGCAAGGACGGTGCCGTTTCCGAGTGATAACAACGATGCAACATAGGTTTGAGACAGACTGTCCACAGAAGCATTGCCATAGGTGGAGGGTTGCGCATGAACGACGGAGAGATCTATCGGATTCCTGAGTTCAACTCCCGTTTGCCGGTGGCCTATCCATAAAGTACCCTGGGTGTCCTGGGCCAGACAGGTGACATAATCCTCTGATAGCAGCGGAGGGGTTTGACCGATATCCTGGGTCGTTGCACCTTGCCATTGCCCCTTTGTCTTGTCTTTCCAGTCAGCGCCGCGAAGAAATATCCAGCTCTTGCCTTTGTCCGAACTGAAAGCCAGCCCACAATCCGTTCCGACAAATACGTTGCCATTATGGGTCACGATAACAGCGTTCGTAAGAGCGCATGGCAATCCTCGCCCGAAGGCAGTAGTAGGCATCCGCTCTGGTCCCGGCACCGTTTGCCAGTGCTGGAAATGCGTTGCGGGGGAACTGATAGCAATACCTGAGCAAGCGGTAGCGACGTAAAGCGTTCCGCTACTGTCGAAAGCAAGACCTGTCGCCTGATTGGAAGGAAGCCCATTTGCTGTCGTGAAATACGACCATTTGTCTGCATAAAGCGAATAGCGAAAAAGTCCTTGTTCGCTCGCACCCCACATATCGCCGGTTAGCGGATCTCTGGCGAGAGCCAGGATATGTGAACCAAGCGGTCCGTTTGCCGGGTCAAAGCTGCGCCACGCAGTACCGTTATAGACGGCCAGACCATGAAACATGGTTGTGGCCCACAGGCGCCCCAGCCCATCGCAGGCAAGACTATAGCAGTTGTCGTCGCCGATTGCCCCGCTGGTACTTGCATTGGTAAATTGCTTCCATGCGTATGGCCCGGAAGAAAAACTGCGGGTGAACTCCCAAATGCCGTTGCCTTCCGTGCCTACCCACAGGTTCCCGGAGCCATCACGGGTCAGGGCAGTCACATATGCCCCTTGAGAAGTGGAGTCCCACGGGATATTCGGAGGAAAAGTGGCAAGATTTCCGCTCAATAGATTCGAGCGTTCATGCGGCGCGGACATCAGAATTGTGTGTTTAGCCACGGTGGAATGTGGCTTTTTGTGTTTGGTAACGGGGATTGCGCCCTGCGCAACGGAGGAAGCAATAAGGCACAGGCACGCAAAAACACTGTAATTGAAAGCTTGGTTTGGGTTTATTCGCCGTCTGGTCATATGTCTGTTGTATTTAAGCGCAAGGAACGCTGGAACCAGCGGCAACGGCTCATTAACCTTTAACGGGAAGTGCGCACCAATAACATCAAGCTAGAGCACAACTACTGGCGGCAACTTTATGGTAGTAATATAGTGGGTAAAGAAATAGGCGTTACGGGATTTACATACAAAATGTAAGTAATCGTAGGAAAATTTTCCGATGGGGAATAGTATGGCTCTTTACGTGGTAATTCAGGATGAAAAACTGTGATATGATTGCTGGAGTGAGCCATTAAAACAATAGCTCTGCTTCAGCGACACGATTAAGCAATCGTGCCAATTTCAACGCTGCGCCCTTGGTAGTAATCACGGCCATTTGGGTGCCGTACGGGTCTTTGAGCGCCCAGGTGCGTGTGCGTCCCGATGCGTCAATCCAAGCTGGTTTTACGTGATATTGCGATTGCGTTTGTTCCAGAAATTGCTCGTCGGAGTTCGCATTGATTTTGGTCTCGGCAGAGACCAAAATCAGGTTAGGACCTCTTCTGCGAAAAAGATGCTCTGGCATAACATGGACTGTTGAAGATGGATTTGCGATTTTATGAAAATCCAGTGCAAAGTCAACGTGTTAATTCAGGAAAATCTGTGCCAGAAGGAGGCAATCAGCCTCCGGTATTTTGGAGGCTGATCAAGCTTGATTGTAGTAGGTCAAGCGCTTACGGGTAAGCAGTATCATTATACCGCATTGCTTAGTTGGATAAACTGATTGGCTTTAAGGTGCCTGACGTGTAGGCAAGAGCGCTAATTGGTCTGGCGCTCAGGCTGCTAATATTGCCCGCTAGCCAATTCTAACGAGCCCTAGCATCAAGGAGTTATGTCAGACTAATGTATGAAGGCCAAAACGCTTTACGAGTCTGCTTTGGGTTTAGTGAGTTTGCAAGCTATCAATTCGTCCTTGGCCGATTCCGGTGCAGCAACGCAATCAAGTCATCTTGTCCATGTCTTTTCGTCTTGGGGGATCCTCTCAGTAAGATACAACCCCTTCAAGAGATTCTAGGCTTTTAGGACAAGGACAATGATTTTGGTTGACATTGGTACGGTCTATTGAGAAGATGGATTGGAGGAAGGACCTACATGACCTCACAAGACTCAGACCAACAAATAACTTGGCGAACTAGCGTTAGGGTGTGGTGGTCATTTCTATGGCGCTGGATGCTATTTATCGCAACTATTAGCATAGTAGTAACCATCTTGTCCCGTCTGATAGGTCTCGATCCTGTTTTTGCTCGCCTTACCCCCATTCTTCTTAGTGCTCCAGCATCGATATTGGCCATTAAACAATCCCTAGAAGTACACCTTAATATATTACAAGTGTAAATCCACAGAACGTGAACAGTTGTTTTATTGGGAATTACAACATCTTGTTGCAGTAGTGTAGGTTGGAGAATAGTCAAGCCCAAGGACATTCGCAAAAAATGCCCTGCCTAGCTGACTGTCTAGGACCCAATTCTGAAAGTCTTCGCTAGTCCCTCCTGCGTAGATCGTGGCACTTATTGTAGTAGGCACAAACCCGACAGTTTTAGAGGTTACATCCCAGATGTCACTGACATTTAGCCCCAGCATTCCCGCTCCGATGAGTTCCTGAGCCGAAATTCTGGCCTCTGCTGCAGCCTGCCCGATGATCCCCGAACTGGAGAGATACGAGGCATTTGATATGTTCGCGTCAACAAGCCATGCTTCTCCTAAAGTTCTCCCTACGGTCAATAGACTTTGACCTAATAAAACACCTGAAGACAATGTCGAATCAATTGGCTGCGCTACCTGAAAGCCTTGTTGGAATCGTTGAGACCAATCCTGCCCCATTGGATCTACACTTTTCAGCGGATTTCCGCCCACATAAGCATAAGTATTCAGGCCACCACCTAACCCAATAGGATCGCTTTCAAGATATCTTCCAATGCCTGGGACATAGTCGCGGAACCCGTTTTGGCTCCATCCGGTTTCGGCGTCGGCATACTGTCCAGGCAAGCGCAAATTCTGGACGATAGAACCGCTGGCGTTTGTGACACCAAACGGCTGATAGTCGGCAGACCAAATGATTGCCTGGCTCTGGTTGGTGGCAAGCTGTGGTGTTCCTAGACGGTCGTCTAGGACGAAATTCAATCCCTTACTGGGAGACAGGACGGCAATTAAACGGCCTCCGTCCAGATAGATGTAATCGGCGAGCGGCGTGCCGTTGGTATTGGTCTCTTCGAGCAAATGGCCCTGCTGGTCGTACTGGTAAAGCGCGCTGCCGCTGGACAAGGACTTGGTCAGGCGCTGCCCGAAAGCATCGTAACCGTATTGCGCGACCGTCTGTGAACCGGATTTTACGGTGGCAAGCCGTCCGGTCTGATTGTAGGTGAGGGTGCTGACCGGCCCTGTACTAAGTGCGCTGATATTGCCTGCGAGTGTGTAGCTCACGGTTTGACTGGTGCCGCCCGCAGACACTGCCGCAAGCTGGTTGCTGGCAGGAGTGTAAGTATAGGTCGTGACTGCCGAACCGATACCCTGCGTCAGCCGGTTGCCCATATGGTCATAGCTATAAGCGAGAGCGCCATAAACGCCTGTGGCTTGTGTCAGGCGATTAAGGGTGTCGTATACTAGGTTCTGGCTGTTGCCGGGGGTTACGCCATCAGTGATGGATTTGACATTGTCGGCTGCGTCATAGCTGTAGCCCAAGCTTTGCAGCGCGGTGGTTCCCGTGTCGGCAATGCCGGTCATGCGGTAGTCCGCGTCAAATCCGCGGGTCTCGGTTATGCCGTTGCCATAGAGCACTGAAGTAATGGGGCCGAGCGGCTCGTAGCTGATATTAGACACAACGTTCTGAGCAATTTCGGAGCCTGGGGCGAGAATGTTGACAGCGGTCGTCCGCCCCATGACGTCGCGACTATAGGAGACTGCGGCACCGGATGAATAGGTAATACTGGCAATCCGGCTGGCGGCATCATAGCCGCAATCGGTCGCCAAAACTGCCGACCCGATATGGCGGGTATCGCTCAACAGATTTCCGCGCTCGTCGTATGTTTTGGTAAGCGTACCAACGGCATCCTTGAGTGAAGTCAATCTGCCAATGCCGAATCCGTAACCCGCCTGATCGTAGGTATAAGCAACATTCTCTGGTGCATCCGCAGGGAAAACTGCCGCAGTTACACGGTCGAGGGCATCATAGCTGTAATTGACAATGGCGCGTGTGGCATCGAGTTTTTCGCTGACGTTGCCGTCTGCGTCATAGAGATATACCGTATTGTGCGTATCCGGGCTGGATGTCTCGATGACTTCTCCGAATCCGTCATAGGTGTAAATCGTCTTGCCGTTGTTCGGCGGGGTCACGGTCTTTGGATGGTCTTGCGTGTCGTAGGCCGTCGTTGTGATACCGCCCGTGGAGTCGGTAGACGCAGTCAGGCGATTGAGCGCATCAAACGTCTGGGTCGTCGTGTGACTTAGCGGATCGGTGATGGTCAGGGTGTTACCGTTGGCGTCATAGGTAAACGCGGTCTGCTGCCCTACCCCACCAGTGTCTAATAGCAATCGTCCCAGTGCATCGTAACTGCTGGCATGATGGCTTTGCACCAGTTTTGCCGCGTTTGCAATGGTTGTCACGGTTCGGTTTCCCTGGGCGTCAAGGGTATAAGCAACAGTCTGGCCTAGCAAGTCGGTAGTGCCGATAAGGCGATGGGCGGTGTCGTAACTGCTGGTCGTCGCAGAGCCATCGGGCAGAATGACGGTTAGCAGGTTTCCTGCCGGGTCATAGACGTAACGAGTCGTAAGTATGCCGCCAGTCGTGCTAAGTGCACTGCTGATAAGCCGCTGGCGAGCGTCGTATGTGAATTGCGTTGTGACGCCATTGGCGTCAAGAACAGTTAGCGGCAAGCCGCCCGGCGTATGTGATGTGACTTGCACAATTTGCCCCAGGGCATTGGTTGTCTTGACGAGTGTACCGCTGCTGTCATAGGAAAACGAGGTTAAGGACGTGGCGTCGGTTCTCGGGTTGCGTACAGATGTTAGCAGCCCATTTGCCCATGTATAAGTCCATGTCCGCGACTGTCCTTTGGTCGCATAGGGTACGGTCGTCGTCGTGGCATCAGTCAGGGTCTTGGTCAGCAAATTGCCGCTTGTATCGTAGGTGAAGGTGCTGGTGACCAGCGGCGCGATAATTTGCGTTGGCAAGTTAAGGCCGCCGAAATAACTCTCGGTTGTGGTGCGGGCGAGCGCGGTGCCGCTGGCCTCGGTAATGGCTGTGGGCCGTCCCAAAGCGTCATTTGTATAGGTGGTGAGGTTGCCGTTCCAGTCAGTCTGGCTGGCGAGATAGCCGTTCGCATCATAGGAGGATGTCTCTTTGGCCGCAGACGTGGTGGCGGTTGCAATCCGGTCAATCTCCGTGACTTTCGGGATGCCCTGCAGCGTGGTGAATTTATAGACTTCCTGCTGCCCTAAAGGCCCCGTGACATTCCGGCTGCCGTCGGTATCGTTGTAGG
>Ga0302315_10003076_pt1 | contig 15330 bp, 13 predicted proteins | sample III_Palsa_N3_1_FD_200532 | JGI IMG/M metagenome (GOLD analysis project Ga0302315, IMG submission 200532) | Peat permafrost microbial communities from Stordalen Mire near Abisko, Sweden - III_Palsa_N3_1 | ecosystem: Environmental > Terrestrial > Soil > Palsa > Peat permafrost | place: Sweden... | reverse complement strand
CGTTTGAACTTAAGCCGAGATTTTGCTGGGTAGTATAGAGCAGATGGTTCACATCATCCTGTACCGTAGCGTAGGTGAACATATTATGCGTAACACTGTAATAACCTGTGATGTTATACTGCTTCTGCCAGGTGTAGCCCAATTCTATATTCTGAACAAATGAAGGCTGTAATGCAGGATTTCCTTCGACAAATGAATAAGGTGTAACATAGGTTTTGAAAGGGTTCAGCCTGAAATATTCGGGACGCTGAATGCGGTAGCTGTAGGTTAGCTGCAAATCACTGTTGTCGTTTAGTTTATAAATCACATAAGCGGTAGGGAACAGTTTAAAGTAACGGCGGGTATTCAGTGAATCAAGTGTAGTAGAGAAACCCCGGCTGTGCGTGTATTCACCACGCAAACCGCCCTGGAATGTCCAGTTTCCTACGGTTCCGTTAACACTGGTATATAAGGCTGCGGTATTTTCGGTATACGTAAAATGATCGCTCAGGTCATTGACCAGCACAGGTGCTGCACCTGCGTTATTAAAATAGTTAAAGGTGTTGTCAGTTTTTATACTGCTGAACTTGAGTCCCGATGTAAATGTCCAGCGCTTAAATAATTTGTAGTTATAATCAGCCTTCCCCGAATATATACTGATATCCTGAGTGGTTGGGGTATAGATATGATACGGGCTTGATGCAGGGCTCCCGTCAGGCAGGAAGGAATAGTTATCCAGAAACTGCCTGTTGGTTGATTTAAAAGGCAGGTAATCAAAATCTACGGTCAAACTTTTTCCGGTTGTATCGATTTTTAGCGTATAATTCGCGTTAAACCCGAACTGGGTAGTACTACTTTTGCTGTTCGTTATGGTATGAAGCAGGGAATCAGGTTTTGCGTTGCTGCCGCCTGCCACGTTGGTATTGGTTTCACTATGCCCGGTACCGGCTGCGTTGTAGCCGGTAACCAAAAATCCGATCACCTGATTTTTATCAAGCTGGTAATCCGCCCCGAGTTTGTAATTATTGACTGCGGATTTTCGGTGATTAATAACATCACTTTTCCAGAAAGAAGGATTACCTGGGGTATTGTAGTTTACAAAGTCTGTTTCTTTATACGCTTTGTCCCGATTGTTGTAACTGTAACTGCCGTAAACGTTCAGTTTATCCTTACGGTAATTGAAAATCGCCCCGGCATTATAACTACCGTAGGTCGCCTTGGTATAGCCTGAATTCAGGGTAATATTCAATCCCTGCGATTTTGATTTTTTGGTTACGATGTTAATGATCGCCCCACCTTCTGCATCATATTTTGCTGGCGGGTTTGTAATGACCTCTATTTTAGAAACTGCATCTGAGGGAAGCCCCTGCAGATACGTAGTCAGCTCATCGCCCGATAAATGTAGCGGCCGGTCATCGACATAAATTGTTACATTTTTTTTATCAGCAGTCAGCGTATTGCCGCTGTTCAGCTGAACGCCCGGTGCTTTGGTCAGGGCATCCCAGGCACTTCCACCGCTGGCGATTAGGCTGTTTTCGACATTAAATACCACCCTGTCAATCTTTCTTTCAATGACCGGTCTCGCAGCGGAAATGGTCACTACGCCTAACTGCTTAGCAGTTTCCTCCATGATGATCAGCAGCGTGTCTTTTGGCAGCGTAATAGATTTTATAATGGTCTTATATCCGATAAGTGTGGCAGTGAGGGTAAAAATACCGCTGCGGTTTGTATTGATGGTAAAGCGCCCTGAATCAGCAAGCGCATAAGTCGCCGCATTACTTTGCTGACTCAAAGCTATGGTTGCCGCATCAAGCGGATGCCCTGCACGGTCGGTCACCATTCCCTTAATCCTTGTTTGGGCGATTAATAAAAACGGCAGATTTAAAATGAACATTATCAGTAACTTTTTCATGCAGCAAACCTACCTCGGATTAAGATTAAGGCGGGTTAAGTAAGATTAAATAAGGTTAAATCTTCCGCATCCTGAAATGACAGTCATTTTTAATGACCATTTTTGTTTTGTGAAAATTATTGCAAACAGGTATTTAATTCCAGTCATGTCCGGCATTATCCTGCTGGCCGTCTGTCTGCAGTTGATTTGGCTTGACCAGCTTTTTAAAAAACAAAATCAGCTTGTTGAAGAGGAACTGGAACAGGTGGTGAACAAAGCTTCAAGAGAGGCGATGTACAAGAACCTGTTGGGAGATAAAAAGGGAAATGGCGACTACCGGCAATTTTTTCTGTCCCCCAGATGGATCAATTTGAAAACAGCGTTTGATGCGATCACCGACAGCGAGGTTAACCGTTACTTAAACAGTTCCTTTGCTTCTTCCGCGTTCAGGGACAGTGTTGTGGTCAATATTCACTTACAGGTTTACAGCGGAAATACTACGGTGAACCACGCCGCAATGGCTCCCAGCTCTTCAAAGCAAGTAAGCCCCGGAATGTTAGCAATTGATCAGCGTTCTGTGTTAAAGATGGACAGCACGGTAAAAGTGTTACTGAAACAGGCTGATTTAAATGCAGCTGCTTATTACGGAGTTTACCGCTATCAAAATAACAGCGAACAAATAACCTACAGCATCCACGATCCGGCACCTGATCCGGCCTACCGTTCTCATAAATATAGTTATGACCTCCGATCCAAAAATAAATACGAACTGATCGTACCAGGTTTGGACATCCTGGTTTTATGGCGGATGCGTATTTACATCTGTTCAGCATTTGTCCTTATCCTGCTGATTGGTTTCGCCTGTTATTATATTTTAAAATCCATCGCCAACAAACAGTTGTATGCAGAAGCTAAAGCAGCATTTACCAGTAACATGTCCCACGAACTTAAAACGCCGCTTGCCATTATCGAAGTCGCTCTGGATTCTATCACCCGCTATAATTTATTGGCAACCCCCGAAAAACTTAACAATTATTTAGAGATCAGTAAAACAGAATTGCAAAGATTAAAACAGATGATCGATAAGGCACTTACGCTGGATGATATAGATAAAGGAAATATTAAACTGCACCAGGAACTTTACGATGTGCAGCAATGCCTCAGCCTTGTGGTGACTTCGATGAGCGTCCAGGTTACCAATAAGCAGGCAACAATGCGCTACGAGCCTTCGGCTGAGCCCTGTTTTGTGAACGGAGATCCCGTACATCTCACCAATGTCTTTTATAACCTGATCGAGAATGCGCTGAAGTACGGGCAACCGGGTGTACATATCGAGGTGACCTGTACCTGTAATGCGGATATGGCGAGAATCACGATCAAAGATGACGGGCCGGGTATCGAAGCGATCTATCACGATAAAATATTTGAACGGTTTTTCAGGATCCCTGGCGCTGACGATGCGCCGCATGTGGAGGGTTCCGGGCTCGGCCTGAACTATGTCAAACAGATCATTGAAATGCACGGAGGCCGTGTGCATGTTCAAAGTGAAAAAAATAAGGGAAGCAAATTTATGGTGTATATACCGGTATTTAACCAGCTATGAAAGTATTATACGCGGAAGATGAGCCGGTGTTATCCGGGATCATTACGGATGGGCTGAAAGAAAGCGGCTATGAAGTCTTTCAGGCCCATAACGGGCACGAAGCTTTTGAGCTTTTTAAAAGCGCAAAGCCGGACATCTGCATCCTTGATATTATGATGCCTTTGAAAGACGGCTATAGGCTCGCTGATGATATCCGGCAGCTGGGGGCAACCACACCGATCATTTTTTTAAGCGCAAAATCACTTCCGGAAGACGTTATCAAAGGCTTCAGGAGCGGCGGGAATGATTACCTGAAAAAGCCCTTTAACATGGGGGAATTGCTGGTCAGGATCGAATCTTTACTCAAGCGCTTCGGGGCTGATCTCCCCACCGATAAGAAAGCGACCGTGTATCATTTTGGAAATTGTGAGCTGGATACGGTCAACCAGAAACTGGTAACCGGAGCAGGTGAATACCGGTTATCGTTTAAAGAAGTTGCGCTGCTGGAAATGTTATTGCTCCACAAAAATAATATTTTAAAACGCCAGGAAGCGCTGCTGGAGATATGGGGCGATGACAGCTATTATAATTCTAAAAGTATGAACGTGTTTATGGCGCATCTGCGCAGGATGCTCAAAGATGAGCCGGGTGTGGAAATTGTCAGTTTACGCGGCATGGGTTATAAATTAATAGGGAATGATCATGAACAGCCAGGTTAAAAAACAATTCAAATAATCAAGGACATGGGAGATAATAGAGAAAACGGCCTGGCCGGTAAAAAAGTTGTATTGCTGGGCGGCACATCGGGTATTGGTTTAGCGACAGCGCTGGCTGTGGCAAACGAAGGCGCATCTGTAGTCGTGGTTTCCAGCGGTCAGCAAAAGGTAGACGAAGCAGGGAAGGCGATGCGAAAGAGCTTGCCGAAGCTTACCTATATTTGATTCGTGGTAGTTATACTACCGGTCAGATCATCGTGGTGGATGGCGGTAATTTGCTGGTGTAATCGCTTTATTTAACAAGCTTCCTGAATAATTCTTTCGCATAGGTAATTCCGATCGGGATAATTTTTTTACCGATTTCTAACTGATTAGCAGCGTAAGCGTTTATCCGGTTGGTCGAAACGATATAGGAGCGGTGTACCCTGATAAACCGGTCTGCGGCGAGTTTTTCTTCAAAATAGGTTAAAGTCTGGTGGGTGATCACCTGGCCGCTTTCAGTGTGTATTTTTACATAATCCTTTAGCCCTTCAATAAAAAGGATGTCTTTTAGCATGATCCTGACCATTTTTTTATCGGATTTCACATAAATAAAACCTTCGTTAGGATTTTTATCGTCCGTTGCGGCTGCCTTCTCCATTGTTCCTGGCGGATTCATCCGGGTTTCAAATTTGTCGATCGCTTTCAGGAAACGTTCAAAGGATATGGGCTTTAACAGGTAGTCTATCACATTTAACTCATAGCCTTCTACCGCAAATTCGCTGTATGCCGTGGTAATGATCACTGCAGGTGGATTCTTTAAAGTCCGCAGGAGTTCGATCCCGGTCAGTTCCGGCATTTGTATATCTAAAAACAGCAGATCGGCATGCACACTTTTTAATGCCGAAAACACTTCCAACCCATTGGCGCAAGTTGCCGCTACGCTTAAATTATCCAATTTACGGATATGATTGATGATCACATTCCGCGCAAGCACTTCATCATCGGCTATTATGCAATTAATGTTTGTCATAGGTTGATTTTTAAATCTATACTAAAAACCAGGTCGTCCTTTTCGAGTTTCAGTTCATTCCTTTGGGGGTAAATGAGTTCGAGACGCCTTTTTACATTCTTCAGGCCAATCCCCTCATTTTTAGTTATCGTTTTAGGGTTATAACTATTCTCCACCTTTAAGTTTAACAGCTTGCCCTTAACCTTCAGGTCGATCGTTATCCAACCCGAATTGTTTTCAATACCGTGCTTAAATGCATTTTCAATAAAGGGTAACAATAACAATGGCGCGATAACCTTTCCCTCAATATCTCCCGAATACAGAAAAGAAAGTTCAAGCCGGTCGGCAAAACGCATTTGCTCTATGGCGATATAATTCTTCAGGTGCATGAGCTCATCTTGAAGCAAAACGGTGCTGGCCGATGCGTCATAAAGCACATAGCGCATCAACTCCGCTAATTTTAATACCACGTCCGGGGATTTATCCGACTTTTCCAGCGTCAATGAATATAAGCTATTCAAGGTGTTAAAGAAAAAATGAGGATTGATTTGCGCCTTTAACAAACTCATTTCTGCAGCAAACTTTTCCTGCTCAATGGCCCGGAGTTTTCGCTCGTCACGGGATGAATTCCTCATCACCTTAATAAATACGGTTGCAGCCAGGACGGGGAAGATGTCCGCTGCGTCTTTAGCTATACGGGTGATGATCCAAAAATCCGTTGGTTCTGTACTGGTAGGATCAGCTGCACGTTCTTTCGGCAGCCAAATCCACCACGAGAAAAATCTTCCCACCATACCGCCGAAAAATAGCAGCAATAACAGGCCAATGGAATAGTACAAGTATTTCCGTTTCCAATAAAAGGATGGCATCAGGAAATAAAGATTTAAATAAACCACTAGTACAGTAATAGGAAAATCTGTTAGCACCTCGAACGAAAAACTAAAATTCCAGTTATCGCGATGGTCAAAACCATCGTCGATGATCATAAAGGCCAGGTAGGCCAGCCAGAATAGCAGGTGCCACACCAATCGCTTATAGTTTACACTACTTCCGTTTTCCATAGCCAAAGTTGTTCAAAATTGATTGAAAGATGTGGCTTTTTCGACCAATGGGCATTTAACTGCCCTCAATGCAGGCGAACTTACGGTTATTTCAATTGATAGGATCAAAAACACCATTGAGGCAAGGTACTTAGACGTTCAGCTAAATAAAAAAAATGCTTGAAAAATGCTCCATTTATTTGGATCATGAAATTACTAAACAAAATTATCCGGACAAAAAATCAACTGCTTCGTCATGGAATTAAAAGCTTAAAATGGATCGGTATTTTAATTATAATACTCTGCCTTTCAACTAGCGGATTTGCCCAAATTTCCGGAAAGATCAATGGAAAGGTAATTGATTCGGTTACGATGTCGCCGGTTGATTATGCCACCGTCAGCATTTACAAAACAGGAGCTTCCAGTCCATTTAATGGCGCGACAACCGATTCTGAAGGAAATTTCACCATCGGCGATGTGTCGGCAGGCAAATACTATATGAAGTTAGATTTTTTAGGTTACCGGTCGAAAACTTTAAACCAGGTAATTATGACCGGTAAAACGCCGGTTGTAACATTGGGCAGTCTATTCCTGTCACCTGTACAAAACCAATTGGCTACCGTCGAAATAATGGCTAAAAACCCTATGGTGGAAAATAAGATTGATAAATTGGTTTACAATGCGGCAAATGATCTTACGTCACAAGGTGGTGTAGCCCTAGATGTGTTGAGAAAGGTGCCCATGGTTTCGGTAGATATTGACGGAAATGTAGAATTACAGGGAAATGCAAATGTAAGATTTCTGATCAACGGTAAGCCTTCGAGCATATTTGGTGCCAGCCTGGTGGATGCGTTGCAAGCCATACCAGCCAGTCAGATCAAAAATATCGAAGTGATCACCAGTCCCGGGGCAAAATATGATGCGGAAGGCACCGCCGGCATTATCAATATCATTCTCAAAGACAGTAAGGTACAGGGAGTAAATGGAAGCGTCAATCTTTCAGTTGGGAACCGTTTACAAAATGGATTGTTCAACCTGGATGCCCGTAAAAACAATTTTGGGGTAAATGCATATTTTAGCGGAAATGACCAGGTAAATTCAACTACGATAACAACCACTAACCGGCAATCCTACAATGCCGCAAAAGACACCCTTGATCATCTTTTGCAAAGCGGTAAAAATCCCTTCGTCCGCAATGGTTATCAAACGGGCATCAGTTTCGACTGGGCCATTAATCCGCAAAACAATCTCACCGCAAGCCTCGGATATAATCATACCGGGAATCATGGCAGCGGCATCATTAGCCAGACTGATCAGAATTATCTCTCTTCAGGCGATGTATTAACGGATGTTGCAAGCCAGCGACTAACCACTAATCGATTTTTTGAAAATTCAACCGATTACAGCCTGGACTATAAAAAAACGTTCAAAAAAAATGGGCAGGAACTGGACTTACTTTATACCTCGACAAATGGAAGGGAGGAAACAGACGCTGCTCAAACCACCGACTATTCAAACAGGCTTTATCCTGCTTCCGGGCTACAAAGTTTTAATCCGGGAACAGATCGGGAAACAGATATTTCTGCCGATTATGCGCAGCCGGTGGTTAAGGGTTTTACGTTGGAAACAGGCGTCAAAGCCGTGCTGGAAAATATTAAAGATAACGTTATAACTGACACCCTTTTAAATAACGGAACCTACCTTAACAATAGCGGGCAGACGTATGATTTTGATTTCCGCCGTAATATTTATGCAGGATATGCCGCCACCTCATTTTCGCTTTTTAATAATTTTTTTGAAGGTAAGGCAGGGATAAGATACGAGCGCACCGTAACCAGTTCTGATTTTCCGGGAATCAATATTCCGGTAAATAATTTATGGGTGCCATCCTTCTTGATCCAGCATCAACTGGATGATAGTGAATCGCTAAAATTTGCTTACTCTTACCGGATTGAAAGACCGGATTATGAAGACCTGGACCCCTTTCTGAATGTGATAGATCCCAACAACATCAGTACGGGCAATCCTGCCTTAAAAAATGAGATCGGCCATAAATATGAACTGGGTTATAGTAAATCGTTTACAAACGGGGGGAGTTTTTATCTCGGCGGCTATTATGACCTGAATACCAATGACGCCCAGACTTTGAATACCTTTTATGCTGTTTATACGGTTAACGGTGTAAATTATGATAATGTGACCTTATCCAGGCCCGGAAACATTGCAACGCAGACCAATGTGGGCGGAAATCTGTATGGTTCGATGCCGTTAACCGATAAGCTGGACATCCGGACGAATATCGCGGTCAGGGAGATCACCAATAGTATCCCGGGTATGCCAAGTTCTTCGGGCTTTAACTATAAAATAAACCTGAATGCCGATTACCGGTTTGGCCATGATCTGGTGGCAGAGGTATTTGGTAATTATACCTCCCGAAGGTCAGTATATGATGGCCTGCGGCCTGCGTATTTATTTTATACCATGGCTGTTAAAAAGCAACTACTAAACAAGAAACTGAGTCTTGGTATAATTGCAAGCAACCCGTTTACACCATACGTAAGCCAGCTTGCCACAAACTATGGGCTTGGTTTTACTGAATCGAACTTACGCCAGATACCACTCAGGTCCTTTGGCATTACCTTTGGCTACAAATTTGGAACGCTGGAGGTTAAGAAGAAAGATAACGAAGAAGATAACAATCCGCCATTGCAATAGCTAAAAAACAGGTTGCTGGATTTGATTTTTTTTATTAATTTGTACCTAACAGCTAAAGAAGAGCAATATGTCCATCGAATCAGAAAGTGACCTTAAGGGTATGCGCAAAGCAAGTGAAGCTGTTGCCATAACACTAAAAAGAATGAGCGCCTATGCAAAACCGGGCATGAGTACGTATGAGCTGGATCAATATGGGGCTGCGGTTCTTGCGTCTTTCCATGCCAGGCCGGCTCCTCAATTGGTCTATAATTTCCCGGGTTGCGCCTGCATATGTGTAAATCATGAAGCTGCTCACGGGATACCGTCTAAAAAACGTATTTTACAAGAGGGCGATCTCGTCAACATTGATGTCTCCGCGGAATTGAATGGGTTTTTTTCAGATAATGGCGGTTCTTTTGTTCTTGGCCAGGATATCCAGGCGCTTATGCCATTGGTGCAGGCATCGAAAGACATTTTACACAAGGCTATTTACCAAATTAAGGGCGGGGTTAAGATCAATGAAATTGGCCGTTTAATTAACGAGGAAGCGAAGAAACGAGGTTTCAAGGTCATTAAAAACCTTTGCGGCCACGGAATCGGACGTAAGTTACATGAAGCGCCAAGCTATATTGCTAATTATCATGACCGTCAAAATCTGTCCAGGTTTAAAAAGAACTCGGTTGTGGCTATAGAGACCTTTATTTCAACCAGGGCGAACTACACCTCGTCTAATGGAGATGGCTGGACCGAAATAACGAACGGGTTTGTCGCGCAACATGAACATACCATCGTTGTAACCGATCATGAACCTATTATCTTAACCCATCAAAATGAAATTTGGAATTGACTTAAGGCATACTATCCATCCATTTGTGCAATATTGAAACTTTCATTCAGATCAGGGATGCCGTTTACAAAATTTGCTGAAACGAACCTTTAATTACTCACTCCCTGTCAAATGCGCGGGCGGGTGTCTGCTGTAAATTCGATGTTTATTGGTTCGTCCAATGAATTAGGCGATTTTGAGTCGGGTATGGCGGCAAGTATCTTAGGCTTGATCCCCGCTGTCCTATTTGGCGGATGTGTTACGTTGACTGTAGTAACCATCACTTACTTTAAAACTAAAAGCCTGGTGCCGGTTTCACTGGAAGACATTGCAAGGTCAAAATTGCAACAATAGCTTGCCTATGGCGTTACACTTAGACAATATAATACTTGAGATGGAAAACCATAAAAAAATAGCTTTAGTGACTGGTGCCAACCGGGGTTTAGGCCTGGAAGTTTGCAGGCAACTTGGTCAAAAAGACATCACCGTACTACTGGGTGCAAGGGATCAGGCAAGCGGGCAGCATGCTGTTGATCGGCTTAAAGCCGAAGGTATTGATGCGCATCTCATTTTACTGGATATCGCTGATGCGGAGAGTATTTTGAAAGCAGCCCAACTGGTCGCCGGCCAATTTGAGCGCCTGGATATATTGGTCAATAACGCTGGTATACAAGCGCAGCAGCAAGCCCCTTCCGTTATTACCGCTGAATTACTCCGAAATTTTCTTGAAATCAATTTTATTGGGCATGTTCTCACTACGCAGGCCTTTTTGCCACTGCTGAAAAAGAGTCCATCGGGGCGCATTGTCAATATGTCGAGCTCTATCGGCTCTATGACTACGATGGGTGATTCGGTGCACACTAACCCCAGGATAGCTGCCGCCACCCCACTTGGTTACTCCACTTCCAAAGCCGCCCTGAATATGTTTACAGTATTGCTGGCAAAGGAATTGAAAACAGCAAATATTAAGGTGAATAGTGCCGATCCCGGAAGGACGCAAACGGACATGGGTGGTAGCGAAGCGCCAAATACCATTGAATATGGTGCCAGGCCAGCTGTATGGCTGGCGACATTAGACGAAAACGGGCCGACAGGCGGTTTCTTTTCGCATAACAAGGTTAACCCCTGGTAAACTTGTGTTAAGGGTTTAAGGGGTTTCTTATTAAATCATTGTTTGTAGTAGGCCCGGTTTCCAAGATATCTAATAAATCGAAGAACAAAAGAGGCTGCTCCAGCGTTTCTGTAAAGTCGGAAACAGTGGAAATAAGCTCTTTGAACACATTAATCATCCTTCTGTAAAACTCAGAACTTTGTAAAAAATACAGCGCTTACTGCTTTGGGAACGGCTTTGATCCGCCATCTGGAGCTATTGGCAGAAAAAAGAACAAACCCTATGAAAACAAAAGATCAATTAAAGGACATGGAACTACCGGCAGGTATACGCGAGCGGTATGTTACTGGAGTAAACGGCCTGACAGTGCATGTATTGGAAACCGGTTTTGACACACCAAAACGCCCTGTTATATTGCTGCTGCACGGATTTCCGGAACTTGCCTACAGCTGGCGAAAAGTAATGCTGCCATTGGCTGCTGCGGGTTACCATGTGATTGCTCCAGATCTGCGTGGCTACGGTCGCACAACGGGATGGGACAATACTTATGATGGAAATTTTGCCTCTTTTAGGTCACATGAACTTTCCCGCGATGCCCTTGGTTTGATGATGGCTATGGGACATGATGCCGTTCACACGATCATCGGACACGACGTGGGTGCGACAGTAGCAGCCTATTGCGCTCTTGTCAGACCCGATTTTTTTCGGTCAGTTGTTTTGCTAAGTTGTCCCTTCGGTGGAGTGCCACCTTTACCTTTTGGTGTTGGAGAACAAGCTACACCGAATCTACAACCAGCGGCACCTGTACAAGATCCCCTTGCATCACTACCAAGGCCCCGTAAGGACAGCACCACCTATTTCTCATCACGCAGCGCCAATAACGAAATGCTGAACTGCAAGCAGGGCCTGCACGATTTTCAGCGGGCTTACTTTCACGTAAAGAGTGCCGACTGGAGCCAAAATAAACCATTTCCCCTTACCTTGGGCACGGCGGAAGAATTCGCTAAACAGCCGATGTATTATGTTTTGGACCTTGATAAAACAATGCCGGAGGAAGTTGCTCCTTATATGCCCTCGCAGGAAGAAATATCCGCTTGTAAATGGCTCCCGGATATCGATCTTGATGTCTATACGCAAGAGTTTAAACGTACCGGTTTCCAGGGCGGATTAAATTGGTACCGTTGCACTACCAGCGGATTAAACAGGTCTGACCTCGAACTTTTTTCGGGTCATACCATAGATGTGCCTTCTTGTTTTATAACAGGGATCTCCGATTGGGCAACATTTCGTCCGCCGGGTGCCTTAGCGCAGATGCAGCACCAGGCCTGTACGAAAATGCAAAGCTTTCACATCATGGAAGGTACGGGTCACTGGGTGGCGCAGGAACAACCTGAACAGCTTACTGGATTGATTGTCGATTTTTTGCAAAATGTAAAATAGGAGCGTTTGCTACTGCCAGATCATTTATTTCATAAATAAACCGGCGCCTGTACCCTTTCCTGCTGAATTTTTGGTCGGGTTCAGATTATCCCTGGTTATTCCGTCATCTTTGACATCAGCCAGTTCTATTATTCCTGTTTTTTTGATGTGGATTTCTTTGATATGCTTGTTGGGTTCGGCAAAAAACCGATCCTGTGCCTTCGGATAATTACCCAGGTAATTCTTATTATGGGTGATATAAGAATCACTGAAGGTGTAAGCGGGCTGCCCATTTTCTACCGGGTAAACCAGCACATAATAGCAATTGGTCACAATGTTATTTTTGAAGGTAAATTTTGGCTGCGTTCCATCAAATCCATACCAGATAGCCGTATTATAAGCGCCGTCAATGATGGAATGCGTCAACGAAAAACCGTTGATATTCTCGCTGAGAACAAAAGCGATCTTGCTATTGTGAAAGATACAATGGTCTACATGGATTCCCTGGCCGGCGACCCAAAATGCACTTTGAATTGCTGAAGAATTCGCTTCGCCGATAAAAAGGCATTGCGTAACATTCAACCCGCTTAAGGTTTTATCGTGCCTGCCTATTGGATAGTAGTAATGTACGCTTGTATTTGGATTGCCGACAAATTTCAGACCTCTAATATTTATATTGTTTTGGAAGACAGACATTCCTTCGCAATGAGCGAATTCATAGTCGGCATTATTGCCTGATATAGACAGGATTACCGGCATGTTGGTAGGTTGCCATGCTTTATCGTCCGGCAAAGTAACAGCCTCGATAGTATACGGCTCCTTACCGGTAGCTGCTACGGCTGTTTTTAAGGTAAGTTTGTGGGTAACGGTATATAAACCGGGATTCAGCTTTAAAGTAACGGGCTCGTTGCCTTTGAAACTGTTTGTTTTTAGCACCGCCTCGTCAAGCGTTAGTATCGGATCAGTAATGGTTCCTTTCGCGTTATTTTTTCCTTTTTGCGCATCCACGTAAAGGGTTTGACCCATTGTTGCAGAACTTTGAAAAGCGAATACTATCAATAACATTACTATCATCATATAACGGACTGCTACCGTGCGCTGCGTTGAATTATTTTTCATTCTGCAAACTTTGAATTTCCTTTTCTCTGCAGCAATTCAAGCGGCGTTCAACTTTTGTTCAAGTTGCATCACATTATTTATCAGTTACTTATAGTTTTGCTGAGATGGCTTGGTTTCGCTAATTTTGAATTGTATCAGATTGATAACATCAGCGAATTAATATAACACTTTAGCATGGGCAAAGAAGAACCATACATTCGCTTATGGCGGGAACTTTTAGAAAAGTCTTTAGGCTGGGAAAGCAGCGATACCTGGAGTGAGTATGATTTTGAAAAACTGAGTGAAATGATGTTTTCCAAAACTAATGTCCGCTTAAGTCTGTCGACCCTAAAGAGAATATGGGGAAAGGTACGATATACCAGTACGCCGACAATAGCTACGCTCAATGTTTTGGCCCGTGCGCTGGATTTTGAAGATTGGAGGGCCTTCAGAAAAAAGATGGACGAAAACAATTTGAGGGCTGGGCGGGCATCGCATGAAAAGCAAAATAGTTACCTAAGCCATAGGCGTCCATTGCTGATTACGATACCTGCAGTGTGCGCAGTGCTGATAGTATTGGGCGTAACAAAATTTATTAAAACTTCGGTCAATACAAAAAAGTATGATTCGGTAAAGGAAATTTTTAAAAGCAGGGTAGTTTCTGACCAAATGCCTAATTCCGTTATTTTTAATTATGATGCTTCGGGTGATCCGGCAAACGAGCTATACCTGCAACAAAGCTGGGACCCTAAACGCACGGAAAAAATAAATAAAAATGGGAAGCAACATACTTCTATCTATTATTATCCAGGCTACTTTAATGCGAAGCTGGTCGCCGACGGACAGGTGAGGAGGACGGCCAGTGTGTTTATAAAAACAAATGGCTGGTTGGGTATCATTGACAAAAGTCCCGTTCCTGTGTACCTTAATCCCGATTCGACGAAATTACCCGGTGGATTGGGTATAAAGAGTCAAACATTTGAAAAAATCAAAGGGTCAAGCGTATTAAATGATGCCTGGGTTCACTTTTATAATTTCCGCTATTTTGATGGTGCCAGCGGGCATGATCTTGATTTTGAGACTACTTTACGTAATACGTCCGGCCCTGACCAATCGTCCTGCCGGAAAGTATCAGTAGAAATCATTGGCACGGAAAACGAAATCTCCATCCCGCTTTCCGATAAAGGCTGTATCGCGACGCTTAACCTGTCTTTGGGCAGTGAAACGATCGATGGCAAAGATCATGACCTGAGCGCATTTGGGTGCGATTTTAAGTTTTTTCAGCATCTTTCCTGCCGTATTCAAAAAGACCATATCGCTATTTCACTCAATGATCGGGTCATTTATTCGGGCCTGATTGCCCAGGATATTGGTAAAATTGTTGGTATTGGTATTGGGTTTGAAGGAGCCGGAGAAATCAGGGAGGTCAGGTTGGGTAACGGGCAAAAAGTAGTCTACCGGCAGGTTTGGTCAACGTTATAACGAGGCATGTACAGTAATATTAGAACAAACCACCAAATGATAGAGAGCTTACTGAAGAGCATACAAAGCCTAATAACACTTAGCCCGGCAGAGGTAGTTATCGTAACCTCTTTATTTAAAGAGAAGACCTATAAAAAGGGGGACTATTTTTTGGAAGAAGGTAAAATTTGCAAACAAGTGGGCTTCGTAGTAAAGGGATTAATGCGCTACTATATTAACCACGATGGGGAGGAAAAAACCTACGACTTCTCCCAGGAAAATGAATATATATATGTAATTATGAAAGTTTTCTTCCTCAACAACCATCTTCAAAAATAATCCAGGCTTTAGAAGATTGCGATGTACTGGTTATTTCTCATGCTGACCTTCAAAACTTGTATGCCAACGTTCGTGAAGGGGAACGTTTTGGCAGGATCGCTATTGAGTCCGTTTTTTTACAATTACTGCAGGATCTCAGTTCATTTTATACAGAAACGCCCGAACTCCGTTATGAGCGGTTTT
>Ga0302315_10003075_pt1 | contig 15332 bp, 7 predicted proteins | sample III_Palsa_N3_1_FD_200532 | JGI IMG/M metagenome (GOLD analysis project Ga0302315, IMG submission 200532) | Peat permafrost microbial communities from Stordalen Mire near Abisko, Sweden - III_Palsa_N3_1 | ecosystem: Environmental > Terrestrial > Soil > Palsa > Peat permafrost | place: Sweden... | reverse complement strand
CCCCTTTGTTAGATTAACGTTAATTCATTGATACACTTTACTCCAATAACCTTCAAAAAGTACAAGGGGGCGACGACACTTCCTTCCGTAGGGGCTTGCCTGAGGGCAAAGACAAAGTTTCGGATAACGCGCGAAGCATCACATTGCCCGATTGCACGCCCGTCCTGTAAGATGGAGAAATGCACAGTTTGACAGGCAGTGCGTCTTTGCGTGGTTCGAAGACGGGCGCGCAATCGATCTGGCGCTACAGCGCCAGATCTCAGGCGAGCCCCTACGGACCAAGAGGAGCTGTGGCCCTATCGCTTAAGGACTTACACTGGCGATAGGCCAGCCAGCCTTACCGTAAAGCATCGGCTCAATCGTAGGCGTCGTCCACCCATGAAAAGCATCGTTGGATTCCAGATGGAAACTCAGCATCTCCTGATGCTTATCCTTGTAAATGCCAACATGCCCCGGTCCGATCTTAGCTCCTATCGACCAAAGGAAAGGCGAGCCCTGCGCGATCGATAGACTGCTCCCCTCTTTGTTCACGTAAGATCCGTGGATGGACCTCGACCGGCCTATCAGAATATGGTACGTGCTCCTTGGTCCCTGACAGCAGTTGCCGATGTTATAGTAGAGGTAGTAGTACCGGTCGTGATATGCGATATACGACGCCTCAATATCCCCCATGGCAAGCTGTTTGATCGGCGAGCCTGATATCGTACCGCCCGATCAAAGGAAAGGTTGCCGCATGGGTCGGCAGGGCGGTTAATCTCCAAAACAGAAGATACATACATGTTAGTCTAAATAAAAAGCGACGCGTCGCCGCACTCGCTAGCCCAGTAGTGTCTCGCGAAAATAATCTCATTGTTGTTCTCTTCCCGACGGACTGCTTTATCACATTATAGCAGACGGATATCACACAAATACCGCCATAATTATGGCAATGGTCAACATCAAGCTAATCCCCTGCCCTGCCTGCAGGACGAGTGTGAGCTCCCAGGCAATCACATGCCCGCGCTGCGGCCAGCCCATTGGCAACCGAAGCTTTGCTCAATCCGCCCAGGGAAATGGTGCCGAAGTCAACGACAGCGGACAAGGGTCGAGTTCGGCACTGCCGACTCGTTTGCAGGGATTCAACTGGGGCGCGCTGCTATTCGGCCCCATCTGGTCAATTTTCAACAATACGTGGATAGGGCTGCTTGCATTGGTTCCGGGTCTGGGTTTAATTATGCACCTCATCCTCGGAATTAAGGGGAGCGAGTGGTCGTGGCAAAATAAACGCTGGGATTCCATCGAACATTTTTATGGCACCCAGAGGAATTGGGCGTTATGGGGCTTCATCCTGATTGCCATCTCTTTCGCTCTGGGCCTGATCCTTTATCTCGGAATGGGTTTACGCACTATGCCGAATAGATAATCTGCGCAGAGCTACCTCCAATTTCCAATCAAAATAAAGGGCGCCCAGTAAAAGGGATGTGCGTACGGCGCTTTCGGATCTGGCGTAAATATGGGTAAATTTGCCGTTGGACTTGTTGCAACCGGTGACGCGCCGCGTGTTCTATTAACTTCCCCTTGAGCCGTTCCATCCAGCAGCGACAACTGCGCCTGACGCAGCGCTTCGGCCTTGCTCGTTCCGGGTTGTGTCTCGTGCGCGCGGTAAAAGTTCTGCATCAACAGCCGCGTACTGTCGTCGGAAACCGGCCACAGGCTGGCGAGCACCGACTTGGCCCCGTCCTGTTGCGCGATCGTGCCCAGGCTGTCCACTTCAGTTCCGTCCGAACCCGCCGCTCCCGTGGCTGTATCGCAGGCTGAAAGCGCGAGAAGGTCCACGCCCTGGAAGAGGGTCTGATCGTCGGCCATGCTCGCCAGACTCAGATGGCCTCCGTCCCCCAGGAGCAAAAATGAACCGTCGGGATCTCCCGGATGCAGTGCAAAGTGGCTGGCGATGTGCACCAGATTATATTTCTGCAGTTCCAGAGCCTGTGTCATCGCCGTCTGCGTGAATTGCGGGTCCAGCAATATATCCCCTGGCACGACGCCTGTCTTGTTTGCCGGACTATCGATGACGGCGTCGAGTTCGGCAGGCACCGCATGCAGTGCGGGAAAGTTGAACTCCTGCCCGGAAACGGGATCTGTATACGAGTGCGCCAGCGAAACGCCAAGACCCAGACCCTCCCACTTCGCACTTTCATCCATACCGAATCCGCTCTGGCTACCCAGCGTAAAGACTTCATTGTCGAAGCGCTCCACGAGATATTTGCTGCCGTCGTACAGAGCCGCCATCGGCACGTACCGCAGGGTGCCGTCGAGCGACCACATCAGTGTCTTAGCTCCCGCCTGCTGCAAATCGTTCTCGATGGGCGCAATGAGGATTTTATAGAGCGCCAGGGCCTCTGGCCGGGGATCCACGGCAGGATCGCGCAATGCGGTCTGAAAGTCGGCAACCTTTTTGTTCAGGTCTTCCTCGCTTATAGGATATTGTTCGACCTTCTGACTCTGCGCGGTCGTCACTATAACGGCATAACGGTCGGGTGTAATGACGGTTTCCAGCACCACGACATCCTGCCCGAGACGGTGAAGCTGGCGCAGCGTATCCTGTAATCCGCTGGCGCTTTTCACGGCCTGCAAACGCGACTGCAGATCGGCGCCCTCTGGGGTTGTGCTGCGAAACGCGTCTGCAAGGTGCGCCAGGAATGTGTTCAGGTGGTGGGCCGCCGTGAAAAGCTTTGGTCTGATGTCCGCAAGCTGGGCCTGGTCCTCCGGCGTTGCGGTACCCTGTCTTATCTTGTCCAGAATGCCCTGCTGCTGCTGTCCAAGCGCGGTCACCTGATCCGCGATCTGTTCATAGTCATGTTCCTGGGCGGCTTCGATGGGCGTTAAACCTACAAGATCCACGCTCGTAGGGGTCTGGCCGCGCAGAAAGTCGAAAACCTCCTGCTCCTTAAGCAGTCCCAATACCTGCTGCGCTTCGGGCAGCCTGCCGCGACCGATCAGCAAATCGGAAAGTACCCGGTACGACTGCCGGTTCGATTTGAGATAGCTCTTTTGACTCTCTTTATCCAGGCTGGAGAGACTGCTGCGTATGGATTGGTAGATATTGATCGCCTGCTTGCCATAGAAGATAGCAAGGTCCGGATTATTGTCCCTGTTCTCAACCCCCATGATATTTCCCAGCGTAGCAGCCTCGCTCGACGTATCTCCGATTTCCCGGCTAATAGGCAAAGCCTGCTGGTAATATTGCAGAGCCTGGCCGTTCCGGTTCATTTTATCGTAGACAGTGCCGATGTCATTAAGGGTTTTCGCTTCGTCCGCCACCTCCTGATATTGCATCCGGATGGGCAAAGCCTGGAAAAGGTACTGCAGCGCTCTTTTGTACTGGCGCGTATAGGTGTAAACCACGCCAATATTCGTGAGAGTGGTGGCTTGATCGGCGTTGTTTCCGATTTTCTTCTGGATAGACAGAGCCTGCTGGTAGTAGCCCAGCGCGCTGTCGTACTGACCGAGATCGTCGGACGCCCCACCAATGTTGATCAAGGTAGTGCACTGCTCGGCCTTGTCTCCCACCTGTTCTAAAATCTGTAAGACCTGTAGGTAGCTGTCGCGCGCTCTGGCGGGCTGCCCCAGGTTGTCGTACACGGCCGCTATATTATTCAGGACCACGCCCTCGCCGTCTCTATCGCCAATATTCTGCAATATGGGCAGCGCGTGCTGATAGCATTCCAGAGCCGTCGCGTACTGGCTAGATTGGCTAAAGACCAGTCCTAAATTAGCCAACCCGGTAGCCATGCCGATATTGTCCCGCAGCTTAATGCTCATCGTGAGCGACTGCTGGAAATAGTCTGAAGCCTTTAGATAGCGCCCGGTTTGATCGTAAACTTCCCCAATGTTGCTTAGAGTTTGCGCCTGCCCCGGCTTATCGCCCAGCCTTTGCTGGATCAGCAGAGCCTTCTGGAAGTAATCCATGGCGTCCGCGTGCCGGCCAAGGTCATTGTAAACCGATCCAATATTGCTGAGGGTCGCTGCGGTCCCACGGGTATTTCCGGACGAATGCTGCAAAAGCAGCACGGCGCGGTAACAATCGAGCGCGTTTGTATATAGACTGAGGTCGTTGCAGACCAATCCTATGTTATTGAGCGTAATCGCAACGCTCGTCTTATCCCCGATCTTCTGCTCCAGCGCCAGCTCCAATTGATAGTAGGCAAGGGCGTTCTGGTACTGGCTGATGCTGTAATAGCTGCTGGCAATCTTATAGAGGTCGAGGGTGGCGTCAGCCAGGTACGAAGTTTTGTCGAGGGCGAAGGCCTGTTTGTACTGAGGAATGGCATCCGCGTAATCGTATTTTGCCAGCAGCAGCCTTGCGCTGCTCCTTAAGGCGACGGCTTGAGGATTATGGGGCGGTCCATCCTGCGGCGCAGCATTAACCGATGAGCTGCAGTAAACCAGCAGCGCCCCAATGGCGATTAATGCTACAGGACGGACCATGCGCATGATTAAGCCTCTGTGGACATGGCATCTTTCCGGCGTACTTTAAGGACAGCGATCTTTGTGGGATGGTTGAACGGAGACGGATCTGACGGCAGTGCCGTGTCCGCCACGGTGTTGTAGCCAATAAAATCCTGCGGGACGGGGATGATCTTTTCGAGGCTTAAGTATCCGTCAGCACAAAGACTTTCCAGCGTTGCCATATATTTGGCGCCGTCGAGAAACAGTGAGTTGTTCACGGCGACCAGATAGCCTCCGTCGTTAATCAGAGGACGAACTTTATTCAGAACGCGCTCACAGGATTCCAGCATATCGACGGTTCCGTGCTTCGTTTTCGAAAAGATCGGCGGGTCGACAAAGACGCAGTCGAATCGAGCCCCCGTCTGCTTCAGGTGGCTTATCTGCGGCCAGAAGTCGCTGGCAATGAAGTCGCCCTTTTCCATCTTAAAGCCGTTTCGCACATAGGAGTCTTTGGCGACATTCAGGAAGGAGCGCTTGAGGTCGATCTGCAGCACGCGAGCTGCCCCACCCGCTCGCGCGGCAACTCCCAGACTCCCCGTATAGGCAAAGGTATTCAGCACGGTCTTTCCGTCCATGTTTGCCTTCACCCACTCTCTTAGATTACGCGTGTCCAGATATAGACTCGCGTCCTGATTGAGTTGGAGGTCTACCGCGTACCAAACGCCGTTTTCACGGATAAATTTGTCTGGCACGTCGCCTTCAAGAACTATTCCTCGCTTCTCTTCCACGGTTTTTCCGTAGCGGGATTTGACAAGCACCGAAGTAAGCCAGTAGAGCTTCTCCTGATAGAACTCGGCAACTGCTTTAATGAGCCCCGAAGCCTCTCCTGGAGGATTGGCGTAGTTGTGCAGAACGAGTGTGCGTCCGTAAAGATCGACGATCAGGTCCGGGTAGCCTTCGTAAAATCCGTTAAAAAGGCGAAACGCCGCCTCGTGTCGAGACTCCAGGCATTCGGCTCTTGCAGTAAGGGCAGCCTGAAGCCGCTGGATAAGTGGGCCGTGAGCGGATTGAGCCGCCGGCTTGTTTTCTTTAATTATGTTCACCCTTTAATGATGACACACAGAGCGCCAGATCGACGGTTAATGATCAAATTTGACAAACGAAATCTATAATGCTACGATATGGAATCATTTACTAAACGTATGCTCCATCTGATTTATCTCACGGAAAGAAATTTATGTTAAGGCAGTCTAAAGAGAAGATCTCAGTACGCTCCATAGCGAAGCATCTGGGATTATCTCCCGCCACCGTTTCCCTCGCTTTGAACGGCAGTCGCCCCACCAGTTTTGTATCTCAAGCCACGCGCAAGCAGGTTTGGGATGCGGCCAAGGAGATGGGATATCCCATGGATCGGCTGCGGTCCACGCGCACACCGCTCGAACGCGTCGCCGTCATCATGCCCGGCGGTCCCAACCCTGTGTACTCCGAAACCGCGCTTGCCGTATGCCACACGCTAAACAGGAACCGCGTTCAGGTGTTAACCCATGTAACGCTGTCCGATTCGGAAGCGAACAATGCAATCAAGGAATTGCTGCGACGTCAGGAAATCGATGCCGCCGTGTTCATTGGATCCCGCACCATTCTGCCGGATGTGTCCATACCTACGGTCTTTGTTGGAGAAGTCCCCGAAGATTCCAACGTCTGGCAGGTGCGCCCGGACAACGAAGGCGGCGGACGGTCCGTGGGAGAATATCTGTGGTCGCTCGGGCATCGCTCGATTGCCGTTATGCTGAACAAGCGCTTCAGCCTGGCTGCGGATAGGCGATTGCAAGGCCTGCGCGCCTACTGGGAAGAACAAGGGGAAAGCTTTCAGGATCGATGGGTGGTGCATGTCGATCCGATAACCTCGTCACAATCCGAGTTTAGAGATTCGGTGACCCGATTCATAACCGAAGACCGAAAAAGCCCCAATCCCGTAACTGCAATTTTCTGCTTCAACGACTGGGGCGCCGCATTTCTGCTTAAGGAACTCCGAGGCCAGGGGATTCGTGTGCCGGAAGATATGTCGGTGATAGGCTTCGACGACAGTATTTACGCCGAGCTTTTAGACCCGCCGCTAACTACCGTCAAACATCCTTTCGCAACTCTTGGCGAGCTCTCCGCTCAAATGCTGCTCGAACAAGCCGACAAGCCGAGCGATGCGCCGCGCTCCGTCGTAGCCCGCTGCCAGCTCATCATCAGAAAGTCCTGCGCGCCGCCCCGATCTTAAGCGCCACGCAGCAATCAACGCCCACCAAACCGCTTACTTCGACTGAACCAACGCTGCCTTAATCGCAGTTACCACATCATCCGAAGCCGGGCTGTGCCCCGCTGGGAATCGGTTCAGAATGGTTCCATCGCGGCCGATCAGGAACTTGGCGAAGTTCCATTCTATATCGCCGCCAAACTGCGGGTCGGTCGTCTTGTCGGTCAAGTACGCATAGAGCGGGGCCTGATCGGGCTGCTTCACTGAGATCTTGCTGAACATATCGAAGGTTACATCATATTTGGACGTACAGAACTCTCTAATTTGGCCGTTGTTTCCCGGTTCCTGCTGAGCAAAATTGTTGGCCGGGAAGCCTAAAATACGAAAGCCCTGGCCCTTATACTGTTTAAAGAGCGTCTCCAGCGCCGCATACTGCGGTGTGTTGCCGCACAGCGATGCAGTGTTGACGATCAGTAGAACATCACCCTTATACTTCTTCAGGGAGACGTCCTTTCCGTCGATATTCTTCATTTTGAAACTGTAGACACTCGTAGCGGCCGGATCTGCCTGAGAAGCAGTGGTCAACATAGCGCCAAAGAGCACTGCAGTCGCCAAACCAAGCATGATCGTCGTTACGGCCTTTGCCGGGGATGGGCAGCTTCGCTTTAACATGTTCATTGTGGTTCTCCAAGACTAAGGAATTGGAGACATTGTAGCATGAAATCGGTCTAACAGACGGCGGCGTTGAAACCGGGAGCCATGGTCTGCGTGGGCTGACTGGCGCTTACGCCATCGTGCCTTGCCAGTATTCGCTTCACGAGCTTCATGGTGGCATAGATGCAGGGATTTTCAAGAATCGTATGGTGCGTTCCTGGTGTCTCGATCACTGTGATATCGCGTGCCAGACCGCCCCAGCCTAAAAGTGGATCGGAGATCATTTCAGGCGCTTGAACACGAGCCCGCAGCAGATGTATTTGACCGGGATAACAGCCCGGACGATAGGTTTGCCTGGAACGCTTTTCGGCGAGTCTCACCTGTTCAAAAGCTTCAGGAAGTTCGACACTCGCCGGATTTACAGAGCGTAAATGAAGATTCTTCCCCGACGTCCGATCGCGCAGTCTGCGTTCCAGCTTCATAAGTCTCGACTGCACATACTCCACACGATGTATAAGGCCTGGCCGTACAAACAGGCTTTCCTTATGCCAAGAAAACATGTATCGTAGTTTGTGGACAGCGAACCGCAGCCCCCGCCCAACAGACAGATCCTCGTCATCTTCGTCTCCAGCTGCCTGAGAGTCGAAAAGGATCAAACTTCCAACGTCTTCCCCTTCGGCAGCCAATTGTTTTGCCATCTCAAACGCGACGACGCCGCCGAAGGAAAGTCCGCACAAATGATAGGGCCCATACGGCTGTACAGAACGCATATGCCGCACGTAATAGGCAGCCATCTCTTCAACCGTATCGTGAGGGCGATCGACACCATTCATTCCAATCGGCTCGAAACTGTAGACCGGGCGATCGGATCCCATCCAGGCTGCCAGTGTACGGTAGTAGAATGCACTTCCCCCGCCCACGGGAGCGCAGAACAAGGGGGGACCATCTCCCAGAGGCTGAAGGGTCAAAAGAGAGGTCCAAGCTCCAGCCCCCTTGCTTTTCAGGTGCAAAAGCTGGGACATGGCGCGTATCGTCGGAGCCTTTAGCATCTCGGCAAGTGAAAGCGTCGTTTCGAATTCTTGCTGAACCCGGCTTAACAGTTGAATGGCGAGAAGGGAATGTCCGCCCAACTCAAAGAAATTGTCATCAATCCCTATAGACTGCAGTTTTAGTCTCTCAGCCCAGATTCGAGACAAGGTCTCTTCCGCCGAACCTTCGGGAGCGGAAGTTCCACACGGTTCGTTTATGAGCGCAGGATGTGGAGCGGGCAAGTGCTTGCGGCTTCGTTTCCCGCTCTCGGTTCGCGGAAGGCCCTCCAGTGCAACAAGCGGCCACGGCACCATATATTCGGGCAGCTTACGGCGCAGAAACTCTCGGACGCCGGCGGGATCAAATACCCCGTCCTGTTCGGCAACCACATACCCAACCAGCCGCTGATCGCCTGGAGTGTCCTCACGCAAAACAACCACGCATTCCCGTACCGATGGATGATCCGCAAGGACACTCTCAATCTCTTCAAGTTCAATCCGGAACCCACGCAGCTTGACCTGATGGTCCAGACGCCCCAGGAAATCGAGGCTGTGTTCGCGCGCACCATCCGTTCGCCAACGCACGAGATCCCCCGTACGATAAAGCCGGGCGCCGGGATCCATGCTGAACGGATTGGGGACGAATCTCTCGGCCGTAAGCGCAGGTCTGTTCAGATACCCACGGCCAACTCCTGCTCCGCCAATATAAAGCTCACCGGGCGATCCCATGGGCGCAAGATTTCCCTGGTCATCCAGCACATAGACCTCTGTGCCGGAAATCGGCCCGCCGATAGAGGGCGCGCCCTCTGTCCCACTCAAGACCGAAGAAAATGTAGCGCACACTGTGCACTCTGTAGGACCATAAATATTGACGATCCTCTGGACATCAGTACTCTCGTACAGCATCTGCGCGAGCTTCGCCGGAAGAGCTTCGCCGCCCAGATTAATCACGCGTACTGACTTCGGAATTTTGTTTTCCCGGACGAGTTCCGCCATTGCGGACGGCACCATATTGATAAACGTGACACCGTCTGCAGCACCCTCCGCCTCCAGAGACAGCGCATTCTCAACCAGGCGAACCGTCCCCCCAGCACTGAGCGGCACAAACAGTTCAAAGATGGAGAAGTCGAAGCAAATAGAGGCAGACGCCAGGGTTACGGCAACATCTTCCCTGGAATACACACTGAGAGCCCAGGTTACAAAGGCCACGGCATTTCTATGCTCTATGGCCGCACCTTTCGGCTTACCTGTACTCCCCGACGTGTAAATGACATACGCCAGACTGGATGGCCCAACCCCGGAATCCACGATGTCTGAAATCCCGAAACTGTCCGACCCCGTTCCAGCGTTCCAGCCCCGTTCGCTGTCCAGACACAATGTCCTGGCGTGCGAGCTCCTCCCATGGGCGGGCAAACGATCGAGCAAGCTCTCCTGAGTCAACAGCACCGCAACGTCACTGTCATCCAGCATAAAGGCAATGCGGTCCGCCGGATAGCCTGGATCGAGCGGAACGTACGCAGCCCCAGCCTTCAAAACGCCAAACAGCGCCACGATCATGTCCAGGGAACGGTGGGTAAATACGCCGACGAGCGACTCAGGCCCCACGCCAAGACGCTGAAGACGACGCGCCAGTTTGCTGGAACGTGCGTCCAGAGCAGCGTAAGTCAGGCTGGAGTCTTCGTACACAACGGCAATCGCACCAGGCGTACGAGCGGCCTGACGTTCGAAGAGCTGGTGCAGACATGCGTCCTGTGAATCGTCGCACACGCCGTCCTCGAACCCTAATAGCAAATTCCTGGCGCCGATATGGTCTTCGAGCAATCTAGGATGGTTCAATCAAATCCCTCAACATGCAAGCTAGCTTAAAGATGCGCCGGCAAATGAAAACGCATTACCCGGCTATCGCAAAGGTTTCCAAACGGTAATGCAGCAGCGTTGCTGACAGACTAATTCAAATACTTCTGAGAAGAGTGAGTGTATTACGGAGCATAATGCGGGCACAAAGAAGACTAGTCCGTAAAATACGACTGCCCATCAGTAGTGTCAAACCGTATAACTACAGTGACATTATACTGCAGGTTAACATTTATAAGTACGCTTGCTTCAAGATTATTTTTCGGAAAATTTGTCGTCTAGAACCTTGCGTACGTGTTTTGCCGACACATGCACACAGGGCTCTTCGAGCATGGTAAAGTGATTGCCGGGGGATTCGACAACCTCTAAGTTTGACACCAGCCGACTCCATCCCAGTGCCCTGTCGGCTTTTTGGCCTGGCTCACGAACTCGCGCGCTGAGCAAAACAACATGTCCGCCATAGCTTTCCGGCCGGTAGGATTCTTTGGCGTGCTGTTCCGCTTTGATAACCTTGCCGTAGAACTCGGGCAGATCCAGACTATTGGGATGAACGTAGGATGGCTTCCAGGGCTGGCCTCTCAATCGATTAGCGATTCGGCTGCCGAGCTTTGCGGCCAGTGATCCCGCATAACACAGGCGATCGCGCGGATTACTTAAGGCATGAAGTCCCTGAAGGGGCGACTGAACTTGATAGCGGACACGCTCTGTCAGGGAATGTATTTTTCTGGACACACCGTCCCCGTCAACACGGGAGAATCCTGGGCTTCGCGTATCGAAGAGAATCAGGTGCTCGACCCGGTCACCAGCGGCGGTCAGTTGCTGCGCCATTTCGTAGGCAATGACGCCGCCGAGCGACAGCCCGCAGAAAGAATAGGGTCCTATTGGCTGCACAGACCGTACGTAAGTGATGTAATATGCAGCCATTTCTTCTATAGTCTTGTGCGGCTCATCAACTCCGTTCAGGCCAATCGGCTCCAGAGCGTACATGGGGCGATCGTCGCCCATATATGACGCCAGCGTGCGGTAGTAAAAGGCGCTTCCGCCATAAACCGGAGCGCAGAACAAAGGAGGCCGCGTCCCTTCAGACTTAAGGGGGACCAGCGGAGACCATGTTGCCTTCCCTTGATTTCTGAGACGCATCACCGCGGCCATCGCGCTTACCGTGGGAGCACCGAAGATCTCGGCCAGGGAAAGCACCGAGCCGAACTCAGCGCCAATCAGGCTCAGCAGGCGAATGGCAAGCAGCGAGTGCCCCCCAAGATCGAAGAAATTATCCCGTACCCCCACCCTGTCAATCTTTAGAACCTCGGCCCAGATGCTGCAAAGCCTCTCTTCAAACGAATCCTGTGGGGCGCTGTATTCAACACCCGAAAGCTCAGAAGTGTCTGGTTCCGGCAAAGCCTTTCGATCCAGCTTGCCGTTGGAATTTACAGGAAGCGACTCCAGGAACACGAACGCGGAAGGAACCATATATTCCGGCAGCTTCGCACGAACATGAACGCGCAGAGACTGAGCGTCCAGGCTTGCCCCCTCTTCGCCAATAATATAGACAACGAGCCGAGGATTTCCCGGACTGTCTTCCCGCACGATAGCAACAGCTTCTTGAATTTGCTCGTGTTCCGCAAGAACGGATTCCACTTCCCCCAACTCGATGCGAAAGCCTCGAATTTTGACCTGATGATCGATGCGTCCCAGGAATTCGATATTGCCATCGGGCAAATACCGGGCCAGGTCTCCGGACTTATAAAGCCTTGAGCTCGGAGTCACGGCTATCGGATTAGGAATAAACTTATCCGCCGTAAGATCGTCCCGGTTCAGATAGCCGCGAGCCAGTCCCACACCTGCAATATACAGTTCGCCTGGAGCGCCGATGGGAACTGGCTCCATACTGGAGTTGAGGATGTAGATCTGTGTATTCGCGATGGGACGGCCTATCGGAACTGTCTGCAGCTCATTTTTTGCATCGCAGCAATAATAGGTCACATCGATGGCCGCTTCCGTTGGACCGTACAAATTATGCAGGCAGGCACGCGTGCCGGCAGCGACCGTTTCGTAAAACTGATCCTTCAGACCAACGCTTAATGCTTCTCCGCTGCAGATCACGCGCTTAATCGAAGAAAGGTCATGGTGACCGGCCTCAGCCAGAAAGTACTGCAGCATCGATGGAACGAAGTGCAGGGTTGTAATCTTTTCGGACTCTATAAGTCCGCATAAATAAGCGGCGTCCCGATGGCCTCCCGGCCTGGCAATAACAATACGAGCTCCCGTCATGAGAGTCCACACGAACTCCCAAACGGAAACATCGAAGGTAAACGGAGTCTTAAGCAGGACTTTGTCCTCTAAATTCAGACCGTACTCCTCCTGCATCCATATAATCCGGTTGGCAAGCGCGCCATGGGTGTTCATCGCACCCTTCGGCCGTCCTGTAGATCCGGACGTATAGATCACGTAGGCCAGATTGTCCGAAGTCACCACACTTTGTGGATTATCGGTGCTTTCACCGGCAACCACACCCCAATCGGTATCCAGGCACAGCGTGACTCCGGCATGGTTGGGAAGGATGCTTATTTGCCGCTGCTGCGTTAGCAGAACGGGAGACTGCAGGTCAGACAGCATAAAGGCCAGACGGTCTGCCGGGTATTCCGGGTCTAAAGGAACGTACGCCCCTCCGGCCTTCAAGACGGCGACTACCCCAACGACCATGTCTACGGAACGATCCATGCAGATGGCTACCAGCGTATCGGGCTTCACTCCCAGTCCGCACAAATGATGGGCCAGCTGGTTGGCGCGAGCATTGAGCTGGGCGTAAGTAAGAACCTCAGCTTCGTAGGACACAGCAATAGCGTCCGGCGACCGCTCGACCTGTTCCTCAAAAAGCTGGTGGACGAAGACATCCTTTGGGTAGCTTCGATACGTATCGTTAAAGTCGAACAGCAGGCGCTGCCGTTCGGCGTCGGTCAGAATCGCAATCGAGGCGATGGAGCTCTCTGGGGCGATCACTGCAGATTCAAGTAATGTCTGGAAACTATCGATAAAACGGCCAATCGTCGAAACATCGAACAGATCCGTGCTAAACTCGGCGTAGCCGTAAATCCCTGTTTCGTCAGAGTCGAGATTTAATGTTAGGTCAAGCTTCGAGGTTTTAGTATTTGCCTCTTCGGTCTTAAAGGTGAGTTTATTCAGGACGCCTTCACGGCTCGTCGTATTTTGCAGAACGATCATGACCTGCACTAGCGGAGACCGGCTCTGATCCCTGTCCGGTTTAAGTTCTTCCACCAGTTTTTCAAACGGAAGGTCCTGATGATCGTAGGCTTCCAGGCAGGTCTTTCGAACGCGCAGTAGTAGATCACGGAACGTGGGCAAATCCGAAAGATCCGTGCGCAAGACCAGAGTGTTGATGAAACACCCCATTGAGTCTTCAGTTTCAGACTGCACACGGCCCGCAATCGGCGTCCCAACCACGATATCCGTCTGGCCGGTATACCGATAGATCAGCGTCTGAAATGCCGTCAAGACTGTCATGAACAGAGTGGCCCCGTTCTGCTGCCCCAGCCGCTCCAACGCCTGGCACAAAGACGACGGCAGATGGAACGCCAGGCGCGAACCAGCGTAAGACTGCACGGCAGGGCGTGGGTAATCCGGGAACAACGAGCATGCGACGGGGATGTCCAAGAGTTGACGCTTCCAGTACTCCAGGTGCTCGAGCGCCTCCGGGGAATCTAAGCGCTCCTGCTGCCACGTTGCGTAGTCGCCATACTGAATAGGCAACACCGGCAGCGCCGCTTCCCTGTCTAAAGAAAACGCATTGTAAAGCTCGGAAAGATCGCGCAGCATTACACGGCGCGACCACCCGTCTGTAACAATATGAGCCACGGTAATCAGCAGAAAATGCTCGTTCGTGGACACTTGCTGCAATACAGCCCGCACCACAATCCCTGCGGCAAGATCAAACGACCTTCGTGCTTCGTTCGATACCCAGTTCTGATCGGCAGCTTGAATACGGGAAAGCTTAACCGTGTACGGCTCAGCGGGCCTTTGAACGGGCTGATCTTCCTCCCACGTAAACACAGTCCGCAAGACTTCATGTCTTTCAACCAGAGCGTCCAGCGCATGCTGCAAGGCTGAACAGTCCAGTTTCCCATCGAAGCGCAGCAATAACGGACTATTGTAGAGGGGGCTCTCAGGCTCCAACTGATGCAGGAACCACAGTCTGCGCTGGGCGGACGAGAGAACGAACGAAGAACGGTCCACCTGACGCTGTATCGACGCAGATAAATCAGCAGCACCCTGTTTTCTTCCGTGAATTAAGCCGGCGATTGCACTTACCGTTGGAGCCTGGAAAATGTCTCCTAGCGACAGGGTCGTTGCAGCCACTGTATTGACACGATTTAGCAGACTGATGGCGAGCAGTGAGTGTCCGCCCAGATCGAAGAAATTATCCTGTATCCCCACCCTCTCAAAACCTAGTATGTCGGCCCAGATGGAGCACAGTTGCTCCTCGAACAAATTCCGCGGAGCGCTGTACTGCACGCCTCCTGCATCGCTTGCATTCACCGGTTCGGGCAAAGACTTTCGATCGAGTTTCCCATTAGAATTTAAGGGCAGCTTCGTAAGAAAAACGACCGACGAAGGAACCATATATTCCGGGAGTTTCTCGCGCACATACGATCTTAGCGAGCTAGCGTCCTTGTATTCCGGATTCTCTGGAACGACATAGGCAACAAGACGCTGTTGATCGAGCGAGGCTCCAAGGACTAGAACTACAGCATCATGAACATCCGGGTGATGAGAAAGAACCGATTCAATTTCGCCGAGCTCTATTCGAAAACCCCGGACTTTCACCTGGTGATCCAACCGCCCAAGAAATTCGATATTGCCATCGGGCAGGTACCGAGCCAGGTCTCCGGACTTATAAAGCCTTGAGCTCGGAGTCACGGCTATCGGATTACGAATAAACTTTTCAGCAGTCAGGTCGTCCCGATTCAGATAGCCGCGGGCCAGTCCCACACCTGCAATATACAGTTCGCCTGGAGCGCCGATGGGAACTGGCTCCATACTGGAGTTGAGGATGTAGATCTGTGTATTCGCGATGGGACGGCCTATCGGAACTGTCTGCAGCTCAT
>Ga0302315_10003073_pt1 | contig 15338 bp, 18 predicted proteins | sample III_Palsa_N3_1_FD_200532 | JGI IMG/M metagenome (GOLD analysis project Ga0302315, IMG submission 200532) | Peat permafrost microbial communities from Stordalen Mire near Abisko, Sweden - III_Palsa_N3_1 | ecosystem: Environmental > Terrestrial > Soil > Palsa > Peat permafrost | place: Sweden... | reverse complement strand
CGCATCGTCGCGCGCTTTCTGTGTCCGCACGCCTTGAAGTGGCAATGTCAAGTTGTTGATCTGTTCGCTTATAGTCCGGCCTCGACAGGCCGTCAGTAAGCCCACCATCCGGGGCCCCACATGCCCCAGTTCCACGCGGCGTTTTCATTCATCTCCGCATTCATGCGCTCCTGGTTGATGAAGTTTTGTCGAATCTGTTCGCGCTTGTAGTTGTCCCACGCATTTTCGTCGCCGATATACAGGCAGCCACACGCATACGGGTCTGCGTATAGAAAGACGACTTTCCCGTCCTTGACCTTCTGAACGACACGATTCGGCGGTAGCGTCTGCAACTGCAAACGTTGTTGATCGGTCGTCACAGGGACTATGTGGAAGCCCGCCGCCGCCAAAAGGTCATTGCGCTCGTTGGCTCGTTCGACAGGACTCGCACATCCGGCAATCAGAACGCTCGCGCTCATTGCAATCAGAACAGTGGTCCATCTGAGTTTCATCATCATCATCCTCTTCGAGTATTCCTTAATATAAAAAAAACGGTGCGAAAAATGCTCATTGAAGATCAGGCTGCAATTACGGGCTTCGACGGGTGCCGTGCACAGGCACAATTAAGCGCTTCACTACGAACGCCAGCCGCGCACACTTGGCGAAAAATGGAAAGTGGTGACCCAGGCTCTCACGCGGATCGCGCGCATTGCGGCTCCGGTGAGAGTCATCACGAATGCTCGAATAGCGAAATTTTCTTTGCCTTGATCATGGATCTGACTTTCGACATGAACGAAGCACTAGGATCTTTAGTACATGCTTCGGCGACAGTCTCTCCGACCGGCTGAGCCGTATCGATCACCATGCTGTCCGTTTCCTTGACGCCGAGCTTATCGACACCGGCAACCCAGTAAACCAGGGCAGGTCGATACTGTTCATCGACCGCGACATAGTCGGCGCAGCTCATTTTCGCCGGACTCATTTTCTTCGCCTGTGCGCTAGCTGCCTGAGCCGCGGCCAAGCAGATAACAATCACCAAGATTTTGGTAGATTTCATAAAACATCCCATGACGTGAATAGGTGCCGATGCGTCGCAACCGCTAAATTTATAGACCCGGGCAACCCGCAATGTGCATGCCATCCGGTACCTCTGCGCATCTTAAAAGCGCAGAGTTAGCCCAGTGTTAACAGCCGAAAATCGATTGGAACGGGGCTCCTGCCGCCTCGGGGTTCGCATCGACCCCGTTCCGGTTATATGGTCGGATGGCCGCTCATGAAATAGCCGCATCGAAATCGGGTGCTCGTGCCGCGTGGACCGACCTTACTTCGCCGGATCCGCCGCGCGCCCACTGAGCGGGCAGTCATCAGCTCACTCGAGCATGAATCGCCCGCGGCTGAGAGGTGCGCTCTTTCCTCGTTTGCTCCGACGCCGTTGCGATCAGCACTAACCGCCCCGTGCAACGCGCCACGGCGTCGCTAGTCCGCTGCCTCCAGAAGCACCAGCTCGATTCCTGCCCCGCACCGATCACGACCATGTCGACGTCGAGTTCGTCCGCCGCACTGGCGATTGCGCGGCCGATACTCACGTGTTGCAGCGGCAAGATAAGGGTTTGCGCCGGCGTGTCGAGCGCGGCGCGTTCGATTACGTCCTTGCAGTGCTGTTCGACTGCATGCGCATGCTGGTCGATCGCGACGAGCAGGTCGCCGCAGCCATGTTCTCCCGCAGCCAGCGCCCACCACGGCATTGAATCCACCACATGCAACAAGGTAAGCTGCGCGCCATTTTCACGCGCGCGGGCGATGCCCGCCGACAACGCTCCTGCGCTCAGATCTGGGCCAACTGCAACAAGTACGTGCTTGACCATTTCGGGTGCCTTCATCAATCAGTTGTGTGTTGCCTGCATGATCGGCCGCGAAACTTAGCGGTGAATGAGCGCGACTGGTCCTGTCGCATCCCCGGATGCGACGCACGCATGACGTCGACTATCATCGAGTCAAGGAGGGTCCACATGAATAAGCCGCCAAGGTCTCTGGCACTCGCGGTCGCGTTGACGTGCGCCGCACCAGCAGCCGACGCTCACGCACGAACTGTGAGCTATCCGTATGAAGTGATGTGCGTGGCGCCGCCCGCTATGTAGTCGATCTATGCGGATGATCACGACACGTGTGACGTATCAATACCCGGTCGCAATGGCCCGTGCGGTCAATTCATTTGCGCGTTATTGATGTAATGTAATTGCAGCGGCGACAGGCGTATGAGGAAACGACCTCAAGCCTTGCTCGAACCGCCCAGCATGACGGTCCAGCCAAGGCCGCGTACATTGTGGACAACCGAGGGACCGAACTTCCTGCGCACCGAATGAATCAGCACATCGATCGCATTGCTCTCCACTTCCTTACCCCAGCCATATAGGCGGTCTTCCAACTGAGCGCGAGAGAAGATCGTGCCGGGGCGTTCGAGAAGCGCCAGCATCAACGCGAATTCGCGCGCCGATAGCACCGACGTCACGCCGTTACAGCACAGCGTGCGCTTGTCGAGATCGAGATTCAGGGAATCGTCGCCGAGGCGCGACACCGCATAGCCCGCCTTACGCCGCAATACCGCGCGAATGCGGGCAAGCAGTTCGGGAACGTCGAAGGGTTTGAGGATGTAATCGTCGGCGCCGACGTCGAGGCCCTGCACTCGCGCCTCCAGATCGTCGCGCGCGGTCAGGATCAGCACCGGCACCTTGTTGCCGGCCGCTCGCGAGGTTTTCAGCAAATCAATCCCGCCCATGCCCGGCAAGCCGAGATCCAACAGCACGACTGTGTATTCGGCGGCCGCGATCGCCGCGCTGCCGGCGTTTCCGTCACGCACCCAATCGACGCTGTAGTCCGCGTCCTGCAACGCACGCAGCAGACTTTGTCCGATCTGCAGGTCGTCTTCAACCAGTAGAACTCGCATGATGTCGTTTCCACAGTAACGTTTGGTGTCGTTGGCCGCCGCGCGAGGAACAGAAATTGGATTTCGATTCCAAGCCGAGCCTGCCAGTGCAGCCGCTGCGCGGGCACGGGTCATTTCGCATCATAACTGACGCGTGCCTGTGGCAGGCACCGCGCACATGGCGCACGCAATCCTGAGAGCAAAACACAATAAAAAAGGCCGACCGCTCGTACGGTTGGCCAAAGGATTCTGGCTTACGCCGAAAGCCAACGATCTCAGGTTACACGCGGCGAATTAGAAGCGAGTTGCTTCGTTCACGAGTCGGAAGATGCCGACGGAAATGCGATCGACGCGACAATTCCCGACTGCCCGTCACGGCGATTATGAAGACTCGCCACGCCGCCATATTTACTCGCGATCGCATCGACGATGGACAGTCCGAGGCCGCTGCCCTCGATTTGCGTATTCGCTCGAAAGAAGCGGTTGAACACCCGGGGCAGCAGCTCCTCCGCAATCCCGGGCCCCGTGTCGGTCACGTCTATCCAGACCATGTCCTCGCGCACCTGCACGCTCAGATCGACTTTGCCGCCATCCTGGGTGTAGCGGACCGCGTTGCTGACCAGATTGCGCACCGCCATGCCGACATCGGCTTCGATCGCGTGCACGAACGCGCTGGCCATTTCGTCAGCGCCAATATCGATGCCACGCGCCATTGCGGTCGGCAATATTTCGGCTACTGCGTTGACGACCACGGCGGGCACGTCCACGCGCGTCAGCATATCCGCTTGCAATGTCGCATCGGCACGCGCAAGCCTGAGCAGTTGCGTGATCAGACCACCACTGCGTGTGATGCCGCCGCGTAGTTCGCGAAAGCGCTCCTGATTGCTGGGTGCGATATGCGGCTGCAAATTGTCCGCCTGCAGTTGAAGCGCGGTGAGCGGCGTGCGCAGTTCGTGCGCGGCGTCGGAAATAAACTTTCGTTCCGACTCGATGGAGTGTGCGAGCCGATCGATCATCAAATTGATCGAGTCGATGAAGGGACGTATTTCGATCGGCACGCCCGACGTCGACAATCGTTGAAAATGACTGACATCGATTTCCAGCACTTGCGCACCCAAACGATTCAACTTGCGCAACGAGCGGCGCACGACAAGCAGCACGGCAATCCACACCAGCGGCACGAGCACGATCATGGGCCAAAGCGTATTGACTGCACGCGCTTGCGCAAGCTCGCGCCGCACCGCTGAGCGTTGCGCGACCTGAATCACCATCGACGGTTCACGCAGCGTGTAGATGCGCCACGCGTCGCCGTCAACGGCTGTGGTCACGAACCCCGCTGGCGCGTCACGCGGCAGCGCCAGGGACGGTTCAGTCGACCGGTAAGGCGTGGCCTGATCGTCCTTCCAGATCGTAATGACAATGTCGCGTTCCGGTTGCGAGCCACGCGCGGGAATGGTGGGCAGCGAATCTGCGAAAGCACCGCGCATGCGGCCGGCGACCTGTTCAAGCCGAAGGTCGAGCAACGCGCTCATGCCCGCTTTAGACAGCTGATACGAACTGACGCCCTGCACCACGCCGACGACGCTTGCCAGCACGCAAAGCGCGAGGACAAGCTGATTTCTTAGAGACTTGAGCATAGAGACGCAGAAGAAGTGTTTCGTCCAATGGTTTATTCGTGGACGCCGGGACACTCAATGCAACGCAAGAGACGGGTGAGACGGGCTCTTTTTGTGAAGTGATTCTACACCCCGCGACCAGGCGCTTTCTGGCGTTGAAACCACGGCAAAGGCACACAACCTTTGCTGCGCGCCCACCGTTTGCAACGAGCGATAGACCTGCTCTGATTTAGCGATCGCTCAGTGCTCGCTATAGAACGACCTCATGCCGACGTCGTACAGCGAATGAATCCCGGTCCCGCTTTGCGATGCGCCGTCGGCGACACCATGATAACCGGCGGATGCGTCGCCTTACCGGTCGACGATTGCTTCGGGAACCTGAATTCCCGCGGCGTCATCCGTGTTGTAGCCGAACTGTTCGAGCGGCGCGAGTTCGGCCTGCACTTGCGCGCGTCACCGCATTACACCGCGAACGAACACGCAAGACAAACGTAACACAAAGGCAAGACAAACAGCAGCGGCTATGGCTATGGTCATGGTTTAGATCAGCGATGTCATGACATTTCCCTCCAGTCGTGTTTTCTGGTCATTCGATGAGTCGGGTGTTCTCTGCCATGGATTTCACTGTAAGGAATAAAAATTAGCGAAGAATGAGCGGCCGTCTGGACGTGAGTCAGCGAGTCGCTGATGCGGCTGCAGCCTGCATTTCATAGCGCGCGTCCTGCATCAGCCGGATTGCGCGTCCAGCATGGCCACCCATGTCGTAGTCGTTGGCACGTTGCGCGGCGCGCATTCGTTCGATGGCTTGCTGCGCGTTGAAGTCGGCGGCTTCGATGTTCGGATGACGGCTCATGAAATAGCCGTCGTCGGCGACCGCGCAGCCCGAGATCAGGGAAAGCGCGACGGCGGTTGCGGCAATCATTGTCAATTGTCTTTGCTTCATGATGCATGCTCCATTGAGGTGATGGATGTCCGGCGTTCGGGTATGTCGCCTGCCCGTGGCGATTGATTCAGCACGTGGATCGGACGCATCTATCAGCGCCAGTAGCCGTATCGGTATCCATATCCGTAGTGCCGATACCAACCGCGTGGGTGTCCGTAGTAGCCAACGACGATGGGCGGCGCATACATGGGCGGCGGCGGCGCGTAGTACACCGGTGGAGGCGGTGGTGCATAGACCGGAACGGGCGCGATGGGCACCGCGGCCACCATTGGCGCCATCGGCACCCCAATGCCGAATCCGACGAATACATGAGCCTCGGCGGCGCTCACGAGGCCGACGCTTAGTGCGACGGCAAGTGCCGCCTGGCGAATTGCTTTCATTTTGTTCTCCTTGACCTCCGGCGCAGCGCATTGACTGCCTCGGTTGACTTACATTCTGGTTATCGAAAATGAGGAAAGAATGAGCGCCTCCTGACGTATCAAACGGACGATTGATCACAACGCGATGCATTTTCGGAGCGCCGGGAAAGCCGCTCATTTCCAGCTAATTTGTGGTGCCTACGATCCATTCGTCGATGCACAGGTTCAAGTTGGAACCGCTAGTCAGACGCGAAAAACGCATTTGGCACGCATCGGACTGAAGCGATGACGCGGACCGCCGGCCCGACATGCATCGCGCCACTCAAGGAGCACATCATGTTTGCCGCATTTTTGGAAAAGTTGGGGTCGTTGTTCGCGCCTTCTCACTACGACAAACACGGACCGTATCTCGCGTCATCGTCCGATCTCGTGGATCTCGAACGTCGCATGCTTCATCTCGACAGCGGCGACTATCCGTTCAGTCTCCATTCGAGCGTCATACCGCGCGACAACGAACTCTGAACGATTGACGGACAAGGAGAACAGATATGCGCCACTATCAATGCGACAGCCCTGAAGCCGCGGCACGCATCGTCGCGGCATGCTTATTGTCGGACGGACACGTAAGCATGGACGAGATCGAAGCGCTCAATCGCCACGGCATCGAACGGCGATTGTCGTTGCACCCGCGTCAGTTCATGGCCGTCGTGCAGACACTGTGCGAAGACCTGACTTGCGCCACCTATCTGAATTGGGGCGATGCGTGCAGGCTCGATCCCGTCGTCGTCGCGCAACTCGCGGCCGACGTGCAGGATTGGGAAATTCGGCGTGACATCATCTGTCTATGCAAGGAAGCCATTCACGCGGATAGGCATATCTCCGAGGGAGAAGCCGGGTTTCTTCGCCTGTTGGGCGCTGCGTGGGAATTGCCCGAGCACATGGATCGGGTGCGTCCACGCGAGGTGATCAGACTCGCGCGCGTATTGCGAGTGAAATGACTGAAGGCCCAGCAGTATCGTATGCACATGCTTCGTGCGATCCACGACCTTTTGTCGATCGCGCAAATCTTTGAACATCTTCCCCCGTTGCCAGGCATCTGCCATCACGGAGTCTTATCGCACGCGAGCATGAAGCCATATCCTGGTTGTTGTATGACAGCGGGGCATATCGACAATCGGTATCGTTAAGACATCTTCCCGGAGGGTCGCCGGATAGAGGCAGAGGCGGCTCGCCACAGGACGGGGCGCCGATCGGTCGGCTGGCATCTCGCCGCTGTTCTCTCGCGATAACGGAGGACGGACAAGCTTAATCTATATCAGTAACGATTACTTATACAAACCGGCAGTAGAGCTACCCGGCGGCTGACGGATGGTTGTCTTTTTTCGCCTGTATCTGTCCTTTCCGAATCATATTCATGTATATGATCGTCAAACGGCAGATGAAAAACTTGCAAAATAGAGCCATCTTCAACTTTCCAGTTCTACTAGTTGGTAACGTACCATATCCTCATCATATCGCCTGTGTACGAGTCAACCGCTTTACCGCGACAGAACCCCCTGCCCCTGCACCGCCGCGCTGAAGCACCTGGGTGATGGTGGCCGCATCATCATGATCGGATCGGCGGTAGGCGAGCGTGCCATTGCACCTGGACTGGTGCCCTACGCAGCCACGAAGGCTGCCATCAGAATGTTCACTCAGGCCCTGTCCAGAGAGGTAGGGGCCCGGGGCATTACAGTCAACAATGTGCAGCCCGGTCCGATCGATACAGACTTGAATCCCGCCTCAGGCGATTGGGCGGTGCCGCAGAAAGCCGCGACGGCGCTCGACCGCTACGGACGCGTTGAGGAGATCGCCGCAATGGTAGCGTTTATTGCCGGCCCGGAATCCTCGTACGTTACCGGAGCGAATCTTACTGTGGATGGCGGAATGAATGCCTGAGTCTACGCACATACCAGGCCTACGGATCTGAAGAAAGCGGCGTCCGCTAGGACGCGGCGGAGAGTCGATGAACAATGGAGTCGGCTCTCCACTAATGACTTAGCACACAGCCACCAAACTGCGCCGATGCAGTTCGCTGAGGCCGCCCACGTCCGGTTCGCTTTCGCACACTGCCGCAAATCAGTTAAGGCGGTCGAGCTACCGTCAGGCCGCAACGAAGTACCTGAACTGACGTACTCCCGGCGAGGTCCTTTTCCCTGTCATGCCCATCAGGCATGGACGCGTTCGCTGCCGACCGCGAGGCCATCCGCTTCAACAACGCCGACGCCGCCCTCCTCCGGCCCCCCCAGACACAATTCGTCTGCTCGAGATCAACGACTGATCGCATCTGTGCAAGGCCGAAGCGGGCGTTGCCAATCGCATGAGGTGATACCCGGCCAGGAACGGCGGGGTGAACATCGGGTCCGGGCCGTCGACGATCAATCTTCCTCCTCATTTTCCTGCAGCATCGCTCGCGGTCAATTGCAACGTCGACAAGAACAAGTAGTGCTTTCGGCGATAGACGGTCTTGCCAATCAGGCCCGTACCAACCAGCTTGGGGCTGACGCATGCCTGACTGATGGGGAACAATTGAATTGCGACTGGCCATGGTGATCTAGCGTCGAAATTCGTCCAGAATAGAATCCATTCCCACCAGGACCGAAAGGTTCGGCAACCGGTCCGGCAAGCATTTGCAAATCCGGCTACGCTGTGTGCGGCTGTTGCCCTCTTGTCGAACCGGCGACGCAACAAGTGACGCAACAATTGATCATCATCAGGAAAGCAATGAAACAACCGATCAGAATCGATTTCGTCTCCGACGTAGCGTGCCCGTGGTGTGCTGTCGGCCTATCCTCGCTGCAACTTGCACTGTCACGACTTGGCGATGCCGTCGACGCCGAATTAGTGATGCATCCCTTCGAACTGAATCCGCAGATGGGCGAGGAAGGTGAAGACCTTGTCGAACACATCAGCAAGAAATACGGACGCACTCCGCATCAGGTAGCCCAGGCGCAGGCCGACCTGCGGCAGCGCGGCTTGGATGTTGGTTTCACCTTCGGTCCGCGTGCACGCATCTATAACACCTTCGATGCACACCGCCTGATCCATTGGGCCGGTATCGAAGGCAAACAGGTAGAGCTTAAACAGGCGCTACTACAGGCATATCATGGCGAGGGCAAGGCCACGAGCAGCCATGAGGTTCTGGTCGAAGCGGCGGAATCTGCGGGACTTGACGGAGTTGAGGCGCGCTCTGTTCTGCAAGGAGGCGACTATGCCAACGAGGTTCGTGCAGAAGAAGAGGAATACCAGGCAATGGGCATCCATTCAGTGCCATCGGTCATCTTTAACAACCGCTACCTGTTGACCGGTGCACAACCCGTCGAAGCGTTCGAGAAAGCCATTCAACAGCTTCTGGCCGAAGCGTAATGTGACTTCGGCATCGCCATGGCGCTTCGTCGTTGATTTGACATCGTGCTTCTCGTCATAGCGGATGCACGAGGTTGATATCCCCTCCCCTTAGACAACTCCCCCGATGCGCATCGGGGCCTCTGGATGCTCAACGAGAGCAGGTAAATGGCGATCGCTCAGGCGTAAGGCGTGCCTGCCATTGCGGCATTCAGGCCGATGGTTCCTTTATCAACAATAGCGAGAAAGGCGGCTTTCGCTTCCTCTGTATCTCGCCTCTGTCGAAAAATCCCGTGAGCCTGGATGAGGCCCGCGGTCCATGTCGCCAACAGCAAGTCGGCCGCCAGATGGGCATCGGGATCACCAGGTTCTCGCCCTACGCATTCGCATAGCGCGACCCTGATGACTTGCGCGAGTTCGTCACGTATCGCCCTGGCCCGAGCCTTGAGGGTTTCGCTGCGTTCGATCGTCTCTATGAAGCCCTGGCTCGCAACAGTAAATTCGATGAAAGGGCTTTGTTCTGCTATCAGCCGATGAGCGAGCAGACGCAACGTCTCGATCGGAGCGACGCGGGGATCGCGCTGCCGCAAAGCCTCTCGCAGGATCTCGCGTCCCTCTTCGTCGCGATCAAAAAACATGTCCTCCTTGCGGGGAAAGTGATTGAACACCGTCATCCGCCCGACGTCGGCGGCTTCTGCGATCTCGTCCACCGTCACCTGATCGAACCCTCGCTCGAGGAAGAGGCGCGTGGCGGCATTGGAGATGCCTTCCCGCGTGGCGAGGCGCTTACGGGACCGGCGGTCGGATGGCGTTGACATGGTGCTCCTGATAGAACAGTATACATATACTGAGTACACATTGGGATGCAGTATATGTCAAAACACGTTGATGTTGTAGTGGTGGGCGCCGGGCCGGTCGGGCTCCTTACCGCCATCGAGCTGACTCTGGGCGGTGTGCGCGTCCTCGTGCTGGAGCGTCTGGCCGTCGCGAGCATGGCCATGAAGGCGATGTCGATCGGCCCTCTTGCAAGCGAAGCGTTGCAGCGCCGCGGCATGGCTGCGGCCATCGTCGCCGAAGAGGCGCGGAGCCTGGCGACGATGCAGAAGTTTGCAGAGCAGACCGGAGCGGACCTGCGTGGTCGAGCGTCCAGGTTCAGTGGCCATTTCGCTGGCCTGCTGATCCGGAAGGACGCGCAGAAAGAGCCGGAACGGCGTGCACGCGCAGTCGATCAGCATGGCCTCGAAAGCATGCTGGCCGACCGAGCGCGCGCTCTTGGAATCGAGGTGCGCCGCGAGTGTGACGTCACTCGCTTCGTGCACCAGGTGGATGGTATCGACGTGGAGTGGGTGTCTCCGACAGGCGAAGGCCGTATCCGATGCGCCTACCTCGTGGGTTGCGACGGTGGGCGCAGCCTCATCCGCAAGATGGCCTGCTTCGACTTCCCCGGCACGGCGCCTACTTCGACGTTCTACCAAGTCATCGCCGAGATCGACCATCCCGAACGCCTGTTGCCCATTGGTTGGCGTCGCACATCGGGCGGCGTGTTCTCCTATGGGCCTGTCCCCGGTCGATTGTTCATGCTGGACTTCACCGGTCCGCCCGAAGATCGGCAGGCTCCGGTCACACGTGAAGAGGCCGAAGCCGTGCTACGCCGCATCAGTGGCACGGACGTGCGTGTGAACGCGCTGACAAGCGGCAGCCGATGGGCGGACAACACGCGGCTTGTCGATACCTACCGCAAAGGCCGCGTGCTGCTTGCCGGTGATGCGGCGCATGTCCATTCGCCGTTCGGTGGTCAGGGCCTGAGCCTCGGGCTCGTGGACGCTGCAAACCTCGGCTGGAAGCTCGCCGCGGTCGTTCGAGGTGAGATGCCCGAAAGCCTGCTCGACACCTACACGGCTGAGCGGCGACCCGTGGCCGAAGCCGTTCTGGCGAACACCCTTGCCCAGGCCGCCATCCTGCGGCCCGATCCACAATCGGGTGCGATGCGCGATCTCGTGGCGAACCTCATGCAACTCGATGACGTCAATCAGTTCATCAGCGAAATAATGCGCGGCCTTTCCACCCGTTACGATCTCGGGCCCGAGCTCGGCGACGTTGGACGGTTGAGCGGCGACACGCCGGTCAGCCACGGCAATGCCGACGTCTCGCTCTACGAGGTCATGCAGGACGGCACAGGCGTTCTTCTCGACGCCTCGTCCGACGGGAACGCGTCCAAACTCGTTGAAGCCACTGCGCAGAGGATACGTTGCGTCGCCGTCGACACAGGGCCTTCGATGCTGATCCGTCCCGATGCCTGCATCGCCTGGGTCGGTGAGGAGAACGGCACAGACGGATTGGAGAAAGCGCTCCGTCGCTGGTTCAATTAATTCGCGGCTATCAATCTCGCCGGTAAGGCTGGGCCGGAACGTGATTGCGCTTGATTATGAGTTGACGCATTTACAGTTGCAACGTCGACAGTTTCAATACGCACTACTGCTTGGTTTCCGTTGCGCCGGCGCCCGGCTTCACGCTGCCATCGGGCTGCGGAACTTCAATTGGTTTGACTTCGACGGGGGCGGTGCCATTTTCTTTCAACCCGAGCTTATCGGCAGTCTTCGGTGACACGTCAACAATTCGACCCTTGACGTAGGGGCCACGATCTCTGATATCGACCACCGCGTTGTTGCCGTTTTCCAGATTCGTGACCCGGGCCTTGGTGCCAAGCGGCAGAGTCTTGCTCGCGGCGACATTCGACTGCGGATTCATGGGCGTACCGTCGGCCATCTTTTTTGAGTAAAACTCGTGACCGTAGTAAGAGGCCTTGCCTTTGCGCGGCTTGCCGGAGCGGTCAAGACTGGCGTGCCCCGCTGCCTTCGAGTTCGCCAGCGTGGCATCGGTGGATGCCGCCTTTTGCGCCGGAAGCGCCGTGCTCACGCAGCACCACAAAACGAGGAGCAGAAGCGTTCGAAACCTGCGTTGCGTTTTCAGGCGCACACGTTCGGCTCCGGTGAGAAGGCGCGGTAGCCAATTCTCCGTGGTATGAAGATCATCTTCCATGTACCACTCCTCCTCAGCCTGTCAAAAGCCGTGGGCACCTGATTCAGCGACAGTACACCTGAGTGACGGGTGTATGCGGGGTCGTAAAAAGACTCTCACGCCAGACTGGAATGTCTGTACGGTACCGAACCCAGTTCAATCATCTAGCCCCGGCAGTTATCGCCCTTACGCTGACACCTCTTCCTCGCGATAGAACGGATAGTCCGTATAACCCACGTTCGTACCGCCAAAGAACGTGGGACGGTCATACGAATTCAGAGGCAATTGGAGGCGCAGGCGCTCAGGCAGATCCGGGTTGGCGATGAAGTCGCGGCCAAATGCAACCAGGTCAGCGTCGCCCGCCTGCAAGATCGCTTCGGCCGTGTGGCCCTTGAAGCCACCAGCCGCAATAATCGTTCCCTTGTAGTGCTTGCGAATCAGTTGCGCGGCAACGGGGTTCTGATCCTTGCTGTCGTCATCGACATTGCCGAGCACACGCGGCTCGATCAGGTGCAGGTAAGCCAGATTCAGTTTCGCCAGCGCTTGTGCCACGTAAGCGAAAAGACCCTCCGGATTGCTGTCGGACATATCGCCCCAGGTGCCGCTCGGGCCAAGGCGCACTGCCACGCGTTCGCTGCCCCAGACCGAGATGACCGCTTGAGTCGCTTCGATCAGGAAGCGGGCACGGTTTTCGAACGAGCCGCCGTAGATGTCGGTGCGCTTGTTGCTGCCGTCCTGCAGGAATTGATCGAACAGGTAGCCATTGGCGGCGTGCAATTCAACGCCGTCGAAGCCGGCCTGCTTGCCGCGAATGGCGGCTGTACGGAAGCTCTCGACCAGATCGGCGATCTCGGAGATGGTCAGCGCGCGGCTCGGTGTGTTCGGGACCCAGCCCGCTTCGGTGTAGGCGACGCCGCCATGCGGCACGGCGGAAGGTGCCACCGGCTGGGCGCCATCCGGCTGCAGCTGGCTGTTGGACTGGCGGCCCGCGTGATACAGCTGCAGGAAGATGCGGCCACCTTTGGCGTGCACTGCTTCCGTCACCTGCTTCCAGCCGGCAATCTGGCTGTCTTCGTACAGGCCGGGAGCACCCAGATAGCCGTTGCCGTTGGGCGCAGCGATGGTGGCTTCACCGATCAGGAAGCCGCCTTCTGAAGCGCGTTGTGCGTAGTACTCGGCCATCAAGGGGCCCGGTTTGTCGCCCTCTTCGGCGCGCATGCGGGTGAGCGGCGCCAGCACGACGCGATGGGAAAATTCAAAAGGACCTACTTTGACGCTTGAATGAAGTTTGGACATGATTTCCTCGAGATTCAGTGGCTGGTGAATTTCCATCAACAGCGGGTTTTTCGACCTTGAGGAGAGTGTATGGACCGAACGAGAAAAGAAAAATAGGCTAAGGTTCCGAATATATCGGACACATATGTCCTTAATTGATCCGGGGTCGCGCGATGGATAGCCTCAGCGGTATTTCGATCTTCGTGCAGGTGGCAGAGACCCGCAGCTTTACTGAGGCGGGACGGTTGCTCGGCGTATCGTCTTCGGCGGTCGGCAAAAGCATTGCGCGCATCGAGGAGCGTCTGGGCGTGCGGCTCTTTCACCGCAGCACGCGCAGCATCACGTTGACGGCCGAAGGTGCATTGTTCCTGGAACGGTGCCGGCGCATCCTGGGCGAGGTCGAAGCGGCGGAAGCCGAATTGTCGGGCGCCGTCGGCAGCCCTCGCGGGAGGTTACGTATCAGCACGCCGCAACTGTCCGGGCTCATCATGCCGGCGCTCGACGGCTTCATGACGCAATATCCGGAAATCGAAATCGAGGTCGATTTTTCGGATCGCATGGTGGATATCATCGAAGAAGGCTTCGATGCAGTCATTCGCACGGGCGAGCAGCTCGACTCACGGCTGGTATCGCGGCGCCTGGGGTCGTGCGGGCAAGTGCTGGTCGCCTCGGCCGGGTATATCGAGCGACAGGGTGTTCCCACGCATCCTTCCGAACTCGTTCGGCACGCCTGTTTGCTGCATAAGTTCCCCGTCTCCGGCAAGCTGGAACGCTGGCCGTTCAAGCTCGCTGCATCGGAAGCGGAACCGGATCTGCCCCAGACCTTCGTCAGCAACACCATTGAAGTCCTGGGCTATCTCGCGCTTCAGGATAAGGGCTTGGCCCTCCTGCCGACCTTCCTTGTTCGCGATGCCCTGGCGAGCGGTGCATTGCATACCGTGCTGGATGATTTCCTGGACCAGACCGTCACCTTCTGGATCTTGTGGCCGGCAAGCCGTTACGCCTCGCCCAAGCTGCGTGTTTTCATCGACTATGTCAGCGAGAATCTGCAAATCTAGATCGAGCAAGGCGTGGCGCGGGGTGAGCGCTCTCGCGGTTGTCATTCAAGGCGCATTGCGCGTCGCCGCACGAACAGTGTCTGGTAGACCGGGCTCACGCTTGTCGTGGTAGCGGACCGCATGCATGAACTGATTGAACACATCGTGGAATCGAATCGTTCCGGCAAGCGCGTCCAGCTTTCCTTCAGCATGCCTGCTTAAGCAGGGCGGCTGCCTGAAGCATCGACGTCGACACTCGTCATGCAGGGGCTCAAGCGCATTGTCCTCCCGAAAGACAAAGTCCGATCAAGTTGACCATGCGTCAACAAGACCGGACATACTGCGCTCAGGTTCGCTTTGGCCGCGGGAATCAACCTCCAAACATTGCCTTCGCCTGTGTATTGAAACCATTGACTAAGTCGTGCTCGCCCGGCCCCGGGTTGGCGCGCATCGGCTTGGCCGCTTCGACGAGAATCTCGTTCGCATCCGTCCCCAGGACTTTGATCGTTTCGTCGATGAACTGGTCGAGCGGCATCGCCATTTCGGCCTCCTCACTGTTCATCAGTTCAGTACGTACCCAGGGCGGCGCGATCTCCAGCACGCGAACCGACGTGTCCTGCAGCATGAAGCGTTGTGACAGGACGTACGAGTGCAGCGCCGCCTTGGTCGATGAGTAGACCGCCGTCACCGCCATTGGCACAAAGCCGAGGACGGAACTGGTGTAGGCCACGACAGCGTCGCTTCTCGTCTTGAGATGGTCGACCAGCGCGGACGTCAACCAGATCGGACCGATCAGGTTGGTCG
>Ga0302315_10003069_pt1 | contig 15356 bp, 13 predicted proteins | sample III_Palsa_N3_1_FD_200532 | JGI IMG/M metagenome (GOLD analysis project Ga0302315, IMG submission 200532) | Peat permafrost microbial communities from Stordalen Mire near Abisko, Sweden - III_Palsa_N3_1 | ecosystem: Environmental > Terrestrial > Soil > Palsa > Peat permafrost | place: Sweden... | reverse complement strand
TCAAAGCTCTAGCGAAGGAGCTCGGTCGCTTGGGAGACGTGTGGGTTGTCGCGCCGCTTGAAGAGCGCAGCACCACGGGTCATTCTCTGACCATTCATAAACCACTGCGAATGATTAAGATGCAGCCACGTTTCTATGGCGTCAGCGGTTCCCCTGCAGATTGCGTCTACATGGGAATTCGCGAAGTTCTTAAAGGAATGCCAGACCTTGTTGTTTCGGGAATTAACCGCGGCGCAAATCTTGGGCAGGATGTCTATTACTCAGGCACCGTTTCTGCCGCTCGCGAGGCTTGTATTTTAGGCATTCCATCTATGGCAGTGAGTTTGTGCGTCGATTTTGCGAAGCCAAAACTTGACTCTCAGATGCACTACGACTCAGCCGCAAAACTTGCAGTTCAGGTTCTGCGAAAGATGTTGATGACAGAAATGCCTAAACAAACGCTATTGAATCTTAATGTACCGGATAAGCCGCTCAGCGCTATTAAAGGCGTGCAGCTCGCTCGTCAGGGGTTTCGCTTTTACAGCGGTAGCATCTTGCGTCGAACCGATCACCGCGGCAAAGACTATTACTGGGTGGGCGGCGCTTACAAAGGTTTCAAAAAAGAAGAAGGCACCGACTGCTACGCCGTCGAAAACGGTTACGCGTCTCTTACGCCATTAAAACTCGATTCGACCGATCACCAAAGTCTTCATGGCTTGGAGATTCGTCTGAAGGATCTCCACAAAAAGGGGACCAAGAAGAAATGACCAATGGGCTAAAACAACGCCTCGCGCGCCAGTTTGCCGCACATACGGCTTTCCGTACGGCTTTGAAGTCGAGCTTCCTTGTTGGAAGTTTACTTCTCGTCGGTTGTGCGTCTTCTCCGCGAGCGGTCCATAATGACCGCGAAGGCCTGTTTGATCGGATGGCGAAGTGGACTCCCGCTCACCAGTCCAATCCCAACAATCCTCTCGTGCACATGGTTTCGACTGACAAGGCTGCAGCCTCTCACACTTCGAAGAAAACATTTTTAGATAAGATGAGTAAGGCTGCTGGAATCGAGACTGCCGATGCTTCCACCATCACGCCGCAAAAGGCTGGTGCGAAGGGATTCGGAAATTCGAACGAACCCATCTCCGCTGCAGGGATCCAGCAGATCCGTGGCCTTTCTTTTCGTTGGCCCCTGGATCAAGTTGAAGTCACATCTCCCTTTGGTCAACGCAAACACGAATTTCACGAAGGCATCGATCTTCGCGCGAAAAAAGGCACGACTGTCTACGCGGCGCACGCGGGACAAGTGCTCTATGCGGGAGACCGAATCTCAGGTTATGGCCGAATGGTTGTGATTCGCCACTCCTCCGGAGTTGCGACCGTTTACGCCCATGCTTCGAGACTGCTCGTTCATAAGGGCCAATGGGTCTCGCAGGGTACCCGCATTGCCATCAGCGGAAGCACAGGGCACTCCACGGGCCCGCATCTTCACTTCGAAGTTCGTGCAGGAGTTGCCGCGATCAATCCGCTCGAAGTGATGCCTAAGACCAAAGCCCGAATGATTGCAGCCAAGTAATTCGCCAAATTCCCCGTTTACATCTATTATCAATTCCAGCCATGGCGCTTTCTTCAACTCTCTATCGCTTTAAACTCTCAGTCTCGGACGTCGATCGTGGCTTCTACGACACGCTTGATCTGAGGGTTGCCATGCATCCTTCGGAAACCGAAGTGTTCATGCTCACTCGAGTCATTGCTTATGCGCTTAACTACGAGGACGGGTTGGAGTTTACTTCCGGGCTTCAGACTCCCGATGAACCCGCTATCCGCAAGCTGGGCGAGCATGGGAACATCGCTAAGTGGATTGATATTGGGAACCCGGCCGCGAAGCGTCTACACAAGGCCTCGAAAGCCTCGGACGTTGTTTGCGTTTACACCTACAAAGATCCTGAGAATCTCAAGCGCGAAGCCGCGGGTGAGAATATTCACCACGCGGATCAAATTCAGGTTTTTGCCATTGAGCAAAAATTCCTGGAGTCGCTCGGTTCTTTTCTGAAGCGCGATAATACTTGGAACCTGATTCATAATGAAGGCGAGTTGATCATCGGCTCCGGTGATGAGAGTTTCACGAGTACGCTCGCGCGCCACTCGCTTTTGTCTTCAAACTAGTGAAGCGCTCCGGTTGGAGTTCCTGGTTTTGTCTCTGTCGTCAGACTTGGTCCTTCATCGGGACGATTTGAACTTTTGTCACTGGAGACTTGGGTCTCCGCACATGAGACCGGGTCTGCAGGGGAGTTCAGTTCTTCGATATCCAGTTGTTTGCGCAATTCTTTGAACTTCGAGTTTTCGCAATCGCCGAGCTTCTCCAATCCTCGAGTAAAGAAACTGTCTTCGTTCTGGGTGAGAACAGGATGCTCCATTTGGAACTCCATCGCCTGATTCGCGACTTGGTGGGAAGCAGCGAGACACTCAGAGCCGACTTTCTGCGCACGTTTGTTGTCGATCGTATTAAGCATATGATCGACGCAAATATCCATGTCCTCTTCTTGGAGCGTATTGCAGACCGAAAGTGCAATGCTGATTTGATACTTCAAACGTCTGCTGTCTGAACAAGGGATAGAATTCTTTTTGATGAACTCATTTGATTTTTTGCAGCACTTGGCTGCCGTCTTTGCGTCTGAGATTAAATCGCAAGCGGCGAGAACTTCTTTTTCAATTTGTGGTGAGAAGCTGTTTTGGACCGAAGCTAGCGAATCCAAAACACAACTGTCTGCTCCGTAAGCAGGTCCCGAGGCCAGTAAAGAAACCAGAATCGCCGACGTGAGAAGGAAGTTCATATCTCTCTCCTCGGCGACTTTTGCAGAATGATCAAGTTGCAACTCTGTGGGGCTGCTGTGAGCGTCAAAATATCGACGAATCAAATGGTCATGTAAAAAGTATTCGAATCCACGACCCCAATCTTAGTGCGTCTTTGTATACAGCCTGATGCGAGGCATCTAGGATCCGGCGCAGCAACAATTGAAAGGGGACAGTGTTATGAAAATTTTGAAGTCAGTATTTCTCGGAGTTTCTGTTCTGATGTTTTCGCAATTTGCGCAAGCTGCAGGTGGTTATCAAACCGCGTGTGAAGCCCACTGTGCCGATGGAGCGACCTGCTCGATCGTAGCGACAGATTTCAGTTTTCCATGGACCTCGAGCTGTAATTACGACGGCGCGTACGTTGAATGCTTTACTCGACTCGCCGACGGCAGCATTTATCCGGGCTCCTATTCTCGCTATTCTTGTAACTAAGAAGACTCACTTGAGTGAGCGATAAAAAAAGGGCCGTAGATCTTTCGATCTACGGCCCTTTTTGATTTCTAAATTGAGAATATTACTCGCCGATAGTCATGGAAGCGTCGCCAAGCGCTTCACGCGCGCCGGAACCTTCATACACCTGAGCGTCCCAAGTGCCGTCGATCTGGTCACGAGAATCGAGCTTTGCGCGAATCGAGTAGATCTTCTGGGTCTTTGGAGTATAGCCTTCCAGAATCACGCTCAAACCATCATTTGGCGAAGAACGAATTTCGACAAATTTGCGGTTGGAAGTTCCATCCGCCGCTAAATCAGCTTGGGTAAGAACGCAACCTTGCTGAGTTTTCGCGTGAGTGAACTTTCCAGTGATCAGCTTGTTCGAGAGAGTTTGGAAATCCGCATCTGCTTGACTTTGGATGTCGAGTTCGCCGACTTGAACAGAGAGTGAAATCTGGTCAGGGCAAGCAAAGCTTGGTGCCTGAGTCGATGTCATAGCCGACATGATCGAGAGTTGTTCTGGGTTATCAGGATTTTCTCCCGTTGTTGGAACGTCATCTGATGAACTTTCGCTGTCTTGCCAGTCTTGGGCAAACAAAGCGTCGTAGTGAGCAGCGACATCTGGACTGACGATCAAGACCGCAGCTTCGCGGTTATGTTCGACCGAGTTTTCATCCCAGTTGATGGAGCTAATTAAAGTCATGCTGCCGTCGATGAGAACGCCCTTGTTATGGATGTAATCAACGCCCATGGCCTTGATGTTGGCGATTCGAACACTCGCGTTCAAGCCTTCGCTCTGAGCAAGTTGATTCAAATTAGCCATAAGAACGGTGTTCTTTGGCTTCGAAGGGTGGCTCGGGTGATCGAAAACACGTTCGTCATTTAAAAGAACACGAACCTGAACATGGCGGCGTGCTGCTGCAACGACCGCATCATAAAGAGGAGAATTCCCGGGAGTTTTTCCCCAAGCTGGATCAAAGGTCATCTGTTCGATGTCCAAAGTCGCGCGAGCGCTTTGAATCAGTGCGATCAATCCTTGTTCGCTCGTGTCTGGAGACATAATGCGAGTGACGCTGTCTGCGGACATAGAGGAAGAGCCTGCAGTCTCGTCGGAACGATCTGGAGCTGGGCGATTTGGTTTTGGGTGAGTTGGTTCCGGACGAGTCGGCTCCGGGCGAGTTGGCTCACGATGAGTTGGTTCTCCGGTTGGGGGAGGCGTCTTGCGGTGTTCGGTGTAGTCGTAGCTCGCGTTTGCAGTGAGATCGAGAACATCGTTGAAAGAGGTCACAGCGTCTGCCTGGAACGTTCCCTTAAACTGCTGAGCAAGGTCGGCATCGTGAATCAAAACTTCCCAACCGCGATTGCCGAGGCTTCCTGGGGTTGGATTGCCAGTAGGGGAGTAGTTTTCAGAACCGATCAGAACTTGGTTGTCGTCGATGACCGCGTACTTCGCGTGGTCATAGCGGAAGCGGCGTTTGCCTCCGGCTTTTGAAGTCATTTCGTAAAGTTTGTCGCCATTTCCAGCGGCGTTCATTGCCTGAGCAAGCTGGGTCTGGATCCCTCGTCCTGCAGTGGAAAGACCACCGACGGGCTGTCCTTCTTCCAAGATTTCGACATGCACTCCAGCCTGAATACGGCTGATCAGCGCGTCTGCGATCTGCGGAGAGGATAAATCGTAAATGTTTAAAAGAATGGAAGAGGTCGCGTTTTGGAACGCTGAAACCGTGAGGTCTAGGTCCGAGCTCGGCGCTTCCGATACATCAATATCAATGGCCCAACATGCTGTCGCACTAAGTAGCCCAAGTCCCAGTAAGCAAATCCAAGTCTTCTTCACCATATTTGTCCCCCTTATGGCCGAATTCGTCAGGATAAAATGTTCGCTCAGGGGTTTGAATTGCCCTCGCCGCCCCAAGTGCCAACAACTAACTATGAAGCGCTGAAATATTCGAGCTAAATCTTTTCAGGATTTCATGGGGGTCGAAATGACACTACCTTCCTCAGGCTAAAGTCTTTTATAAAGCCTCCTGCAAAAGGATTGCTCTTATAATGCAATGTGTTATAAGGTTCGCATCCGGAAATCGGGAGATCACTTGAATCGACTTCTAAGAAAACTATCACTTTATGTCGCGATTCCCTCGCTAATGATGACCGCCCTTTCGGGCTGCGGCAGCGAGGATCAGGCGTCGGATGATCCGCACGCGACTCCGGCTGCGCAGCTTGTAAAAAGTGATCTTCAATCACTTCCTAATCTTTCCTCTTCTGGTTTTCAAGAATTTGATGCTCGCACGGAAGGCCGTTTTACGCAGGTTTTTGGCGGAAACACTGCTGCGGATTTGGTCAATTATCTCAATACGCGCCTTCACTACTATCTGACTCCCGACGACGACGCAGGGATTTATCCGCAAAAGTTCGACAACGATGGTTGGGAAAAAGACGAAGACGGCGTAGCCAATCGACATCGGCTCAAAGAGTACAGCTCGCTTTTCGGCCAAGAAGGGGGCGTTGTTTTGGGCGCTCTCAATATTGGCACTGAATACTGGCTCGACGGTTTAATCAACAACACCAAGGTAACTCTACGCTTAGGCGATCAGTATATACCCGTGGACTCTTCTCTAGTGGGAATCGTTCTTCTGGGTGAGGGGTATACTGACAAACTGTCCGACGGCCACAAGCACTGGGTGGACCAACCTGCATTTGTACGCCAAGGAATTCTTTTGCACGAGGCTCGTCACTCCGATTGTACGGGCGGCGTTTCTGAAGCAGATTTGAAAATCGCTCGTGCGGCGACGAGTGCTCAAGAGTTCGCGAAAAAGTCAACGATGACGGCGTGTGGACATCTTCATACGTTTTGTCCGGCAGATATGAAACCTTACGAAAATATGCCAGCTTGCGATAGTGAAGCATGGGGCGCTTACAGTGTTGAAGGAATGTTTCTCACGGCGATGTCGATGGGAGACCTGAGCGAGGTCGATAAGAACGTCGCGATGGCCACGGCGATTGATCGGTTGAGTCGGGTTCAAGTAAAAATCACTGGGGACCCGGATATGTCGAGCTCTGGATATCGACCTTAGGACCTAGAAAAGATCATTAAGTTGACCATTCAATGAAAAAATACTTTGTAGCCTTAGTGCTCTTCTCCGTCGTCGGGGCAATTTATTATCTCAATTCACTCGAAAAGCCTCAGCAGGGGAATCAAACTTCAGAGCCAAGCTCAACTCCTGTCGCAACCACAACGGCATCGTCTCAAATCGCGCCTCAGCCTACGACGTCGCATTCGCCATCGCCATCGGTAGTAGAGGAAGAAGATTTTATCAAAAAAACCGCGACCGAACTTGCTCCCGATCAACAAACCCTCCGTCAAGAGGCCGAAAAAGATCCCGAGCGGGTACCGCCGTCGACTTTGTTCTTTGCGACCCGCCTGGGCAAGAAAATGGAAGTCGCTTTGAAATCAGAAGAGGGAGCAGCTTCCTTGTTTCAGGAACTTCAGGATTGCGTAACAAGTCAAAAGCTCGAAGGGAGCGTCACATCTCAGACGCTCTGTCTGCAGGACGCGCAGCAGCTCTCCCAAGCCTATCCTGGTCGATTAAAAGACCAGTACGCTACGTTATTTGAACGTGCAGAACCGCGCGTCCGAAGTCTTTTAGTACCTGTCCGCCACTAAATTCTAACACAAACGCTAGTGCTGATCCGTCACTGATCATGTTACAGTAACAACTCCTAAAAACCCCTGAACATAAGCCGTTGGAGAATCTCAAATGTTACCTACCCGTGGTTACGCAGCAAAAGACACGAAGTCGATGTTAGGCCCGTTTTCGTTCGAGCGCCGAGAAGTCGGTCCTCACGATGTTTTAATTGAAATCACTCATTGTGGTGTTTGCCATTCGGACATTCACCAAGCCCGCGACGAATGGGGTGGTTCTACTTTCCCGATGGTGCCGGGACATGAAATTGTCGGAAAAGTCGCAAAAGTAGGCGCAAAGGTCACTCGTTTTAAAGCGGGGGACTTTGCGGGCGTAGGATGTTTCGTCGATTCCTGTCGTGATTGCGCAAACTGCAAAGAAGGAAACGAACAGTACTGTCTCAAAGGCATGAGCGGGACTTACAACGGTGTTGAAAGAGATGGCAAAACCCCAACCTACGGCGGCTATTCTTCGCAGATCGTTGTGAACGAGGATTATACGCTGAAAATTTCGTCGAAGTTGCCTCTGCATGCGGTTGCGCCGCTTCTCTGCGCAGGTATTACGACGTACTCTCCTCTGAGACACTGGAAGGTCGGCAAAGGTCATAAAGTCGCTGTGATGGGCTTGGGTGGCTTGGGCCATATGGCCGTGAAACTGGCGGCATCCATGGGCGCGGAAGTCACCGTCCTCAGCACATCCAAATCCAAAGAAGCCGATGCGCGCAAGCTTGGCGCTCACCATTTCGCTCTGAGCTCGGATGCTTCCGTGCTCGAGTCGTTGGAAGGGAAGTTCGACTTCATTGTGAACGCCGTATCGGCCAATCATGATTTGAATCCTTTCCTAGGACTGTTGAAGACTAACGGCACGATGGTGATCTTGGGGGTTCCTCCAAAGGCTCCTGAAGTCAGCGCATTCGCGCTGATTATGGGACGCAGAAGTTTGGCGGGATCGCTCATCGGCGGTATACGCGAGACTCAAGAGATGCTCGATTATTGCGCGGAGAAGGGCATTGTCTCGGATGTCGAAGTGATTCCTATGAAAGAGATCAACACCGCCTACGAGCGCATGATCCGTGGGGATGTGAAGTATCGTTTTGTTATTGATATGGCGACTCTCTAGGCCCGTTTTAAAGATCACTTAAATCCACAGTTTTTAGGGCCTACTTCGCGAAATGCGAGGTGGGCCCTAAGTGTGGAAAGTTCCTTTTTTAAATACTGCTTAGATAGAAGTTTTGTCGTCTACGATGCACGTAGTCATTGACAGTTTTTGCTTCTCACGATACAGCGTCCTCGGGTGATTTATGGGGGCGTCAATTGTGAAAAATTCTAGGATCTCAACCATCACATTAGTCAGCATTTTGTTTGGCGCGTTTGCAGTCACTGCCTGCGGACCTATGAACGCGCAGCCCGCGGGTGGCCAGGGTGCTGCGACCGTGGATACGGCAGGTGCAGCTAAAGATTTCTCCAGTGCAAACAAGGAATATTTAATCGGGACGAAATTTCTTGGCACCCTTGATGACGGCCAACTTCCCGCAGGCGATAGCCAAATTCAAATCCGAGCTCTGCATAATGCTGCTGATCTCAGTTCTTTGGCGAGCACTGAAACCGTGACCGTTCAATATTTTCACTCTCATCCGGGACCGGATATCAATAAACCACCAAATCAGGGCCCATTGACGGCTGTGTTAACTCCACAGCAAGATGGCTCTACGATCGCGACGCTTCATTTTTCTAAATCTCCAAAAACCGTGACCGTCGTCGTTACGATCACGAATTCCACGGATGCTTCTCTATCCGATAAGAAGTACGTGTATTATGGCCAAGTTAATAACTAAGTCGGCAGCGGGTTGGATTTTTCTCGCGCTGAGTTTCGTTGGCATGTCGTGTAGTTTCGCCGCCGAAGAAGTCAGCGTGACCGACGAACCTCTTCACGTAAATACCTATCAAGTCGGTTTTTCAAATTCGGTGCGTGCGCAGCAGGGGAGTTTCGACCAGTACGGGGCTTACCATGCCTATCCTGACGGAAGTTCGTCTTGGGCTTTGACCTCCAACTTGAACGGATCTTATCGCCTTTCCCAAAAGTGGGAAATCGATGGCGGGCTCTCTTTTAGAAAGAGTGGGTCGACCTTTCCAACTGGCGACACGAACAGTTTTTCCTACGGCTCGCCTTTGGTCGATATGAAATATCACGCCGGCGGTTGGGCCCATTTGGTTCTTCACGCGGGGGCTTCACCGGGATGGTCATATAAGAAAAGTCACTCGGACGGAAATCCGTCGGCCTCTCTCTCAGACGATTTTGGCGACGGACAGTTCCAGGGAGCTGCCGCTCACCTCGGTGTCGGCGCTTCTCGGAGCATCAAACGTTTTCGATTGGCGTTTGATACGACGACAATTCTTCCATTTCAGACTCGAGTCACTCCATTGGATGGTCCGCCCGATGGTCCAAGTTATTCAAGCCATCAAGGAAACCGCTTTCAGATCAGTGAAGGTTTGGGCTACACATTGACTGATCAATGGGGAATTAACGGCGGCTTCAAACAAATGTGGGGACTTGATTCGACTACTGAAGGCGCTGATAATGTTGGAACTGCTGGACGACTCTTCACGACTCGAGTGGGCGCGACTTACAATGCGAGTCCAGCTTGGCGTTGGATGGCGGCTTTTGAAACGTCTGAACCGTTCTATAACTACGCGGTCAATCAATCCTATTCGCCAGCCGTGAGCGTGGGTTTGACTTACGCAGGAATTTAATCAATCTACTTCGCTTCCCGTCTTTTTTTCGGAATATCGATCACGAAACAAGTGTTCTTCTTTGTCCCGTCGACTGAAAGTGTCCCGGCGTGATCTTCGACGATCCCACGAGAAATACTGAGACCCAGGCCTGTGCCTTTTCCGGCTTCCTTCGTTGTAAAGAAGGGTTGAAAAAGTCGATTGGCTACTTCGGATTGAATTCCCTGACCGCTGTCGGTCACTTGGATCAGGATTCGATTGTCACGATCAACAATCTCCACACGTACCCATCGATCTTCTAAAGTACTGACGGCATCAAAAGCGTTGTTCAGTAAGTTCAAAAGTACTTGGGAGATTTGGATGGGCTTGCACTCAATGGAGAGGTCGTCTGGAATTTCGCCGATCGAAAGATGAACCGAATGACCTTTGAATCTTTCGGTGCACAAATTCAACGTGTCGGTGATGATGGTTTCCAGTTTCGTCTTTTGGATCGGATCCGCGGTTCCATCACGAGAGAAGGTTCTTAAGCCATTCACGATACGAGCAATACGCTCAGTGGTCTTCTCGATTCGTGTGAGTCGATCGATCATCTCTTCTGTCGAAACAGGGTTCCCATGTTTGATACGTTCGCGAAGTTGAGTCGATAGAAGATTGATGATGGTCAATGGATTGTTGACCTCGTGAGCGATACCCGCTGCCATCTCGCCGAGTGAAGACATTTTTGCTGTCGCGAGCATTTGCGACTTTTGAGACTCCAAGAGGAGCTCGGCTTGCTTTTGTCGGGTGATATCGGTCGCGACACCGCAAAGCTTGGTAAGCTTTCCGGCTTCGTCATAAATTCCAAAACTTCGGTTCCAGATCCAGCGTCGGGTCCCGTCGGGTCTCACGATTCGAAACTGCGTGTCGTACTTAGCCTTCTTTTCGAGCTCAGAGAACGGATGAGCAAAAAACTTCTGGTCGTCGGCTTCGATCATGGCCAAGATACGAGCAGGACTTTCCATGATATCGCTCTGAGAAATTCCCCAAATTTTCTCGAAGGCGGGACTGATGTATTCGATCTTAAAATTCTCGCGAGAGACTAGCCAGAAAATTTCTCCGACATTTTCGGCCATCTGGCGAAATCGTTCAGTGCTTCTATCTAAGTTTTCAGTGATCTTGCGGCGCTCCGTTTCATCAAAAGTAAGTCCGCAGATCGCATAGACGTTATTCTCGCCGTCGAGCAAAGGGAATTTGACGGTTCTAAAGAACCGATCACCATCTGGATAATGACTTTTTTGTTCGTATTCGGCCGATTTTTTGGTCGCCAAGGTAATTCGATCGCTTTCAATGACCTGCCGTGCGAGGTCCGGAGGTAGGAAGTCTATTTCCCGCTTACCGTGAATTTCAGGCCCGCTCTTGTTGACGAATTTCTCATAGGCCCGGTTGGTCAGTATATATTTTCCTTCGATTGATTTGACGTAAACAAGAGCCGGAATGTTATCGATCAAGGACGAAAGAAAGATTTCATTCTTTTGGATCTGGTCTTGAATGGCCTTTTTCTCGGTGATGTCTGTATTGATAGCGATGGCTCCTTGAAAAGCGCCATTCTCATCATAGGTGGGAATACTTGAAACAATAACCCAGAGATCAGTCCCATCTTTCTTTCTAAATTTAAGGTCGTAAGATTCACTGACCCCAGCTCGTCTGCGTTTCATTTTTTCTGCGAATAAGTCTTGCATGTCGGGCGCGACAAAACCGATGGGATACTTCCCAACGAGTTCATCGGCGGTGAAGCCGATCATCTGGACCATTTTTGGATTCACATAGCTCGTCCGGAGATCGGGCCCGATTAGCCAGATCCCGTCATTTGTGAGCTCCACAACTTGACGAAAGAGAACGTTGTTTTTCATGATGCCCTCATACGTACCGCGCGAAAAACTATCCTCTTAGTGTAGCGCAATATTCGAAATAGCATTGTGAAAGATGTTTGCGGTAGGTTGTGACGCAGGTTCGAATAGACCCGGCCCGAGCAGAGACCTCTATAGCATTCTTTGAAAGCAGTGGCGAGGGGCCGAGAGGTTTGCCAGAGGTTAGCCAGGGATAGAAAGTAACTTAGAGACTCTCGCGATATTCGGAAAGGCAGCTCAGAACAGCATCAAAAGCACCACGAAGATGTTCCTTCGAGCGGGAGAGGATCCCTGTTTGACCCGAGGTCTTTGGATAGGAAGGGTCAAAGACTTGCGCCGAGATGAGCTGTTGCACAAAAATCTGGAGTTCTGCTTGGCTCCAGTTCTTACGCATTTTGAGCATCTTTTCGGTGACTTCGATGATGCCGTCACCCGTGACGCGATTGGGCCGATTGACCACGGAAGAGCGCATGGTGATTTCCAAGAGCGATCTTTCGGGTTTGATGTTGGTCTTCTTTGCGACGGTTTCGACGAGTGACGCGTAGCTGTTTTGAAACTCCCGGATTTTGTCTAAGCGGTAGGGCGTCAGCTTGAGATCGGACTTACGCGCGTAGCTGGATTTCATGAGCTGAATGAAGTCTTCAGCCTCAATCCACATGCGCTTCTCTTTAAGGTAGCGCTGCGGCAATTCGCGCAGACAATCGCGCATTGAGAATACTGCGTCTGAAGTAATGCCGTCGGCAACGGTCCGAATTCCTCGCTGGCACTGGGTTCTTTCAAAGTGCGAATAGATTTTACGAAACGAAGTAACTTGAGTGCGATGGTCCTTCATCAGGAGGTCGCGCTCACGAGAGCCGAAGCCTAGTTTCTGGAGAAGGAGTTCGTCCATCCAAAATTCAAAGTTTTCATCGAAAAGTTTGAGGACAGGGTCCTTGCTAAATTTTCGAATGTTACGTCGCTGTCCGCTTTGCAGAAAGCTTCGGATCTGCGCGCAGGTTTGGACCATGTAACGCGCTTTCAACTTTTGTTCGGCAAGCTTGGTCGAGAAACGATCGACGTCATCATAGCGGTACTCGCTGTGAAAGAGTCCAAACTGTCTGACGGAGCCATAATCAATGATGCCGCCATTTGCGAGAATGTTGTCGCCGTCCCAGTCGAGCCAACAAAAGACATATTCGGTTTCAAACTGAGCTGCGAGTTTCGAGAAGGAGAGGGCCATCTGTTCAGAAAAATGCTGATAGGCGGAAGCTTTAGTGGAAGCCTTCCATTCGCCGTTGGCTACTTGGCGCTCGATCAGATAGTTGACCGCGGACTTCAGGCCCTCGAGATTTCCCTGTTTCAAATGGTGAAAGAGATGCGACGGGCGCAGAAGATTTTTTGCTGCTCTCACGTTAATGGAAGACCCACCCGGAAACTCGATGATCACCAGGGTCCGCTCTGTCGGAATGCCATTAATGTGAAAGATCTCGCTCATGAGTGCAGTGCTGAAACCATCTTCGACGCAATTGTAGCCGTTGCCGTAACAAACTTTGGGGTCGCCTGACTTAAAGAATTTTTTCTGAATCGCAACGGCGGGGCTGAGGCAAGTTGCGCCCGTTCCAGAGCTTGAAACATCCCAAGTCACTCCCTTGGATTTGACTTCACCATTCCAAAGGCCACGACCATCGCCTGAGGTGTCGCCTCGTTTGGAGGGATGTTGAAGTTGGAGATAGCGAGTCGCCATGTAACGATGGGGCTTGATGTCTTTCTTGGGGAACTTCCGATTGTTTTCGATGTCCCATTCGTTGATCAAAACGATTGAAAACGTTTCGAGCAATTGTTCGGAGAGTTCGTTGTTGAGACGACGAGGGTGGTCTGCTGGGATGAGTCCCATTTCTTTTGCGAGTTCGAAATTGAAGAAGGCGACTTTTCCGCCGTGGCGTTTTCGAACTTCGTAGTCCACGTAACCGTTTGGCACGGCCGCTTTAAGGGAATGGTTGCCGTTGATTTCGGCAAAACGAGAGTAGCTCTGAGCGGGGCGCTCAGACTTCCGACGATCGGACGTGGCTCTCTTGGGGTTTCCCATATGAAACATGTCGGATAATAAAAAGAGTTTCTTTACTTTAAATGCTCGGTGGCCGATATGAAGCTCAATGCGACTTGTCTTATACTCCGGTGGCCAACGCCCAGAAAACCGACTTCTTCACAAAACCCTCTTTGATCTTTGCGAACAAAAGAAACACGCCAAGTTTACTTACATTCCGTTCTGCTCCGATAACTCGAAGACTTATTTTTCAAGGATCACTAGGCGTTACCGCAGCTTTGGCTTCAATCAGTTTCACTGTCTTCCAGTGGATCGAGTGGTCGAGAAGGCTGACTTAGTTCGAGCACTCAAGAGCGACGTCATTTACTTGGCAGGTGGAAATACATTCTATTTCCTATTTCATCTGAAGCGTTCAGGGCTCATGCCTCATCTCAAAAAATTTGCCCTAAGAGGGGGAGTTCTCGCGGGATTGAGTGCGGGCGCTCTGATCCTCACACCGAACATTGGCCTCGCGAGCGTGCCTCGTTTTGATGCGGACGAAAATGATGTGGGTCTAAAAGACCTCGAAGGTCTGGACTTGACGTCGTTTGAATTCTCGCCGCACTACTCAGACAATCGCGGAAGAAATACTTCGCTTCTCAATTATTCGAAGAAGACAAAGCTTCCCGTCTACGCGAGCGTGGACGGCGGAGGGATTGTTGTCGAGGGCGATCGCTTCACTGTTCACGGCAAAGCGGCCGTGTTCTACCGCGGGCACCGCGTTTTGTTGCAGAACGTTTGAGCTTACAAGGCGATTGAGTGAGTCGGCGCGATAACGTGGACTACGGAACACCACGCACGGAGCAATTGATTTTTAGAATCTGTTGCTTCTTACGCCCCCTCGGCTGATACGCGATAAATCCGATCGCCTCCAAAGTGTTTTGTAGAACGTAATTACAAACCGAACGAAACTCTCGTCCCCATTCGATAATCTTTGTATAAGGTCTCGCGTCCCAAAACTTTAGACCTAACGCCTTGCCACGTTCGACTCCAAGACTGATCCTCGCAATCAAACCCGAAATAGCGCGAATATAAGAGTGAAATGCCTCTCGCGAGGACGGCAGTAAAAGAAAATGAAGATGATTGCCGCTATTAGCGAAGCGATAGACTTTGACGCCTTTTTCCTTCGCTAGCTTATGAACGAGAGACTCGATTTGCCGAGCTTTCGACTTATTTAAAAAGGATCTTTCTCCGCGCGCGAGCGTTGATCGCATAACGAGATGCATAGGGCGCTTCGCCGAAATGGGTCTTTCTTCTCGGGCGTTGCCTTTCAGGTACGAGCCCCCAAACTCTTTGATTTCAAACTTGCCGAATCCCGGCAGAGAAGGTTGTCGTTTGGCGCGCATTTGCGATTTATTATCCCGCGCTTTCAGCGATGTCAATTATTTATATCTCGCTGCTTGGTAAAGTTCAGAAATTTCTGTCGCGGTATTCCGGGATGTACTATCGGCACTCTGAAAAGCGATTTAGGTACAGGTTCAACCTTCGTCTTTGGTGATCGAAAGTTCAGAATACTTCTGAACCCCGCAGAGCTGGCAATTAGGAGTCAGTGGATGGACAACATAAGAGCTGACCGGGCTTAAGAAGAAAGGTTTCCTACAATTGGGGCATAGGGCTCTTTTCAGAAAGAAGCCGATAACGAGTTGGAAAATAAAGATAATCCCAAGAGCCAAAAATTCCTGGAGATCGGGAGGTCGTCCTTGGAGAGCCACAATCCCCGTTGCGATGAGGAGTAAGAGGA
>Ga0302315_10003064_pt1 | contig 15360 bp, 13 predicted proteins | sample III_Palsa_N3_1_FD_200532 | JGI IMG/M metagenome (GOLD analysis project Ga0302315, IMG submission 200532) | Peat permafrost microbial communities from Stordalen Mire near Abisko, Sweden - III_Palsa_N3_1 | ecosystem: Environmental > Terrestrial > Soil > Palsa > Peat permafrost | place: Sweden... | reverse complement strand
TCGCCTTCGTTAGAGGTGCTCGCATGGCCCGCGCTCTGCCAGTACAAATTTGCAGCTGAAGTGACGTAATCGAATCCGCTGTGATCCGTCGTTTTCTTTGCTTGAGAGAGAGTGGTACTCTGCCAGTGGAAAAACTTGATAGGGCGAGTGAGTACACCGACGTTGGCGCCAAAAGCATCAACCAGCGTTTTCTCGTCTTCGGGCGAAAGAGATGGTGTCGAAGGTGGATCCGCAAAGGCCGTGTTTACGCCGGAGATCGATACCCAAAGCAAAACAGCAGTGGAAAGAAGATAAGGCTTCACACTCTCTAATCGGTTTAGAGGGCGCGGAGCTTTAAGCTGTTAATCTTGATTCCGTCTTTAATAAAGAGGCGCTCAAACAGAGTGACCTCCGGGATCGTCATCCCTGTTGGATTGGGATGATCTTTATGAAGGTCATGAGTCTTGTCCACGACTTCCCAAATCGGACCAGCTTCTTTAAGCGCGATTTCGACGTGCTCAAGCATCCAATCGAAATAGCCCGCGTGATCGGTCTTGATGTGAAAAATCCCGCCCTTTTTCATGAGGGGGGCGATCTTGATCAGCGTCTGCGCCGTCAAAAAGCGATTCTTCAGCTGTTTCTTCTTTGGCCACGGGTCAGGAAAGTAAAGATAGAGCCTGTCGATTTCCTGGGGGGCGAACATGAAGGGGAGTCGCTCCGCATGAGCTCGTAAGAACACGAGATTCTTGATGTCGCGTTTGACGGCTTTTTCGATTCCCCAAAAGATCGGTTTAAATTTCCAGTCGATACCGATGTAAGCGCCCTTGGGGTCGCTAGCTGCCCATTCGAGGGTGACGTGGCCGGCGTTGCAGCCGATCTCGACGTGGAGTTCACGCTTGGTATCTACAGGAAACTTAGTCAGCCATTGGCCTTTGTGGTTCTCGGTGTCTTGATCGGAGAAAACACGACCTTCGAACTGCCTATTCTTTTCCCGATAAGGGTTCTTCGAGTCCGAATAGAGGTATTCCGGATCGGTTACGGGAAGGCGGTTTGCAGACGGGGATGGCATGGGGCGTTTCTAGCGGAAATGGAGCTGAGAACACAATAAAAAAACGTGGAGAACCCGTTCATCGAGTCCCCCACGTTTCTCTGCGTATTGAGCCATGCTACTGGGTCAAGACTGGTTGCTGAGATCGCCCGTTACGCAGCAACGGACGAGCAAATGGCTTTTAAAATTTTTTAGAGAGCTTGCGCGGTTAAAGCACGCGGCAGATTGGCAAGGCGGGCTCCCGACCGAAGTCGGAAGCCCGTGCCGTACTTATGTCACGATTTAGCTTAAGAGCTTGAGAGCTAACTGTGGATTCTGGTTGGCTTGAGCCAAGACAGAGACGTTAGCTTGGCTGAGAATATTGTACTTCGTGAGAGTCGAAGTTTCTTCAGCCATGTCGGTGTCGCGGATACGGCTGTTAGCAGCATCCAAGTTTTCGCGATAGATCATCGAGTTGTTGATCGATGAACCGAGACGGTTTTGAAGAGCTCCGAGAGTCGCGCGGTTTCCGTTGACGTGGTTGATGGCTTGGTCGAGCTCAGCGAGGTTCTGCTGAGAGTTTTCTTTGCTCTTGGTCGAGATGTTGCCAAGGCCGAAGCTTTCAAGAGAGGTCGCAAGAGTCTTGGATTCGAACACGAATCTGTCGACTGCTGGATCGTTACCGATACCGACTTGGATTTCCAAGTTTGGCTCAGTACCGTTCAACAAGTGCATTCCGTTGAATACGGTTGAGTTCGAGATACGATCGATTTCAGATTTGAGCTGTTGAACTTCTTTATCGGTGAATCCGCGTTCTGTGTCGCCGATCGTATCCGAAGCGGATTGGATGGACAATTCACGAAGACGAATCAAGATGTTTGAGATTTCGTTCATCGAACCTTCAGCGGTTTGAATCAAGCTGACGCCGTCGTTTGCGTTGCGGGTAGCTTGTTTGATGGAGCGAATGCTCGCTTTCAATTTTTCGCTGATGGCGAGGCCGGCAGCGTCGTCGCCGGCTTTATTGATTCGAGAACCCGAGGACAAATGCTCGAGAGACTTATTCTGTTCGTCGTGATTCTGAGTTAAATAACGTTGTGCAGCCAGTGCTTGTGTGTTTGTAGCAATACGCAGACCCATGTGACTATCCTCCGGTTTTTATCGTTCATTTCCTCCATGACTAAAGTTCGTTTTCCTGCCGCTGATCTTCTCTTGAGAACAATCCAAGTTCTTTCAGAGCTTCTTGCGGTAAGTGGGCAATCCCTGCCTCACTCACAAATGACCTATCGGCGGCATGAACATTCACTTGAGAAAAAAAGTGAAATAAAACGCATACTTATACATGACTAATGTGGTCAGGCTTTCGCCGGATCTACGGAAGCTAGGAAAATTATTCAGCATAATCGCAGTTTTCACTGCGGAAAAAGGCTGTTTTTGCCGATCTGATTTATAGAGATGAAAGCCAAAGTAACAACACAACTCGCGATCTTCGGAACCTCACTCTCCCTGCTTTTCGGAGTTATAGGGTGTAATGACGCCATTGATGAAGCCTGCCAATCTCGAATTCCATCCTTTCAAAGGCAGCTCGATTCCGCATCCACGAAACTTTTCGAACAAGTTCAGCTCGAACACCCCAAGGGACGTGGCCTCGCCTCCGTCGCTCTACCGGTGAAGGCTCAGCTTTCATTGAAGCAAAGACAAGAGTGGCAAGAGTGGGCTGAAAATCGCCTGAAAGAGGTCCAAGCCTATATGGACGTCATCCAAGGCGAGCCTAAAATCGGCCAGGTTCACGAAACGGTCAGAGACGAACTTTCCGAAGTAGCCAAAGACATGGTTTCCTTGGACGGCTTCTCTGAGGAGAACCAGGCCAGGTTCATGGAGCAGGCGTTGGAGCACGCACGGCAGCATGCCGATAATGCAGCCCGTTTGACCTGTCCCCAGGAGCTCGCCACAAAGGCCAACACGAAAGTAACGATTTCCTACTGAAAATCGCGCTGATCCCTCATATGATCAGCCTCATGATGACTCGATCGATCTGCAGACGCTGCGAACAATTCAGGGCCGAATCCAGTGAGGCCATTTACCAAGTGAAATATGGTGACGAGTTTGGAGCAAAGGCTGGAGCCCGACGTCCCTTCGCGATTGCAGGAGCCAGTCCTCACTACGCCCCGGACCTTCCTTTCCGAACTGAGCACATTGCTCTCGATCTCGAGATCGATCCGAAGGAAAAAACTCTTCGTGGAACGGCTGTGCAAAAGTTTAAGGTGATCGCCGCAGGACAAAAGTGGATCAACTTGGATCAAGAAGGTTTGGCGATCGAAGAAGTTTCCGTCGATGGCAAAAAAGTGGATGCTCAGCTCGAATCCGATCGTCTGAGAATTCCTCTTCAAAAGAGTCCCGCTCCTGGTGAAAGCCTCGAAGTGAGCGTTCGTTACTCCACGAAGAATCCACGGCGTGGGATTTATTTTACAGGGCCCGATGCCGCTTATCCCGCGAAGCGCCACCAAGTGTGGACGCAAGGCCAGGATGAAGACAGCCGCTATTGGTTTCCGACTTTCGATTATCCCAATCAGAAAGCCACTTCGGAAATCACTGCGACCGTTCCCAAAGGATTTACTGCGGTTTCAAATGGCGCGTTGATCAGTAAGAAGGATGTGGGCGACAAGACTCAGTTTCATTACAAAATCGGCATCCCTCACGTGACTTATTTGATCTCACTGGTCGTCGCAGAGTTTGCGGCTTGGGAAGATAAGGGTCCTCGCTCGCTTCCAGTTCAGTACTTTGTCGAGCCCGGCCGCGAAGAAGACGGAAAGCGTGCATTCGGTGATACGCCGAAGATGATCGAAGTTTACGAAAATAAAATCGGTATTCCTTATCCGTATGAAAAATACAGCCAAGTCGCTGTTCAGGATTTCATTTTTGGCGGAATGGAAAATACCTCGGCCACGACGCAAACGGATTTGACGTTGCATGATGAGCGCGCTCACTTGGACTTCAGCAGCGATCATCTGATCTCGCACGAACTTGCGCATCAGTGGTTCGGCGATCTTCTCACTTGTCGTGATTGGTCTAACGGCTGGCTGAACGAGGGATTTGCGACGTTCATGGAACGCGTTTGGGTAGAAAATAAGCCGGGCCCGCACGGCGGGATGGAAGAAGCAAAATACTACTCCTATAATGATTTGCGCGATCACTTGGACGAAGACCGAAAACGTTATCGCCGTCCGATCGTCTGCAACACCTATATGGAACCGATCGATCTCTTTGATACGCATCTGTATCAAAAGGGGGGATTGGTCGTAAATCTTATCCGGCACCTCTTGGGCGAAGAGCCTTTCTGGAAAACACTTCAGCACTACGTCACGAAACATCAAAAATCGAGCGTGGAAACTCTCGATCTGATTCGCGCAATCGAAGATGTGACCGGGCGAAATCTTCGTCGCTTCTTCGACGAGTGGATTTTCAACTCCGGGTATCCTGAGTTTGAAGTCAGCTATCAATGGCATGACGAAAAAAAGCTCGCTGAGATGGTCATTGAGCAAAAGCAAACCGGTGGAAAGCCAAGCGTCACCCAAGACGGCGCAACGACTTTCTTGTTTCACCTTCCGGTGGTTCTTGAATTTACAATGAATGATTGCACGAAGGTCTCCCACACGATCGAAGTGGGCGAATCTCGTGATCGAGTTTTTTTGTCACTGCCATCAAAACCAAAAATGGTTCGTTTTGATCCGAACTCCAATATCCCAAAGACTCTGAAGTTTCCTCGTCCAAAAGAAATGCTTCTCGAGCAACTGAAGAACGACGCCGATTGCATGGGTCGTATCGAAGCCGCTCAAGAGCTTGTAAAACTGGCAGACCCAGAGGTAGTAGCGGCACTGGGTGCCGCGGCTTCTAAAGACAAGTTCTGGGCCGTTCAAGCAGAGGCTGCCGATGCTTTGGCATCGATCCGAACTGACGGCGCTCGAGATGCTTTGATCGCAGCTACAGGTACAACAAATCCGAAAGCCCGTCGAGAGATCGTAAGGGCGCTTGGGACATTCAAAGACGAAAAGTCCGCGACTACGCTCAAGAAGTTTGCAGAAAAAGATGCGAGCTATTTTGTCGAAGCCCAGGCGATCACGTCGTGGACTGCGGCTCACTTTGGAGTGTACGCACTTGCAAGTGATGCGAAGGTTGATGAAGCCGAGAAGTTCTTGCTTAAGCAACTCGAGAAACCAAGCTACCGCGAAACAATTCGCAGCGCTGCTCTTTACGCGCTAGCGAGTTTCCCAGGCATCGAAAAAGGCGAGCGCCCACGGGCCCTCGAAACGATTTTGAAGTGGTCCAAACGCGGCGAAGTTCAAGATGCGCGAATTGCGGCGATTGGAGCCCTCGGCCGGATTTTGCGGAACGCCGCACTTCCTGAGCGAAAGAGACTCTTTACCGTTCTGAACGAACTTGCTGATGAAGATTCGTTTCGAATTCGCATGGCTTTGATTGTTGGTCTATCGTCGACCGAGTCACAAGCAGCGATTGCGATTTTGGATAAAATCCATTCGTCCGATGTCGATGGCCGTGTGAGGAGAAACGCCGTTGCTGCGATGGACGCGCTTCAGCTTTCTGGCTCGACGCCAGACTCGGTCATGCAGCTCAAAGGTGCTTTGGAAAAATTGGAAGAAGATCAAAAGCGCTTACGCTCTTTATTTGAAGAGCAAAAGCCCAGTCATTGAATTTCATGAATTCGTGAGCAACACGCCTTCATGAAATTCAATGAGGTGAAGTAAGACTTAGTTTGTAGAGATGGATACGACGTTGAAATAGTCTTTTGATTCGGTGCCGGTGAGGCAGACTTCGTTTCCACGGAGTTGATCGAAGTTCAAGGTTTCGTCGTTCGCTGAACCGATGTCGTAACGAGTTCCGTCGTTGGTCGTGAGGTCGTATTGGAGTCTGACCCACATTGGACATGGCTTTCCTGGGTCGCATTTAGGGCCGACCATGTGGCTGCCGATGGTTCCACAGAGTTCGCTAGCAAAAGAGGCGCTGGCAAATGCAGACACTAAAACAGACGCTAAAATAATGAATTTCATAAATATCCTTTTAAATTTGGATTAAATTTAATTTTTAAAATTGGCTCGGTTTTACAAGATGGGAAATAAGACGAGCACGGCGCGATATATACGGCCGAAGTACCAATACTAAAAATTATACGATATTATATGTAGCCATTAGAATGGCTAATGACTGATTTGAGGGCGAAAACTCAGTTTTTGGTGACGGTGTATTCGTGACCGAGGGTCTTGCCGTCCTTGAATTCATATTGGACGTAGATCAGGTTCTTGCCCTGAGCGAGCGAGATGTAGTCGGTGATGTAGCGTTGGTGTGCAAAATCTGGAAAGACTGTTGCGGCAACCTTGGCTGAAGTATTCACGATACTGATCTGCTTCACATCAGCAGTAGTTTCATGCTGCACATCGTCCGCAGCCGGGGCCTTAGCGTCCGCCACGTCGGTTTGATCATCAGAGTCGTTGTCGGTGTTGGCAACCGTAGGCTTAGCAGCAGGTGCGTCTGAAGGCTTACAAAGTGCGCCGATCAGGCGAATCTTGTTGGCGCTCACGGCTGGGCTCTCCACTGACGGGTCGCAGCCAATGCTGACTTCGGTAAAGGTTTTCTGGATTACCGCAGCTGGGCCACGGTTTTCGATGGCGATCGGGTCTTGGGCAATGGAAGCCAAAGTCGAGGTTTCTGCCCCTTCGTGGGAGTACATCAGGCTATAGCCCGATTTTGCCAAAATAAGGGTCACAGCCGCAAAAATCGCTAGTTCTATTGGATTAACGCGGAATCTTTTGTTCTCAAACGGGATAGCCATAGCCCTCTATCGGTAGTTCCCGCGTAATCTTTAGATTTTGTGGTAATAAGGGGGCATGGATTTACTGGGTCAATCAGCCCTATTGGTCGGCGTCACGAGCTTTGCTCTGGGCTTCTCCGTGCTCGCCAGAAACGTCAGAAATAAGCTGTTCATCACTTATTCGGTTCTGACCACGATCATCTCTCTTTGGGCCCTCATGTTCACTCTGGACCGAATCTGGCCCGAGTATGGCCTCTATCGGTGGCATCTGTTCTTCAACCTGTGGCTGGCTCCTGCGAGTCTCCTTTTCATTAACTCCTTTGTCAGAACGCGCGATGCTTTTGCGCGTCGGCTTTTTGACGTCACGCTGGTTTCCGCGCTTTGTCTGACCCTTTGCCTGGGTTTGGGTCTCGACTCCAATCTCTTGATCAGCCGGGCGGTCTATTTCATTCCGGGCACTGTCTATCTTCTGATCTTAAGAATGATGGCCACCCGAAGAAATACAACGCCGACGGTGGGACTGGGGCGACGCAACCTGATCTATATCGGTGGTGTTTTGGTCGTCTCGATGGCGGTTCTCGATCACGTCCCTTGGATGGGTCGTATTGTTCCGAGCATCGGAAACTTCGCCCTGATCATCTATCTGTTTTTTATGAGTCAGGCGATCACCCAGCAACGTTTCCTGAATATCGAAGCGTTGATCTCACGCTTTCTGGTTCTGCTTGTCGTGGCGGCGACGTTGACGGGTTTTTATTCGATCTTGGTTGGCTGGATTCATAACAGTCCGCCTTTGTTCTTTCTGAATTCTTTCATCGCTTCATTTCTGATTATCATGCTGCTCGATCCGATTCGAACGCTCGTGAGGTATTCGACTGAGCGCTTACTCACGCAGAAGCATTTGTTAATTCAGCAGACATTAAAAGAAGCGCAACGAAAACTCGTTGGAACGGTCGAAGTCGGAGTCCTTTTTGAAGATATCATTCAAACCTCCACTGAGATCCTTCATCCCGAGTGGGGCGCACTCTTCATGCTTCGAAGCGACGGGACGAAATATCGCCGCCTCCGCACTTTTGAAGAATCGACTACGGAAGACTCTGAGCGCTTTTACTCGCATCTCAAGGAAATGATCGCTGACCATCCCTTGATGGAATACTGCATGGAGTTGCACCGCAAAGGGCGGCTCCCCATTTTGCTCGATCAGATTATCGAAAGCGAGATGGATCGCTCTGCGAGTCGGACACAGAGAGAACATCTGTCGGCGCTGATTGAAGCCCTTCGTGCTTTAGGCTGCAATTTACTGATTCCGCTTTTTGATTCTGGAAAAATCCTAGGCTTCGTCGCTTTGCGGGTGACAGCACCACCCGAACCTTGGGGCAATAACTGGGGCGTGCTTCCGATTATTTATCCTTACTACGAACAGGCTGCGAACACTCTTCGCGGCATGGAAGTGTTTGTCCGACAACGTGAGAAGGAACGCTTGGCGGCCCTTGGAGAAATGGCCGCGGGCCTTGCTCACGAAATCAGAAATCCTCTCGGCGCGATCAAAGGTGCAGCGCAGTTTCTGGATCCGACCGCTAACAAACCCGAAAGTAAGTTTCTTCAAATCATCATCGAAGAGGTTGATCGCCTCAATCGAGTGGTCACGCAATTTTTAGATTATTCGAAGCCACCGAACGCAGACATGAGTCCGGTGGATCTCTCGGAGCTTGCGCGTGTTACTGTTGAGAAGTCCCAAATCAGTCTGGACGCAAGCAAAGTGAAGCTCAGCTTTCAGCCTTCCAAGCAGAAGGCGCAAGTGATGGCGGCGCCTGAACAACTTCAGCAAGTCCTGATCAATCTGATTCAAAACAGTGTGAAGGCGCTCGATCCTCAAAAAGAAGGAACGATCGAGGTTTCTCTCGAAGTCGACGACTCTGCGCTTCCTAGTGGCGAGATCCTCCTGATGGTCTTCGATAACGGAAAAGGGATTAAGAAAGAGCATGTTGATAAGCTCTTTATCCCATTTTTTACGACCTCTCCGAGCGGTACAGGGCTTGGGCTGTCGATTTCGCAGAAGATCATTGAGGCGCATCGCGGCCGGATCGAAGTTGCGACAGAAGAAGGTAAGTTTTCGCGCTTTTCTATTGTGTTGCCGCAGTTGAAACAGGAAGGTAATACTCTTTAGCTTTACTCTTTAATTGGAGGCTCTCTTTGCCTGGTCGCGTCTTAGTCGTTGATGACGAAAGAAACATTACTACAGTCATTCAAGCCATGCTCGAACGAGCGGGGTTTGATCCTTTTGTTTTCAATGATAGCAGCGAAGCCATCGAGGCACTTGAGACTCCCGAGAACGGCGAGATCGAGGCGATCATTACGGACCTTTACATGCCCGGACCAAGTGGCATGGACATTCTCCGCCATTGCCATCCGGAGCTCCCGGTTGTCATTACGACAGCCTACGGAACAGTTGAAGCCGCAGTCTCCGCATTGAAGCAAGGCGCGTTCGATTTTATTACGAAGCCTTTTGATCAGACCGAACTTTTGAACGTCGTGAAGAAAGCCGTTGCGACTTATCAGGAGCGCATCAAAGAGCCGAACTCACCGATTCGGGAACAAGTTTCAGCCCCCGCGATTTCTTCGATCATCGGCTCAAGCGCGCAGATGCAAGAAGTCTTCAAGATCATCCACAAGATCGCGGCGTCACCTTCGACTGTTTTGATCTCAGGAGAGAGCGGAACCGGCAAAGAGTTGGTCGCGTTTGAAATTCATCGCAACTCGGATCGCGTCGATAAAGCGTTCATCAAAATTAACTGCGCAGCAATTCCTTCGACCCTGATCGAGAGTGAACTCTTTGGTTACGAAAAGGGTGCGTTCACCGGTGCCGTATCGACCAAGCCGGGACGCTTCGAGCTTGCTCACACGGGGACACTGTTTCTTGATGAAGTGGCCGAGATGCCGCTTGAAATGCAGGTCAAGCTCTTGCGTGTTCTTCAAGAGCAGGAGCTTGAGCGCGTCGGTGGTGTGACGAGCATCAAGATCGATGTTCGTATTATTACGGCAACGAACAAAAATCTTGAGCAGGAAGTGAAAGCCGGAAGATTCCGTGAAGATCTTTATTATCGCCTGAACGTGGTGCCGATCGCGTTACCGCCTCTTCGCGATCGCAAAGATGACATCGATCTCCTGATCACGTTTTTCATTGCGCAGTTCAACGAAAAACTAAAAAAGAGCCTCACTGTTGTTTCTCCCGAAGCGATGAGCATCCTGAGAAATTACAGCTGGCCCGGAAATATTCGTCAGCTCGAAAACGCACTTGAGCGAATGATCTTGATGGCGGACGGAAACGAATTAAGAGCGCGCGACATCCCTGAAGAGATCAGTGGGATCAGCATGGTTGCAGCAGCCGCACTCGGACCTGAACCGTCGGGATTGAAAGAAATTGTGAAAAAACAAACTCAGACTCTCGAGCGCGACCTGATTGAGCATGCTCTCGAAGAGACTGCGGGCAACGTAACCCGCGCTGCTGAAAAGCTTGGCCTGTCCCGCAAAGGGCTTCAACTGAAGATGAAAGAGCTTGGTATTAAAAGAGGCGAGGAGTAGCACGATGAAGTTTCTGCATACGATGATTCGCGTGACGGATCTCGAAAAGTCGATTCGCTTTTACTGCGAAGGCCTGGGTTTCAAACTTCTGAGCAAAAACGAGTATCCCGACGGAAAGTTCACTTTGGCTTTCTTGCGTGCAGGCCAGGATTCCGATAATGGCCCGCAGATTGAGCTCACCCATAACTGGGGGACTAAAGAGTACACGCGTGGCGATGCCTACGGGCACGTCGCTTATCAAGTCGACTCGATTGAAGAGGTTCAAAAGCGTCTCCAAAAGAGCGGTTTTGATTTGAGCTGGGGCCCCGGCAAAACCCCAAACGGGAAGCGCGCGATGGCGTTTGTGGACGATCCCGACGGTTATGAGATCGAATTATTAGCAGATACTTGAGCTAAATCAGCTATTTACGCTCTCACTCAATCCTAACAGAAGCAAAGTTGAATAATATCGCAGCGCGTTATATGGTCAGCGCGTGTTGGATCAAGCCACTAGTCCGTTACAGAACGCCTTGCCCGAGCTCAGAAAGTCTCTGAGCTTTAAAAGCGCGCGCGCGTTCTATCACGATTATCTCAACCAGCGGACTCGCTTGGACATTAACTACAGTTATTACATGAAGATCGAGGGCGGGAAGATCATCCCGTCTCCTCAGATCATTTCGACGATTTGTTCTGCTCTCGAAGACGATGCAGCAGAGGCCCTGATGCTCGCGTATTGCGAAACGATCTTTCCACAACGCGCCGGTGTCTTTAAAAAGATGGGGCGAAAGCCTCGCGAAAAAGTTTTAAAACCATCGAAGCCACAGAAGAGCGAAGCAAACTCTTCTGAACAATCGCCTGATCAATCTCCAGCGATGCTCGCGAGCCAAAAATATCTGACTCAAGCTCAAGTTGCTTGTATCGGGAAGTCGCGATCCCACTATTATGCCTTTTTAATTCTCACGCTTGCGCGTGAGCCTGTCACTGTGACTCAGCTCTCTGAACATTTCAAAGGCGAGAGGCTCGATCCAATCCTAAAGGATTTGGAAAAATCAAAACTCGTTTTGATCAACGGCGATGACATCCGATCCATCTCCAACGAAATGCGTTTTCCAAATGCAGAAACTCCGAGTGAGAAGAAGCTCTCTGAGCAAATCGATCTTTGGAATATGAATTTCCACCAAGTGATGGGCTTTGACATCTTCTTACAGAAGATGCTCTTGAGACGAGTCTCAGCTCGTTATCTTTCCGTGATTCAAGCCCACTGCAATGTGCTTTTAGATCTCGTTCGCAGTTCTGATGAAATGGATCAAGATCACAACGACGAAGTGCTCATGCTCAACGTCTCACTTCAGCGCGGACAGTTGCCGGGGTAAGTTGATTCCAACTTTTGACCTACAAAGTACAATTTTCAGAATTTTTTTATGGGCCTACAAGGAAGAGGTCATGTGATGCCTCGATTCGATAATGTGTCCCGTCGAACGAGTATTTATAGGGCTGGTCCCAACCATCCTTCAATTGGTCTGCGGAAGTTTCCGGTTTTGTAGATGGATTACATTTCACTGTCTGCGCTTTATAATCAATGACTCCCAGCCCTTGTTGAGTCGAAGGGAAGAATCCACATGCATTCCGATACTCACTTAAAAACTTGGCAATCTGCTGCAATTCTAATTGACTCGCTCCTTTCTGATAGTCAGGATTAAAGTGGTTTATCCTCAAGCCTTTCGCGAGAAAGATAAGAAGAACTAACGTGATCAAGAGAGCAATTCTCTTTCGAGTCATTTTAATAACTTTGGCATGTTAGCGACAAAAGGAGTTGGCAACTAGTCACATGCCCCAGCCTGAGGTTTGACTGACTCAACAATGACTTTGTCGGACGAGGGATCCACATGGGATTTTACTTTTACAGTTACCCAGCAAGATTTTGTAATATGTACGAAGTAATCAGAACCGTTGCGATCAATCTGTACAATTCCTTCTTTCGGGGGTTCAGAAAGATTATGTCTCAATCGCTGTAATAGATCCTGATTTTTTAGGATTGCACTTATTTCGGCGGTAGTAATATCTATCATGTCCGCCGCAATCGCGGAGGTATTGAGTGAAATCAGGACCAGAGCTCCAATAACGTTAAAGTGTTTGGAAATGAATCTTAATGTGTCCACGATTGATGCTCCCAGCGTTGTAAGTGAAGCTTTGAAAGGCTCATTTTTGTGCTCCAAGTACCTGTTAGAACCGATTTGCCCATCTACTAAACATACTGTCGTTTAAACATGGGCCAATGATAGAGACAGTTTTAGTTACAGTAGCACCGTCCGTGTCCTGAATAGTAATTGTAAAGCTGTCCAATTCTGGTTTCGTTGAGTTCGGTTTATAAGTGATCGATCCGTTAGAATTGATAACTACCGACCCATATGTCCCCTGTGAAGCTACAGATACGCTTAAGACACCTCTGCTATCGTCTGGAAGCACCTTGATCGTAAATGCGTGCCCCGCGGCCTGGATCGTAGGATTTCCTAAAAGCTGCAACGCAACGAAGTCTACTGTTTTCAGAATGCCACTCTTGGTTAATTGTAAAGGGCTTGTTGTAATAGTTGAATCATTAAGGTCCTTATTGATCTCTGCCCTTAGTGCAAGAACAAGTTGTTCGCCTCCATCAGTACATGCAATCTCGGCCCAGTTATCGTGGTATCTGTCGTTCTGTATTTTTTTGCAAAGAGCTAAAAATGATTCGATTCCTTTTGCTTGGTCTAAAAGTAGTAGCGCTTGTAGTTTTGCGTTTCCGACAAAGCTGGTGCTAGGGATTTCTTGAATAGTGTCAACGAGAAGCTGGGAATTCGGATCTATCGTAGATACTACTTTTCCCGCCTCTGCTATTTGAACGCTTGTGGCACCTTGCGAAAAAGGGAGCTGAACTAAAAAGAAGCTGGAATCTACTGGCGTTAAGTTTCCATCGTCGTCCTCTAGGTTGAAAGAAGAGAAGAAACTAGACTGAGCTAGCACGTCATTGTTGGAGTCCAAGGCTGTAATAGTCCCGTCGGCCGTTGAATCCTTGGGGGTTGCTAAACCATTGGATAGATAAAAGATTGGTTTCAGTGTTACTGCTCCGGTTTTGCTCAAAAATCCCGCAATTGTTACTACTTGAGGGTCTGACGGATTTACTAACTGGGCGGAAAAGATATGTGAGTATTCGTTCGATGAAATCCAAATGCTGGAGAGTGCGTTAAAGAGGAGTGGGTTTCCTGAAGCCAAGAGATCTCCCCACCCGTTCACGGGATTATTCTGGTCAACCCAGAATCCATTAACCAATGGATCACCTGCAACATGCTCAAGACCAAAATTGTGACTGACTTCATGTGCAGTAGCGGCCCAATAGCCTTCTGTAATCAGAGCAGGAAGGCCTCGATATGGTGGCATTCCAAGCTGTGGAACGGTTCCCAGGGTAGCAGGTTTACCTCGATCTGAAAAATAATTGGAAGGAACGATTCCAATCGCGGATTGAACCCCGGGATTTGCGATTGTCGCTTCAAACTGAAGTTCTGCCAGATCGTCATTTATTGCAGCGATACCAGCGCCGGCACTATTGTTCGCCAACGCAGCGGTGGTCAACGGACCTTGCGAGGAAGTGATAATTCCATTTTCAGCCAATGGATACATTCCTTGAATTAGTAAATTGGATTGAGACACATGGGTCGCGAAATCTCCTTGGGAAATTGGTCCCGATGACCCCGTCATAGGAAAATAAACTAGCGTCAGCGGGTTCGTCTGTTTTGCAACAATGCTGATTGAAGTATTTCCAGAAATCGCGTCGCTCGCCGATGCTTTCAATTTAATTAGACCCGAACCCGAAGAATTTACTGGAACCGGTATAATGGTTGCCTGCGTGAAAACAGGACCCGTCGTCGGGCCGATGCTTGCCATCGGAATAGGTGAGCTCGTTGCGGTTGTGCCATCAGGCATAGTAGCAACTATAGTCACTGGAGTCTGGTCATTTGGAATCGGACTTGTTATCGCAAGGGGAACGAGAATGGCGGCACTTTTGCCTTGGACGAGCGTGATATTGCTCTGTCCTGGAAGGATGAAGTTGTTTACGGCTTGAGTGACGATCACTGAGTTGGACGGGATAGATAGAGATGGGGTTGGTGAAGGCTGGGGGGTATTTGTGTTAAAGGAGATGCTTTGAAATACCACAGTATTTTGCAGGCCCGTAAAGGTGCATTCGAGATCGCCAATATTTGTCTCCTGAATCACACGTGAGCCATCTAGGGTAATAGGCTCGAAAGTGCCGTTTAGAGAAGGATCAAAAACATAGCAAACGGCTGTGCTTCCCGGATCATACGTAACAACTATTGAAAATGAGAAATTAGGATTACTAAGTATCTGAGTCCCCTTATTTACCCCGAATGATAATTCTACATTTTGACCGGGTGTAATTGTAGAATTGGAAATAATAATGGCAGAACCGCCTAGATTTACCCCGTCTTTGGCTCCTATAGAGGAGTAGCTGATGCCAAGCTCAGCAGGAGGGGCTGAGGGAGCAGCGTTTGGCCACAATAATGGGGGGTATAAAACCGCAGGGTCCCCAATGTAAAATTGATCTAAGGGGATATTGATTGAGTCCGCAGAAGCACATTGAGGGGAGCAGGAAAAAAAGATCCCTGCACACACACAAAGCAAACTGAGATGCTTCAAAAAATTTTCGGAAACTCTGCTCTTTTTTAACATGATGCCCCTCATACGTTCTGCTGCCAAATCCGTTTGGCTGTTTTGTCTCGCTGAAGACAACGACTATGAGAATGATCATATCCCGCACCGAATATCGGAAACAGGTGTGTCACCTTAACTTTTGGAGGTGTGAGGAAAGAAAGGCTTAGAATTCGAACATATAGCCCGAATACTTATTATTCTTAAAAAATTACTGTAGCGGGCACGAAGATGAACGCCCCGGCAACGCAACAAAGCTACTCGCGTTGCGCTTCAG
>Ga0302315_10003063_pt1 | contig 15363 bp, 13 predicted proteins | sample III_Palsa_N3_1_FD_200532 | JGI IMG/M metagenome (GOLD analysis project Ga0302315, IMG submission 200532) | Peat permafrost microbial communities from Stordalen Mire near Abisko, Sweden - III_Palsa_N3_1 | ecosystem: Environmental > Terrestrial > Soil > Palsa > Peat permafrost | place: Sweden... | reverse complement strand
CACCAAACACAGCTGTTAATTCGGCCTCATCCACTTCAAGTGGCAAGCCTGCAATAAATACTTTCATCAATGTTTTAAAATTTAGCCAAAGGTACACAAAAAAGGCCGTATTTGCCTCATCTGCGCCACTAATAAGGTTACAGTAAGTGCTTTTTTACTTAAGGGTTACTAAGTCAGATTTGAAGTCTCCCCTACCGGGGGAGATTTAGAGGGGGCTATAGAAAAGCAGCTTATTTCAACCGTAAACTGAATGTACCTTTAACCTTATAAGTAGTAGGCTTACCCAAACCGGCTTTAACCAGGTAGGTGTAAAATGTACCTTTTGCCAGTACGCTATCTTGTTTGTAAGCGATAAGGTTTATCTTGCCATAGTCTTGAACAGAAACGCTGTCTGTTAGCGCATATTGATCAGCGTCTCCTTTATCAGGCTTCAAAATAAATTGGCTGCCTGCAACGTTAGTATTAATATTGCTTAGGGCATACCCGCTGCTGCTTATGCCAAAGCTCATATTGTGTGCTTTATTAATTGCGGTAATACCAAAATACTGGTTGTTACCATTATGCACATTCACAAAAGCTATGGAATCTGTAGCAGCGTCAAAGCTGTAAGTAGAGTCTTGTAAGGTTATATTTAAAGTCCCTTTAGCAGCAAGATAATTGTCCGGTGCGGTAAAGGTAGTATCAGATTTACTCGAAGCATCATCCTTAATTTCCTGATCTTTCTGGCATGATACCATCACCCCCGAAAGCAGCAAAAAAATTAAAATGAAATATTGAGTAAACCTCTTATTTCCCATGCTCGAGCTTTATTATGTATAGACTTATAATTATACGTAAAAATAGTTAAAATAGTTGTGTATAAATTACGCTAAGTATCTTTTTAACAAATTTTAACAAGTAAAAATAATGCTACAAAAAACCAGCCAAAAACCTGACTTATAATTAATTAAAGTCCAAACCAATATTTTCGCCAATTATTTCCTTTCCAATCCTTGCAAATACTAATTATTTTAGCTATCTTTGAATATCTTTTATGCCATTCGGCATTTTAATCATAAGTTTCATGAAGCCTAAATATCCGAAGTTCACAGCCGATGAACTCACTAACCTTATTGACCAATATTTCACCTACATCAAAGGAAAATACCGCATGACCAAAACGCCGCCTAAAAAAGAAGGCGACAAACCAACCCGCACCAAAATCTGGGACCGCGAACCAGAATTCGCTACCATCAGCGGACTAGCGCTATTCCTCGGTTTCAGTAGCCGGCAGGTTTTTGACGATTGCATGCGCAGGGGTAAATACTCCAATATATTAAAACGCGGCTGCCTGCGGGTCGAAGCATTTTACGAAAGCCGATTGCACCAGCACTCCACCAGTGGTGCCATATTCGCGCTGAAAAGCATGGGATGGAACGAAAAGCACGAAAGCAAACCAACCGATGAAACCAAGCTAAAAACCCTCAGCATAAAAATCATCGAAAGCGGCCCAAAACCCGTCCGTTCTGAAAAAGAGGTCATCATACAGACCCAATAGAAGCACCACCAAACAATGCCATTCAGCATCAAAATCATACCAATGACCAATGACCAATGACCAATGACCAATGACCAATGACCAATGACCAATGACCAATGACCAATGACCAATGACCAATGACCAATGACCAATGACCTCAACCATCCTCTTCAAACAAAACTACCATTCCACTGCACAAACAGTCATCAATCAGGGCGGTACCAGCTCGGGGAAAACATATGCCATCGAGCAGGTATTATTCTGTCTCGCCTGCGAAAATCATAAACAGGTGATAACCGTTGTCGGGCAGGATATTCCGAACCTTAAAGCTGGTGCACTGCGTGATGCCTTGAATATTTACAACAGTTCCGATCAGTTAAAAACCATGGTCAAAAACTATAATAAATCCGACAGGATATTCGAGTTTCATAATGGCACGCTGATAGAGTTTAAAAGCTACACAGATGCGCAGGACGCGAAGTCGGGTAAAAGAGACTATTTATTCATAAACGAAGCCAATGGCATCACTTATGATATTTATAATGAGCTATCGTTACGTACCCGCAAACGGGTATTTATCGACTATAATCCCAACAGCAATTTTTGGGTGCATGAACACCTGATAGGTAAAAAAAATGTAGAATTGATCATATCCGATCATCGCCACAACCCTTTTCTTACACAACCCGAACGCGATAAAATTGAAATGCTGAAAGAAGCCGATGAAGAGCTTTGGAAAGTTTATGCCCGCGGCCTTACCGGCAAAATAATGGGACTGGTTTTCGCCAACAACTGGCACATTTGCGAAGAGATACCGGCAAGTGCCAAATTGATAGCCGCCGGCCTCGATTTTGGTTATACCAATGATGAAACCGGCTGCATCGAGGTCTACCGTCAAAACGGCGAGCTTTGGGTTGATGAACTGATTTACGAAACACATTTAACCAACACCGATATTTCCAAAAAAATGCAGGATGCGGGTATCAGCAAAAAAACAGAGATCATTGCCGATAGCGCCGAACCAAAATCAATAGAAGAACTCATTCGTCAGGGTTGGAACGTGAAGGGCGCAAAAAAAGGCCCTGATAGTATTCAACATTCGATCGACATCCTGAAACGATACAAAATAAATGTAACCCGCCGCAGCGTAAACCTACGCAAGGAACTTGATCGCTACAAATGGAAAGTCGACCGCTCAGGCAAACCCATCAACGAACCCGTAGATACCTGGAACCATTTGATTGATCCATTACGCTACGTAGCCCTAAATAAATTAAACACCCGTGCATCCGGCAAAATAAAAACCAGGCTACCCTACCAACAACCCGGCTGGATCGACCCGTTAAAAAACTTAATTACTGTATGATAGAAAAAACACTTAAAACCACCTCCGGGAAACTCCGCGTCAGTATCCCCACACAACTCAACGAAGTTACGCTGGGGCAAATGATGGATCTTCAACAAACATCCCACTTGAACGATATAGATGCCATCAGCATCTTATCCCGCATCCCGGTCGACCAATTAAAAACAGTCTGTAATTTTAACGACTTCCAATTATTTGGTGATATAGTACAGTCACTGTCCCATCAAATTGCGCAATTATATAATAGCGATGCCGTACCAGATCTAATCAGTTTATCCGCAGACAAAATCACGGTAAAAGTCATGAAAAATCTATCAATCGAACCCGCAGGCGCATTCATGGCCGCCCGCGAAATTATTGCCGATGAGATCAAAGAGTCAATTAAAATATATGGCGAAGAAAACTGGCAGGACTATTTCAACCCATCGTTAAAAGCATGTTGCCAATTACTAGCCCACTATCTCTATTGCAGAGCAACCGGCAAGCCCTACAATGAATATGAAGCCGAGGCATTTACCACCGAAATAAAAAAACTCAGGGTAACGGAGGCACTGCCCATAGCCAAACATTTTTTTACCTGTTATCCCAACTTATCGACACAGAAAACAAGCTTCTGGCAGCGCCTGCAACAGTTCTGGAAAAAAAAGCAGGCATCCGCGCATTCGAAAAGTTTAAGTACATCAACACAATAAACTCCCTTGCCGCCGGCGACATTACCAAATGGGACACTATTTTAAACATGCCTTACGAACGCATCCTAACCAAACTCCTGCTAAACAAAACCGAAGCTGATTACCAAAAACGATATTCGGAAATCATACAAGCACAACGATAATCTTCCAAAAGCGTCATTGCCCTAACGCAAAAAAGAAACTAGAGTAAGAATCAAAGAACATGCAAAAGCACAACCCATCGTTCACCACAAAAAACCGGCATCGTCTGGCTCGGCTAGCACGGGCCCAACAATAATCACTACCATTAACAGAGTCAGGCGCAGCCGGGAGTTTTCTTTGGTTACTTTCTTTTGCGGAAAAAGAACGGCGAAGCCCTCTTGAGTACCATTGAAAAACAAACAACCGGAAAACGTGACGCTTTAGCGGCCAGCGATACCACAAGCAAGGTTATAAACCATGCAAATCACAAACAAACATTACATATCATGATTCGCAACCAAATTCAATCCATAACCCAAACCCTAAGCAGCACCCCCACATTCATCTACGGCACCGCCAACGAGCTTAATTTCCATGCCGACGACGCTACCTTCCCAGTAGTTTTCATGTACCCCCTCCAACCCGTAGAAGTATCGCCACAAATAAATGGCTCAGTAGATAATACTTTCTCCGTATACCTCGAATTCCTATACCAAACCGAGTTCGACCAATACACATCAGACAACGAAACCTACGTAAACCAAGCCCTGCAAATAGCAAATGAGTTCATCGTAAAAGCATCCAAATACCGCGAAGGCGAAGGCCGCTACTTCCGCATCAAAGCAGGCGACAAAGCCAAATGCCTCCCTGTCTACAACAAATTTGATGTTAACACCACAGGCGTCAGTTTAACCATCACTTTGGCAACGATGTATTATCCGATAATTACATAACCCACCTTGTCATTGCGAGGCACGAAGCAATCGCACGTAGAAAAGCCACCGTGCATAGTCCGCGATTGCTTCGTGCCTCGCAATGACAAAGAATAAAAAAGCGCTAACAACCAATGCAAAAGCACAACCATAGTTCACCCAAAAAAACCGGCATCGTCTGGCTCGGCTAGCTCAAGCCCAACTAAAAACAATAACAGAGACAGGCGCAGCCGGGAGTTTTCTTTGGTTAGCGGCAGCGATACCACTTTACATTCCGCAGCATACAATAAACAATTGCCAAACCAATGAACCATCCCGAAATAACCCAATTCCTCCAAACCCTCCAAACCGACCTCATCAACTCCCTCCAAACTAAAAACATAACTAACACCCAAAACATCACAATCACAAGCAATGCTCAAACCCAGCAATTACAAATTCCCTCCTACCTCCAAATAGTCGAAACCGGCCGCGGACCAACCTCCAAAAACGCCCAACCCGGCAACCCGCCTATGATACAACGCATACAGCAATGGTGCCAGGAAAAAGGTATACCCGACAAAGCTGCCTGGGCAATAAAAAAGAAGATCGACAAGGTAGGCTTCCCTGGCAAACCCGGCCTGCTAACCGATCCGCTTGGCGATGACAATATCAACACAAAATTGGATCAAACCTTACAACAAATGGCCGACAACATTTCAAACCAAATACTTAACGCTTTACCCATATGAGCATTTTAGCACAAATAAAAATAATTAATACTTATACCGTCGTCGGTACTGATCCTATCCATCCCGCAACATATGGCACAGTCATCATTGCATTAACCGACGCCACAACCGGTTCCCCTACCAATGGCAATAACATTATTATAAATTACAACGAAATAATAAATGGCACCACCACGGCAAAAACAGCCACCATTGCGGGGCAATCACAGGTAATTTATACAGGTATAATTACTTCTGTTCCTTCAGGTATACACAACGCTTGGGTAGTAACAGGCCAAAGTGATGTCCCAAATCCTGCCCCACCGGTTAATCAATGTGATTTGCAAATAAGTTCTATCAGCGTCACTAAACCTGAAAGTTCCCCCGGCGCAGCCGACGGCCAGGTTAGTGTCAATGCCACCTCTAGCTATTTGCCCATAATGTACAGTTTGGATAATGTCAACTTCCAAACCAGCAATATTTTTACCGGCCTGCATGGCGGCGTTTACACCGTTTATTGCACCGATGCAAATACTTTAGGTTGCGCAGTGTCCGCATCCGTTACCATACCTATTACTCAAAACCTATTAATATCCGATCCTTCGGTAACGGTGGGTAATAATACCAGCCGTTGGAATGCCGCCTTCAACCCTATCGTGTTCACTTATCAGCGTAAGGACTTTGAAGTAACCAATGTACTTATTGATACAGCCACCGGCAATGCCCGCGTAAACGTGAATGCTGATATGAGCGCCATCCAGGCGGCTATTATCGCCAACCAAAACGCGATAACCACCGCCGCCGCCAATGGGGTTACTTTGTTAAATTACCAAAACATCTATGTATACTTAAATGCCGGGGCTTATAATGGTGTATATAACGTATTATCTGCCGATGCCAGCTCAATTGTGATCAATACACCACATAACGGCAGCAGTAGCGGTTTTATAAACGTGAATATCTTAAGGCCCTATTATCAAATATCCACGCAAATCACTTATGTGGATCCTTTTACCAATGCTATTAGCACCATCACCTCCATAAACCGCCCAAACAACCAGGGAATTATTCAGGCGGATATTTCAAATTTCCTGCAAAGTTTATTACAAGCTAAAGACAATAGCGATTACACCTCAATAAATTACCGGGACAGCAACTTATCAGCCAGCTATACTATTCAATATGCCGAGCAGTACGATGACTATCAATACCCGGGCACTACGATAACCTCGCCATACATTTCTGTCGCGGCTCCGTATTACGTAACCTATACCGCCCGCCAGATACAATCAAAAAACGGCGGCAACATGTCAGCGTATGTACCATTCCCCGCCCCATCCACTCCCGCAAAATGGATAACTGATTTCGCGGAGCCCGCCTTTACTAACGGCTACCCTTTTGATATGTCGTTTATCTATTCCGAAGCACTAGCCGGACAGCAGTTGTATTACCAAATCATTTTGCAAGACATAAACCGTAACCCCCTACCCGGTGGCAACGAAACCTCCTATTTGTTAAATGACGATGGTTCATGGCTACTAAATCAGGATGCCTCAAAACTCATCATCGCGGCACAAAACCTGGTTACCACGCCCATTACCTCGCAAACTGGATTGAACCGCATCAGCATCAATCTTGATTTGCCTTTAAATGTATATTACTTCACCATCACATTGTATTATAATGACGCTAACGGAAATCCTGTTCAACTAACCCAAACCCAATCAGTACGGGTAGATCATGCACCAGATATAAATGGGGTTTACATGCGGTGGATAGGTTTAACAGGCTCATGGAACTACTATCGCTTTAACTATAATCAGGAGATTTCATTGGATGTCCAAAACGCCACCATCATCAAAAATTTTGTACAAGATTGGGAAACACAGGACGGCGTGGAAGAAGTGATCAGCAAAGACGCAGGCCAAAAAATGAAACTCATGGCCGAAGATCTAAGTGTTTCCGACATCAAAGGCCTGCAATCCATCAAATACTCGCCCAAAGTACAAATGATGACTAACGCTAACCCCGTACAATGGCAAACCGTAGTACTTAACACTGCTACCTTCAGTGAATACGAAACCATCAACGGCCAGGCACCATTCAGCATCACATTCAATATGCCATCAATCAATATCCAAACGCAGTAGGAAAGTAGCAAATATTTAGTATCAAGTAGCAAGACATTTCTTTCTTGGCTCTTGATTCTTAACTCCTCTTTCTAAATACTAGCTACTTGATACTAGCTACTAAATACTAAAAATGACCAATCTCCAACTATTCCTCAACGATAAACCCGTTGACCTCTCCGACGATAGCCCCATTGCCTTAACCTTTCAGATCAACGATCTGGCCGAGGTGAAAAATCAGCAGGGCAATACCAGCAATCAGTTCAAACTTCCGCTTACACAAAACAACCGCGCTATTTTAGGTTTCGCCGATGACATTAGCATTCAAAGCATAACACCTTACACCACCCTGCAAGCAAAAATCATCCAAAATGGTATAGAGATATTACCCAATGCCATTGCTGAAATTAATGAGGTAGATGATAACACAGCCAGCATAACTATCCTCTCCGGCAACGTCGACTTTTTCGATGCATTAGGCGGCCAAATTGCCGATATGGGCGATAGCACCAGTCAATGGAGTAATTACGGTTCTAATTTACCATGGAAACCCTTCGATCATACTTGGGATCTTGAAAACGTAGCCAACAGCCAAAAAAATACCGAGCAGGACGGCTGGATCTATCCGGTAGTCGACTACGGAATGATAGATCCAACCGACTTTACGCAACCCATCGATGTGCGTAATCAACGCCCCGGTTTCTTCATCAAAAAAGCTATTGATTTATTAATTCAGTCAACGGGTTACACAGCTAAAGGTTCATTACTTACCGACCCACTTTACCCCTTGCTTATTGCCCAGTTTAGTAATGGTAGTTTTGATCATGGGATTGATTTTCAAAACACCACCAATCAGGTAGCATCCATGCAACTTGCCCAGGATTTAAATGTAAGCCACCCATCCGCCGATAATCCACAGGGTAACATCGGCTGGACCATCATCAACACCAATTGGAATAATCAATTTCAATTCGGCCATGGCTTCACAGCTTCCGACAGGGAAAGCGTTTTAATTACTGTCAACGTTCCGCACCTACACTTTCAGGGGCATGTTGACAGTAAGCACCCGGCATACCTCAACATTCTTATTTGGGTTACAACACCCGGTCAAAACAATGCACTACTTTCGCAAATGCAATTCGACTTTAGCAATGGCTTTACGCGCGTCAGTGGTAAAGGCGGCGATATTGTTGGCTATACTGATATTTACCATTCAACGCTTTCTGCAAGTACCGAACTGGTGGCAGGCCAGGGCTTATACATCGGATACGAATTTCAGGGGGACACCCCCGCCTCATTTACATTATCCGCTGGTGCCACATGGACGGTTGCAGCCCAAAACACTACGGTAAATTTTGGTCAGGTAGTTCAATGTGAACGCATCCTTCCCGATATGTCTCAAAAAGATTTTCTTAAAGATACTTTCCAGCGTTTCGGTATCATTTGCCAAACGGATGTTTACACTAAAACGATCACTTTCTCTTCACTTAAGGACATTGTGGCCAACATTCCTGTCGCCATAGATTGGACGTCTAAATGTATCGATCAGGGTAAACAAGTAAATTTTCAACTCGGCAGTTACGCCCAGGTAAACAGCATGGAATATCAAACTGATGCCAATCTTTTACCATTAAAATTTGGTTGGGACCAGCTTGTAATTAACGATCAAACCCTTAGTGCTGTACCCACCGACCTGATAGTAAGCAAATTCGGGCCATCATTTAATCGCCCATACATTGGTGGAACCATCGCCCAAATCATTATGATCGATAATACATCGGCTCCCCCAAGCGGCCCTGCAGATTTTACCATAAGTGTAGCCCCCCGATTACTAGTTGATCAAAAGCTCCAGCTTAACGGCGAAAAAACAGTAACATTTATTGATGGCACAAATCCGCCAATCCTAATAAATGATATTATAAGTGTTCCTTATTTTTATAAACCCGATGGCACTTATAACCTTTGCTGGTGCGATATGCCCGGAACTATACCAAACCAAAAACTCCCGGGGCTAAGAAGCAAATATTATACTGACCTTCAAAAAATATTACAAAATACAAAAATAATAGTTCGCTGTTTTATGTTAACCCCGCGTGATATTGCCGGGCTTGACTTACTGATCCCCATTTACTTAACCCAGCACAATGCCTATTTTTATATTAACAAAATAGATAGTTGGCGTAAAGGACAGCCTTGTAAAGTAGAATTAGTACAATTGGGCTAATACCACAGGGTTAAAATATTTTTGCTAATATTTTTTGCAAAATATATTTTCATTATATATTTTTACAGATATTAAACTTTATCAAAAATGAAAAAAATATTACTTATCGCATTATTATTAATCCCGTTTTTCGGATTCTCACAAACAACAAAACCTGTTGATGGCTTTTTAGGTATTAAGTTTGGTAGTAGCAAGGCTGAAGTTATTGCTGCTGTTAAAGCAAAAGGAGGTCAACTATCTCAGGATAAAGCAGATCAGGTGGTTTTTACCGGCGTAAAATTAGGTCACTTATCTTCTGCTGTATTTTTTGTGAAATTTGTAGATGATAAAGCATACTCAGGAATTTTTGGCTTTCAATCAGATGTTGAAGATAAAACAATAGATTTTTACAATGATTTGGTTGATCAGGTTACAGGTGTATATGGCCCTGGAAAATCAGAAAAGAATTTCAGGTCTACTTTTAAAGACGGCGACGGTTATGAAATCACAGCAATTAAAGAAGGTGATGCCGATTATAGGACCATCTGGAGAGATGGTGATCGCACTGGCATACAAGCCATGATCAACGATAAGTTATACATCTATTTATTCTATCGGGATAACGCCTTATCAGCACAGGCAGATGCTAAAGAAAAAGCAAAAGAAAAGGGAGATTTTTAAAAAAGTAAATAAGCCCCCTCAGGGCTTATTTTTTCAAACAAAAATATGCCAAATGGCATAGTAAACACAATAACAAATGGCAGACGATTTAAATAAAAACATAACCATAACAGTAACCGCGCAAACGGATACTATACAACAAAACATTGTTACCCTTAACAAAACAATTGATGGCTTACTGCAACAGCAAAAACAATTAGATGCAGCCGGACAACAAAACTCGGCTACTTACGATGGTATTGCTGCTAAAATTGATGCACTTCAAAAAAATCTTAAGGATGCTACTACCCAGTTAGATGAGCAAATAACCGCGCTTAATAATTTAGAGAAAGCAGCTAAAACAAGCGATACCGCATTAGGATCATTAAATAAACAATTACAAAACATCCAAAAAGAAGCGGGTAACAGTTCTTCAAAAACGAAAGACTTAAGTACACAACTTAATTCTCTCGGGCAAGCAACCAAGCAACAAAAAAGCGGTATTGATTCAGCTGCTACATCTATCAGTAAACATGCTTCAAGTACAGCTAAGAGTACATCAAGCACTAAAAATCTAAAAGCACAGCTCAACTCTCTCGGGCAAACTACTAACCAACAAAAAGGCAACATTGATTCGGCCTCTGCGGCAATTACCAAGCATGCATCAAGTACCTCAAAAAGTGCCTCAAGTACAAAAAAATTAAAAAGTAACGTTAATCAAACGGCAACTGCCTTTCATGGTCAGGTAAGTAAGGTAAACGATAGCAAAAAAGCGTTTGATGGCCACAAACAAACTATCGACTTACTTAAGACTTCGTTTGATCAAATTAAAGGCATATCCGGAGAATTTGGGCCGAGTCTACAAGATGTGGCTCAGGGATTCAATGCTATGAAATCCGGATTTACAGTAGTACAGGATGGTTTAAAAGGTATTGGCGAGGCTATAGATGCTGATGGATTTGGCTTCCTATTACAAATTGTGCAGTATTTAATCACAGCATTTATCAACTCATCCACAGGCACTAAAATGTTACAGGGCGCTATTTCTGCAATCGGCGTGGTAGTAAACGATGTCAGTGATTTTTTCCAATCACTAAAGGATGGGATTATGGATGCCTTCTCACACCCACTGGAATCCATAGAACATCTGGGTCAAATCATTGAACAAAATATTATTAACCGCTTTACTGCCTTTGGCAAAATACTGGATGGCATAATACATCTCGATTTTAAAAAAGTAACCGATGGTGCCGTACAAGCACTTACAGGCGTAACAGATGCTACAGATAAAATCGGAGCAGGATTTACAAAGGTAAAAGAAGGGGTTGTAAATACTGCGGGACAAATGGTGACAGCCTTTAATGATGGATACAGTAAAGCTGGCCAGGCGGTTGATGATAACGAAACATATGTAACTCAATCCGTAGATAGGCAAATTGGAAAATACAATGAATTAGGCGATACGATTGGAAAAACCTATAATCTAAAGCAAAACCATAAAAATAAAAACAAAGAAAGCTCTACACATAGGGATCCCCAATTGCAGGAGTTGACCCCATCTGAAAATAGTCTTTCAACAGATAATACAAGAATAAATGGAACTATTCTAGCCCAAAATATCTTGCAAAAGTCGACTGAAAACAATGACGGCGATGACAGCAGTTCACAAAAACCCGAAGACACTGCCAAAAAATCATTCGAAAAAATAGCCGCGGATGCAATGAGCACCTTGCAAAGCAGCCTCAAACAACAAGCCGATGCCAAAGTAGCTGCACTTGAAAAAGACAGGACTGCCGAATTAAACAATGCCAGCCTTACCACTGCGCAAAAATTAGCCATCAATGCTAAATATAACAAGCAAGAGCAAGCCGTAAAATCCAAGGCGCAAAAGCAGGAACAGGTATTGGGAATATTAAGTTCGATATTAAGCGGTGCACAGGAAATTGCTTCAACACAAAAAACTGCCGATAAAGTAGTTAAAATCAAAAAAACCGCCTTGCAGCAAATTGAGGATGATGCAAAAAATTCGGCCAGTAAAATCGCTGCTCAGGCAATAAGTTCTGTTGAAAACAGCATCAAACAACAAGCAAGCGATAAAGTGGCAGCCCTTGAACAGGACAAAGCCACTGAATTAAGTAACGCTAGCCTTACCTCTGCCCAAAAACTGGCCATCAATACCAAATATAAAAAGCAGGAAGATCAGGTAAAAGCAAAGGCATTTAAGCAGGAACAGGAGTTATCAATTGCACAAGCAGTAATTAATGGTGCCTTGGCAGTAACTAAAGTATCGGCACAAAGTGGTTTACTGGCAGCACTAAGCGTAGGTGTAGTAATTGCCGAAACCGCCGCCGAAGTAGCTAAAATATCAGCTCAAAAACCACCTGCCTATGCCAAAGGTGGTTTACATTATACTTCTGATGGCCGTGGTGGCGTATTATCCGGCTACAGCCGCACCGATAATACCAACGCTTATCTGCGTTCGGGCGAAGGCATCGTAGTTTCCGAAGCCATGCGCGACCCATGGGCCCGCAACCTGGTAAGCGCCATAAACGTAGGTTTCGGCGGCAGGGACTTTTCTACCACCAATACAGGTCGTGGTTTTGCAGTAGGTGGTATATTTACCGATGGCGGCGATGCCAACCGTTACTACAACCAACCCGTAACTGATAATAAAAACCTGGCCAATTCTATCGCCTACCAAATGGTCAATAACTTCCCGCCGGTATATGTAGATGTTAAGGACATCAACAATCAGCAAAACATCCTCGCCCAAACCATCAACCGGGTAAATCTTTAATTAGTATCAAGTATTCAGTACATAGTATCAAGTACAGAAACTATTACTAAATAACTTGACTTCCACTTCTTTCAATTTTCCAGTACTAGTTACTTGCTACTCAACAAAATGAACATAACAACAGCTAACGCACTCTTCGATGAAGGCACTTTCTCAGCCATGTACAAAGCAGGCTTCATCACCACCAAAGTTTTCATTTATCGCGAGATCTACCTTTGGATCCAAGCCCAGATCAAAACCCGTAACCTCAGCAAACGCCGGGCTGTCCTTGAAGCCGAAGTAAAATTCAAGAAAGATGAACGCACCATTTGGCGCGCATTAAATAGTTTTGAAGATAATTAACGGGATTATTACCAAATAAACTTTGATAATGAGATGATTAGTTATTAACTTACATCAGTATAATAGTAAAACATTTTAAAGACAGTTTGTTTAATAATTATTATAATTGCAGAAATGCTCAAAACAGAAGATTATCCTAACCTGTCCAGACCACCAATTAAGCTAGCAATCATCGAGATACGCTATGACTGGCTTAGTAGTAAAGATGCTGCTACATTTATAGATTTTCATACCTACATAAAGAATGATTTTCCGACTGAGCAAAAAGGTGATCATAAGAATATCAATTTGGATAATACTAATGATGGTAATATAAAAGCTACAATAACAAAACAATACGTAAAAGATTATAAATTTATTTCTGCTGATAAAAAAAATGTACTACTAGTTTCAAAAGAAAGATTTAGTCTTAACGTACAAGATAATTATACCACCTGGAGAGATTTTGTTTCAAAATTTAAAGAATTGTGGGAATTATTCACAACACATATTATCACCTCAGATCAAGTTAATATCAAAGGAATTTCTATAAGATATATTAATAGAATAGAACTGGAGGAGGTTAATAATCCATCTGCATATTTTAATACTACAATATATGCTACGGAAGGTGTCATTCCAGAAAACGTTACCTCATATATGATGCATTATAGGGTTCTAACGCCAGAAAATATAGAGTTATTAATTACACAAGGTATTGAACCAAGAACTACTAAAGTTTCACCTTATCTTTTTGATATAGATGTAATTAAAAATAATTTAACAAATAATGAGGATATATGGTCTTTATTCGAAAATTTAAGAAGACAAAAAAATAAAGTGTTTTTTTCAAATATAACCGATTTAACTCTAAGTAAACTTATATGAGATTTGAAAAATCTTTAAAAATGGTGCCAATCATTATTGGCTTAACAACAAGTTTCAATACTTATGCAAAAACAGAAATGGCATATAATGAAAATGATATAAGAAAAAAATTAGTAAATATGGACTTGCAAAATTTCAAGTCCAGCAATGAAAGGGATAAATTCGTCTTTGACGAACAATACAATAGGATTCGATTTAAAGGATTGCTTAAAAATTGGTATAATGAAACTGCGTTTTCATCAAATATAGACTCAATATTAGAAAACAATAATTTAAAACAAATCCTTTCTTTAGGAAATAGTGCAATTCCTTTTATTATAGAGGAAATTAATAATAAACCAAGTTATCTGGTTTGGTCATTAAATATATTGCTAAACAAAAAAATATCCAATTCTAATATTACTATAAACGATGCGTGTCGGAAATGGGTTATTTGGTGGAATACAACTAATAATTCTAATGTCTGATACTGATACAAATAGAGAACTTTGCATAACAAAATTGCCTAAACTGGCTGAAGATACAAGTTTCTCCATAACTAGTCCCATAGACTACAATTATAACTGTTTAGCTTGGGCTGCCAATAAAAATAATATTATCTGGTGGCCTCATGTTCCACATTTAGATGGCTGTACCTGGCCCATTGATAATTTCAGCTTAAAGTTTGAAAACTTAATTGAAGTTTATAAAGCTATTGGGTATGTGATCTGTGCCAGTTGGGCGTTTGAAAAAAAGTACAAAAAAATTGCGTTATACAAAGACAAAGAAGGAAATTTCACTCACGCTGCTAGGCAATTAAGGAGTGGATTATGGACAAGTAAATTAGGTCCTGCGTTCGACATATCACATGGTAATCCATATTCTGTTGAATGTGAAGATTATGGAACAGTTGGTGCAATTATGTCTATTGTATTTTAATCTCCATATTATTTTGTAACAAGATTTGCCCAATTCAATCTAAAGTGATAAACTTGTTTATCATGAACTGGAAATTCTTCTCAAAAAACAAAAAAACTACACCAACAGTTAAAAAATCAAAAACACGTGAGTGGATTGATGCCTTAATTTTTGCCTTTATAGCCGCTACTATTATTCGTGGTTTATTGTTTTCTGCATATGCAATTCCCTCAGGATCAATGGAAGGCACCGAACTAACCGGCGACTACCTCTTTGTAAGCAAGTTCA